>ERZ1370068.5358-contig-4381_pt1 | contig 25816 bp, 32 predicted proteins | sample MGYA00561227_ERZ1370068 | MGnify/ENA primary metagenome ERZ1370068 (study PRJEB38410, sample SAMEA6850437) | metagenome | study: Metagenomic assessment of the ecological functions of the soil: analysis of the soil microbiota associated with the...
CGTTACGTATTGTTTTGTCCCGCCGCCGGGTCCTCAAACGATCCAGCGGCCTTTCATTGTGAGGCCGCGCGGCACATCGACCGATCGGCACCTTGCCGTAGCCGCCCGGGATGTCGAGCACATAGGTCGGCTGGCACAGCCCGGAGACCCGGCCGCGCAGCGCGCCGCACCAGAGCGCTGCCCGTCGTCGATGCCGAGCCGGAAATGCGCCGGTGCCGCGGGCCAGGTCGGGGTGGTGCAGGTAATAGGGCTTGACCCGCATCGCGACGAGGCCGCGGAACAAGCGCTTCGAGCACCGCGGGATCGTCGTTGACGCCGCGCAGCAGGACGCTCTGCGACAAGACCGGGATGCCGGCGCGGACGAGCCGCGCCGACCGCCGCGCGCACCGCCGGGGTCAACTCGCGCGGGTGATTGGCGTGGACCACGACGTAGACCGCCTTCGTCGCGCCGTCAGCGCGGCAACCAGCAGTGCGGCCGACCCGCCGCGGATCGGCGACCGGCACGCGGGTATGAAAGCGGATGACCGCCACGATGCGGGATCGCGTCGAGCCGCGCGGACGATCGCGGCGATCCGGCGCGGCGACAGCAGGAACGGATCGCCGCCGGTGACGATGACCTCCCAGATCTCGGGATGCTCGCGGATGTAGTCGAACGCGCGGTCGAGCGCCGCCGGCGACGAGTCATGCGCATCCTCCTGCCGACCTGCTCGCGGCGAAAGCAGAAGCGGCAATAGACCGGGCAGGTGAGGATCGGCTTCAGCAGCACGCGGTCGGGATAGCGGTGGACGAGGCCGGGCAGCGGCGACCAGCGCGTCGTCGCCGATCGGATCGGCGCTGGTCGTCGGCCGCCGCCTCCAGCTCGGCGGCGCTCGGCACGAATTGCGCCGCGATCGGGTCAGCCGGGTCGGCGGGGTCGATCAGCGCCGCCATCGTCCTCGGTCAGCGCCACCGCGAAATTCTCGGCGACCCGGCGCAACTCATCGAGCCGCTCCGGCGGCACCAGCCGCGCCCGGCCAGATCGTCCAATCGCAGGCTCACGGGTAGGTCGCTTCGCCCTTCCGTATAGCGGCACGGCGACTGGCCCCCAGCGCCTCTTATCATATCGCGAGGCGGTGGCCGCCTTGGCAGGGTTTTCGCCGCGGGCTCCAGCGGGTCTGCCCGCGGCATCCCACCATTCCGTAGCTCCGCTTGCTTGTCGAGTGCTTAATCATTATATCAGTATGTACGTAATTGTATCGGGGTTGGACATGGCGAACGTCGTCACGATCAATCGTCGGATGTGGTCGCGCTCATCGAGGCGAGCAGCGGCGCAGTTGACGGGCGGCAACAAGACCGAGGCTGTCGCGTTGGCGCTTTGAGGCGTTTGTTGGAGCGCGAGAAGCTCGCACCCCGGCTCTCTCCGTTCGGCGCCCATTCGCGGATCGGTGCAAGTTTAGCGAAGGCGTCGACCTGACAGCGCCCGCTCTCGACGTTGCGCCGGATGCGCAAACCGGCCGCGAGATCGCTCCGTTGACGCTGAGCGGTTTTGCCGCTCGATACGCACATCGTTCTATGGCTCGACAGCGGCGCTACCCGCCTTCACCCCGCCACCCGGTACGCTGATCGACGCCTGCTGGCGGCACGGCTGGTCAATCCTGCTCAGCGCGGTGGCCGTTTGGGAAATAGCGCTGCTTGCCGATACGGGCCGGGTCGTAAACTTGACAGCCCGGTTGACGCTTGGCTCGAGCGGTTCCCTTGATCAGCCGGGTATCGAAGCCGTTCCGCTGGACTGTCGTGCCGCGCATCGCCGCAGCTACCGCCTACATCCGCTGGAGCACCGAGATCCCGCAGATCGCCTCTTAATTGCAACGGCCATCGAACTTGCTTCGCCCCCTGGTGACCTATGACGAGCGGATAGACCGCTTCGCCGAACGGCACAGACCGCCGCGCTTCACCGTCGCGGCTGGAAGATCCCCCATGAAGGGCGACGCATCGCGCTGCCGCGGTGATAGAGTCCCTCCGCGCTACGCCGGCGCGATCCGGTCGTAGACGCTTGCAGGCGCTCGCGGTCGCGGCGGGCGTCGGCTCTTCGCGTTCACGCTGTTCGTCGATCACCTCGGCTTTGGCCTTCGGCGAGAAAGCGCGGGGTTGGCGAGTTTCGTCGCGAATTTAGCGAGGTCGGCGTCGAGCCGACCGATTTCCTTGGCGAGCCGCGCCTTTTCGCGGCCGAGGTCGACGACCTCGCCGACGCCGTAGGATCAGCGGTGGCGCCCTCGACGACCGCGGCGATCCCGCCGGCCGGGCACCGTCTCGACCGGGTCGATCCGCTCGACCCGGGCAAGGCGCACGAAATGCTCGCGGTGGCGTTCGAGCCGCGCTGCCACGCGTCGGATCGGCGTCCTTGACGCAGAAGCGGCACGCGCGCGCCCGGCCGGCACATTGACCTCGGCGCGGATCGCGCGGATCGCCGAGATCGCCGCGACGACCCATTCCATCTCGGCCGCGGCCTCCGGGTCGTGCAGGTCGGGCGGCAGATCGGGCCACTGCGATGATCATCAGCATGCCGGCCTCTCCGCCGCCGAGCTGCCGCCACAGCTCCTCGGTGATGAACGGCATGATCGGATGCAGCAGATGGACGATCTGACCCAGCACCCAGGCGGTCGTCGCCTGGGTTCCTCGGCGCGCGCGTCTGGCGTCGCTCGCCCTGCAGGATCGGCTTGGTGAATTCGAGATACCAGTCGCAGAACGTGCCCCAGACGAAGTGATAGAGCCAGGTGCGCCGCCTCGTCGAAGCGGTAGGCTTCGAGCGCCGCCGGTCACCGCTGCGGCGCAATCGCCGCGTCGCGCCGGCGATCCAGCGGTTGACGGTCAGCCGGCAGCGACGCGCGGATCGAAACCCGGCACCGGCGCGCAGCCGTTCATCTCGGCATAGCGCGCGCGTTCCACAGCTTGGTCGCGAAGTTGCGCGAGCCTTCGACCCGGCTCTCGGCGAGCTTGATGTCGCGGCCCGGCGCGGCCAGCGCCGCCAGCGTGAAGCGCAGCGCGTCGCAGCCGTAGCGGTCGATCAGCTCGAGCGGATCGATGATGTTGCCGCTTCGACTTCGACATCTTCTGGCCGCGCTCGTCGCGCACCAGGGCATGGATGTAGACCGTGCGGAACGGCACCTCGCCCATGAAGTGCAGCCCCATCATCATCATCCGGGCGACCCAGAAGAAGATGATGTCGAAGCCGGTGACCAGCACGTCGCCGGGATAATAGCGCGCCAGCTCGCGGCGTCTTCTCCGGCCAGCCCAGGGTCGAGAACGGCCACAGCGCCGAGGAGAACCAGGTGTCGAGCACGTCCTCGTCGCGGCCGAGCGCGACCGCGCTTGCCGTAATGCGCGCGGCGCCTCGCGCCGCCTCCGCCTCGCTCTCGGCGACGAAGACCGTCGCCGTCCGGCCCGTACCAGGCCGGGATCTGATGGCCCCACCAGAGCTGGCGCGAGATGCACCAGGGCTGGATGTTGCGCATCCACTCGAAGAACGTGCTGTCCCATTGCTCGCGGCACGAAACGGTGCGGCCGCTCTCGACCGCGGCGATCGCGGGCTTCGGCCAGCTTCGGCGGCGTTGCAGTACCACTGGTCGGTCAGCCACGGCTCGATGCACCTCGCCCGAGCGGTCGTGGTGCGGCACCATCAGGACATGGTCCTCGACCTTCTCGATCAGCCCCGGCTGCTTCGAGATCGGCGACCACCTGCTTGCGCGCCGCAAACGCGGTCGAGCCCGCGATAGCGCTCGCGGCACCGCGTCGTTCAGCATGCGCGTCGGCGGTCGAAGATGTTGATCAGCTCCAGGCCGTGCCGCCGGCCGACCTCGAAATCGTTGAAGTCGTGCGCCGGCGTGATCTTGACCGCGCCGCTGCCCATCTCCGGGTCGGCGTATTCGTCGGCGACGATCGGGATGCAGGCGGCCGACCAGCGGCAGGCGCACCGATCTTGCCGACCAGATCGGCGTAGCGCTCGATCCTCGGGATGGACCGCGACGCCGGTGTCGCCCAGCATCGTCTCGGGCCGCGTCGTCGCGACGATGATGAAACGGCCCGGCTCGCGCCCTCGACCGGGTAGCGGATGTGCCACAGCGAGCCCTTGGTCTCGCGGCTCTCGACCTCGAGGTCGGAGATCACGGTGTGCATGCTCCGGGTCCCAGTTGACCAGGCGCTTGTCGCGGTAGATCAGCCCTTCGCGGTAGAGCGTCGACGAAGACCTGGCGCACCGCCGCGGATGAGGCCCTCGTCCATCGTGAAGCGCTCGCGGGTCCAATCGGCCGAGGCGCCGAGCCGGCGCAGCTGGCGTCGTGATCGTGCCGCCCGACTCCTGCCTTCCACTCCCAGACCCGCTCGATGAAGCCTCTCGCGGCCCGAGCTGCGCGCTTGTCTGATCCTGCCGCTCGGCGCAGCTGGTTGCTCGACGACGATCTTCGGTGGCGATGCCGGCGTGGTCGGTGCCGGGCTGCCACAAGCACGTCGCGCCCGCGCATGCGCTCGAAGCGGATCAGCATGTCCTGCAGCGTGAAGGTCAGCGCGTGCCCCATATGCAGGCTGCCGGTCACGTTCGGCGGCGGCATCATGATCGTGTAGGGCGGCTTCGCTGCTCGACGGATCGGCGGCAAACGCGCCGGCGCGCTCCCACGCCGTCGTATTGGCGCGTCTCCACAGCGTCGGGGCGATAGGTCTTGTCCAGCATCGCCGAACCGTTCCTCGTTGGAATGACCGTCATCAAACGCCGGAGCGCGACCGCAGGTCCTGCGGCCATCATGCCGGCGATACCGGCCAGCAGTTGGTGCCGGCAGGACTAAATTGTCAATCGGTGGGATGGCCCGGTGGGTCGGATTTTGCGAGCCCGCCTGCAACGCTGCCGGGCGGTCGTCGACGCTAACCGGCCGTTTACTCTATGCCCGCGTCGCGGAGCGCCTTGGTGAGTCTGCGGCCTTGACCGCCGTTCGAGGATCTCCGGTGCAGCTTCTGATCGAGCCAGCCCTGCAGCATCGGCCGCAGCAGCTCGCGCACGAGGTCCTCAAGGGTGCGATGGCCTGGAGGCCCATCGGCAGCTCGTCGGCGCGACCGCTTCTCGCGCTGGACTGCGCGGCGAGACTGGGCCGAAATGCCGCGGCTGCCGCGCCGTGCGTCGAGCAATCCGACATCAGCGTCACCGCCCGTCGGCGCGGAGTCTCGCCGGCCGGTGGCACCGGCTTCGATCCGGCGTCCTGCGGGCGTGGCGGTTCGGGCTGCGGTTCGCGGGGCACAGGTTCAGGTGAGCAGTCTCCGACCGGGGTCAGGCGGCGGACCGTTCCGCGCTTCGCCGACCGCTTCGGGTCTAGGGGGTAAGGATCTCGGCCGAGCGGTCCCGCGCTGCAGGTCGTGCAGCTGGCAGCATCTTTCCGGCTGCTCATCCTCCGCGATGATCCGTTGGATCTTCGCGAGGATTTCGTCCATAGACGGTTCGGGCGTAACGCTAGCATCCGACATGTGCTTAACCTAATCCGGCGTCGCCCGGTTCGACAGGCATATCTCAGACAATTTGCCGGAACAACGCTTGACGATTAAGTTACTCTTTTAGCCCGCCCCCAAACGCCAAACAGCTTGTCCTTCAACCAACCGGTAATGGCGGCTCCATGTCGTAGAGCTGCACCGGCAAGCTTCAGCTCCGGGCGCGATCAGCCGGGCCGGTCGCCGCCGCGAGGTTGAACTCGGCGAAGCGCCGCATCGTGCTCGGCGGTGACCAGCTGCGACTGGGTGGTGAACAGCTGCTGCTTGGCGATCAGAACGTCGAGCACGGTGCGCGAGCCGACGAGCGCCTCCTGCTGCGTGCCTTCGAGCGCGATCTGCGCCGCCCGTACCGCCGGCGCCGAACGACGACGATCGCAGCGCGCGCCGCCTGCAAGGTCTCCCAGTGCCTGGGTCGCCGGTTGCACCGCCAGCGCGGCGCGCGTCGTCGACCTGGCTGCGCCGCTGCCCGACCGTCTGCTCGGCCTGGCGGGTCTGCGAACAGATCGCGCCGCCTTCATAGAGCGGCATCGTCAGCTGGGCGGTGATCGTGGCCGTATCCTGGCGGGTCAGCTCGCAAAGTGAATGATTGAGTAATGCTGCGGCTGAGATCGCCGACCACACGAGATCGTGCGGCAACAGCTGGCCCCGCACGACGTCGATATTGTCGCGCGCGGCGAGCTCGGTGAAATTAGGCCGAGATGACGTTCGGATTGTTGTTGCATGGCGAGCGCTCAGCGCTTCTTCGCGGGTGCGCCGGTAGCGCCGGCGCTCGCGCGGCTGCATCAGCCGGCCCGGCGGATGGCCGACGGCGCGGGCATAATTCGGCCCGGCTGTATCTCGAGCTGTCCTCGGCGGTGATCCGCGTGCGCGGTCGCCTGCGCGAGCGACGGCTCGGCCTGAGCGACATCGGTCCGGGTCACCTCGCCGACCCGGAACCGGTCCTGCGTCGCCTCGAGCTGCTTGCGCAGGACCGCTTCGTTGTTGCGGTTGACCTCGACCAGGGTCTGATCGCGCACGACGTCGAGATAGGCCTGGGCGACCGCCTGGAACACCGTGGGTCTCGACCGCCCAGGGTCTGCGCCGCGCGGCCGACTGCACGGTGTTGATCGCCTGCCGCGTCTGCGGCCTCGGTGCGCCGCCGCCGCGATAGATCGGCTGGGTGACCCTGAGATCGAGCGATGCTTGTTGGAAAGCTGCCGAAATGCCGGTCGGGTCCGCTGCGACGCCGCGACCGGGCGGCGCTCGAACGCCCGGCCTGCGCCGGTGAAGTTGACCGTCGGCCGCCAGTTCGCCAGGCCTGCGGCACGCTGTTCGTCGGTCGCTCGCAGCAGCGCGCGCTGGGCCAGGAGCTGCGGGTTGTTGTTGTAGGCATAGGCAAACGCCTCGGTCAGCGTCTGCGCCGCAGCTGGCGCCCATGCGCAGCGAACGCCGCCGCGGCCGCCGATCGCGCAGGGTCTGCTCAGACGCGCGCAGCGATCGCCGTCTCGCGGCACCCCCTCGGCTGCGGCATCGCACCCCTCAGAACACAAAGGCCGGCTTCGAGGACCAAGCCCGGAAGTAGCGGCGTGTGCGGCGTCAAAGATAACGCGCTGCGCGAGCCCTCCGCCAGTCCGTGTCGTCAAAGTGGCGCGCCCGACCACATTCACGGTGCCGCAAAACTGCCGCCATAGCGGTCCGCCTTCGGCGAGCTGTCGCTGCGACTTCCCGGCGGCATCTCGGCGACTGCGCCGCCGAACAGGATCACGTCGTAAGGCGACGCGCTGGCGATGCCCGGCAGCCAGCGGCGCCTCGACATAGCTGACCGAGCGCGATCCGGTGATCGACCAAAGCCGCGACCGCCCGATCTGCGCCAGCTCTCGGTCCTCTTCGAGCGCGATGACGCTGCGCGCCAGCGTGCCAGCAGCGCCGCCTCGTAGCCGACGCCGGCGCCGACGACCAGCGCGGCATCCTTGCGGTCCGACCATCGCCGCCTGCAGCAGACGCGCCGCCACCATCGGCTCCATCAGGTAGCGGCCGCCGCCGAGCGGCAGGTCGTCGTCGACATAGGCGACGCCGCGCAGACGCTCCGGCACGAACAACTCGCGGCGCAGCCGCGAGAACGCCGTCGATCACCCGCTCGTCCGTCACCTTGTTGGGACGCAGCTGGCTCTCGACCATGTTGACGCGGGCGGTCGTCGTAGACGGTCATCGCATCACCGCAGGAGCCGGCGACGGCGGCGCGGAGCCGGCGCGGCGTTTATATCGACGGCCCTGGTCAAACCACAATCACCCACCGGGTGTCAGGATCGCAGGTCGGCCAGCCGCGCGAATCGGCTGGCTCCGGCGGCAGGCGCGGCAGCAGCTCGGCTCGCGGTCAGTCGCGAGCAGCGGGTGCCGCCAGTCGGGCGCGATCTCGGCCAGCGGGCGCGAGGACAAATCGACGCTCGTGCAGCCGCGGATGCGGCAGCGTGAGGTCGGTCGTGGAGCACTGGCCGGCCGATAGTCGAGCAGGTCGAGGTCGAGCGTGCGGGCCGCATTGCGCACGCCGCGCCGGCGCCCGAACCGGGCCTCGATCGCCAAGCAGCGCGGCGAGCAGCGCCGGCGCGGCGCAGCCGGTCGTCGACCACGGCAACTGCGCATTGACGAACCACGGCTGATCCGAGGGCGGCACCGGCTCCGACAGGTACCATGCGCGAGCGCCGCGACGACCGCAACGCCGATCGCCGGCAGCGCCGCCACGCGCAGCGGTCACAGTGTCCTGCGGCGATGGCAACCGCGACGCCGCGAGGTTGAGCTGCCGATGCCGACCAGGATCACCGGTCACATCCATCACGCGGCCGCGCGCTTGACGGCAAATCGTCGGGCAGTGAGAATAACCGACATTTTCGAATCTTGCTGGAGTTTCCAATGATTTTCTATCCAGAAGAACGAATTGCCATATTCATCGACGGCGCCAATCTCTATTCCGCGGCCCGTAGCCTGGCATTCGACATCGACTACAAGCGGCTGCTCGACCTGTTTCGGCTCGAAAGGGCGGCTGATCCGAGCATTCTACTATACCGGCGCTGATCGAGGACCAGGAATACTCGCCGATCCGGCCGCTGGTCGATTGGCTCGACTATAACGGCTACACGATGGTCACCAAGCCGACCAAGGAATTCACCGACGCGATGGGCGCGCCGCCGCATCAAGGGCAATATGGACATCGAGCTGGCGATCGACATGCTCGAGATGGCGCAGCACATCGACCATGCGATCCTGTTCTCCGGCGACGGCGATTTCCGCCGCCTGGTCGAGGCGGTTCAGCGGCGCGGCGTGCGGGTGTCGGTGGTGTCGACGATCCGCTCCTCGCCGCCGATGGTCGTCCGGACGATCTGCGCCGCCAGGCCGACAGCTTCGTCGAGCTGCAGGATCTGGCGCCGAGCATCATGCGCAACCATCATCCTCGCGACGAGATTCCGCGCGCTCGCGCGGCGGAGCCGGTCGAGACGGCGTGAGCGCGTATGGCGCAGTCCGTCCGGAACGCTGACCGACCCGCGAGACTGCCCGCTCTGCCCGCGGCTTGCCGCCTTCCGCGAGGCGCAGCGGCTGACGCATCCCGACTGGTTCAATGCTCCGGTGCCCTCGTTTGGCGACGACTGCGGCGGAGCTGCTGATCGTCGGCCTCGCGCCCGGCCTGCGCGGCGCCAACCGGACCGGCCGCCCGTTCACCGGCGATCACTGCCGGCGATCTGCTCTACCGCACGCCTGCTGAAATTCGGCTACGCCGCCGGCGATTACGCGCGCGCATCCGGAGGACGGGCTTGAGCTGCGCCGGGCGCGCATCACCAACGCGGTGCGCTGCGTGCCGCCGCAGAACAAGCCGGAACCGGCTGAAATCGCCGCCTGCGGCCGCTTTCTCGTCGGCCGAACTGACGCGCGTTGCCGCGGCTCCGAGGCGATCCTCGCGCTCGGCGCCATCGCCCATAACTGCCGGTGCTTGCGGCGAAGGGGCTGCGGCGCGCCGCCTATCCCTTCGCGCATGGCGCGATGCACGAACTGCCGGACGGGATCGCTGCTCGCCGACAGCTATCACTGCTCGCGGCTCAACACCAATACCGGCAGGCTGACCGCCGGCGATGTTCGAAGCGGTGCTCGCCACCCTGGCAGCGCGGCTCGATCGGCCGGCATGAAGCGCCAGTACAGGCTCGCGCGCAGCGCAGTCAGGCGCGGCGCGGCTGCGCTGCCAGTCGCGGTCGCGTCTCGGCTCTGGCGCTTGTCGGCCTTGCGCTTGCCGTGAGCGAGGCCGAGCTCGACCTTGGCGCGGCCGCGCTCGTTGAAATAGATCGCCAGCGGCACGACCGTGACCCCGTCGCGCTGGATCGCGCCCAGCAGCCGGTTCATCTGCTTGCGATGCAGCAGCAGCTTGCGCGGCCGCCGCGGCTGCGTGATTGAAATGCGCCGAGGCGGCTTGTATTCGGGGATGTTGGCGTTGACGAGGTAAAGTTCCCCGCTCTTTCGTCGGCATAGGCCTCGGCGATGCTGGCTGCCCCCTGGCGCAGCACCTTGACCTCGGTGCCGTGCAGCACGACCCCGGCTTCGAGCGTATCCTCGATCAGGTAATCGTGGCGCGCGCGGCGGTTCTGCGCGACGTAGCGGTCTGCCGTCCTCATCGCGTTACGCGGGCATCAGTTGAGGAGGCCGGCGCCCCGCATCGCCTGCTGCACCTTCTCCTGCGTCTCGGGCATCGATCGCCACAGCGGCTGGCGCACCTCGGCGGTGCAGCGGCCGAGCAGCGAGGCGGCATATTTGACCGGCGCCGGGCTGGTTTCGGCGAACAAGGCGTCGTGCAGAGGGATCAGCCGCTCGTTGATCTCGCGCACCGTCGCGATATCGCCGCGTCTGCCACGCCTCGTGCATTTCCGAGCACAGCCGCGGCGCGACATTGGCGGTCACCGAAATGCAGCCGTCGCCGCCCTGGGCGAGATAGGCGACCGCGGTCGCGTCCTCGCCCGACAGCAGGCAGAACCCGGCGGCGATTTCGACCGCGCATCCGCAACGGCCGGGCCAGATCGTTGGTCGCGTCCTTGACGCCGACGATGTTGGGCAGCTTGGCGAGGCGCGCCATCGTCGCGTTCGTCATGTCGACCGCCGCTGCGCCCGGGGATGTTGTAGATGATGATCGGGATATCGACCGCGTCGTGCACGGCCTTGAAATGCTGGATACAGGCCTTCCTGGGTCGGCTTGTTGTAATAGGGGCAGACGATCAGCGCCGCATCGGCGCCCGCCGCCTTGGCGTGCCGGGTCAGCTGCGATCGTGTGCGCGGTCGAGTTGGTGCCCGGTGCCGGCGATGACCGGCGCTCGGCCCTTCGCCACCTCGACGCAGAGCGCGATGAGCCGCTCGTGCTCGTCATCGCTCGAGCGCCGGGCATTCGCCGGTCGTGCCGCATCGGCACTCAAGCCGTGCGGTGCTCCTGGCCTGATCTGCCAGGCGACGTGTTCCTGAAATGCGGTCTCGTCGACCGCGCCAGTCGCGGAACGGGGTAATCAACGCAACAAGCGACCCTTGAACATGGCTTCCTCCCGGCCTCGGCCGCAGCCCAGCGCGAACGGCTGCACGCTGAACGATAGTCCGCACTCGCGCGCTAGCATCCAACAGCACCGATCGGCGCCTAGTTGCGTCTCGTCCGCGCGCGATGCGGGCGTTACGAGACCGTTACAGTATCAGCTTTGCCGGCCACGGTAAGAACCCGTAACAGACAGTTCTTCTTCGAAGAGGCATAGGGAGCTGGGAGCTTTGTTCCAGTATTTCGCCTTTATTTGCTTTGCTTCAGCGTGATCTTTGTACCGCGCTTAATCACGATGGCCCGGGCCGAGGCTGATGCTGGCGCTGGCGCGGCGACTGCTGCTGCGATCGCGGCGGCATTGGCAGGCGACCCCAGGCCTACGCCGCCGCGCCGAGTCAGCATAGGATAGTTGCTGCGTGAAAATCGTCCGGCTGGCTCGACTATACCCGATCGACGCCCGGGCGGCCGCTTTCCGAGATCGCCGGCTTCATCGAGCAGAACCCGGATTGGCCGCTGCAGAAGAAGCTGTTGCGGCGCTGCCGAGAAGCGCTGGCCGGCGAGAGCGACGACACCGCCGCGGACTGGCTGAAGCGCCATCCCGCCGATCAGCGGCGTGGGCAAGGCGCGCGCCGCCGAGATCATGACTCAACCGCGGCAAGGCCGAAGCCGGCACCGCTGGCGCTGCGGGCGGCCTGGATCGAAGGTGACTTCAACGTCTCCAGACGAGCGCAGCTTCCTGGTGCGCTATCTTCCGGACAGTGCTGCGGCCGGAAGACCACCAGAAGACGGCTGGACCGTCTGATCTGGGATGCTCTGACCGACGCAGCCCGTCACATGCTGCCGCTGGTGATCGCCGATTACCGGCTAAGTGCGGCGGAGGCGCGGTCCGCGACTTGACCGGCGATGCCGCGAATCGCGGACGCCGTGCTGGCGAAGGTTCCGCGTGCGCAGTTGCGCTCGCGATCCGGGCGCCGGCGTTCGAGGAGGCGCGCTGGCGGCGGCAACGAAGGACGATTACGAGCGCCGCGCCGGCTGCTGCTCGCGCATGCCGACACCCCGGTGCGTCCGGCAGCTGTGGTGGAGCGAGCGTGGCCATGGTCGCCCGCCGCCTACTGGCCGCCGGCAATGCCGATACCGCCTATCGGCTGGTCACAGCCGACTCGGCTGGGACGACGGCACCGCCTCCCTGAGGCCGAATTCCTGTGTGGCTACATCGCGCTGCGCTATCGCAAGGATCGCCGCGCTCGCCCTGGACCACTTCGCCCATATCCTGGCCCGGGTCAACAGCCCTTACGTCAAGGCGCGCGCGACTTACTGGGGCGGGCGCGCCGCGGCAGGCGGCGCGGCAAGCCGGACTGGCGGCGAAGTGGTACGCCGCCGGCGCCGGAGCACATGGCGACCTTCTACGGCCAGCTCGCGGCGCATCAGCTCGGCCGCGACGCCGCCGCCGCATCCGGTGCCGGAACCGCAGCCCGGACAGCGCCGACGCAGGCCCGCTTCAATGCCCAGGAGCTGGTCCGCGCGCGGCCCGGTCTGTTTCTGCCGCCGGCGACCGCGACCACGCCCGGGCTTTCGTGCTGCAGATGGCCGACGCGGCAAAGACGCCGTCGACTTCGCGATGCTGGCCTCGCTCGCCGAGATCGCAGGGGCGCATCGACCTGGCGATCGCGGTGGCGAAGCGCGCGATCGAGCGCCGGGATGCCGCTGATGGTGCACGGCTTACCCGGTGACCGCCCTGCCGGACGGCGGCACCGCCGAGCGTCCGCTGCTGTTGGCGATCGTGCGGCAGAAGCGCGTTTGCGCCTGACGCGATGAGCCGGGTCGGTGCGCGCGGCCTGATGCAGCTGATGCCGGCGACCGCCGCCGGCGTCGCCAGCAAGCTGGAACTGCCCTATTCGCTCGACCGGCTGACCTCGGATGGCCGTCTACAACTCTGACGCTCGGCCGCTCATACATCGAAAACGCTGATCGACGATTTCGGCGGCTCCTATCGCGCTGGCGATCGCCGTCCTACAACGCGGGGCCCGGGCGGGTGCGCCAATGGCTGCGCTGACTTCGGCGATCCGCGCGGCCAGCGACATCAGCGATGGTCGACTGGATCGAGATGATCCCGTCTTCAACGAGACCCGGCACCTACGTCCAGCGGGTGCTCGAAAACCTCGCAGATCATACCGCGGCCAGGACACCAGCAACGTCACCGCCTTCTCGCTCGCCAGCGATCTCGCCCGCTGATCGACCGGTCGTTACCGCGTTCGGAGCGTGGTGACGCGGCGCTTGATGCCGTAGCACAATGGGGCATTGTCGCGCCTTCAGCAGGGTATGCTCCGTGTCCGATCTCGAACTATACGGTCGGAGCTGACCGCCGCCCGACATCGAGCCCTATCGCGCCGGCAATACCGGCATCGAATACGTCACGCACCTTTGCGCGGCACGGAGCCCGGCCCGCATGTCCGTGGTCGACTGCGCTGACGCACGGCAACGAGATTTGCGGCGCGATCGCGCTCGACCGGCTGCTGCGTGCCGAGATCCGGCCGCGCCGCGTAGCCGACGCACGCTGGCCTTCAACAATGTCGCGGCCTATCGCGAGTTCGATCGCGCGCTTACCCGATCGCGTCGCGCTATGTCGATGAGGATTTCAACCGGCTGTGGCATCCGGCGACGCTCTTCGACGGCCAGCGCCGGTCGGCCGAGCTTGAACGCGCCCGCGGTGCTGCGGCCGCGTTGTCGACGCGGCCGATTTCCTGCTCGACCTGCATTCGATGCAATACGCCACCGCGCCCTTGATGCTGGCCGGGTTGCTCCTGAGCGCTCGCGCGAGCTGGCGCGCCGGGTCGGCATTCCCGAATTGATCATGTGCGATGCCGGCCACGCTGCCGGGCCGCGGATGCGCGATTATGGCGGGTTCGGCGACCCCGCCTCGACGAAGACCGCGCTGCTCATCGAAGCGCGGCCAGCATTGGGAGCGCCGCTCCGCCGAGGTCGCGACCGATGTGACGCTGCGCTTCCTGATCGCCGCTCGGAAGCGTGCAGGCCAGAAGATGTGGCGGCGCTCGGCGGGCCCGATCTTGACGCGCGCAGCCCCGGCAGCGGGTCATCGAGGTGACCGAGGCGGTGACGATCACCGGCGATCGCTTCGATTTCACGCGGGATTTCCGCGGGCTCGAGGTGCTGGGCGAAAAGGGCAGCGTGATCGGCCGTGACGGCGAGCGCGAGGTGCGACGCCCTACGATAATTGCGTGCTTGATCATGCCGTCGCGGCGGCTGGTCAGAGGCCAGACCGCGGTGCGTCTCGGGCGCTATCTCGACTGACCCGGCCGCACCTCCGCCGCCCGCCAGGCGCAGCTTTCCGCCGATCGTCGACGCTCAGCGCCGGGCTGCTCGTGCTCGGCACATTGCCGGGCGAAGAATCGCTGCGCCGCGGTCGAGTACTACGCCCATCCGCGCAATCTGTTCTGGCCGATCGCGTTTGCGCTGTTTGGCGAAACGCCGCCGCCGGATTATGCGGCGAGGGTGCGCTTGATCGGCGCACGGCGGATCGCGCTGTGGGATGTTTGCGCCTCGGCTCAGCGGGTCGCCAGCGCCGATACGACGATCGCCGCCGAGGTGCCGAACAGGATTGACGCGCTGATCGACACGCATCCCGGGATCCGCGCGATCGCGTTCAATGGCAGCGGCGCGCGGCGGCTTTACGACCGGCATTTCGCGCGCCGTCCCGGAGCTGCGCCTATCTCGCCCTGCCGTCGACCAGCCCGGCGCATGCGCGGCTCGGCTTCGCCGAAAGCTCGCGCAATGGAGCGTCTTGAGCGAGGTGCTGCGCGAATAGGGTCAGGGCCGCTGCGCCTCGACCTGACCGAGATAGTGCAAGGCGCCGCCGCAAGCCGGTCGATCTCGGTCTCGATCCGCTGCAGATGGAGGTTCCCGTGATCCCGCAGTTCAGCGGCGGCGAGCCCGCGCAAGGAAGTCGTCAGCTGAGACAGCGGTGTGCCGCCGATATGGCCGGCGGCCTGGCCGAGCGCGCAGCCCTTGGGCGAAAGCCGCGACATCGGCAATGGCGGCGGCCCGCGTCAGCCGGCGCATGATCTGCTGCGCATCGGCGCGAAATGTCTCGATGACATCGCCGAGGAACCCCTCCTGGCCGCCAAGCTCGCGCAACGCCTCGATGCGGCGCGGATCGACGACCGGGGTTGGCTCGGCGGCGAACCGTGATGGGCGGCAATCGAGGTCACCCGGTCGCCGAAGGGCGCCGGGCCATCCTCCGTGAAGGTACTTCTTCCTCTGCAAATTCCGGCGGCGGCGGGGCCGCTTCGGCCCGTCCCGCCGGCAATGGCGGGGAGTGCAGGGCATTGGTGAGCAGCTCTTGGGTCAATGGCGTCGGCAGAAGGGCGTCGACCTCGCCATCCTCAATTCGGCGATCGCGGCGATCTGCGCCGGCGCGGCGATAAACAGAATAAAGGGCGGGCACCGTCCATCGCCCGGACGCGGTCGACAAAACCCATCACAGACAGCGGTTTGCTGCCGCCATCGACCAGCAGCACGGCGCGGGTCGCCGGATCGAGCCACGCAATATAATTAAGCGCTGCGTCGGCCTCCCCGATCCACGAAACCGGGGCATCCCAGCCGCCGAGAGGTATTCGCAAACATTGCCGGCGAACAGGCTGTCGCCGGTCACGATCAACACCGGGCAGCCGGCGGACTGCAACGCCGGTTCGGTCCAGCCGTGTCGATGGCGAAGGCAAGCTCGACGGTCAGGCGAGTTTGCCCGGCGAGGTGGTATCGATCGTGACCTGGCCGCCCATCAGCTCGACCGCGCGCTTGACCAGCGCCAGCCCAACGCTGCGTTGTTCGCCGCCGCCCTGATCGGCGGCGAACGGATCAACCATCGCCGCGGCGAACACCGGCGCCGCGTCGCCAGCGCAATCGACTGTCAGCGCCAGCCGCACCTGCTCGTGCTCGCGGCCGAGAGCCTTGAGGCGGAGCTGCACGGCGCCGCTGTCGGTCACCGCGATCGCGTGGCTGAGGAGGTTGCCGAGAATGCGGTCGAGGGATTGCCGCCAGCCGCGAAGCCGATACGGCAGATACGGATCGATCCGCCCGCGCAGCGCAATCCCCGGCTCTCTGCCTTAGCGCGTCCGCCCGCCAGCGCCTCATTGACCAGCGCGTGGAGATCGAACGGCTCGGTCTGCGGCGCGTATGTCCCCGCTTCGATCGCCGCCAGATCGAGGATGTCGGCGACTTGCGGCGGCAGTTCCGGATGTTCCAGTTGTGCGGAACCGGCGTGCGAGGGCTTGGCACTCCGGTCAGCGGCGCGCGCAATGCCTCGGCCAGGACGGCGATAAAACGGGTTTTGGCCTCTCGTCGCCACCGAGGCCGAATTGCGCGCTGCGGCGACGGCGCGGATCGGGTCCTGGACCAGCAACGGCAACAGCAGCAACGCGATGCCGCATTCTGCGGTGAGTGCCGGCTCCTGCTGCCAGAATTCGGTGGTCGCTGCGACCGCAGCAAAGCCGATGACCCCCAGCGCCGCGCCTCCGCCGATCAGGGCGCCGATGCCGAAATGAAAACCCGCATAGGCGGTCAGCAGCAGGTAAAGCGGATACCAGCCGGCGGCTCTCCTGCTCGCCGAAATGGAGGAAGGCTGATACCAGGGCAACGTCGAGACGCCATGGCGCATCGGCGCAGCCAGTCGCAAGCTGGCGGCCACAGCATCGTCGGCAGCAGCACCAGCCCACCCGACGGCGAGCCCCGCCACGGCAATCAGCAGCGGCCGCGAACTGGCGGACGTGGGGCCGAACGCCGTGGTCATCGCAACCGCGTGGCCAAACAGCAGGGTGGTGACAAAGATGCGTAGCACCGCCTGTTCAGGAGATATGGCTCGACGAGGCCTGAGCGCGCGAGGCGCGTCCCAGCCCGGTCAGGGCGACCGCGAGCCCGACCGCTGCCGGCGCCGAAGCAGCAGGCCCAGCAGCGCGTTGCCAACCGGCGGCGGCGCGATCCAGCTCGCGCAAGCTCGGCAACAGGATGAACGTGATCGGCACCGCCGCCGCAACCCCCGATAACGCGATCGCGGCAAAGAGCGTGGGCCGGCCGACCGCCTCGGCGGACGCCAGGGCCGGCGGACCGCCCAGCCCGCGCAACGGCATCGCCCGGAGACCGGCGGGGGCAGCAAACTCGGCACCGGATCTCGGATCAGGACTGCGCCACGGCGCAGACCTCGCCCTCGACCGTCTCGGCGAGCGGTTGCGAGCAGTCGCGCGGAAAAGCCACTGTCACCGTCGTGCCGACACCTTTGGTGCTGCGTACCGTCAGCGTGCCGCCGTGCAGCTCCGTCAAGCCGATCGCCAGCGGCAAACCCGAGCCCGGTGCCCATCATGCTTGCGCGTCCAGGCGCTGGCGACCTGGCCGAAGCGGGTCATCGCCAGCCTCACCTCGTCGGCGTCCATGCCGATACCGTGATCGACGACATCGATCGTGACGCGCGCCCGACACGTTGCGCAAAACGATCGCGACCTCGCCGCCAGCATGGCTGAACTTGATCGCGTTGGATCAGCAGGTTGAGGACGATCTGCTTCACCTTGCGGGCGTCCGCCCAGCAAGGCCGGCGAAACGTTCCTCGCAACGCAGCACGATGCGGATCTCGCTGGCCCGCGCCTTCGCGTCGGCGAGCTGCAGCAAATCCTCCATCGTCTTGGGAAGCTCGATCACCTCCTCGGCGAGATCGAGCTTGCCGGCCTCGAGCTTCGACAGATCGAGGATGTCGTTGATGATGCCGGAGCAGGTGCTCGGCGCTGATCAGGATGTCGTGCGCGTAGCCGATGTATTTCGGGGTGCCGATCGGCCCGAGCATCTCGCCGGCAATGACTTGCGAGAAGCCGATGATCGCGTTCAAGCGGCGTGCGCGTTTCATGGCTCATATTGGCGAGGAACTCGGTCTTGCTGCGATTGGCGAGCTCCGCCTGTTCCTTGGCTGCCAGCAAATCGTACTCGGCGCGCTTGCGCTCGGTGATGTCGAGCCACACCGTGACGACCATCGAATCTTCGCGCCGTCCTCGCCGTGGAATACCGATCTGGTGGCCAGCAGCACGCGCGGTTCGCCCTCGCGGTCGACGATCTCTCCTCGGAGAGATCGGCGCCGGCCTGCCGAGCGATCAGCAACGGGTCGGTGTCGATCAGGTGACGCGCCATCGGCCCGCCATGCGCCTCGAGCAGGCTCTTGCCGATCAGACGGCTCGCCCGCACCCCGACAAACGCGGCGTAGTGGCGATTGACCAGCAGATATCGCCCGTCCTGGCCGGTCACGCAGATCATGCGCGGAATGGCGTCGAGAACGCGCAGCAGCATTTCGTGCGCCTGCCGCAACCCGTCCTGGCGACGTTCGCCGTCACGAGCGCGGCCATTCGGCGGCAGGTGATCCGGTCCGCCGCGCGGCTGGCCGGCGATGCGGCGCCAGCTGGTCCGCGCGCGCGGAGCCGGAAGTCGCGATGGTTGATCGGCAGCAGTAAATGATCGGCGGCCCCGGCCTCGCGCGCCCGTTCAGGCAATCGAGATCCTCTTCAGCGCCGATCGCGATGATCGGAACCTCGGCGCAGCCCTCGACGCGGCGCAGCTTATGAATGAAACCGGCGGCCTCGCCCTGGCGCGGTTGCCGCGGCGAGCCACGATCAGGCCTGGGCGGTTCTCGCGGCAGAACGACAGCGCGGCCTCGGCGTCGTTGAAGGCCCGTGCGACAGTCCAGCCGCCGAGCGAATTGGCGAGCCGCTCGAGAATTTTCAGGTGGGTGGCGCTGTCATCGACGATGACGACCAGCTCAGACGACACGGGCAAAACCCAGGGTTGCGGCGTTGCCTGCAATTTTAGGCGAAGCTGCAACGAACGCAATATCTAGGTGTGCCATGGCCTGAGAAGCACCGGAGATCACAATGGCTTGTGTTCCGCAGCCGGACCGCGTCGATATCTCGGCAGGTGTGACAACGAGATAGTGATCCGCCTGGGCTGCTTCAGAGGCGATAAACCGCCGCTGCGTTCTTCCAGAAAAACCGGTCACGCTCGTCGGACGAGAGATGCGCCAGCATCGCGGCTGACTGCCGTCGACCAGCGCCCCGTAGCCGATGCGCAATCCGGCGACCGGGAAATTGGTCGCGAAGATCGCGCGCTCGATGCCGAAGATCGCCAGCGCGTCCAACACCGACGCTGCGGTTCGACCTCGTATTCCCAAGGCCGGTCCTTGAGGCCGAACTCGGAGATCTTGACCCAGACATTGGGCTCGCGGGCCAGCGCCTCCATCGCCCGCCGCCAGGCGGCGAGCCCTTCTTCGCTGCGGTCCCACGGAAACCCGGTGTGGTTCAGCACGATCGGCGTCTCGGGAAGGCGCGCGCCACCGCAGCGGCTTCGTCGCAGATGCCAGAACGGCACCCGCAAATCCCAGGAGAGCCCGTATTTCTCGAGCAATGCAAAGCCGCGCAGCCAGCGCTCGTCCTGCATCGTCCCAGGAGCGCCGAGCTCTATGCGGTCGGGCGACGGCGCGGTGACCGGCTTTGAGCGGATGCCGCGCACCAGCGGAAAAGCGGCTTGGGCGGCGATCACCTCCTCGGCGTTGTCGGTGTCGAACCAGGCATGCGCGACGATCGCGCCGGGAAACCCGTGCTCGTGCGTGAATCTCGCTGATCCAGCCGGGTCTCGCCGATCTGGTCGGCGCGGTCCCATTCGGCCTCGCAATGGACCGTTGTCAGCACATTGTGGCCGGCCGCGTCGCGCCGGTAATCCTCCGGCAGGTAGTTTCGCTTGAGCGCGCTCGTAATCGCCCATGAAGAACGGCTTTCTCCTCGGCGCCGCACAGCCAGGGGTGCTTGCCCTGCCGCAGATCCCACAGGTGATGATGCGCATCGATCAGCGTGACCGCGTCAGGCGAGTCGTTCCAATGGCCGTGGATCGTGTTCATCAGGCGAGGCTCACCTAACGGGCGCGATCGGTGTATGGTGACCATAACGAAGACCAGGAGCAATCGGCGATGGACCGCGGCTACGAGACGCTGAGCGTCGAGGACAAGGGCGTCGGGCTCGTCTTGCTGACCCTGAACCGGCCGCAGGTCGCCAATGCGATGAACACGCAGATGGGACGCGACCTGCTCGACTTCTTCGACGCGGTCAATGGCGATCCCACTCGGCGCTATCGCTGCATCGTCATGACCGGCGCCGGCGACAAGGCGTTCTGCGCCGGCGGCGACCTCGAAGGAACGGCTCGGCATGACCGACGAGACGTGGCAGGCGCAGCACCTGCTGTTCGAGCGGGCGATCCGCGCCTTTATCAGCTGCCCGGTGCCGGTCATCGGCGCGATCAACGGCGCCGCCTATGCCGGCGGCTGCGAGATTGGCGCTGTGCTGCGATTTCTCTACGCCGCCGAGACGCGCGCTTCGCGCTGACCGAGGTGACCCTGGGCATCATGCCGGGGCCGGCGGCACGCAGAACCTGCCGCGCGCGGTCGGCGAGCGGCGCGCCAAGGAGATCATCCTGACCGGCCGGCCGTTTATCGGCGCAGGAGGCGTTCGAGTGGGGCATGGTCAACCGGCTGTGCCCGCCTGACCGCCTGCTCGACGAGACGATGGAGACCGCCCGCCGCATCGCCGACAACGCGCCGATCTCGGTGCGCCAGGCCAAGCATGCGATCCATTACGGGCTGCAGATGGACCTCGCGAGCGCCATGATGTTCGAGATCGAGGCCTATAACCGCATGGTGCCGACCGAGGACCGCCGCGAGGGCATCGCCTCGTTCAACGAAAAGCGCAAGCCGCGCTTCAGGGAGGGATCGGCTGAAATTCCGATGCATCAGCTGTCATTGCGAGGAGCGGAGCGACGAAGCGATCTCCCGATGCCAGAGCACAATCGGCACGAGATTGCTTCAGCTTCGCTCGCAATGACAGACACGAAGGAGCAGTAGCATGGACGGCGATGTCGTAAAGTCGCACCGCGGACGGTCGACCTCACCCGGATCCTGGCCGAACAGGCGAGCGCCGTGACGTATGACGCGCTGCCCGAGCCGGTGCGGGCGTTGGCGCGGCAATGCGTGCTCGATTATTACGGCGTGGCGCTTGCCGGGGCCGATGACCCGCTCGCCAAGATGCCTGCTCGACGAACTGGCCGGAAGCCGGCGGCGCGGCGCAGGCCAGCGTCATCGGCCACACGGCGCGGCTCCCGCCCTGTCGGCCGCGCTGGTCAACGGCGCCGATCGGCCACGCGCTCGATTACGACGACGTCAACCTGGCGATGCCGGGCCATCCCGTCGGTCGCGATCCTGCCGGGCCTGCTGGCGCTCGCCGAGCAGCGGCGCAGCTCGGGGCGGGAGGTCATCGCCGCGTTTGTCGCCGGCTACGAGACCGCCTGCCGCATCGGCATGGCGCTCCGCGCCCAGCCATTACGACCGCGGCTTTCACGCCACCGGCACGGTCGGCGCGTTCGGCGCCGCGGCGGCGTGCGCGCACCTGCTCGGTCTCGACGCCGAGAGCGACGGCGCGGCGCGCTCGGCATCGCCGGCACCCAGGCGGCCGGGCTGAAATCGCAATTCGGCACGATGTGCAAGCCGTTCCACGCCGGCAAGGCGTCGCAGAGCGGCTTCGCTGCGCCGCGCGGCTCGCGGCGCGCGGGCTTTTCGAGCCGGCCCGACCTCGTCGAATGCGAGCAGGGCTTCGCGCTGACGCATGGCGCCCGATTTCAATCCCGAGGCCGCGCTCGCGATACCGCCGAACGGGTTTCACATCTTCGCCAACCTCTTCAAGTATCACGCCGCCTGCTACCTGACGCACGGGCCGATCGAGATGCGCCCGCAGCCTGCGCGATGCAGCACGGGGTTGCGCCCGAACAGGTCGCGCGCATGACGACTTGTCGCTCGACCGCAGCTGCGACCGGGTCTGCAACATCCCGGCGCCGACCGACGGGCTCGAAGCCAAGTTCAGCCTGCGCCAGAACGTGGCGATGGCGCTGTCCGGGGTCGATACGGCGAGCCTCGGCGCCTACAGCGTCGCGACGGCGACCGACCCCGCTCTGTGCGGCTGCGCGAGAAGCTCGCGCTCGATTTCCATGACGGCTGGCCGCAAGCCGCGGCCGAGCTGGAGGTGGCGCTGACGCGACGGCCGGGTGCTCAAGGCGAAGCACGACGCCGGCATTCCGAGCGCCGACATCGCGGCGCAGGGCGAGCGCCTCGCCGCCAAATTCGATGCGCTGGCCGAGCCGGTGCTCGGCGGGCCTCGCAGCCGCGAATTGCGCGCGGCGATCCTCGGCCTCGATAGCCTCGCCGATGTCAGGCAGCTCGGCGCGGCTGGCGGCCGGCTGACTGAAACCGAGCCGCTCATCCTGTCTCTAAACCGCGTTCACGGAGCGGCGCGAAGCTCGAGACTATTCCAGTCCACCGCTGCTCGAGCTGGCTGGTGGGTCCCGGCTTTCGCCGCGACGGCGGATGAGAACTGGTGATCAAGCCTCAATGACAGATCCGGTCGTCGATAAGATCGTCGCGCACCTCGTGCGGGTCGCCAGCTGAGCGAGGTGCCGGAGGCGGCGCGCAGCGCAGCCAAGATGTTCATCGCCGATACGCTCGGTGTCGGTATCGCCGGCGCGGCGGCGCCGTGGCGGCGCGAGGTGCTCGACACGGCCGCCGCATCCGGCGGCGGCGCGCGGAAGCGACGGTGTGGGGCAGCCGGCGAGCGCCTGCCGCTCGGCCAGGCCGCGATGGTCAACGCCTATCAGATGCACGCGCTCGAATTCGACTGCGTGCACGAAGGCGCGGTCGTGCATCCGATGGCGGCGATGCTGCCGTACCTCGCTCGGCTGGGCCGAGCGCGAGGAGGTATTTCCGGCGACAAGCTGCTGCGCGCGCGATCGCCGGGGTCGATGTCGCGGTGACGCTCGGGCTCTCTGCTCGCGCGCGCCGATGCGGTTCTTCCGGCCGGCCAATTGCGGCGGCTTTGGCGCGGTCGCCGGGCTCGGCGCTGCTCGCCGGGCTCGACGAGACGCAGACCCGCGACGCGCTCGGCATCTATTACGGGCAATGCGCCGGCACGATGCAGGCGCATATCGAGGCGACGCCCGCAACTGGCGATGCAGATGGGCTTTGCGCGCGCGGCAGCGCGGTGACCGCGATCGAATTGGCGCGGCGCGGCATGCCGGGACCGCACGCGCCGATCTCCGGGCAATTCGGCTATTTCGCGCTGTTCGACGGCGCGGCCGACCCGGCGCCGTTCGATGCGCTCGGCCGAGCCTGGCGGATCTGCGAATTGAGCCACAAGCCGTTTCCGTCCGGCCGCGCGACGCATGGCGGCATCGACGGCTTGCAGCGGCTGATCGCGGCGCACGGCATCGCCGGCCGGATCAGGTGAAGGCCGGGCGCTTCCTGGTGCCGCCCTCACGCATCGCCTGGTCGGCGCCCGCCGCACGAACGGGCATGACCGTCGCCTATGCCCGGCTGTTGCCTTGCCCTATGTCGGCGCCGCTTTGCCTGCGGCACGGCACGGTCGGCCTCGGCGATTTCACCCTCGATGCGCTCGGCGATCCCGACACGCTCGGCCCTCGCCCGCGCGCCTTGTCGGTGATCGCCGACGACAACCCCGACCCGAATGCGCTCCACCCGGTCCGCGTCGAGCTCGACCTCGTCGGACGGAAGCAGCGTCGCCTGCGACGTCACCGATGTCCTCGGCAGCCCGGCCCGCCCGCTCTCGCCCGAAGCCGCGCGCCAAATTCGACGCGTGCTGCCGAGTCGCTGGCGGATAACGGCGCCGACGTTATGGGGCTCGGCGATGTCGCTGGATCAATCGCCCGATATCCGGCTTCTCCTCACCGGATGCGCGTCTTGAGCGTGTAGCCTCGGCTGTGAAAGCTCTGGCGCGATTGAAGCATCTTGATGACGGAGACCTTGATGATCCAGAAGCCGCGTCCATCCGCCGCTCTATTCTCCGGCTGCCGCGCTGATCCTAGCGGCCTGTGCGCCAACAGCGCTGCCTCGCCGCCACCACCGCCGCTGCCTCCGGTCGTGACCGGACCCCGCAGGCGATTTCGGAGCGGACGCTCCTTGACCATGGCAGCCGATCTGGCGTTCCCGCCGGCCGGATATATCGTTGACGCCGGCGGGCCGGTGCGAAGCTGGGAGAGATCGCTGCCGGCGCTGCAGATCCTGAAGAACGCCAAGATCGTGGTCTACGGCTACACCGACGACCGCCCGGTCGGGCGCAGCGCTGAAGGCCAAGGGTATCGTCGACAATCTCGACCTCTCCCCTCGAAGCGGTCCAACGAGGTGGTCCGCTACCTGCTGTCGAAGGGCGTCGACCCCAACATCATCTCGGCGAAAGGCCGCGGCGGCACCCACCCGGTCGCATCGAGCGACCACGGCAGGGGCCGCGCACAAAACCGCCGCATCGAGGTGCTGGTCGAAACCCCTTCAGCTAATACGACCGCGGCATGCCGAGGACGTGCTGGCCGAGATAGGCGAGGATCAGATTGGTCGAGATCGGCGCGGTCTGGTAGAGGCGCACCTCGCGCCATTTGCGCTCGATGTCGTATTCCTTGGCGAAGGCGAAGCCGCCGTAGGTCTGGAACGTCGCGTCGGCGGCGTGCCAGGTCGCCTCGGAGGCCGAGCAGCTTGGCCATGTTGGCGTCGGCGCCGCATTCCTTGCCGGCGTCGAACAGCGCGGCGGCGCGGCGGCAGATCATGTCGGCCGCCTCCAGTTCGGCATAGGCGCGCGCCAGCGGGAACTGCACCCCCTGGTTCTGCCCGATCGGCCGGTCGAAGACGACCCGCTCCTTGGCGTAGTCGATGCCCTTCTTGCAGCAGCCAGCGGCCGTCGCCGATGCATTCCTGGGCCACCAGGATGCGCTCGGCATTCATCCCGTCGAGGATGTAGCGGAAGCCCCTGCCCTCCTCGCCGATCAGGTTCTCCGCCGGCACCTTCAGATTGTCGAAGAACACCTCGGTCGTGTTGTGGTTGATCATCGCCTCGATCGGCCGGATCTCGACCCGTTGCCGAGGCTCTCGCTGCAGATCGACGAGGAACACCGAGAGCCCGTCGGTGCGGCGCTTGACCTCGTCGACCGGGGTGGTGCGCGCCAAGAGCAGCATCAGGTCGGAATGGCGGGCGCGCGAGGTCCACACCTTCTGGCCGTTGACGACGGTAATGGTCGTTGCCGTGCGCGCACCGCCCGGGTCTTGAGCTTGGTCGTGTCGGAGCCGGTGGTCGGCTCGGTGACGCCGAACGCCTGCAGGCGCAACTCGCCCGAGGCGATCTTCGGCAGATAGCGCTGCTTCTGCTCGTCGCTGCCGTGCCGCAGCAGGGTGCCCATGATGTACATCTGGGCGTGGCCCTGGCTGGCGGTGCAGCCCGAGGCGTTGATCTCCTCGAGGATCACCGCGGCGGCGCGCAGCGGCAGGCCGGAGCCGCCATATTCCTCGGGGATCAGCGAGGCGAGAAAGCCGCCCTCGGTCAGTTCGGCGATGAACTCGGTCGGATAGGCCTGCTCCGTCCTCCAGCTTGCGCCAATAGGCGCCGGGGTATTTCTCGCAGATCTTGCGCACCGACCTCGCGCAGCTCGGGGTAATCCTCGCCGAGCGCCAGCATGACCGGGTCGCCGGATTCACCACCGTGCGGCGGCATCTTCGCCCGCTCCTCGAACCTCTTGTCCTGCAAGTTAGTGCAACGGACGATTCACCACGACAGGAGATAGCACCGCGGTAACCGCCGTCCTCGCGCGCGCCGGACACGAGGCGAAGATCAGGACAAGTCATTGAAAATTCCGACATTAGCAATACGTAAG
>ERZ1370068.806-contig-10739_pt1 | contig 25807 bp, 29 predicted proteins | sample MGYA00561227_ERZ1370068 | MGnify/ENA primary metagenome ERZ1370068 (study PRJEB38410, sample SAMEA6850437) | metagenome | study: Metagenomic assessment of the ecological functions of the soil: analysis of the soil microbiota associated with the...
CGCCCCGGGCGACGACGACGCTCGCCGCGCAGCACCACCTGGTCGACCGGACGAACGGAACCAGCGACCTCGGCGGACAGCGGCGGTCGGCCACATCGCGGCCACGAGCAGGAGCACGAACGCTGCGGCGCGGCCCGACATGGTGAGGCATCGTACCCGTGTCCCGTCAGAGCTCCCGCTCGTTCGTCGGTGTCACCGGGTAGCGCGTGAGCATCGTGTCGCTCGCTGCCTTCTCCCCCGCCACGCGCGCTTGGTTCGAAGGTTCGTTCGAGGCGCCCACCGATGCCCAGACCAAGGGCTGGGAGGCGATCGCCGAAGGACGCCACACCTGCTGTTGGCGCCCACCGGCTCGGCGGAAGACGCCTGCCGCGTTCCTCGGCCGCGATCGACCGACTGACCACGACCCCACCCCAGCGGACCAGCGCACCACGCGTGCTCTACGTCCTCGCCGCTCCGCGCCCTCGCGGTGGACATCGAGAAGAACCTCCGGGCGCCGCTCGCGGGCATCCAGCACGCGGCGGAGCGACGCGGGCGACGCTCGCGCACAGTGCCCCACGGTCGGGGTGCGCACCGGCGACACCGATGCCCGCGAGCGCGCGCCGATCGCTGACGCGACCTCCCGACATCCTCATCACCACGCCCGAGTCGCTCTACCTGATGCTCACGTCGTCCGGCCCGCGGAGACGCTGCGCGAGCGTTCGGACCGTGATCGTCGACGAGATCCACGCGATCGCGGCGACGAAGCGCGGCGCCCATCTGATGCTGTCGCTCGAGCGGCTCGAGGCGCTGACGGACGACGCCGCCCCAGCGGATCGGGCTGTCCGCCACGCAGCGTCCGCTGGAGGAGATCGCGCGACTCCTCGGCGGCTTCGAGCGCCCGACCGTCTGCGTGACGTCGCCGTGGTCGACGCGGGCCGTCGCAAGACCGCTCGCCCTGGAGATCATCGTTCCCGGTCGACGACATGGCCGATCTCAGCATCCGGCCGGTCGAGGCACCCGCACGCGCAGCTCACCGATGAGCCCGACCACCTCGATCTGGCCTTCGATCCATCCCGGTGTTGCTCGATCTGATCCGCGCGCACCGCTCCACGATCGTGTTCGTCAACAACCGGCGGAGCGCCGAACGGCTGGCGTCGCGGCTGAACGAGCTCGCGGACGAGGACTCGTGCGGGCGCATCACGGGTCGATCGCGCGCGAGCAGCGCCTGAGGTCGAGGACGCGCTCAAGGACGGGCGGCTCCGAGGCATCGTCGCCACGTCGTCGCTCGAGCTCGGCATCGACATGGGCGCGGTCGACCTCGTGGTGCAGGTGGAGGCGCCGCCGTCCGGTCGCCGAGCGGGCTCCAGCGGATCGGCCGGGCCGGGCATCAGGTGGGGCGCGCCAGCGTCGGCAAGCTGCATCCCCGAAGTACCGGGGCGACCTGCTCCAGACGGCGGTCGTCGCCGAGCGGATGCTGAGCGCGGACATCGAGTCCACCCGCTACCCGCGCAACCCGCTCGACGTGCTCGCCCAGCAGCTCGTCGCGATGTCCGCGGTCGACGAGTGGCGCGTCGAGGACCTCTTCGACGCGGTGCGGCGGTGCGCCAGCTTCGCCGAGCTCTCCGAGGACCTGTTCCTCGCGGTGCTCGATCATGCTGGCGGGCCGCTACCCGTCCGACGCCTTCGCGGAGCTGCAGGCCGCGCATCGTCTGGGATCGAGCGACGACACGCGTCCGCGCACGCGAGGGAGCCGGGCGCCTGCGCGATCGTCTCAGGCGGCACGATCCCCGACCGGGGGCTGTTCGGGGTCTTCATGCCCGACGGCACGCGCGTCGGCGAGCTGGACGAAGAGTGCGTGTACGAGTCGCCGGCGCGGCGAGGTCATCCTGCTCGGCGCGAGCGCCTGGCGGATCGAGGACATCACGCGCGACCGCGTGGTCGTGGTTCCCGCGCCGGGCGAGCACGGGAAGCTGCCGTTCTGGAAGGCGCCCGGTCCGGGCAGACCGATCGAGCTCGGCCGGGCGATCGGGCGGTTCACGCGCGAGCTGCGCTCCACGCGGCGCGACGACGCGATGCGCCGGCTCCGCGAGGACATCGGGCTCGACGAGCGCGCCGCGCGGAACCTCGTCGACTACATCGACGAACAGGCCGAGGCCACCGGGGCGCGGTCCCGGACGACCGGACGATCGTCGTCGAACGCTTCCGCGACGAGCTGGGCGACTGGCGGGTGTGCATCCTGTCCCCGTTCGGCTCGCGCGTGCACGCGCCCTGGGCGCTCGCGATCGAGGCTCGGATGCAGGAGCGTCTCGGGTCCGGCGCGCAGGTGCTGTGGTCCGACGACGGGATCGTCCTGCGGCTCCCCGAGGCCGTCGAGCGGATCCCGATCGAGGATCTCGTGTTCGAGCCCGACGCAGATCGAGGAGGCCGTCGTCGCGTCGCTGCCGGGCACCGACGATGTTCGCCACCGTCTTCCGAGAGGTCGCGGCGCGAGCGCTGCTGCTCCCGCGTCGCCTCCCGGGACGCCGCACGCCGCTCTGGCAGCAGCGGCAGCGGAGCGCCGATCTCCTGGGCAGGCGGGCCGGTACCCGAGTTCCCGATGCTGCTCGAGACCACGCGGGAATGCGTGCGCGACCTCTTCGACGTGCCGGCGCTCCGCGAGGTGATGGGCGACCTCCGCGCGCGCACGACCGGCTGGTCGCGGTCGAGACCGACGAGGCGTCGCCGTTCTCCCAATCGCTGCTGTTCAGCTGGATCGCGGTCTACATGTACGAGGGCGACGCTCCGCTCGCGGAGCGGCGCGCGGCCGCGCTCGTCCCTGGACCGCGACCTGCTCCGCGAGCTGCTCGGCACCGACGAGCTGCGCGAGCTGCCTCGATCCGCGAGCGCTCGACGAGGTGGAGCTCGAGCTGCAGCGCCTCGCCGGCCGGCCGGCACGCGCGTCACGCCGACGGCGTCCACGATCTGCTCCGCGATCTCGGACCGCTCGGACACGACGAGATCGCGGCCCGCGCCGATGGCGACGCCGACGCGATGCTCGGGGCGCGTCCTGGAGGACGGTCGCGCGATCCGGGTGCGCGTCGCCGGCGACGATCGGTACGCCGCCGGTCGAAGATGCGGCGAGGCTCCGCGACGCGCTCGGCGTCGTCGCTCCCGCTGGGCGTCCCCGGCGCGTTCACCAGCCGCCGTCGAGGCGCCGCTCGACGACCTCGTCGCGCGCTACGCCCGGACGCACGGTCCCTTCACGATCGAGGAGATCGCGGCCCGGCTCGGCGCGCGGAACGCGACCGCGTGCGCGAGGCGCTCGAGCGGCTCCAGATCGAGGGGCGCGTGGTCCACGGCGCGTTCCGGCCCCAGCGGCATCGAGCGCCGAGTGGTGCGAGGTCGACGTGTTGCGCCGGATCCGCGCTCGCTCGCTCGCGGCCCTGCGGCGGGAGGTCGAACCGGTCGGCGCCGCCGCGCTCGCGCGGTTCCTGCCCGCGTGGCAGGGAGCCGATCGCCCGCGCGGCGGCGCCGACGCCCTGCCCGAGGCGATCGCGAGGCTCCAGGGGCGGCGATCCCGGCGTCCATCCTCGAGAGCGACGTCCTGCCCGCGCGCGTCCGCGGGTTCCGGCCCGGCGGATCTCGACGCGCTCTGCGCCAGCGGGGACCTGGTCTGGGTCGGAGCCGGGGCGCTCGGCGCCACCGACGGCCGCGTGTCGCTCCTGTATCCGGGACCGCGCCGGGCTGCTCGCGCCGATCGCCCCGCACCGGAGGACCGGCCGGCCGGCCCGCTGCACGACGCGATCCGGGAGCACCTCGCCGCCCGCGGCGCCTCGTTCTGGCCCGACCTCGTCGAGGCCGCCGGGACCGCGAACGAGGCGACGCTGCTGCGGCGCCTGTGGGACCTGGTGTGGGCCGGCGAGGTCACGAACGACACGCCTCGCGCCGCTCCGGGCGTCGATCGGAGGAACCGGGTCGCGGCGCCCGCGGGCGGGCGCGGATCCGCGCAGCGTCCCCGCCCGGGGACGCTGCGTCGCGGCCGGCCCGCCCGCGGGCGCCGGCACGGTGGTCGCTCGTCACGGACGTCGTCCGCGACGTCCCCGGAGCGACCGAGACGCGCCATGCGCTCGCGGCCCAGCTCCTGACCGCCACGGCGTCGTGACGCGTGAGGCGACGCTGGCCGAGGGGACGCCCGGGCGGGTTCGCCGCGCGTGTACCCGGTGCTCAAGGCTGATGGAGGAAACGGGCGCGGTCCGGCGCGGGTACTTCGTCGCCGGGCTCGGGGCGGCGCAGTTCGCCCATCCGGGCGCCGGTCGATCGCGCTCCGCGACGCTCCGCGAGGGCGCCGCCGACGACGAGGTGGTCGACGCCTCGCCGCGGCCGACCCGGCCCAGCCGTACGGGGCCGCGCTCGCCTGGCCCGAGACCACGGGCCGGCCGAGCCGGAGCGCCGGTGCGCTACGTCGTGCTCGCGAACGGCGAGCCGGCGGCGTTCCTCGAACGCGGGGCGAAGACGCTCGTCGACGTTCGGCGCCGACCCGCAGCGCGGTGGGCCGACGCGCTCGCCGCGCTCGTGAAGGACGGCCGGGTCCGCCGATCGAGCTCCGGCAGCATCGACGGAACCGCGGCCGGCGACCACGCCGGCGGCGGCCCTGCTCCGCGAGGTGGGCTTCGCGGACGGATATCGCGGCCTCGACGCCTGCGGGTAACCTCGCGACATGGAGCGATCGGCCTCGGGATTGACCTGGGCGATCGCCACGCCGCACGACGGAAGCGACGCGCGCGGGTGCCGACGCGTTCGAGCGTGGCGGCAACGCGGCGTCGACGCGGCGCTCCGCGCCGCCACCGTCCTCGCCGGTCGCATACCCGCACATTGCAGGCGTCGGCGGTGACCTCTTCTGCCCTCGTCCAGCGGCCCGACGGCGAGACGCTCGCCGTCAGCTCGAGCGGCCGGTCACCCGCGGCGGCGGACCCGGTCGGCGCATCCGCGGCCCGATCACGCGAGATGCCGATCCGCGGCCCCGACCCATCACCGTGCCGGGCGCCGTCGCCGGGTGGCGCGCGCTCCACGGCACCGGGCGCGGTCCTACCCGTGGGCCGACGCATTCTCCCGCGCGATCGAGCTCGCGATCGACGGGGTGCCGGTCGCGCGCGCGCTGGCCGAGACCCTCGCCGCGCCGGATAAGCCCTTCGGCGCCGACCCCGGCCTCTCCGCGATCTTCTTCGCGGACGGGACGCGTCCGCCCGCCAGGCGCGACTGGTCCGCCAGGCCGCGCGCTGGGTGCAACGCTCGACGGCGATCGCGCAGGACGGTCCCAGGCCTCTGTACGGCGGGCCGATCGGCAGCGGCGTACGTCGCGCGGGCTCAACGCCGCCGGCTCGTCCGATCGCGATCGATGCGATCTGGCGGCGCACCGCGCGCTCGTCCTGCCGCCGCTCGGCGCCGCGTTCCGCGACCTTCACGTCTCGGTCGTCCCACCGAACTCGCAGGGGTTCGTGCTGCTCGAGATCCTCGCGTTGCTCGAGCGGCTCGGAGCTCGACGCCGACCCGCACGGTCCCGAGGCCGGCGCGATCGCTCGTCTTCGCCGCGGCCGCCCGGGACCGCGACCGGCATCTCGCCGACCCCGATCACATGACCGCGCATCCCTCGACGCTCCTGGACGACGGCCACCTGGCCTCGCTCGCCGGACGAGATCCGGCTGCGAGCGGCCGGCGCGCGCCGGTCACGCGATCGAGCGGCGACACCGATCGCGCTCGTGGCCGCGGACAGCCGAGGGGTTCGCGGTGTCCTCGATCCAGAGCCTGTTCTGGGGGTTCGGGTCGGGATGCTGACGAACCGGCGACGGGGATCGTCGCGCAGAACCGCGGCGCCTGTTTCACCCTGGAGCCGGGTCATCCGAACACTTCGCGCCCGGCAAGCGGCCGGCGCACACCTTGATGCCGGTGCTCGTGCACGACGAGCGCGGTGTTGCGCGGCCTGTAGCGGGTCGATGGGCGGCTACGCCCAGCCTCAGATCAACGCGCAGACGCTGCTCCACCTGCTGGGCGGCGCGCGCGCCCGCGGACGCGGTCGCGGCGCCGCGCTGGATCCTCGAGCGACCCGAGCCGGCATCGCCGGCGCGGATCGTCATCGAAGAGAGCATCCTGCGGCGGCGCAGGCGGTCGCTCGGATCGCTGCCGTACCCGGCGACGGTGGTCCCCGATCGTCTGACGAGGCTCGGGCACGCCCACCTGATCCGGGTGCGCCCCGGCGGGTTCGATGCGGGTCGCGACCCTCGGTCGGATGGGGGCTCCCGGCCGGGCTGACGGACTACGCCGTTCTGGTGGTGGCGCCCCGCGCGGGCGCCGCTGTCAGACTTCGGCCGGAGACGATGCCGCATCCCCCGATGACCCGCTTCCGGCTCCGAGCTGCGCCACGTGCACAGCCTGATGACCGACCTCCACGGCGATCGCCTGGGAGGCGGACACGAACTCGATGACGTTCACGTTCGTCTCCGAAGGGGTGAAGGAGCATCCTCGGGCTACGACGTCGCCGAGTGGTTGGTCGCCGATCCCGGCTTCTGGAACGACCACCTCCATCCCGAGGACCACGGACCGCATGGTCGGACGGCCTCGTGCGCATCGCGACCGCGGGGGGACTCCGTTCGACGAGGAGTACCGGCTCCTCGCCAAGGACGGGTCGTGGGTCTGGATCCGGGACGTCGGGCACGCCGGTCAATGACGCCGGCGGCTCGCCCACCCTGGTCCGGTGGCCTGATGGTCGAGCATCACGCGACCAGACGAGCGCGCGAGCACGAGCGCGACGCAGATGCAGGGGTCGCTTCCGGCGGGTCATCGAGGACCTGCCGGCGATCGTCTACCTCGAGTCCGTCACCCGTGAGGACAACGGCATCGGACGGATGCTCTACGTGAGCCCGCAGGTGGAGGAGATCCTGGGCTTCCCGCCCGCAGGAGTGGATCGACGACCCTTGGCGTGGGCACGCCAGTTCCACCCGGACGACCGGATGCGGTCCGCCAGGAGTACGAAGCGCATCGAGAGCACCGGCGGTCCCTTCCAGGCCGAGTACCGGATGTACACGCGCGACGGCGACATCCGCTGGTTCCGCGACGAGGCGACGTCGATCCGCGGACGAGGCCGGGAGCCCCGCGCTACTGGCAGGGGATCATGTACGACATCACCGCGGAGCGCGAGACGCGAAGAGCGAGCACGCGAATCCGAGGACCGCTACCGGACGCTCGTCGAGCAGATCCCGGCGATCGTCTACCGCGAGGAGGTCACCGGCGACGGCCTCAAGGTCGTCTACATCAACGCACGGGTGCAGGAGCTCATCGGGATCAGCCCCGGAGGAATGGGTGCGCGACCCGGGCGTCTGGCTCGACGTCGATCCACGAGGACGACCGCGAGTGCGTCGACGGAGGAGGACCGCCGGACCGAGCTCACCGGCGAGCCGTTCCTGGCCGAGTACCGGATGCGAGCGCGCGACGGTCGCGTGGTGTGGTTCCGCGACCAGGCGGTGATGATGCGCGGACCCGACGGGGAGCCCGCGTACTGGCAGGGCGTCATGATCGACATCACCGCTGCTGCAAGGAGGCGACGGGCCAGCTGGCGGAGGCCGAGGCGCGCTACCGCACGCTGGTCGAGCAGATCCCCGCGATCGCCTACATCGACCCGGTCGAACGACGGGCCGACCGTCTACGTCAGCCCGCAGACCGCGATCGATCCTCGGCTACGAGCCGCGAGGACGTGGTACGCCGACAAGGACCTGCTGGACGAAGCTCGTGCATCCCGGACGATCGCGCGCTGATGGAGGCGAACGCGGCGCGTGGTGAGCCGCACGCAGCCACCTACCGGCTGTGATCGCGCGCGACGGACACGAGGTGTGGGTCCACGACCAGGCGCGCCTCGTGCTCGACGACGAAGGGCACGCCGCGTCTACTGGCAGGGCGTGCTGGTCGACGTCACCGAGCAGCGGCGGACCGCACGAGCTGGAGCGCGACCTCGAACGCGAGCGAACGGAGGCGCGAGCGCCTGCGCGCCGAGGACGAGATGAAGACCACGTTCCTCCAGGCGGTCTCGCACGACCTCCGCACGCCGCTCGCCGCGATCCTCGGCCTCGCCGTCACGATGGAGCGCGACGACATCGACATCACCGAGGACGAGAACCGCGACATGGCCCGGCGCATCGCGTCGAACGCGCGGAAGCTCGACCGGATCGTCACGGACTTCCTCGACCTCGACCGCCTGAACCGCGGGCTCGCGGAGCCGCATTTCGAACCGATCGACGTCGGCGGCGCTGATCCGCGAGATCGTCGCGAACTCCGACCTGGTCGCCGAGCGGCGCCTGGCCATCGACGTCGCGCCGATCACGGTCAAGGCGGACGCGGCGATGGTCGAACGGATCGTCGAGAACCTGCTCGGCAACACGCGTGAAGCACACGCCCGGCGACTCGCGCATCTGGGTCCGCGCTCGAGCGGACGGACGAGCGGCGCGATGCTCGTCGTCGAAGACGACGGCCCGGGCGTCGCCCCGGCGATCAGCGCGAGCGATCTTCGAGACGTTCCGCCAGGGCGCGCGGCGCGGGCACCGGCTCCGGGGTCGGGCTCGCGCTCGTCGCGCGGTTCGCCGAGCTGCACGACGGACGCGCCTGGGTCAGGAGCGCATCGGCGGCGGGGCGTCGTTCCGGCGTCACGCTGGCCGCTGACGCCGAGCCCGCGGCTCACGCGATCGAGGACCTGACCGAGCTCGAGCCGCGATCAGCCGACGGGCACGCGGCTCGCCCGGACGACAACCACGCGTAGGCCTCCTCCTCCTGCGCGAAGTGCAGCCGCAGGATCGCGTGCAGGCCGTAGAGCACCCGCCGGAGGTCCAGTGAGATCGTCGGGTGACGGGCCTCCTCGGCGGCAGCTCCTCGAGCAGCTGCTGGAAGATCCGGCCGAGGTGGGAGATCTCGATGTGGGCGCGCGCCATGCTGGACATCGGGTCCTCGCCGCCCATCAGGCTCGGCGACGACCGGGTAGACGGCGGCCTCCTCCTCCTCCTCGTGCCGCGGGAGCCGCTCGGCGATGAACACCCGGACCGCCTCGAGCTCGCGGACGCGCCTCGACTCGGACGATCTCGCTCCAGACGGTCGGCGACCGACCGGATCCGCTGGAGCTCGGGCGCGAACTCCGCGGTGCTCTCTGCCGGAAGCGATCGGCGACGTCGGTGGAAGGGCCCGCAGGCGCCTGCCTGCACCGCCGCCGCCGATCGCCCGCAAGCGAGTTCGAGGATCGACGACCACGTCGATCGCCTCCCTGCATCGATGGCGCCGGCGACCGGGGCCGAAGCAGCCCGAACGCCGCCAAGCCCATGAACGCCGAACGCCAGCCCCATCCCGATCACGACGCTCTGCACCGCGATGCCGGCGCGATCGCCGCGCGATCGCGATCGCCTCGACGAGCCGATCCAGCCGGTCGACGATCGAGCACGACGTCCGCGGCCTCCGACGACGCGGTCGCGCCCGCGCGCTCCCATCGCGACCCCGACGTCGGCGGCCGCGAGCGCCGGCGCGTCGTTCAGACCGTCGCCGACCATGATCGACGACGCCGTGCTTCGCGCTCGGCCTCGACGGCCTCGACCTTCTCGTCGGGGGCGCGCTCGGACAGGATCCGGTCGACGCCGAGGGCCGCCCCGACCGACTCGGCCACGTCCGGATGGTCGCCGGTGACCATCACCACGCGCTCGATGCCCGATCGACGGAGCGCCCGGATCACGCGCGGCGTGTCCGGTCGGATCGGGTCGTCGATCACCGAGCGCGCCGGCGACCTCGCCGTCGACGCCGACGAACACGCACGAGGAGCCGTCCAGCGTCGTGCGTCGACGGACCTCGCGGGCCCGGCGCGGCAGCGGGCCCGCCCCCGTCACGAACGCCGCGCCTTCCCCAGCGCGACCTTCCGGCCGTCGACCGACGCCGGCGATCCCCGCGCCGTACCGCTCCGTCACGTCCTCGGGGAACGACGAGGTCGCAGCTCCGCGGTCGCGCGCGGCGCGGACGATCGCCGTCGCGAGCACGTGCGGCGGACACCTGGTCGAGCGAGGCGGCCAGCCGCAGCAGCTCGTCGGCGTCGATCGTCGCCGAACGATCTCGACGTCGGCGACCTGCGGGATCCCGGACGGTCAGCGTGCCGGTCTTGTCGAACAGCAGGGTCTTGCCGCGGGCGAGCGTCTCCAGCGCCCCGCCGCCCTTGACGATGATCCCCGCTTGGCGGCGCGCGAGATGCCCGCGACCACCGCGATCGGGACGGCGAGGATCAGCGGGCACGGTGTCGCGACGACGAGCACCGACAGCAGCGCGGACCGGATCGCCGCTGATCGCGCCACGCGACGCCGGCGATCACGAGCGTGACCGGCACGAAGATGAGCGCGTACCGGTCGGCCAGCCGGACGAGCGGGCGCCTTCTGCCGCTCGGCCTCCTCCACCAGCCGGACGATCCCCGGCGTACGTGCTGTCCGGCGGCGGTCGACGTCGCGTGCAGGTCGAAGCCGGCTCCGGCGTTCAGCGCGCCCGAGCGGACCAGATCGCCGCGCCGGCCGCTCGACCGGACGGGACTCGCCGGTGAGCGCCGACTCGTCGAGGACCGCGTCGCCCTCGAGCACGCCGTCGACCGGGACCACCTCTCCCGTCTTGACGAAGAGCCGGTCCCCCAGCCCGACCTCGTCGATCGGGCGCGTCGTGCAGCTCGCCGTCCTCGTAGCGGTGGACCAACTGCGGAGCTCGCTCCAACAGGGCGGAGAGCTCGCGGTGAGCACGCCGGTCCGCGTAGGACTCGAGCGCCTGGCCGCGTCGACAGCATCAGCGCGATCACCGCGCCCGCCAGGTACTCGTCGAGCCAGAGCGAAACGATGATCGCGAGGAGCGCGATGAAGTCGACGCTCGGCTCCCGCCTGGCGATCGAACGGACCACGTCCACGACGCAGTGGGATCCCGCCGATCACGGTCGTGACGGCCCAGTGCGACGCTTCGCGGCATCGTGCGCGCCCGGCGATCCACATCGCGCCCGCCGACCGTGATCCCGACGATCGAGCAGACCGAGCCACACCCGGTCCGAGGTAGCGCGTGGCGTTCACGCGCACCCTCCGCAACTCGCCGCGCAGGTGCAGGGCGTTCGGCGTGTCGCTCGGTCGCCATGAAGCAGCTCGTACGTGAGGCCGATCGCCGTCCACCCGATAGGTGCGCGAGAGCGCCGTCACCTCGAGACCCGTCCGTGTCCGGCCGACGACGCCGTCGCGATCCGTCGAGAGCTCGAGCGTCGAACCGTCGACGCTGCCGTGAGCGCATCTCGGTCAGCCCGATCGGATGGGCGAGGCAGAGCTCGACCTCGCCGCGAGCCGGTCCCGGGTCGGATGAACCCGCGCTCGAGGTGGAGCGGCTCTCGGTCGATCCATGCTCCAGCTGGACTGCCGATAGAGCAGGAAGGGTTCGCCGACGTGCTCGACCACGACCTCCTCGTCGTACGAGGAACGGATCGATCGTCGGGTACTCGCCGCGACCCGATCCTCGCCACGTCCCCAGCAGGAACGACAGCGCGGTGAGGTCGGGATGGACATCGGGTTCCACGGAACCGAACGTACCATCCGGTTCGCGCGCGACCGAACGTCGCGGGATCAGGCGTCCGCGCAGCCGTCGATCGATCGTCTGTTGCAGGTCAACGACGCTCGTGAGCTCCTGCTGGAGCTCGGCCAGCCGCGCGCTGGAACTGCGCGATGCGACGTTCGGCGGCGACGGCGGCATCGTCGGAGAGCAGAGGAGCGGCGACCCGAACAGGAGCGGTCCCATCGTCGATGTGGGCCGGACCCCGCGCGAGGTGACGAGGGTCGCGGGTCGCCGCGAAGCCGTGCCTGTAGGTCGCAGAGACTCGAGAGGACCATCTGATGTATCGGTACTGCGCCCGTGCCTCGAATCATCCCCGGTGCCTCCATCGAGCGTGACCGCCTCGTGGCGGAACCAGGATCATACGCCCACGCAGCACGGTCGCGGTCGATCTGCGCGAGCTCGGCCTGAGACCCGTGAGGGGGTTCGCCGGCACGGTCACGGCTGCTTCGCAGGTCATGCGACGGTTCCCGCTGCTCACTCCAGTGCTCTTCATCGCGGCCCTGCTCCTGCTGCTGACCGCCTGCGACCACTTCAGCGGCCGCGCAGGGCTACCGCAGTCGGCGCAACCCCAGCTCACGCCGGCGGGCTCGCCCGCAGCGACCCCTGCCGCGTGCAGCTCGACCCTCGCCTCGACGATCACGGTCGAAACGCTTCGCGCCGCGGACGGAAGCTGCGCTCCTCCCTCGAACCTCCTCGTTCACCGGTGCGACCCGGCCGTCGATTCACCGGTGGCCGTCGCCGATGTCGCCGGTGTCGCGCCGCCGGTTCCTCGGCGGCTCGTACGCGGTGCCGGTGTCCTCGCTCCCAACGGATGCACTCCCGGTGGATCGCCGAGATCGGCAGGCATCTGACCTCGCGGAGACAACCGACAGCTCTACGTCGAGGCCGGCGGGCGGATCGAGCGTCTGGCTCGCGCTCCCGCGCCGACGGTGCACTCGGACCCCCGACCGCGTTCATGCTCGGCGACTCGATCCTGGACGGCGGGCCAGGCCGACATCGTGGCGCGTCTTCCGGATTGGAGCGTGACCGTGGATGCGGTCGTCGGCCGCAGCTCCTGGCGGATCACACCGGCCGAATCGCTCCTCGCGACCCTGGACGTGGCTCGTGCGTGGAGCTCGGGGTGAACGACGTCGACGCCGAGGGCTTCGCGGCGAATGCCCAGCGGATCCTGGCCGCGGTCAGCGGGGCACACACTCGTCGTGTGGGTCACTGCGCACGGGCCGGAGCCCGTCACCGCATCAGGTGAACCGGGCGATCGTCGTACGATGATGGGTTCGATCCCCAACGGCGCCGATCCTCGACTGGGACCGCGCTGGTTCCGCCCGAGCTCTGGGGAGCGACGGTGTGCATCCCACGACCGGGCAGGAAGGCCTCTTCGGGGAGCTTCGTCGTGCCGTTCCTGCAAACGTGGCGTGACGCGGTCGTCGAGGCGCGGCCCGACCCGGTGCGAAGGGCGACGTCTCGAACGCGGTGCATGGATGAGCCCGAAGGTCACTCCCGGCGATCGTCACCGGATTGGCTCGGCTTCCGGACGGCGTCGGGAGAAGTGGATCCGCTGACGAAGCGCGGCTTGTGACCGTCGCTCTGTAGCGGCGTGACTCAGTCGCTCCCCTCGTACGTTCTGTCTCCACACCCGTGCCTGTAACGGTGCATCCCAGCACACCATGCCTTGCACCGTTGGGGATTCGCTGGGGTAGTACGCCGGTCGCCTGAGACCCCGCTCCAGACACACCGGACAATCGTCGCCAAGCCTCATCCGTTCCCTCCCTGATCCCCGTGTACCTACCCGGGTCCGACCGGGCGAACCCTTACTGAAACGGAGTGCGACCGCTCAGGGCGAACGACGATGACCGTCGTTCGCTTCCTTCAACACCCTACTCGCCTCTGTGTCATTGACTAGGAGGCTTCCGACGGGGCTGTCAGACTTCCGTCTGGGGGCGTCCACCGTCGCCGTCCCCATCTGCGGTGGGGCCCCGAGAGCCGGGCTGCCACGCTAGGAGCTCACCACCTTCCATGGACACGTAGCATGGAGCAGTGCCGAGCTACGGAGGTGATCATCACGCTGAGCGACGTGCAGCTCAGTGACGAGCAGTCCGAGCGCGTGAGGCCCGCTCTGGATCAAGTCTTCGGCAAGGGACGCCACGACCGCCACGTGGGAGGCCGGGGGTTACCACTACTGGCGGGCGATCCACATCCTTGAGGCCCCCACGATGTTGGCTGGGGCAGAGGTCTTGATCCCATGGCGGCGGAAGCGCGCGCAGCCGCCGGCCTCGGTCCTGGCCAGGCCGTCGGACTCTCGTGCCTCTTCCGGGACCTATCGCATCCCGTTGAGCTGCGCCTTGCCGCCCGAGAACAGCGCACCCCACCCGGGATAGGAGGCTCGGACTAGACCTCGGTCGAGCGCACCGAACTGGGCTCGACTCTGGATCAGGGCGAGCGTTGAGCGGCGAGGGCGTTGGCGATCCGGTTGGCAACATCGGTCGACCAGCTGACCACGAGGAAGTTGCTCCCTTTCGGTCCGGTCCGCAGAGACAGCCGGTACGACTCCGAGAGCCATCCCGGTGGATCATCGGACGCCTACCGACCCCTGCGGAGCTGGGAAGCCGATATCGGCCTCGTAGACGTCGACCCGGCTCCCTCTCGATCGTCGTACGAGAAGAGCGTTGCCGGGAGACCGCCGAGATCCACATCCCCGCTCGCTCGCAAGGTCAGACCGGTCCCCGAGACTTCCGGAGCCGGGCGGCTCGCCGGGCCATGCGCAGCGGGTGCACCTTGATACGCGGTCATCGCGGCCTGGATCGGCGGCGGGAGGTTGGGTCGGGCGAGGAACTGACCGATCCCCGCCATGCAGAGGAACAGGCCCACGATCGCGGCGAACGGATGCCACAAACGAACCGAACGAGTCCTGCTTGATGAAGCTCGCGACCTGTAGGACCTTCACGAGGGCGATGAGCGTGGCGAACATCGCAACGACTCCCCAGCCTTTCCACGCCGCGTACGAAAGCATCGCGAGCGCTGCGAAGACCCCGATCCACCATGCGAGGACCCAGTAGCGCTCCGTTCGCGGCATCGTGAGACTCGGGTGCCGGGATGATGGTTCCGAAGCGACAGGCGGCCGTCGCCAACGCAACAGAGAGCGTCAGTCCGGCGAACAACGGCCCGCGCCGCGCCCCGATGAGGATGCGGCAACGGGTACCTCGCAGAGACCACGATGAGCGCCAACAACGCGATCCCGGCCGCCGCGATCGCGGCGGCGGCGATCGCCGATGCCCGAAGCCGAGCTCGGACGTGTTCTGCCATCTTGCGAGCAGCGTATGCCTGCGTGAGCCGGGCGAGAGCGATTCGGGCGAAGCATCCGCTGGGCGCATCCTGAACGCCGGGCTGACCGGGCGCGCGGTCCGATCGGCTGGGGCGTAGGACACCACTCTCTTAGCGGAAGGAGAAGCTCGCCGTTCCAAGGCGCGTCGCGGTCTTCGTTCACTGCGCCGAGGTGTCGAGCGCGCGCGGGGTTCTGTTTCGCCGAGGTGGGGTTCCCGTGGACGAGCGCCGACGAGATCGGGACGACTCTCACCAGTCAGGCCGCGACCCCGAGAACGACGTGCTCCTCGTCGCGGACGACGCGAGGACGGTCGGGTACCTCACGATGTCGGTCGACCCGGAGTCCCTGACCGAGTGGCATCCACGTGACGCTACGTTCGCCCCTCGGCATGGGGGACATGGGCTGAACACGTGGCTCCTGCAGGTCGGGGAAGCGCGAGCCAGGGCCGCGCGTCGGTGCTGCGCCGGCGTCAGGAGCCGCGAGCCTGCGCGTCTCACGCTGGTCGACGAACCAGGCCGCGGGCCGTCTCTTCGAACGGCTCGGCTACACGCGCGTCAGGACCTTCCACGAGATGCGGATCGAGCTCGCGGATCTTCCCGCGGCACCGGTCGTGCCCGACGGCATCGTGATCCGCCCCTTCATCCGCGATCGCGACGCGCGCTGGCGCACGCAACCCTGGCCGAGGCGTTCGAGGATCACTGGGGCCAGGCGTTCGCCCTCCGTTCGACCAGTGGATCCATCGCTTCGTCGACGGCGAGGGTCCGGCTTCGACCCGGGACTCTGGTTCGTCGCGCTCGAGCGGTGAGGAGATCGTCGGGGCGATCTGCTGCCGGGAACGCACACCGAGATCGCCCGACGCCGCGAGCGTCGAGGTGCTCGGCGTGCGGCGGCCGTGGCGCGGTCGGGGCATCGGCCGCGCTCTGTTGCTGACCGCCTTCGTCGCCGTGCATGCCCGTGGAGGCGAAAGCGGTGGAGCTGAGCCGTAGATGCGGCCAACCCGTCGGTGCGACCCGGCTGTACGAGGACGTCGGGATGCACGAGCTCCACAGCTTCGACGTGTGGGAGAAGTCGCTGCGGTGAAGCGCTTGAGTCTGGCGTTTGGCGCGTGCCCTATCTCCTAGCCTCAAGCGATGGATCAAGCAGCGACCACTTGGACGAGCGCCTGGCTCCACTCACAGGCGGCGGCGCTTTCCGCCCTCCCGACCGGATCCTAATAATCGCCGTCGGCACTGTTGCGACTCAACGAACGGGATAGGTCAGATGCACTTGCTGCACTCGATCTCCCGCGAGAAGCCGCACCATCCGCGATGCTTCGTCGCCTTCGGCTCGGGCCTTATCGCGCAGCGTTGCCTCGTAAGCATCGAGCAGCTGCTTGTATCCACGCCTCTTTGCCTTCGGGAGGATCTGAAGGAACAGGACCACGACGACTACCGGTCCAGAGTGCCCAACCGAGCGTGTAGAGCAGGTCGCCTACAAACTCGAGAGGACGCCGTCGTCACCGATGCATCTGAGCACGTATCCACCGACGTACGTGGCCAAGCCAACTATGAAGCCGACCCCGAGGGTCCAGCCACAGGATCCGCTGCCCGTAAGCGGACCGTCGCACGTCGGGCAGGAGTTCTCGCCTACCCAGGTCAGCATTGCGCGCACGCTCCAGCCCCCGGAGACCAGACAACACATCTTTCCCTGGAGCACGCTCCCTCGTCGCTGAGCGTGTGGAGCGTCCTTTGCTCCCGGTCCTCCTGCAGTCACGATCGAATCCCTCCCGATGGCCGAAGTTCTGGATCTGTTGAACTCTCTGGCGAGCGTCTCTCTCCCCGAGCAGCGCACCACCTGAGCGCCGACGCGTCCGGCGACCGATCGTCAGCATGTCGATGATGTCGGCCCAGTCCTGCCCGTTCTGGCCGCGGTAGCGCATCAGGCGGGAGGAGATCGCCTCGCGGCTCGGCTTCGATCGCAGCGGGCTAGGCAGGCTCCGTGAAGGTGAGGAAGTACCCATTGGGGTCCCGCAGCCCAAGCTCCCGAGCGCCCCATTCTCGATCCTCCGGACCCCAGGCAGAGTGGTGTGCTCTTTGATCTGCTCGGAAGAGCGCGTCCACGCTCTCCGGATGGAAGTAGAGAGTTCCCGTGAAGGCGGGAGGTCCCAGCCACGGCGTCTCACCCCGAGGAACTGCAGGACGACGCCGTCGCGGGAAACCTCGCACCACGTGGGCTCACCGTCATCAGGAAAGACGTCTCGGACTTCGAACCCGACCCTGCGGTACCAGTCGAGTGTGGCAGCGACGTCCGTGGTCTTGAGGGATGGCCGTGCATCCACCGCCGAGCACTGGTTCTTGAGCCTACGCCTCTCGGATGTAACTCACGGTCCGGCTTCGATCTCTCGAGGATCCTCGTCACCCGCCGTCCGCGCCTCCGGACACATCGTCCGGGAGTCGATGGATTCAGCCTCCGGCCGATAGCCATGGGGGATGTCGGAACCACTCCCGGAAGGTGATGCGAGCCGGCCGGTACCTCCACCATGCTGAGCACGATGCTTACCGATCGTCATCGCGAGGTTCTCCGGCTCACGGCGCAGGGTCTCCGCGCCCGCGAGGTTCGCAGACCATCTCTGGCTCTCAAGCATCGACCGTGGAGCAGCACCTCGCCGAGGCCAGGTGGCGCCTCCACGCGCCGAACTCCGGCGCGCGCCCGTGGTGCATCGCGTTGATACAGGGTGAGCTCCCTCGCGGATCTCGCGAGTGACCAGGCGACAGCGTGACGATCGGGTCATCACCCACACGAGTTTCGTCGCAACGACTACCTGAAGAGGATGTTTCAGGAGGCGTCGATCTCAGCCAGCAACGCGCACAACCTGCCTCGGCGATCCGGCCAGCATCGTGCAGCATGTCGATGATGTCGGCTCAGTCGAGTGAGTATCTGATCGCCTGCATCACACCCTCAGTCGTGGGCCGGGATAACGACGGTCGGTGAGGAACTGCCTTGACTCCTGGGTTCGAGTGTGAGTGACCCCGAGTAAGCGTGACCCGAGAGCTAGCCATGGTGCTCGCAGGAGTTTTCATCCTGGCAGTGGCTATCGGGATCGCGACCGCGTATCCGAGTCATGCCTACCAGACTGGCGACGCCGAGCTCTACCGCCCACACGTACTGCATGACGGTCGGTTCCTTCGAAGCTCGTCTCTCCCCTTGCGGGTCGAGCGGTGGTGGGGACTGCGGCTCGGGACCCTCGGCGCAGGGATGGAGGTTATCGCTGGGCTGTGCCTCGCAACGGCCACGGTGTCGTCCAAGCGCGACGGCTCTGCGATCACGCCGGGAAACAAAGTCGGAGTTAGTGCTCACGAGGTGAGCCTGCGGGCGAGGTTCGCGAGCAGCGCCAGGTACTGGCGGACAAAGTGCCCATTAACCACTCGGGAGCATGAGTTCGCGCCGACCATGCTCGTTCACCATTCACTCAGTGGCATCGAATGCACTCGCTGTGGTCGGCTGCTCGGTGCGGTGGCAGGTTGGGTCGGAAATCATGATGCATCGACTCCGCCAAGAGCCGCACGACCCGCCGACTTGAGCATCCGGATAGCATGGTCAGAAGTCGATGACCGTCGGCCCCGAGTCCTGACCGTTCTCGTCGTGCGCGTGGTGCAGGAGTTCGGTCGCGATCGGCGCGGGCAAGCAGGCCGCTTGAACAGTCGTCACGAAGCCCGGAACCTCACGACGAGGAACGAGCTCGACGGCCAGGACGATCAACGAGACGACAACCCCGCTCAGGCCGCGCGCCGCGCTCGCCTCAGAGGCTGACCCACATACTGACACTGAAGCCGAGCTCCGGAAGAGGGCGGCGAGATCCATGAGCCACCGCGACAGCCTCACGTAGCTGCCTCACCGCCCACGCCCCTTCGATGCGGAGCGTCTAGAAATGTTCCCCGGCTCGATCTCCCCGAGCAGTCGCACAACCCGACGCCGCGCCTCCGGATGCATCGTCAGCATGTCGATGAATGTCGCCCCAGCCGTAGTGGTTCTGCGCAAACAGACTCAAGCGCAGGGCTGTTCACCTAGCCCCTAGGAGCTGCGGGACTAGCCCAGGCTTAGCTCCTCTACTGACTCGACATGGATAGTCTGCTATCCTATCGCCAATGACGGACACGAAGCGCAAGGGTGACACGGATCGAGGGGCCGGCGCGCGGCGGCTGGGCGAGGCCATGCGCCAAAGCTCGAGGCGCTCGAGACGATCGAGACGCACGCCGAAGCGTACCGGGCACATACCGAGGAACTCGAGCGTCTCCGCGCACGGCTCTACGCGGAGATCCGCCGCCTCCACGGCGCTCGGCTGCTCACGACCAAAGAGCTTGCCGAGGCCGCCGGTCTCTCCGTACCGCGCATCAAGCAGATCGTCAGGGAGCAGCGCTAAAGACACACGTGGCGCTGTGGGACCGGTCCCCCGATACCAAGGGACCACGTAACCGAAGCAGACCCCATCCCGGGGCCTGGTGAACGACACCCTGAGGAGGGTCTCGACATGGAGCAGGTTCCGCCCAGAAGTGAGAGCACCATGCAGGAGCAGCAGGAGAAGTACCCGAACGACTGGCCGGTCATCACGCCGGAGCAGGAGCGGATCAAGCTGGGCCTGCCAGCGGTCCCGCCGATGCCCGAGGCGCCGGCGGAGACGCCGAGGCCGAAGCGTCGGATCGGTCGTTGGATCGCTGATCGTCCTCGCGGCGAGGAGTAACTGGTTCTCGACGCTGGAGCGATTCATGACCGAGTGTCCCTTCCCTTGGGGACACATCGGATAGGGCCTGGACGCCCGAGCCCTTGGGCGGGGAGGGCAGCTTTTTCCCGGGGCCCCGGGCACCCAGACGTGGCGTAGGGTCACCGTTGTTTTGGGCTCGAACTCATGCGAGCACGCGGACGTGCAGCTGATTCCCGCAGGTGCGCTCGTCACGGTTCCCGAGCCAACGATCGTGACCGAGAGCGTCACGGTGTAGTCATCGACGAAACGGTAGATGTCGTCTCGGAACTTCAAGTTGCTGCATCGGATGCGAACCGGCCGAATAACCCGTGTCACGGCCGATCTGCGAGGGCCGACCCCTCCGTGCCATCGCCTGCGCTGCGAGGGACCTTCCCGTCGTGTTCGTGTCGTTCCTCGCGCTGGTACGGGCGTTCTCAGGACGGTTCATCGCCGAACAACGGGGCGGTTTTCACCCATGAGGTGGATCCTGACCTTCCGTCTCGGGGCGGTTCGCGAGGCGAACGCCTCTGCCGCGAAGAGCGTGGCCATCACCATGCTCGCGCTCGAGGAGCTTTGATTCGAGCGCCCTCGTCCTCGGTCCGCCACGGACAGCGGATCGATTACGCGTCGACCTGTCGGCGGATAGATGTGCGAAGCTGTGGCGATGTGGCGGAAGCTACCGTATCGATCCGAGGTCAGCGGTACCTGAAGCGGAACCCGCTCGGCGTGCTCGGGCTCTCATTCATCACGCTCGGGATACTACTTCTTCTAATTGGTACTACCAGGTGAACGACGAACTCCGCCGGTTCGAGACACGATGAGACGATGACAGCCCGGTGCGCTCTGCTGATGGCGATCATCTTCGGGTGGATCATCATCATGCCGCCGTTCATCGCCGCGTACAACACAGCCAAGCACGTGCAGGCGGTCGAGCAACGTCTCGCGATCCAGCCGCAGCTGGAGCCCGCGCTCGGTCGTCGTGATCATCGCTGTTCGTCTTCGATCGCGCAACGGCATCTACATCCAGGAGCATCTCAGCCGGATCTGGACCGCGCCGGCGGTGCAGCGGTACCTTCGCTTCCGGTCGACCCATCGATTCCGCCCGCCACACCCGGCCCTCCGATGAGCTAGCCATCCGAGCGTTCCACGCGACCCGCACATCGCGACCGCCGAGCAACGATCGGTAGACCATCGGCGCCGTCCGGGGCGGCGTCGAGCTCGGCTTTCAGGCTTGGTCCTGCGTGAGATGGCGCTCGCACCCGCGTCCGTCGCAAACCGAAGCCCCTCCTGTTCGGACGGAGGGGGCGCCCCACCCAGCCCATCAGGGTGCAGGACCGGATCCTCCCCTCGAATAACCGGTCTGGCACCCTCTCGAGCCGCCGAAAACGGACCCGATCCGCAGGCCGGGCGAACGCGGAGAGCTGCGCCTGAGATTGGGCGTTGCGAACTGGTCAATTCATCCAAGAACAGGACGCCCCCGGTGTGCGAGGGTGCGGCTATGTCGCCTAAAGGTAGTATCCGGCGGAGGCCGTTCCAGCACCGCGATGAGTTTCGACGACTCTCCGGTCTGCATTGTCGGACCGAGGGAAGGAGGCGTTCGTGTCGGCGACCCCGAGATCACAGCTCCACGAGCAGTTCAGCAGTCCAGATGCGGCGGCGATGCCGTGGGATGAGGCGGCGGCGGTCCTCGGTGAAGCCGAGATCTCATTGGGTGACGACGGTGCGACCAGACGGCCGACCGCACGTCACGCCGTTGGTCGCCGTTTGGCTCGACGACGCGCTCTACTTCTGTACCGGCGACGACGAGCGCAAGGCGCGGAACCTCCGCGAGAACCGGTCCTGCGTGATGACGACCCGGGTGCAACGTGTTCCGGAGCGGAATCGACGTCGTGGTCGAGGGCGAGGCGACGAACGTTACAGGACGTCGCCACGTTGTAACGCGTGGCGGACGCGCTTTGACGAAGTACGACTGGCCGTACCGCGTGCGCGCACGGCGCGCTCGAAGAGGTCGGGCGACCGGACGAAGGCGAGAACCGCGGTGTCGCGATCTGTGTTCCGGGTCGCACCGTCGACGATCTTCGCCTACGGGCGCGGAGAATCCTTTCAGCGCGACCCGCTATCGTTTCTAGCGGGGCGGAACTCCGTCACCTCGTCGGGGAACAAACACTCCGTGGAGCCCGAGGGTCCAGCTATCGTAACTGGAAGAACTCGCCGATGGGCGACGGCGAAAGAGCAGATCCGCCACCATGACCCTGCGAGGCCTATGCCCATCATTCAGAATTGCAGGACAGCCACGGATCGAACTCGAACGCCGCTGGTCAGCGGACGAGGCGTTAGGTGATGTGCGTGGCGAAGGGTGACTGGAGCAGGGCCGCGTGCTCCAGGTTCAATCTCTGCTCGAAGCCGTCGAACAGGCGCTTGCCACCGCCGAGGATGACCGGCGCGATCGAGATCGACAGTTCGTCAGCATGTCCGGCGCTAAGAGCCTGACGGATCGCATCCGCACCGCCTCCGACGGATATGTCCCTGCCACCCGCCGCCTGGCGGGCCGGGCGATCCGTCTCGTCCAGGCCGTCCACGAACGTGCTTGGACGGATCTTTCTGCGGACTCTTCAGAGCGGGCACAGTCGCTGCGATAGGTCCCCCGACCTTCGGTTTTACCGTGGGGCGGGCAGGACTTGAACCTGCGACCGGAGGATTATGAGTCCCCTGCTCTGACCGACTGAGGCTACCGCCCCGTTTGGCCTGCCACCAGCGACGATGTGCTCGTGACGCTGCGCGCCGTCGCGGTCACAGGTAAGAATCATGTCAGAAACCTCTCCCTCATTTGGGCGCCGCAATCGATCGCCTTCGCGAGCTCCGCACGGTCTCGATCGCGCGACCAGGCCGACCGGCGACGCGATATGCGCCTCGAGTCTGCTCCGCTAGGGCGACAAGCGCGGCGACAGCTCGGCCGAGATACCATCGACATGCTGACGACGATATCCGGAGGAACGGCGGAAGACGCGGAAGATTGTTCGGATGCTCAGCGAGTTGGTGCCCGAGGCCGAATCGGGGCCGACTGCCGATCGATTTCCTGACGATGTGGCCGAACCGCGGCGGAGGGCGGCACGGTTGCCCGGCGAGTCGGGCGGCCGCGACATCTTGATCTCGGGCCTGTCAACACTTGCTGCTCACCGATCTGCGGTTAGCCTGCGAAGTTGACCGTGACCCATACGGCCCCGCGGATCTTGACGACTCCGTACCCTGTCCACCGGTAGCAGCGGTCGGGCATGTTGGCCCGGTGGTCCGCCGACCGCATGAACGCCCGAAAGGACGGCTCGGACGGTTGGCCCCTCGCCGACGTTTTGTCCCCAGCAGCGACGGCCCGAAGTCCACGCGAGGGAGCCGTGGAAGAGCCGTCCGCTCTTCGCCATCCGGACCGATTGCCGCTCGGCCGCCGCCCTCAAACGCGCGCGCGCCGACGAGCCTCGGCAGGTCGTGCCAGTGCCGCGTGGTGTTGGTCATCGTCGCGAGGCTTTGCTCCCGCCGGTCGAACGGCGACGCCGCTGGTGCAGCGAACACGAGCACGCACAACGAGGGCGACCGCGAACGCGCGCCTCACGAGAGACTGCGGCGGAACCGTACGAGCACCACGTGCACGCAGCGTGATGGCCCGTCGTGGACGAAGAGGTCTCATCGGCAACCACCCTTTGGGGTCGGAGGGAGCGATGCAGCCGATCGTTGACCTCCGGCTTTCGGATGTCTATCGGGTAGCCGACGTTCGAATCGCGCAGTAGGGAACTCTGGGACCGAGGCTGGGTAGGGGGATTGGCCCACATCGGAGATCTCGCCGACACCTCGTCGGGCGTGAGCGCCGCTCCCGGTATGTTCGACCCTAGGCTGTCGATACCGGAGTCCGACGCTGCAGAGCGGATCGACGAGTTCTGCGGAGGGAGAACGCGCGATGGGGAAGAAGGCACGCAAGGCGACACACGACCAAAGAGCCGCCCGTGCCGACGGACAGCCACGCTGAGATCGAGGACTGGATGATCAGGCTCGTGATGCCGGATATGCATCCCATCGTCGAGCGGCTGGACGGATCGATCCGCGAGACGATCCCGGGGCTCCAGTACGCCATCAAGTGGAAGAACGGCGTACTACGGGGTGCCGGAACTCGGGTGGATCATCGAGATGGCCGCCTACGCCGTCTCCGTGAATGTCTCCTTCTTCGGCGGCGCGGACTTTGACCCTCCTCCGCCGCTTGGAACCACGGATCGGAGCCGCTACGTCAAGCTGACGACCGTGGAGGAGGCGCAGGGTCCGGAGATGCACACGTGGATCGAACAAGCGGGGCGCGTGCCGGGTTGGAGATGACGGTCAACGGGCCTGACCGACTGAGCTACCGCCCCGCTCGCAGGAGCATAGCACCTCACCGAACGGTTGCTTCCATCCCCGACCGGAACTCGGGGCGGTTCAGGAACCCTTCGTCGTACTCGGCGTCCGTGACAGGCTCGCCCCACTCGGGCGTTCCGGCGCCATTCACGGCGACGTGCACGAGCGGCGTCTCTGGACCTCCACCGTGGAAATGCCAATCGTCCGGGCCGACGTTGGATCACGTCACCCGGCTCCAGGATGCGCCCGCGGTCCCCGGCGTACCGCACTCGCCCGCCGGCCGGTCACGCAGTAGAGGAATTGTCCTCCTGGTGCCGGCGCCAATGGGTGCGCGCGGCCGGCGAGAAGTGGACCACCCCGGATGTTGGTCGCATCGGATGCCGTGATCGTGCCCGCAGCCAGACCTCGCCGGTGAACCTCCCGGTGTCCCCGCGCTCGAAGACGCCGTCCGCCGCCCGTGCTACTTCCACGATCCACAGCCTATCCGCGCCGGAGCGCTCGTGAGTCGGGGCGGGGCGCTCCGTCCCGCTACGATGCTTCTGGCATGACCGAGTACCGGATCGAGACCGACCCGTTCGGCCCCATCGAGGTCGAGGCGAGCCGGTACTGGGGCGCGCAGACCGAACGCTCACTCCACCACTTCTCGATCGGCTGGCCTGACGCCGACCGGATGCCCCGCGAGGTGATCCACGCGATGGGGATCCTCGAAGCAGGCTGCCGCGCAGGTCAACATGGAGCTCGGCCTCCTCGATCCGGCCCTCGCGCGAACCCATCGTGGCGGCGGCCGACGAGGTGGTCGGCGGGCTCGCTCGACGACCACTTCCCGCTGCTACGTCTGGCAGACCGGGCTCGGGCACGCAGACGAACATGAACGTCGAACGAGGTCATCGCGAACCGCGCGATCGAGCTGCTCGGCGGCGAGCTCGGCTCGAAGACGCCCGATCCATCCGAACGACCACGTCAACCTGTCGCAGTCATCGAACGACACCTTCCCGACCGCGATGCACATCGCCGGCTGCGACGGCGATCGTCGAACGGCTGCTGCCGAGCGTCCGCGCGCGCCTGCGCGACGCGCTCGATGCGAAGGCGCCGTGCGTTCGCCGACATCGTGAAGATCGGGCGAACGCACCTGCAGGACGCCGTCCCGCTCACGCTCGGTCAGGAGTTCTCGCGGCTACGTCGGCCCAGCTCGACGCGGACATCGCACGGATCGAGCTCCGCTCTCCCGGGTCTGTACGAGCTCGCGATCGGGGGCACGGCGGTCGGGACCGGGCTCAACGCCCCCGACGGGTTCGGCGAGCGCGTGCCGCCGCGAAGATCGCCGACGCTCACGGGCCTGCCGTTCGTCCAGGCGCCGAACCTGTTCGCCGCGCTGGCCGCGCACGACGCGATCGTCTTCACGAGCGGCGCGCTCACGACGCTCGCCGCGTCGCTGATGAAGATCGCGAACGACATCCGGTGGCTCGGTTCCGGGCCGCGAGCGGGCATCGGCGAGCTGTCGCCTTCCCGAGAACGAGCCGGGATCCTCGATCATGCCGGGCAAGGTCAACCCGACGCAGTCGCGAGGCCATGACGATGGTCGCCATGCAGGTGATCGGGAACGACACCGCCATCACGATCGCCGGGTCGCAGGGCAACTTCGAGCTCAACGTCTTCAACCCGGTGATGATCACGGCAACCTCCTGCACTCGACGGTCCTGCTGGCCGACGCGTGCCGGAACTTCCGGAGTTCTGCGTCGAGGGCCTGGAGGCCGACCGCGCTCGGATCGAGGACCCTCAGCAATACGTAACCGAACAGGAAGTAC
>ERZ1370068.3064-contig-2188_pt1 | contig 25805 bp, 43 predicted proteins | sample MGYA00561227_ERZ1370068 | MGnify/ENA primary metagenome ERZ1370068 (study PRJEB38410, sample SAMEA6850437) | metagenome | study: Metagenomic assessment of the ecological functions of the soil: analysis of the soil microbiota associated with the...
TATCCTCGACGTGATCCGCACCCTGCGCGAAATCCGCAACGGTCGCGGCACGGTCGACGACATCGATCACCTCGGCAACCGTCGCGTGCGTTCGGTCGGCGAAATGGCCGAGAACGTATTCCGCGTCGGCCTGGTCCGCGTCGAGCGCGCCGTGAAAGAGCGTCTGTCGCTGGCCGAAGCGGAAGGCCTGACGCCGCAGGAACTGATCAACGCCAAGCCGGTGTGCGGCGCGCGATCAAGGAATTCTTCGGCTCCTCGCAGCTGTCGCAGTTCATGGACCAGAACAACCCGCTGTCGGAGGTCACGCACAAGCGTCGCGTCTCGGCGCTCGGCCCAGGCGGCCTGACCCGCGAGCGCGCCGGCTTCGAAGTGCGCGACGTGCACCCGACGCATTACGGCCGCGTCTGCACCGATCGAAACGCCGGAAGGCCCGAACATCGGCCTGATCAACTCGCTGGCCGTGTACGCGCGCTCCAACAAGTACGCGCTTCCTCGAGACGCCGTACCGCAAGGTCGTCAACGGCAAGGTCACCGACAACCGTCGAGTTCCTGTCGGCGATCGAAGAACACGAGTTCGCGCATCGCCCAGGCCAACTGCGGAATCGAACAACGGACGGCAGCTTCCAGGCGCAGCCTTCGTGCGCCTGCCGTTACCAAGGCTGAAACCGTGCTGCAGCCGTCCGTCCGGAGATCCAGCTACATGGACGTATCGCCGATGCAGTCGGTGTCCGGTCGCCGCGGCGCTGGTTCCGTTCATCGAGCACGACGACGCCAACCGCGCGCTGATGGGCGCGAACATGCAGCGCCAAGCCGTGCCGACGCTGCGTTCCGAGAAGCCGCTGGTCGGTACCGGCATCGAACGCGCCGGTGGCGCGTGACTCCGGCGTGACCGTGAATCGCCCTGCGTGGCGGCGTCAGATCGACCAGGTCGATGCCGGTCGCAATCGTCGTGCGCGTGCACGAGAAGGAAATCGTCGACAACGACGCCGGCGTCGATATCTACACGCTGGTCAAGTACACGCGTTCCAACCAGAACACCTGCATCAACCAGCGATCCGCTGGTCACGCGTCGGTGACGACGTGTCGAACGCGGCGACGTACTGGCCGACGGTCCGTCCGACCGATCATCGGCGAACTGGCGCTCGGCCAGAAACATGCTGGTCGCGTTCATGCCATGGAACGGCTACAACTTCGAAGATCTCGATCCTGATGTCCGAGCGCGTTGTCGAGAGAAGACCGCTACACGACGATCCACATCGAAGAGCTGACCTGCGTCGCGCGCGACACGAAGCTCGGGCCGGAAGAAATCACGGCCGACATCCCGAACGTCGGGAACAGGCGCTCTGGCGCGCCTGGACGAATCCGGCGTCGTCTACATCGGCGCGCGAGGTGCAGCGCGGGCGACATCCTGGTCGGCAAGGTCACCCCGAAGGGCGAGAGCCAGCTGACTCCGGAAGAGAAACTGCTGCGCGCGATCTTCGGCGAGAAGGCGTCCGACGTGAAGGACAGCTCGCTGCGCGTGCCGCCTGGCATGGACGGCACCGTCATCGACGTGCACGCGTGTTCACGCGCGACGGCATCGAGAAGGACAAGCGCGCGCTGCCAGATCGAAGCAAACGGAGATCAAGCGCGTCAAGAAGGACTTCGACGACCAGTTCCGCATCCTCGAAGGCGCAATCTACTCAGCGTCTGCGCGGCCAGCTGATCGGGCAAGGTCGCCAACGGCGGCCTGCGAGCCTGAAGAAGGGCGCCGACGATCACTGCAACGAATACCTCGACAGCCTTGAAGAAGGACGAGTGGTTCGCGCTGCGCATGAAGGACGAGGACGTCGGCCGAGCACATCGAGAAAGCGCAGCAGCAGATCGAAGCCGCACAAGGCCGAGTTCGATCGAAGCGCTTCACCGGACAAGCAGGCCAAGATCACTGCCGGCGACGATCTCGCGCCCGGGCGTGCTGAAGATGGTCAAGGTCTACCTGGCCGTCAAGCGCCGCATCCAGCCGGGCGACAAGATGGCCGGCCGCCACGGCAACAAGGGCGTCGTGTCGATGATCGTGCCGGTCGAGGACATGCCGTACATGGCCGACGGCCAGTCCGTCGACATCGTGCTGAATCCGCTCGGCGTGCCGTCGCGTATGAACATCGGCCAGATGCTGGAAGTCGCACCTGGGCTGGGCCGCGAAAGGCCTGGGCACGAAGATCCAGCGCATGCTCGAAGCGCAGCGAGAAGGTCGCCGAAGCTGCGCAAGTTCCTCGACCAGATCTACAACCACGACAAGGAAGCTGTTGCGGCGTGCGCGTCGACCTGGACAGAGTTCGACGGACGATGAACATGCTGCGCCTGGCCGGCAACCTGAGCGACGGCGTGCCGATGGCGACGCCGGTGTTCGACGGCGCCAACGAAAGACGAGATCAAGTCGATGCTGAAGCTGGCCGATCTGCCGGAGTCGGGCCAGACCATCCTGCTCGACGGCCGCACCGGCGAGACGTTTCGATCGCCCGGTCACGGTCGGCTACATGCACATGCTGAAGCTGAACCACTTGGTCGACGACAAGATGCACGCCCGTTCGACCGGCCCGTACTCGCTCGTCACGCAGCAGCCGCTGGGCGGCAAGGCGCAGTTCGGCGGCCAGCGCTTCGGCGAAATGGAAGTCTGGGCGCTGGAAGCCTACGGCGCGGCGTACACGCTGCAGGAAATGCTGACGGTCAAGTCCGACGACGTGCAGGGCCGCAACGCAGATGTACAAGAACATCGTCGACGGCAAGCACGAGATGGTTGCGGGCATGCCGGAGTCCTTCAACGTGCTGGTCAAGGAAATCCGCTCGCTCGGCAATCAACATCGAACTCGGACAGCGACGAAGTGAACTCGAGCTGCGACTGGCTTCGACGCAAGACTCTCACTGGAGAGCATAGAATGAAAGATCTACTGAACCTGTTCAACCAGCAGCGCCAGTCGCTGACTTCGACGGTCGATCAAGATCGGCCTGGCCTCGCCGGACCTGATCCGTTCGTGGTCGTACGGCGAAGTCAAGAAGCCGGAAACCATCAACTACCGCACCTTCAAGCCCGAGCGTGACGGCCTGTTCTGCGCCGCGATCTTCGGACCGATCAAGGACTACGAGTGCCTGTGCGGCAAGTACAAGCGCATGAAGCACCGCGGCGTCGTCTGCGAGAAGTGCGGCACCGAAGTCACGCTGACCAAGGTGCGCCGCGAGCGCATGGGCCACATCGAGCTGGCGTCGCCGACCGCGCACATCTGGTTCCTGAAGTCGCTGCCGTCGCGCATCGGCCTGATGCTCGACATGACGCTGCGCGACATCGAGCGCATCCTGTACTTCGAAGCCTTCGTCGTCATCGATCCGGGCATGACCACGCTCGACGCGCGGCCAGCTGCTAACCGAAGAGCAGTACCTGACGGCGCGTCGAGGAGCACGGCGACGAGTTCGACGCCGCGCATGGGCGCCGAGGCCGTGCACGACCTGCTGCAGCACGCATCGACCTGCAGCGCCGAAGTCGATCACGGCTGCGCGAAGAGATCGCCGCGACCAACTCCGAGACCAAGCTCAAGCGCCTGTCCAAGCGCATCAAGCTGGCTCGAGAGCGTTCCTCGAGTCGGGCAACACGCCCGGAGTGGATGGTCATGACCGTGCTGCCCGTGCTGCCGCCGGACCTGCGCCCGCTGGTGCCGCTCGACGGCGGCCGCTTCGCGACCTCCGACCTGAACGACCTGTACCGCCGCGTCATCAACCGCAACAACCGCCTGCAAGCGCCTGCTCGAGCTCAATGCGCCGGACATCATCGTGCGCAACGAGAAGCGCATGCTGCAGGAAGTCGGTCGACGCGCTGATGGACAACGGCCGCCGCGGCCGCGCGATCACCGGCACCAACAAGCGCCCGCTGAAGTCGCTCGGCCGACATGATCAAGGGCAAGCAGGGCCGCTTCCGCCAGAACCTGCTCGGCAAGCGCGTCGACTACTCCGGCCGTTCGGTCATCGTGGTCGGCCCGACGCTGCAGCCTGCACCGAGTGCGGCCTGCCGAAGAAGATGGCGCTTGAGCTGTTCAAGCCCTTCATCTTCGCCAAGCTGCAGCGCCGTGGCCTGGCCACGACGATCAAGGCGGCGAAGAAGCCTGGTCGAGCGCGAAGAGGCCGGAAGTGTGGGACATCCTCGAGGAGGTCATCCGCGAGCATCCGGTGCTGCTGAACCGCGCGCCGACCCTGCACCGCCTCGGCATCCAGGCGTTCGAGCCGGTGCTGATCGAAGGCAAGGCGATCCAGCTGCATCCGCTGGTCTGCACCGGCGTTCAACGCCGACTTCGACGGCGACCAGATGGCCGTGCACGTGCCGCTGTCGCTCGAAGCGCAGCTGGAAGCGCGCGCGCTGATGATGTCGTCGAACAACATCCTGTCGCCGGCCAACGGCGAGCCCGATCATCGTGCCGTCGCAGGACGTCGTGCTCGGCCTGTACTACATGACGCGCGCGCTCGAGAACGCGAAGGGCGAGGGCATGGTCTTCGCCAACGTCGCCGAAGGTGCAGCGCGCCTACGAGCAACCGCGCGGTGCGAACTGCACGCCAAGGTCAAGGTGCGCATGCACGCGATCGAGATGAACGACGACGGCAAGCCGCAGCGAGCAGACGTACATCGTCGACACGACGGTCGGTCGCGCGCTGCTGGCGCGAGATCCTGCCGGACGGCCTGCCGTTCGCGCTGATCAACACCGAGCTGACCAAGAAGAACATCTCAGCCGCCTGATCAACGCCTGCTACCGCCATGCTCGGTCTGAAGGACACGGTCGTGTTCGCCGACCAGCTGATGTACACCGGCTTCCACTACGCGACGCGCGCCGGCGTCTCGATCGGCATCGACGACATGATCATCCCGGACGAGAAGAAGCGCATCCTCGGCCGACGCCGAGAACGGAAGTGCTGGAAATCCAGGAGCAGTACGCAGTCGGGTCTGGTCACCGCCGGCGAGCGCTACAACAAGGTCGTCGACATCTGGTCGCGCACCAACGAGCAGCGTGGCCAAGGCGATGATGGAGGCGCATCGGCACCGAGAAGGTCACCGAACGCCAAGGGCGAGACCGTCGAGCAGAAGTCGATGAACTCGATCTACATCATGGCCGACTCCGGCGCGCGCGGTTCGCGCGGCGCAGATCCGTCAGCTCGCCGGCATGCGCGGCCTGATGGCGAAGCCGGACGGCTCGATCATCGAGACGCCGATCACGGCGAACTTCCGCGAAGGCCTGAACGTGTCTGCAGTACTTCATCTCGACCCACGGCGCTCGCAAGGGCCTCGCCGACACCGCGCTGAAGACCGCGAACTCGGGTTACCTGACCCGCCGCCTGGTCGACGTGGCGCAGGACGTGGTGGTCACCGAGATCGACTGCGGCACGCACGCAGGGTCTGCCGATGACGCCGATCGTCGAAGGCGGCGACGTCGTCGAGCCGCTGCGCGATCGCGTGCTCGGCCGCGTCGTGGCCGACGACGTCTACGTGCCGGGCAACGACGACAGCCGTGGTCATCGCGCAGACACGCTGCTCGACGAGAAGCGGTGTGAGCAAGCTCGAAGCATGCTGAGCGTCCAGTCGATGCTGGTGCGTTCGCCGATCACGTGCGCAACGCAAGTATCGGCGTCTGCGCGCAGTGCTACGGGCGCGACCTGGCTCGCGGTCACCTGCGTCAATCATCGGCGAGGCGGTCGGCGTCGATCGCCGCGCAGTCGATCGGCGAGCCGGGCACGCAGCTGACGATGCGTACGTTCCACATCGGCGGCGCCGGCATCGCGGTGCGGCCGCGGTGAACAACGTCGAGGTCAAGAGCACCGGCACGCTTCAGCTTCAACAACCTCGAAGACCGTGCACGCACGACGACCAGGGCCACTGGATCGCGGCCTCGCGTTCGGGCGAGCTCGTCGGTGCATCGACGAGTCTCGGCCGCGAGCGCGAGCGCTACAAGCGTGCCTGTACGGCGCCGTGCTCAACGATCAAGGACGGCGACAGCGGTGCAAGTCCGGCCAGACTCGTCGCGAGCTGGGATCCGCATACCCACCCGGTCGTCACCGAGGTCGCCGGGCTACCTCGCGCTTCGAGCGACTTCATCGACGGCGTCACCGTGCACGAGCCAGGTCGACGAGATCACCGGTCTGGACCAGCGTGCGTCGTCGATCTCGACGCGGCGCAGCGCGATGGCGCGACGTACCGCGCCGATCGTGCGAAGCTCGTCGACGGCAAGGGCAAGGACCATCAACTTCCCGAACACCGACATCCCGGCTGCAGTACGCGCTGCCGTCCGGCGCGATCGCTCAGCATGCAGAACGGTGCGCGGGTCGGCGATCGGCGACGTGCTCGCGCGGCTACCGCAGGAGAGCTCGAAGACCCGCGACATCACCGGCGGTCTGCCGCGCGTGGCGGACCTGTTCGAGGCGCGCAGGCCGAAGGATCCCGCGATCCTGGCCGAGTACTCGGGCATCGTCAGCTTCGGCAAGGAGACCAAGGGCAAGCAGCCGCCTGATCATCACCGACGACGGAGGCGACGAGCACGAGGAGCTGATCCCGAAGTGGCGCGCACCTGATCGTGTTCGAGGGCGAGCAGGTCGAGACGCGGCGAGATCATCGCCGACGGCGAGCCGAACCCGCACGACATCCTGCGCCTGCAAGGCGTCGAGCGGCTGGCGGACTACCTGGTCACGCGAGATCCAGGACGTTTACCGCCTGCAGGGCGTGAAGATCAACGACAAGCACATCGAGGTGATCATTCGCCAGATGCTGCGCAAGGTCGAGATCACCGGGTCCGGCGACGACGCGGCTTCTCTGCGCGGCGAGCAGCTCGACCGCATCCGCGTGGTCGAGGCGAATCGCGAGGCGGACAGTCGAGACGGCATCGCCGGCCACGTTCGATCCCGTCCTGCTCGGCATCACGAAGGCCGTCGCTCGCGACCGAGTCGTTCATCTCGGCGGCGTCGTTCCAGGAGACCACGCGCGGTGCTCACCGAGGCGGCCGTCCGCGGCCTGAAGGACGACCTGCGCGGCCTGAAGGAGAACGTCATCGTCGGCCGGCTGATCCCGGCGGGCACGGGCTTCGCGCACCATGGGAGAACGGCGCCGCACCCAGGAGGACATCCCCTGTCGTCCGAGCCAAGGAGCTCGAGGCGAAGCAGCAGCGCGCCGCGGGCGGAAGCCGCGGAGGTCTGCCGCCCTGTCCGCCGAGGCGAGACCCGGCCCCGTCGAGGAAACGCCCGCGACCTGACGGATCCAGCGCGCCGTTCGCCGACGCGCGTTGGCCCGACGGAGCCGCGCCGTCTTGGACTGCCGGCTCTGACGGAGCCGCGCGGCGTCAGTCAGCCGGCCGCCGCGCCGTTCGATGGAGCCGCGCGCAGTCGGTCAGCCGATCGCCGCGCCGAAGCCCCGTCCTGCGACACGCCGGAAGCACCATCCCCGGGCTCCGCGCGGCACATCCCTGTGCCGCGAGGGTCTGGGACGGGCCTTCGGCACGTCGACCGGCTGACCGACGAACTGCACCTCATCGCGGCACTTGGCTCGCCGGCACGCGCGCTGCGCCATCCGCGTAGTGCGCGTGCCGCCGCCGCACGCCCCGGTTGGGTCTCACTTGACCGCGCGATGCCGTGATGGCTGCGGTCGCGCCTCGCGGGTGTTCCGAGACCCGCGGCACAGGATGTGCCGCGCGAGCCCCAGGGGATGGTCTTCCGGCGTGTCTGGAACACCCGCGGATAACGCGCGCTGCGCTCAACGTGCGAACGCGGCCAAAGTGAGGCGACGAGGCGCCCCTTTTGTTGACGCGGGACGAGGCGGGGCACCTAGAATTCCGGCTCGTCCTGGCCGGCGGGCTGCTGCGCGCAACAACGTCTCGGACCGTCACGCGCGGGGATCTCTAGGCTGGCCCGGATGCCGAAGAATAAGACGGCAACGGGCCAAAATTTATTTGGAAGCACTGAGAATGGCGACGACCAATCAACTCGTTCGTAAACGCGCGCGTCACCCGGCGCACGAAGACCAACGTGCCGGCGCTCGGCGGCCTCGCCCGCAGAAACGCGGCGTTGTGCACGCGCGTCTACACGACGACGCCGAAGAAGCCGAACTCGGCGCATGCGCAAGGTCGCCCGCGTGCGCCTCACGAACGGCTTCGAGGTCACGAGCTACATCGGCGGCGAGGGCCACAACCTGCAGGAGCACTCGGTGGTGCTCGATCCGCGGCGGCCGCGTCAAAGGACCTGCCGGGCGTGCGCTATCCACATCGTGCGCGGCACGCTCGACTGCGGCGGCGTCGGCGATCGCGCGCCAGGGCCGTTCAAGTACGGCGCCAAGCGCCCGAAGGACTGAGGTACTAGAAGCATGTCGAGAAGAGCTCAAGCCCCGCGGCGTCAGCATTCTCTGCCGGACCCGAAGTACGGCAACGCGATGCTCGCGAAGTTCATCAACATGGTCATGAAGAGCGGCAAGAAGTCCGCCGCCGAGAAGATCGTCTACGGCGCGCATCGAGCGCATGTGCGGAGCGCGACCGGCAAGCGACAAGGATCGCGCCATCGAGGCTGCTCGGCCAGGCGCTCGACAACATCAAGCCGGCGGTCGAAGTGAAGTCGCGCCGCGTCGGCGGCGCGACCTATCAGGTGCCGGTCGAGGTTCGTGCGACGCGCCGCGAGACGCTCGCGATGCGCTGGGTCATCGAGGCCGCGCGCGACCGCATCCGAGAAGAGCATGGCGGTCCGCTTGGCGCACGAGCTCATGGACGCCGTCCGAGAACCGCGGCGCGGCCGTCAAGAAGCGCGAGGACACGCACCGCATGGCGGACGCCAACAAGGCCTTCGCGCACTATCGCTGGTGACGTCGATGGACGGAGGCTGAATCGTGGCACGGAAGACCCCACTCGAGCGCTATCGGAACATCGGCATCATGGCGCACATCGACGCCGGCAAGACGACGACGACCGAGCGGATCCTCTTCTACACCGGCGTCTCGCACAAGATCGGTGAGGTCCACGACGGCGCGGCCGTCATGGACTGGATGGAGCAGGAGCAGGAGCGCGGCATCACGATCACCGTCGGCCGCCACGACCTGCTTCTGGAAGGGGATGGACCAGAACCTTCCCGAGCACCGCATCAACATCATCGACACGCCCGGGCCACGTCGACTTCACGATCGAGGTGCGAGCGCAGCCTGCGCGTGCTCGACGGCGCCGTCGGCGCTGTTCTGCTGCGGTCGGCGGCGTCGAGCCGCAGTCCGAGACCGTCTGGCGGCAGGCCGAACAAGTACGGCGTGCCGCGCATCGCGTTCGTCAACAAGATGGACCGCGCCGGCGCGGACTTCTTCCGCGTGCTCGAGCAGATCCGCGACGCGGCTGCGGCGCGAATCCCGTCGCGCTGCCAGCTGCCGATCGGCGCCGAGGAGACGTTCGAGGGCGTCGTCGACCTCGTCAAGATGAAGGCCATCACCTGGGACGACGAGACCCAGGGCATGCGCTTCGACGAGCGCGAGATCCCGGCCGAGCTCGAGGCGCGCGCGGAGGAGTATCGCGCAGAAGCTCGATCGAGGCCGCGGCCGAGGGCGACGACGAGCTCGTCGAGAAGTACCTCGAGAGCAGGCACGCTGGCCGATCGACGAGATCAAGCGCGGCCTGCGCAGCGCGCTGCGTGAAGGGCGAGATCGTGCCCGTGCTCTGCGGCTCGGCGTTCAAGAACAAGGGCGTGCAGGCGCTGCTCGACGCGGTCATCGACTACCTGCCGGCGCCGTCGGACCGCCGGCCGTCAAGGGCATGCTCGAGGACGAGAGCGAGCAGCCACGCGCACGCCGACGCGACGAGCGCCGTTCGCGGCGCTCGCGTTCAAGATCGCGACCGATCCCGTTCGTCGGCAACCTCACGTTCTTCCGCGTCTACTCGGGCGTGCTGCAGCTCGGGCGACACGGTGTACGATGCCGTCAAGGACAAGCAAGGAGCGCGTCGGCCGCCTGCGTGCAGATGCACGCCGAACGAGCGGTCGGAGATCGAGGAGGTGCGCGCCGGCGACATCGCCGCCGCCGTCGGCCTGAAGGACGTCACGACCGGCGACACGCCTCACGCGACCCGAAGCAACGCGATCACGCTCGAGAAGATGGATTTCCCGGAGCCCGTGATCGCCGTGGCCGTCGAGCCGAAGACGCAGGCCGACCAGGAGAAGATGGGCGTCGCGCTCGCGCAAGCTCGCGCAGGAGGACCCGACGTTCCGCGTGCGCACCGACGCGGAGTCGGGCCAGACCATCATCGCGCGGCATGGGCGAGCTGCACCTCGAGATCATCGTCGACCGCATGAAGCGCGAGTTCAGGCGTCGACGCGAACGTCGGCAAGCCGCAGGTCGCGTACCGCGAGACGATTCGCGCGGCGGTCGAGCAGGAAGGCAAGTTCGTGCGCCAGAGCGGCGGCCGCGGCCAGTACGGCCACGTGTGGCTCAAGATCGAGCCGCTAGCCGGCAGGGCAAGGGCTACGAGTTCGTCAACGGCGTCGCCGGCGGCGTCGTGCCGCGCGAGTACGTGCCGGCCGTCGACAAGGGCGTGCAGGAAGCAGATGGCGAGACGGCGTCATCGCGCGGCTATCCGGTCGTCGACGTGAAGGTCACGCTGTTCGACGGCTCGTACCACGACGTCGACTCGAGCGAGATGGCGTTCAAGATCGCCGGCTCGATGGCGTTCAAGGAAGGCGTGCAGCGAGGCCAAGCCGGTGCTGCTCGAGCCGATCATGAACGTCGAGGTCGTGACGCCCGAGGACTACTCGGGCGACGTGATCGGCGACCTGAACCGCCGCCGCGGCAGGTGCTGCACGGCATGCGACGGACTCGCCGGCCGGCAAGATCGTCGCGCGCGCAGGTGCCGCTCGTCGGAGATGTTCGGCTACGCGACGACGCTGCGCTCGCATGAGCCAGGGCCGCGCCACGTACACGATGGAGTTCGCGCACTACGCCGAAGTGCCGGCGCAACGTCGCGCATGACACAGCATGCATCACAGTAAGATCGCAATCGAGGAGGAAGTACACCGTGTCAAAGAGAAATTCGAGCGCAACAAGCCGCACGTGAACGTGGGGACGATTGGGCACGTGGACCACGGGAAGACGACGCTGACGGCGGCGCTGACGAAGGTGATGGCGGCGAAGCACGGCGGTACGTTCATGGCGTACGACCAGATTGACAAGGCGCCGGAAGAGAAGGCGCGCGGCATCACGATTGCGACGGCGCACGTGGAGTACGAGAGCGATGCGCGGCACTACGCGCACGTGGACTGTCCGGGGCACGCGGACTACGTGAAGAACATGATCACGGGCGCGGCGCAGATGGACGGGGCGATTCTGGTGGTGTCGGCGGCGGATGGTCCGATGCCGCAGACGCGCGAGCACATTTTGCTGGCCCGCCAGGTAGGTGTGCCGTACATCGTGGTGTTCATGAACAAGGCGGACATGGTGGACGACGCGGAGCTGCTGGAGCTCGTGGAGCTCGAGGTGCGGGATCTGCTGACGACGTATGAATTTCCGGGCGACAAGACCCCGATCATCATCGGCAGCGCGCTTGAAGGCGCTGGAAGGGGAGCGACGGACCTCGGGACGAAGAGCGTCGAGAAGCTGGTGGCGGAGATGGACCGGTACATCCCGATGCCGGAGCGGCTGATCGACGGGCCGTTCCTGATGTCGATCGAGGACGTGTTCTCGATCTCGGGCCGCGGCACGGTGGTGACGGGGCGTATCGACCGCGGGATCGTGAAGGTCGGGGACGAGGTGGAGATCGTCGGGCTTGAAGCCGACGCACGAAGACCATCTGCACGGGCGTGGAGATGTTCAGGAAGCTGCTCGACGAGGGTCGCGCGGGCGACAACGTCGGGGTGCTGCTGCGCGGCACGAAGCGAGAGGAAGTGGAGCGCGGGCAGGTGCTGGCGAAGCCCGGCTCGATCAACCCGCACACGAAGTTCGAGTGCGAGGTGTACATGCTGACGAAGGAAGAGGGCGGGCGGCACACGCCGTTCTTCAAGGGCTATCGGCCGCAGTTTTACTTCCGCACGACGGACGTGACGGGAGCGGTGGAGTTGCCGGAGGCGACCGAGATGGTGATGCCGGGGGACAACATCAAGATGAAGGTGGAGCTGATCGCCCCGATCGCGATGGAAGAGGGCTTGCGGTTCGCGATCCGCGAAGGCGGCCGCACCGTCGGCGCCGGCGTCGTCGCCAAGATCATTCAATAAGGAATAGAGATGAAAATCATGGCGAATCAGAACATTAGAATCCGGCTCAAGGCGTTCGATCACCGGCTGATCGACAAATCGGCGCGCGAGATCGTCGAGACGGCCAAGCGCACGGGCGCCGACCGTCCGGGGCCCGGTGCCGCTGCCGACCGAAGATCGAGCGCTACACGATCCTGATCTCGCCGCACGCCGATAAGGACGCGCGGGACCAGTACGAGCTCCTGACGCACAAGCGGCTCATGGACATCGTCGATCCGACGGACAAGACCGTCGATGCGCTGATGAAGCTCGAGCTGCCGGCGGGCGTCGACGTCCAGATCAAGCTCAACTGGCTCGTTGTGCTAGTCATTTGCGAAGGGTGGTTATAATGCCGGGCTTGTTCAGCGGACCGGACGGCACGACGCCACCGGCCGTTCAGCACGGGGCTCGCCCGACTGTGCGCTGGGTGGCCGCCAAAGATTTCGACGCCGCCGGTCGAAGCCCGGCGGGCGTCACTGGGTGCCAAGGCGCGCTGGTCGCTGCCCTGGCTGAAGCGCCGGCCGATGTAGTCGGCGCGGATATAGAGAGAAGACAAATGTCAGTCGGTTTAGTGGGCCGAAAGTGCGGCATGACCCGCATTTTCCGGAAACCGGCGACTCTGTTCCGGTCTCCGTCATCAGAAGCGCTGCCGAATCGCGTCACGACCGTGAAGACGGCCGAGCGCGACGGTTATAGCGCCGTGCAGGTCACGGTCGGCGCAGCGCCGAGGCGAACCGCACGACGAAGGCCGAAGCCGGCCACTTCGCGAGCACGAAGGTCGACCCGGGCCGCGGCCTCTATGAATTCCGCCTCGGCGAGGCGAGGAGGCGCCGAGCTCAAGGCCGGTGCCGAGCTCAAGGTCGACCTCTTCAAGGTGGGCCAATACGTCGACGTCAGCGGCACGACGCAAGGGCAAGGGTTACTCGGGCGTCATCAAGCGGCACCACTTCTCCCACCAGTACATGTCGCACGGCAACTCGCTGTCGCACCGTGCGCCGGGCGCCATCGGCCAGCGTCAAACGCCGGGCCGCGTGTTCCCGGCAAGCGCATGGCGGGTCGTTTGGGCGCAGACAACGTCACGCCACGACCAATCTCGAGGTCGTCAAGATCGACGCCGAGCGCAACTGTTGCTCGTCAAAGAGCGCGATCCCGGGCAGCGAGAACGGCCGAGTCGTAGTGCGTCCGGCTGTCACAAGCGGCGAGTAGCCAAAGCGGCGCGCCGGCGGCACGGCAAAGCGGCCGCGGCAGGCAAGGCGCAAAGCGGCCCCGGCGGCAAGCGGAAGCGGCGAAAAGCGGCCAAGGCCAAGTAACAGCGCGCGAGATCGGCGATGAAAGTCAAAGTACAAAGGCGGTAAGTGGCACGCTCGAGCTCGCGGACGCGACGTTCGGCGCTGCATTCAACGGGCCGCTCGTGCATCAGGTCGTGACGGCGCATCTCGCGGCGGCGCCGCGCCGGAACGAAGGCTCAGAAGAATCGCTCCGACGTCAGCGGCAGCGGCAGGAAGCCGTGGAAGCAGAAGGGCACGGGCCGCGCCCGCGTGGGCTCGATCCGCAGCCCGCTCTGGGTTGGCGGCGGCCGCACGTTCGCGGCGCGCCCGCGCAGCTTCGAAGCAGAAGGTCAACCGCAAGATGTACCGCGGCGCGATGCGCTCGGTGCTCTCGGAGCTGCTGCGCCAGGAGCGGCTAGTCGTGACGTCGAGAGCTCGGCGTCTCGGCGGCGAAGACGAAGGAGCTACGGGGCAAGCTCGAGAAACTCGGGTTCACGAGAGGCCTCGTCATCGTCGAGGCGTTCGACACGAAGCTCTGGCTCGCCGCGCGCAACCTGCCGAACGTCGACGTGCTCGAAGCGCAGCTCATCGATCCCGTGAGCTTGGTCGGCGCCGACAACATCGCTCGTCGACGGCCGCGGCATTGAAGATCATCGAGGAGCGCGTGCGATGAGCTCGACTGCCGATCGCTGAGCGCCTGATGCAGGTGTTGCTTGGACCGCACGTCGTCCGAGAAGGCGATCGAGCGCTCGCCGCAGTCCGGCAATCAGGTCGTTTTCAAGGTTCGCGGCGACGCGACGAAGACCGACGTCCGCAGCGGCCGTCGAGCTCCTGTTCGAGGTCAAGGTCGAGCGCGTGCACGGTCGCGCGGATGCCCGGCGAAGGCGAAGCGCTTCGGTCAGCGTGCAGGGCGCGCGCGCCAGCTGGAAGAAGGCCTACGTGCGGCTTGGCGCCGAGGCCAGGACATCAACTTCATAGGCGCCGAGTAGGCGCGTAAGGAACGATCGTGGCGTTACGTAAGCTCAAACCGACATCGCCCGCGTCAGCGATTCGTCGTCCGCGTCGTCACAGAAGGGCTGTACAAGGGTCGCGCCGTGTAGAGCGTTGCTCGACCGCTGCCGTAGGCGCGGCGGACGCAACAACCAGGGCCGCATCACGACGCGCCATCAGGGCGGCGGTCACAAGCGGCACTACCGCGTCATCGACTTCAAGCGCGACAAGGACGGCGTCGCGGGCGCGATCGAGCGCCTCGAGTACGATCCGAATCGCACGCGCGCATCTCGCGCTCGTGCTGTACATCGGACGGCGAGCGCCGCTACATCCTCGCGCCGAAGCGCGCGCAAGCCGGGCGACGCGATCATGTCGGGCGCCGATGCGCCGATCAAACCCGGCAACGCGCTGCCGCTCAAGAACATCCCGCTCGGCTCGCTCGTGCACTGCATCGAGCTGAAGCCGGGCAAAGGCGCGCAGCTGGCGCGCAGCGCCGGCGCGTCGGTGCAGGTCGTCGCGCGCGAGGGCGAGTACGTCACCGTGCGCCTGCGCTCCGGCGAGATGCGCAAGGTGCACGTCAACTGCCGCGCCACGATCGGCGAGGTCGGCAACGACGAGCACAACCTGCGCAAGATCGGCAAGGCCGGCGCGCAGCGCTGGCGCGGCATTCGCCCGACGGTGCGCGGCGTCGCGATGAACCCGGTCGACCACCCGCACGGCGGCGGCGAAGGCAAGTCCGGCCAAGGCAACCCGCACCCGGTCACGCCGTGGGGCCAGAAGACCAAGGGCTACAAGACGCGTGCAGAACAAGCGCACGCGACGTCGATGATCGTCCGCGACCGTCGCCAGAAGTAACCCAAATGAATCACGAACTAGAGAGCTCGAGAAGCACCATGTCACGTTCGATCAAGAAAGGTCCGTTCGTCGACCTCCATCTGCTCGCAGAAGGTTGCGAAGGCGGCCGCGACGAACGACCGCCGGCCGATCAAGACCTGGTCGCGCCGCTCGATGGTCGTGCCCGACATGGTGGGTCTCACGATCGCCATCCACAACGGCCGCCAGCACATCCCGGTGCTCGTGTCCGAGAACATGGTCGGCCACAAGCTCGGCGAGTTCGCGGCCACGCGCACGTTCAAGGCGCACTCCGGCGACCGCAAGGTCAAGACCGGCGAGCCGGGCGCCCGCGCTTCGGCGGCGCCCCGGTGGCGGGCGGCGGCGGCGGTGGTGGCGGCGGTGCGGCGCGCCCGGCGCCGGGACGCTGGCAGGAGACATCCATGCAGGTCGCAGCAAACTCAGCTACGCGCGCATCTCGCCGCAGAAATGCCGGCTCGTCGCGGACCAGATCCGCGGCTCAGCCGGTCGCGCAGGCGCTGAAGGTCTCGGCGTTCAGCCGCAAGAAGGCCGCGCGCATCGTGCACAAGGTGCTCGAGTCCGGCGATCGCGAACGCCGAGCACAACCACGGCGCCGACATCGACGAGCTCAAGGTCGACCGTGCATCGAGGTCGACGCGCGCGCCGTTCTTCGCGCGATACGCCGCGCGCGCCAAGGGCCGCGGCGACCGCATCGTCAAGCGCAACAGCCACATCACCGATTCGCGTAGGCGACGAGTAGCCAGGGTATGGGTCAGAAGGTCAATCCGATCAGGCATTCGCCTCGGCATCACCAAGGAGTGGTCCTCGAAGTGGTATGCGAACACGCAGACGTTTCCCGGCTACGTCGCACAGGATCACCGCATCCGCGAGTTCCTGCGCATGAAGCTCAAGGACGCGTCCATCAGCCGCATCTCACATCGAGCGGCCGGCGAAGAAGGCCAACATCACGATCCACACGGCGCGCCCGGCATCGTGATCGGCAAGAAGGGCGAGGACATCGAGAAGCTCGCGTCCGAGGTGCGCGAAGCTGCTCAGGATGCCGCTGCCAAGACGTGCGGCTCAACATCGCCGAGATCCGCAAGCCGGAGCTCGACGCGCAGCTCGTGGCCGAAGGCATCGCCCAGCAGCTCGAGCGCCGCGTGCAGTTCCGCCGCGCGATGCGCCGCGCCGTCACGAACACGATGCGCATCGGCGCCGCAAGGCATCAAGGTGCGCGTGTCGGGCCGCCTGAACGGCGCCGAGATCGCGCGCTCAGAGTGGTATCGCGAGGGCCGCGTGCCGCTGCACACGTTCCGCGCCGACATCGACTACGGCCTCGCCGAGGCGCAGACGACCTACGGCGTGATCGGCGTGAAGGTCTGGGTGTTCCGCGGCGAAGTGTTCGACACGGGCAGCGGCGAGCAACGAGGCAAGCCGCGCCGGCCGAGCAGGCCGGGCGCCGCGCCGCTGCAGCCGCCGGCGTAAGACCGACCGCGACAGTAGACCAACGACATGCTGCAACCGAAACGCACCAAGTTCCGCAAACAGTTCAAGGGCCGCAACCGCGGGCTCGCGCAGCGCGGCAACTCCGTCGCGTTCGGCGAGTACGGCCTGAAGTCGCTCGACCGCGGCCAGCTCACGGCGCGCGCAGATCGAGGCGGCGCGGCGCGCGATGACGCGCTACGTGAAGCGCGGCGGCAACATCTGGATCCGCGTGTTTCCGGACAAGCCGATCACCAAGAAGCCGCTCGAGGTTCGGCAGGGCAAGGGCAAGGGCAACGTCGAGTACTGGGTCGCGCAGATTGCAGCCCGGCAAGCATGCTGCTACGAGATGGCGGGCGTGACCGAAGCGATCGCGCGCGAGGCGTTCGCGCCTCGCGGCGGCGAAGCTGCCCGTGAGCACCACGTTCGTCAAACGGCAGGCGGGCTGAATGAAGGTCAAGCAAGAACGCGAACGGCTCAAGGGCATGTCCGACGCGGAGCTCGGCGGACGAGCTGCCTGAAGCTGCGCCGCGAGCAATTCAACCTGCGGATGCGCAGGCCGCGACCGGTCAGGGCGCGAAGCCCGACCAGCACGGCAAAGGTGCGCAGGAACATCGCGCGCCTGAAGACGCTGCAGCACGCGCGCGTGAAGAGCGCCGGCTGAGCAGTCGGTGCAACGAGACGAAACGCAGACTTACGGGACGACGATCGATGAGCGCTGAAGAGACCGCCAGCGCACCGCGACCCGCAGAACGGTGGGCCGCGTCGTGAGCAACAAGATGAAGAAGAGCGTCACCGTCACGGTCGAGCGGCTCGTGCGCGCACGCCGCGTACGGCAAGTTCATCCGCCGCACCGACCAAGATCATGGCGCACGACGAGGACGGCACCTGTCGCGAGGGCGACACCGTCGCGATCGTCGAGTGCCGGCCGATCATCGAAGCGCAAGGCCTGGCGCGTCGTCGAGATGTCGAGCGCGCGCCCAAGCGTCGGCAGCCGCGTCGACGACGCGCCGGGGCGCTAAAGGCAGGCGCGCCGATGATCCAGACGCAGAACCATGCTTGAATGCCGCCGACAACAGCGGCGCCCGCAGCCTGATGTGCATCCAGGTGTTCGGCGGCTCGAAGCGCCGCTACGCGCAGCATCGGCGACATCATCAAGGTCACGATCAAGGACGCGATCCCGCGCGGCCGCGTCAAGAAGGGCGAGGTGTATCACGCCGTGGTCGTGCGCACGCGCGCACGGCTGCGCCGGCCCGACGGCTCGCTGATCCGCTTCGACGGCAACGCCGCGGTGCTGCTGACGCAACAAGCTCGAGCCGATCGGCACGCGCATCTTCGGGCCGGTGACGCGCGAGCTGCGCACGATGCAGTTCATGAAGATCATCTCGCTCGCACCGGAAGTGCTGTGGAGGAGCACGCCATGCAACGACATCAAGCAAAGGCGACGAAGTGATCGTGATCACCGGCAGGGACAAGGGCCGGCGCGGCAACGTCGTGCGGTGTCTGCCCGACGGCAAGGTGCTCGTCGAGAGCGTGCAACGTCGCGAAGAAGCACCAGCGGCCGAACCCGCAGGCGGGACCGCCGCGGGCGGCATCGTCGAGAAGGAGCGCCCGCTCGACGCGTCGAACGTGATGCTCTACAACCCGACGACCGAGAAGGGCGATCGCGTCGGCTACGCGCAAGCTCGACGACGGCCGCAAGGTGCGCTTCTTCAAGTCGAACGGCGAAGTCGTGGATCGCTATGATATGAGCCGCTAGACTGCAAGAGTATCTACAGCGAAGAGGTCGTTCCGGAGCTCATGGAGCAGCTCGGGCTCGACGAATCCGCATGGCCGTGCCGCGCATCACCGAAGATCACGATCAACATGGGCGTGGGCGAGGCGCTCGCGGACAAGAAGGTCCTCGACGAGCGCGATGAGCGACCTCGCGAAGATCACGGGCCAGAAGCCCGTGCGCGACGCAGTCGCGCATCTCGGTCGCGAGCTTCAAGCTGCGCGACGGCGTCGCGATCGGCTGCAAGGTCACGCTGCGCAGCGAGCGCATGTACGAGTTCCTCGACCGCCTGATCAGCGTCGCGATGCCCGCGTATCCGCGACTTCCGCGGCGTGTCGCGCGCGCTCGTTCGACGGCCGCGGCAATTACAACATGGGCGTGAAGGAGCAGATCATCTTTCCCGGAAATCAACTACGACCAGGTGGACGCCATTCGCGGCATGGACATCGCGATCACGACGACGGCGACGCGACGACGACGCACGGCCGCGCGCTGCTCGAAGCGTTCAAGTTTCCCGCTCGAAGCGACGGCAGAGCCTGATCTAATGGCAAAGAAGTCGATGATCGAGAGCGAGCGAAGCGCCGCGAGACGCGCGGTGAAGAAGTACGCGATGCGAAGCGCGCCGAGCTCAAGGAGCTGATCCGCAACCCGAAGACCTCGGAAGAGGAGCGCGCAGCGCGGCGCAGGCGGTGCTGCAGAGCGCTGCCGCGCGACGCCAGTCCGATCCGCGCTGCGCAACCGTTGCGCGATCACCGGGCCGTCCGCACGGCTACTACCGCAAGTTCGGGCTTGTCGCGCACGAAGCTGCGCGAAGCGACGCATGCGCGGCGAGATCCCGGGCCTCACGCAAGGCGAGCTGGTGAGGAACGCCATGAGCATGACCGATCCGATCGCCGACATGCTGACCCGCATCCGCAACGGGCAGACCGCGGGTCAAGAGCGGTGTCGCATGCTCGCGTCCGAGCGCCAAGCTCGGCGATCGCCAAGGTGCTCGAAGCAGGAGGGCTACATCGCCGACGTCGCGGCTGGACGAGCGTCGGCGGCAAGGCCACGCTGACGCTTGAGCTCAAGTACTACCAGGACCGGCCCGGTCATCGAGCGCCTCGAGCGCGTGAGCCGGCCGGGGCTGCGCATCTACAAGCGCGCGCGACGCAGCTGCCGGTAGTCCAGGGCGGCCTGGGCATCGCGATCGTCGTCGACGCTCGCAGGGCGTGATGACGAACGCGCAGGCGCGCGCGCCGAAGGGCACGGCGGCGAAGTGCTGTGCATCGTGCCTAAGACGCGTGAACGAGATACAGACCATGTCGAGAGTAGCCAAGAAAGCCGGTCGAGCTGCGCAAAGGCCTGAGCGCCGAGGTCCAGGGCGCAGAGCGCGTCACGATCAAGGGCGCCGAAGGGCAGTCTGTCGCTCGACGGTGAACTCCGAGGTCGAGGTCACAGTCGAGGGCTCGCCGTGAAAGTCGCGCGCGCGCTCGCGCGAGCCACGTTCGCGAACGCGATGGCGGGCACCACGCGCGCGCTGCATCGCGAACATGGTGCACGGGCGTCACGACGGGCTTCGAGACGCAAGCTCGAGCTCGTCGGCGTCGGCTATCGCGCCGCGGTGCAGGGCCAGAAGCTGAACCTGACGCTCGGCTTCTCGCACCCGGTCGAGTACCCGATCCCGAAGGGCATCACGATCGAGACGCCGAGCCAGACCGAGATCCTCATCAAGGGCATGGACCGGCAGCAGGTCGGCCAGGTGGCCGCCGAGATCCGCGCTTACCGCCCGCCCGAGCCCTACAAGGGCAAGGGCGTGCCGCTACTCGGGCGAGAACGATCGTTCTCAAGGAAGCGAAGAAGAAGTAGCCATGGCGAACGACAAGAAAGAGAGCCGGCCAGCGTCGCGCGCGGCGCAGCGCGCATCCGGATCGCAGCTGCACGGCGTCACGCGCCTGTGCGTGCATCGCACGCCGCAGGCACATCTACGCGCAGATCATTGCGCCCGAAGGCGACCGCGTGCGTCGCGACGCGCCTCGACGCTGCACGAAGGAGCGTGCGCGAGGCGCTGAAGGGCACCGGCAACATCGGACGCCGGCCAAGGCCGTCGGCAAGCGAGATCGCCGAGCGCGCGAAGGCAGGCAGGGCATCGAGCAGGTCGCGTTCGACCGCTCGGGGTTCAAGTACCACGGGCGCGTGAAGGCGCTCGCCGACGCGGCGCGCGAAGCCGGCTTGAGTTCTGACACCGAGACGCATGAAGACGAGGCCAGGATACCGATGGCAAACGTCGAAGAGTTCCAAGAGAAGCTGGTCGCGGTGAACCGCGTCGCCAAGGTCGTCAAGGGCGGCCGGCAGTTCGGCTTCACGCGCGCTGACCGTGGTCGGCGACGGCGCGGGCCGCGTCGGCTTCGGCTACGGCAAGGCGCGCGAGCTGCCGGCTCGCGATCCAGAAGGCGATGCAGGCTGCGCGCAAGAACCTGATGACACGTGAACCTGCAAGAAGGACACGCTGCACTACGCAGCTCGCGCGGCAGCCACGGCGCGACGCGCGTGTTCATGCAGCCGGCCTCCGACGGCACGGGCGTCATCGCGGGCGGCGCGATGCGCGCGGTGCTCGAGTGCGCGGGCGTGCGCAACGTGCTCGCGAAGAGCTACGGCTCGCGCAACCCGATCAACGTCGTGCGCGCGACGATCGAACGCGCTCAGCGCAGATGCGCTCGCCCGACGCAGATCGCGGCGAAGCGCGGCAAGACGGTCGAAGAGATCCTCGGTTGAGGTTGGCCAAAGACGATGGCAAAGGCGAAGAGCGACAAGGTCAACTGCGCGTGACGCTGCTCAAGAGCAGGTTCGGGCGCACGCCGGGGCACGCGCGATGCGCGCAGGGCTTGGGCCTGCGCGAACCGTCATCAGACGCGTGGTCGTGAGCGACACGCCGGAGAACCGCGGCATGATCGACGACGATCGCTACATGCTGCAGCGTCGAGGAGGCCTGAGATGCGGTTGAACGATCTGCAGCCCTGCGCGCGGCAGCAAGCGCGACCACAAGCGGCGTGCGGCCGCGGCGGCGCGCTCCGGGCTCGGGCAAGACCGGCGGCCGCGGCGTCAAGGGCCAGCGCGCGCGCGCGGCGGCTATCACAAGGTCGGCTTCGAAGGCGGCCAGATGCCGCTGCAGCGGCGTCTGCCGAAGATCGGGTTCGTCTCGCGTCGAAGGGCGCTCACGGCCGAGCTCCGCGTGCACGAGCTCGCGCGGTTCGCCGGCAAGACGGCGGACCTCGCGGTCGCTGCAGGCCGCGCAGGCTCGTGTCGCAAGCGCGCCGAGCGCGTCAAGCGTGATCGCCTCGGGCAAGCTCGAGGCGGCCGTGACGGTCGAGCGGCCTGAGCGGTCACACCGGGCGCGCGCAAGATCATCGAAGCGGCCGGCGGCAAGGTTCGGAGTAACGGCCTAGAGTCATGGCGAAGGCAGGCTGGCACGACCAATCCGGCAGCGCTGCTCGGCGACGCGACGCGTTCTGCCGATCTTCGCCAGCGCCTGCTGTTCTTGCTCGGCGCGCTGATCGTCTATCGCATCGGCACGTTCATCCCGGTGCCCGGGCATCGACCCCGTCGCGCTCGCGCGGTTCTTCGAGCAGCAGTCCGGCACGATCCTGAGCATGTTCAACATGTTCTCGGGCGGCGCGCTGCAGCGGCTGGTCGATCTTCGCGCTCGGCATCATGCCGTACATCTCGGCGTCGATCATCTTGCAGATGGGCACGCACGTCGATCCCGGCGCTCGGCAGCGCTGCGCAAGGAAGGCGAGTCGGGCCGCCGCAAGATCACGCAGTACACGCGCTACGGCACGGTGCTGCTGGCGCTGTTCCAGGCGATCGCCGCCGCGACCGCGCTGCAGAACGCAGGGCGTCGTGCTCGAACCCGGGCTTCGACGTTCGTGCTTGACCGCCGCGATCACGCTCGTCGACCGGCACGATGTTCCTGATGTGGCTCGGCGAGCAGATCACCGAGCGCGGCATCGGCAACGGCATCTCGATGATCATCCTGTCGAGCATCCTGTCGGGTCTGCCTGCCGCGATCGGCGGCACGCTCGAGCTCGTGAACACCGGCGGCATGAACCAGGCCATGCCGTTCCTGCTCGGCATGCTCGTGCTCGGCGTGACGGCCGCGGTCGTGTTCATGGAGCGCGCGCAGCGGCGCATCCCGGTGAACTACGCGAAGCGCCAGCAGGGCCGGCGCATGTACGCGGGCCAGACGAGCCACTCTGCCGTTCAAGATCAACATGTCGGGCGTGATCCCGCCGATCTTTGCGTCTGAGCTTGATTCTGTTCCCGGCCACGATCGCGAGCTGGCTCGGCACCAGGCGAGGCCGTGGCTGGCTGCAGCGGCGTCGCCGCGAGCGCTGTCGCCGGGCCAGCCGATCTACATCGTGCTCGTACGCGTCGCTGATCATGTTCTTCTGCTTCTTCTACACGGCGCTCGTGTTCAACTCGCGCGAGACGGCGGACAACCTGCAGCAAGTCGGGCGCGTTCATCCCGGGCATCCGGCCGGGGCAGCAGACGGCCGAGTACATCGACAAGGTGCTCACGCGGCTCACGTTCTGGGGCGCGCTCTACATCACGGCGTGTGCTCGCTGCCCGGAGTTCATGATCCTCGAGTTCAACGTGCCGTTCTACTTCGGCGGCACGTCGCTCCTGATCATCGTCGTCGTGACGATGGACTTCATGGCGCAGCTGCAGGCGCACATGATGACTCACCAATACGAAGGGCTGCTCAAGAAGGCGAACCTGCGCGGCTACGGCAAGACACCCGTCAGAGCGGCCTCGGCTTGGAGTTCAGACGATGAAAGTACGAGCATCGGTTCGCAAGATTTGTCAGGAAGTGCAAGATCGTCCGCCGCCGCGGCGTCGTGCGCGTGATCTGCAAGGACCCGCGCCACAAGCAGCGTCAGGGTTGAGCGCAGGAGACAAGTAGACAGACCGTATGGCACGTATCGCGGGCATCAACATCCCGACCAACAAGCACGTCGGCATCGCGTTGACGCACATCTTCGGCATCGGCCGCAGCCGCGCGCAGATGCGTCTGCAAGGCGGCGGACGTCGAGCCCGACCACGCAGGTGAAGGACCTCACCGAGGCGGAGGTCGCGCGCGTTGCGCGACGTGATCGCGAAGTTCGCGGTCGAAGGCGACCTGCGCCGCGAGATCGCGATGAACATCAAACGGCTGATGGACCTCGGTTGCTACCGCGGCATCCGTCACCGGCGCGGCTTGCCGCTGCGCGGGCAGCGCACGCGCACGAACGCGCGCACGCGCAAGGGCCCGCGCCGGCGTCGGTCAAGTAATCAGGAGCTTGGAATGGCCGAACCGCCCAGTACAGCGGCAGCCCGCAGCGACCGCAGCACCGGCAGCGGACGCAGCCGCCGCAGGCACCGCGCGCGGCGCTGCGGCAGCACGAAGGTCGCGAAGAAGTCAAGCGGCAGATTCTCGACGCCGTCGCGCACGTCCACGCGTCGTTCAACAACACGATCATCAGCATCACGGATCGTCAGGGGAACACGTCTCGCTGGGCCACCGCGGGCAACTGCGGCTTCAAGGGCTCGCGCAAGAGCACGCCGTTCGCCGCGCAGGTCGCGGCCGAGCGCGCCGGCAACGCCGGCGAAGGAATACGGGCGTGAAGAACCTCGAGGTCCGCGTCAAAGGCCCGGGCCCCGGGCGCGAGTCCGCGGTGCGTGCGCTGAACGCCGTCGGTTTCCGGATCACGCAGATCGAGGACGTCACCCGATCCCCACAACGGCTGCCGTCCGCCGAAGAAGCGGCGAGTCTAGGCGTAACGAAGTCATGGCGCGATACAGAGGCCCAACCTGCAAGCTTGCCCGCCGCGAGGGCACGGACCTGTTCCTGAAGAGCGGCGTCAAGCCGCTCGAGTCGAAGTGCAAGCTCGAGGTGCCGCCCGGCGGCGCCGGGCAACGGCGCCGAGCGCTGTCCGACTACGGCGTGCAGCTGCGCGAGAAGCGAAGCTGCGCCGCATGTACGGCGTGCTCGAGCGGCAGTTCCGCAACTACTACAAGAAGGCCGTCGAAGGTCAAAGGCTCGACCGGCGAGAACCTGCTGCGGATGCTCGAGGCGCGGCTCGACAACGTCGTGTACCGGATGGGCTTCGCGTCGACGCGCGCCGAGGCGCGGCAGCTCGTCGGCCATCGCGGCATCACGGTCAACGAGCAGATCGTGCAACATCCCGTCGTACCAGCTGAAGGCCGGCGACAAGATCGCGGTTGCGCGACGCGCGAAGGAGCAGCTGCGCATCAAGTCCGCGCTGTCGATCGCGAGCCAAGTCGGCTTCCCGGAGTGGGTCGAGGTCGACGATCAGAGAAATGCATGGCACGTTGCAAGGCACCTGCCGGAGCGCGACGAGATATCTCGCCGGACATCAACGAGAATCTGGTGGTCGAGCTGTACTCAAGTAACGCGAGGACACCTTTAGATGGAAGCATCAGCAAACGGAATTCTTGCATGGCCGCGAGCCGTCAAGGTCCAACCGCTCGGCACCAACCGCGCGCGCGTCACGGTCGAGCCGTTCGAGCGCGGCTTCGGTCACACGCTCGGCAACGCGCTGCGGCGCGTGCTGCTTCGTCGATGCCCGGCGCCGCCGTCGTCGAGGCCGAGATCGACGGCGTGCTGCACGAGTACACGAGCATCGAGGGCGTCCAGGAGGACGTCGTCGACATTCTGCTCGAACTTGAAGTCGGTCGCGCATCCGCATGCACTCGCGCGAAGAGGCCGAGCTGCGCGCTGTCGAAGAAGGGCCCGGGCCCGGTGCGCGCCGGCGACATCGTCGATCGACCACGACGTCGAGATCGTGAACCCCGACCTCGTGATCGCGAACCTCACGTCGCGCCGGCGAGATCCGCGCGTTCTTGAAGGTCGTGCGCGGCCGCGGCTATCGGCCGGCGACGCAGATCCGCGACGTTCGACGAGCAGACGCGGCCGATCGGCCGCCTGCAGCTCGATGCGTCGTTCAGCCCGATTCGCCGCGTGACGTACACCGTGGAGCGCGCGCGCGTCGAGCAGCGCACCGATCTCGGACAAGCTCATCATCGACATCGAGACCAACGGCACGATCGACGCCGAAGAGGCCATCCGCCGCGCGCGGCATGATCCTGAAGAACCAGCTCGACGTGTTCGTCGATCTGCAAGGCGAGGACGAGATCGGCTTCGGCCGCGCGGAGACGCAGG
>ERZ1370068.7073-contig-6013_pt1 | contig 25804 bp, 40 predicted proteins | sample MGYA00561227_ERZ1370068 | MGnify/ENA primary metagenome ERZ1370068 (study PRJEB38410, sample SAMEA6850437) | metagenome | study: Metagenomic assessment of the ecological functions of the soil: analysis of the soil microbiota associated with the...
GGTATTGCTTCGTTCCCAGTGCATGTTGCTAGCTGGCTCAGCCGCCAGACGACGGCATAACCAGCGCGTGGCTGGCTTTATGCCCGGCGACGTCGGCGACGAGTTCGGCGAGCGACGAGGGCGAGGACGTGCTCGACGAGGCGTTTCAGCCACAGCCGCCAGCCGCAGCCGCATCAGCCCCAACCGCCGCGGCAGCACGGAGGCTACGAGGCGGGCAACCGGCCACGAGGGCGGCGGCCGGCAGGACCGGCCCTTCCGCAGGGACCATGGCCGCTTCCGCGATCGGGATCGCAACCAAGACCGCAATCAAGATCGCAACCAGGGATCGCCAGTCCGAGGGCCGTCCGCCGATGCCGGAGCGCCAGCAGGAGCCTGCGGAAGCCGCAGGCGGCGAGCAGCAGCGCCGGCGCGAACGCTTCCCCCAGCAGGCTCACTGAGCAGCCCGGAATTCCTGCGCGCCCCGTACGCCGGGTCCGCAGCGAGGGCGAAGAGACGCAGCTCCCGGCAAGGAAGAGCCGCCCGCGCGACCGGAGGGCGATTGCCAATCGCTAGTTTGGCGAAGGCGGCAGGACGGGCGTGCCGACGCCGATCTCGCCGCCCGTCACGACCTTGGCATAGACGCCGAAATCCTGGTGCCCCCAGGTGCGCAGTCAGCGTGCGCCGGGATCGCCATATCGCGCGCGCCGGTCGCGGGATCGACGTTGGTCGCCTCGCAGCGCTGACGTGCGCGCAAACACCGCAGTCTGGCCTGGCCTGATCCGCAGATCTCCTTGTCGAGCCAGCCGAACTCGGCCCAGGGCGCCACCCCGTCGAGGTAGAGATTGGCGCGGAAGCGCAGCGGATCGACGGGCCGGCCCGACACTGCGCTCGATCTCGCGCACGCTGGCCAGAGTTGACGATGTGCACGCACTTGGCGGCCACGTCCGAGAAGCTGTGGCCCGGCGGCGTGCACGATCTTGGGCGGCCCGCGCAGCTCCGCTTTCATGTAGGCGGCGATGAACTGCTCGATCAGCTGCCGGCCGAGCGGCGTCGTGAGCTGTCCGCGCGCCACCTGCTTGCCGTCGCGGATAGATGGTGAGCGTCTCGGTCGTCGTCGTCGAACTGCGTCTGCGCAGCGTCGCCAGCCGCTCGTCGCGCATCAGCATCAGGAAGTTGATCTTGGGCAGGTGCCGCGGCGCGTCGGGATCGAACCGCCCGGGGCCGTTCTCGATCGCGTAGGCGCGGTCGAAGGGCAAGCGTCTCCGCCACCGCGAGCGACACCCGCTCCAGCGGCTCGGGCGTAGAGCCCTTGATGGCGGCGTAGCGATACAGCAGCGCTGACGTGCGGCACCTTACTGCAGCTCGGTGTCATCTGGCCGTCCTCGCTATCCTCGCCCTCGGATTGATCCGCATCATGGCTCTTCTTGCCGCAATCGCGCCACCCTATATCTTGGGCAACAGGGGCTTGGCCGCGGATGCCGCAATGCGGGTCGGCGGCAGGCCCCAAGTCAAGATCCTGTCAGAAGACGGCCGCTCGTGCCTGACGTGGGGCGGGCTGCCGTGCCGAGGAGGGATGCATGGATTTCGAGAAGTATACCGACCGCGCGAAGGGCTTCGTGCAGGCGGCGCAGAGCTTGGCTTTGCGCGAGGGCCACCAGCAGTTCGGCTCCGATCACCTCCTGAAAGTGCTGCTCGACGACCCGGAGGGCATGGCCGCCGGGCTGATCCAGCGCGCCGGAGGGCGGCCCGAGCGACGCGCTGGCGGCCGATCGAGCGGGTGCTGGCAAAGCGGCCGAAGGTTTCCGGCGGCGGCGCCGAGCCAGGTCTACCTGGCGCCCGAGCTGGCGCGCGTGTTCGACACCGCCCGAGAAGATCGCCGACAAGGCCGGCGACAAGTTCGTCACCGTCGAGCGGCTGCTGCTGGCGCTCGGCCATGGAGCCGTCGAGCGATGCCGGCCGCGCGCTCAAGGACGCCGGCGTCAACCCGACCACCCTCAACCAGGCCATCAACGACATCCGCAAGGGCCGCACCGCCGACAGCGCCTCGGCCGAGCAGGCTTACGACGCGCTCAAGCGCTATGCCCGCGACCTCACGGCGGCTGGCCGCCGAGGGCAAGATCGATCCGGTCATCGGCCGCGACGAGGAGATCCGCCGCACCATCCAGGTGCTGTCCCGGCGCACCAAGAACAATCCCGTGCTGATCGGCGAGCCCGGCGTCGGCAAGACCGCCATCGCCGAGGGCCTGGCGCAGCGCATCGTCAAGGGCGACGTGCCGGAGAGCCTCAAGGACAAGAAGCTGCTGGCCCTCGACATGGGCTCGCTGATCGCCGGCGCCAAATACCGCGGCGAGTTCGAGGAGCGGCTGAAGGCCGTGCTCTCCGAGGTGCAGGCCGAGGGCGGCAAGCATCATCCTGTTCATCGACGAGCTGCATACCATCGTCGGCGCCGGCAAGGCCGAGGGCGCCATGGATGCCGGCAATCTGCTGAAGCCGGCGCTGGCCCGCGGCGAGCTGCACTGCGTCGGCGCCACCACGCTCGACGAGTACCGCAAGCACATCGAGAAGGACGCCGCCCTGGCGCGGCGCTTCCAGCCCGTGTTCGTCTCCGAGCCGACGGTGGAGGACACCATCTCCATCCTGCGCGGCCTCAAGGAGAAGTACGAGCAGCACCACGGCGTGCGCATCACGGATTCAGCGCGCTGGTTGCCGCCGCCACGCTCTCCAACCGCTACATCTCCGACCGCTTCCTGCCCGACAAGGCCATCGACCTGGTCGACGAGGCGGCCTCGCGCCTGAAGATGGAGATCGACTCCAAGCCCGAGGAGCTCGACGCCATCGATCGCGACCTCATGCAGATGAAGATCGAGCGCGAGGCTCTGAAGAAGGAGAGCGATGCGGCCTCCAAGGAGCGGCTCGCGCGGCTCGACAAGTCGATCGCCGAGCTGGAGGAGCAGAGTCCAAGGCGCTGACCCGCCGCTGGGAAGGCGAGAAGAGCAAGCTGGGCGATGCCCAGAAGCTGAAGGTGGAGCTCGATCAGCGCCGCACCGAGCTGGCGCAGGCGCAGCGGCGCGGCGATCTCGGCCGCGCCGGCGAGCTGGCCTACGGCGTCATCCCGGCGCTGGAGAAGAAGCTGAAGGCGCTCGAAGGCGAGGAGGCCAAGGGCGCGATGGTCGAGGAGGCCGTCACGCCCGACCACATCGCCCAGATCGTCGTCGCGCTGGACCGGCATTCCGGTCGACCGGATGCTGGAGGGCGAGCGCGACAAGCTCCTGCGCATGGAGAGGAGCTGGCCAAGCGCGTGGTCGGCCAGCGCGAGGCCGTCGAGGCCGTCTCCACCGCGGTGCGGCGCGCGCGTGCAGGCCTGCAGGACCCCAACCGTCCCATCGGCTCGTTCATCTTCCTGGGGCCCACCGGCGTCGGCAAGACCGAGCTGACCAAGGCGCTCGCCGCGTTCCTGTTCGACGACGAGACCGCCATGGTGCGCATCGACATGAGCGAGTACATGGAGAAGCACTCCGTCGCTCGCCTGATCGGCGCGCCGCCGGGCTACGTCGGCTACGAGGAGGGCGGCGCGCTCACCGAGGCCGTGCGCCGGCGCCCTATCAGGTCGTGCTGTTCGACGAGATCGAGAAGGCGCACCCCGACGTGTTCAACGTGCTGCTGCAGGTGCTCGACGACGGCCGCCTGACCGACGGCCAGGGCCGCACCGTCGACTTCAAGAACACGCTGATCATCATGACGTCCAACATCGGCTCGGATTACCTCGCCAACCAGAAGGAGGGCGAGGACATCGGAGGCCGTGCGGCCCTACGTGATGGCGGAGCTGCGCGACCAAGTTCCGGCCCGGAGTTCCTGAACCGCATCGACGAGATCATCCTGTTCCACCGCCTCAAGCGCGAGCAGATGGCGGCCATCGTCGACATCCAGATCGGCCGGCTGCAGAAGCTGCTGGTCGACCGCAAGCTCACCCTGGAGCTCGACGACGCGGCCCGCACCTGGCTCGCCAACAAGGGCTACGACCCGACCTACGGCGCGCGGCCCCTGAAGCGCGTGATCCAGAAGACAGGTGCAGGACCCGCTGGCCGAGCAGATCCTCGCCGGCAAGATCAAGGACGGCCAGAAGGTGAAGGTGACGGTCAGCGGCGGCCAGCTGGTCGTCAACGGGCAGCCGGTGAAGGCTGCGGCGTAGGTTCCCTCTCCCACGAAGCGGAGAGGGGGACCTCAATCCACCTTGAGCCGACCGACGACCGTTGCCTCGCCGCCCGGCGCAGGCTTGACGATCACCATCTCGCCGAGGCGGGGCTGACGCCGGTCAGCGCATTGATGACGATGCCGTGGGTGACGAAGAGGACGCGGGTCTTGCCGTCCAGATCCCGCCAGATAGGCTTTGAGGGCTTTGACCTGGCTCTCCTGTTGCTCGCTGCGGCCGATGGGGTTGCTGAGCGGCGCAACGGCTCGGCCTCCTTGCCCATCGGCCAGCTGCGCCGTCTCCTTGCAGCGGCACCAGGGGACTGGTGATGCACGCGATCGAAGCGTCACCGTTCTTGCGGAAGGCTTCGCCGGTGCGGCGGGCGTCGGGCACGGCCTTCATCGCTGAAGATTGCGCTGGGTTGCGCAGTCCTCGAGCTTGAAGCCAGGCGGATCGCCAGCCGACCGCCCGGCTGCCACCGACAGACAACACCCGAGGCGTCGGCCTGCGCCAATGACATCGTCGGCGCGGCCATCAGGCCAATCAGCGCCAGGGCGGCAAGATCAAGCGCAGGACTCGGGACGGCCCGGCCGTCAATTGCGGTCCTCGGGCAGGGTCGGCAGCGGGAAGAACTCGATGCCCTCCTCCTTCAGCGCCTTGGCCTCCTCGGCGGTGGCCTCGCCGTGGATGCCGCGCGCCGGCACCTCCTCGTAGTGGATCTTGCGCGCCTCCTCGGAGAAGCGCGGGCCGACGTACTCCGACTTGGCCTCGACCTCGGCCCGCAGCTTGCGCATGGCGGCGGCCAGCTCGCGGTGGGCGGCGACGCGCTGGGTCTCGGGCTTGGCAGGAGCCTCGTCGGCCGGCTCGTCGTCCTCCTTCTTCGCGGCAGCCTTCGCTTGCCGCGCTTGGCGATGCGCGGCGCCATCAGCGCCTTCGACACCTTGATGGTGCCGCAGTTGCGGGCACGACGAGCAGCCCGCGCTTCTCCTGCGTGTCGAAGGCGGCGCTGCTGGCAAACCAGGCCTCGAACTCGTGGCCCTTCTTGCATTCAGCCGGTAGAGGATCATGAGGCTTCCTTTGCCTGCATCGCCTGACGCGCGCACGATCTGGAACGGCCGGTCGTGCTGGAGCGACGGGATGCGCTCGCGCGCCTGCTGCACGTCGCTCGACTTGACATCGGCAACGATGACCGAGGATGAACGCCGTCGGCCTCAGGCCAGGATCTCCCCCAGGGCGAGACGATCAGGCTGTGGCCGTAGGTTTCCCGGCCGACCTCGTGCTTGCCGGCCTGTGCCGCGGCGAACACGAAGCAGCCGTTCTCGATGGCGCGGGCGCGCATCAGCACATGCCAGTGGGCGGCGCCGGTCTGCCGGGTGAACGAGGACGGGATGGCCAGGAAGTCCGCCCCGGCCTTGGCCAGCGCCCGATAGAGATGGGGAAAGCGCAGGTCGTAGCACACGGTGAGACCCAGCGTGCCCCAGGGCAGCTCGGCCAGCACCACCGCATCGCCGGACTGGTAGTTCTTGGACTCGCGGTAGCTCTCGCCGCCCGGCAGCTGCGACGTCGAACATGTGGATCTTGTCGAAGCGCGCCTCGATCAGGCCGGCGGGCGAGATGAGGAACGAGCGGTTGGCGATCTTGCCCGTGCCGAGCAGGATGCCCATCGAGCCGACGTGCAGCCAGATGCCGAGCTCGCGCGCAAGTCCGCAGAAGTGGGAGATCGCCGCGTTGCCTTCCTCCGGGCCGGACGCGTGGCGAACAGGCGCTCGCGCTCGGTCTCCATCAGCGTGGTGATCTCGGGCGTCTGCACGTATTGCGCGCCCTGCCGAGCCGCCTCGCGGATCAAGCGCGCCGGCGTCGGCCAGGTTCTTCTCCACGCTGCGCCCCGTGCACATCTGCACGAGGCCGACGCGGAACTCACCCGTCTTGTCCTGAGCCATCGAACGGCACTCTCTCCAAAGCAGCGCTTCAGCCAATGTAACGCCTCGCCGCGGCGGCGAAAGGCGGCCACGTGGCGCATTTACTGGCATCGGAGCATTGTTTCACGTGAAACAGAGCACCGTTCAGCAGTTCCGACGGGGATAGCGCACGACCGGATCGCCCCTTCACGCTGCCACCAAAGCCTCGTTGGTTACCAGCGCCAACGACGCAGCACGTCGACGCGGGCGGCCCCCGCCCGCTTGAGGGCCCTGGCGCAGGCCTCCGCCGTCGCGCCCGTGGTGATCACATCGTCGACGAGCAGCACGTTGCGGCCTTTGCAGCCCGGCTCTCCGCCTGCGGGGCACGTTGAAGGCACCGGCCACGTTGCGCCTGCGCTGGTCGTGGGTCAGGCCCACCTGGGTCTTGGTGAAGCGTGTGCGATGCAGGAGATGTGGGTCCAGCCCCAGCCCGGTCTGGCGCGAAAGCTCCTGGGCCAGGATGGCGGCCTGGTTGAACCGGCGCGACAACAGCCGCCAGCGCGTCAGCGGCACCGGCACCACCACGTCGACCGCCGGCCAGCAGCTCGCGCCCGGCCTCGGCCAGCCAGCGCCCGAACAAGGCCCGCGCATCGTGCCGGTCGGCGTACTTGAACTGATGCACCAGCGTGCGCATCGCGCCGGAGAAGTGCGCCACGGCCCGAGCGCCGATCGTAGGCCGGCGGCTTGGCCAGGGCTGCTGCGGAGACCATGCGCTCGCCCGTATCGAAGGGCAGCGGGATGCCCAGCACATCGCACAGCGGCGCGCGGATGAAGTGCACCTCGCGCCAGCAGGGCGCGCACAGCACGTGGTGCTGGCCGAGCGGCGTGCGGCACACGAGGCAGCACGGCGGCACAATGATGTCGGCAACGGCGGCGAGCGCGCGGCTGACCCCGGTCTGCACGGCGCCTCGGGCGGCCTGCGACTGACTAGGTCCGATGTGGTCATCTTCCCCCTCCGCGAGACTCTACGTTGTCATCGGTGCTTGCCGGCCCCGAGAAGGCTGAGGTCCGGGATCCAGCGTCGCGCGGACGCCGCCGCAAGTTGATGGCTGGATGCCGGGGAACAAGCCCCGGTATGACGGAAGCGCTGACCTCCGAGCACGACATCTTCGACCGCGCGTTGCTGGTGCGGCGGCGCAATCGCGTCGCGGCCGACGCCGCCCGCCACGATTTCCTGCTCGCGCGCGTGGCCGACGACCTGGTCGAGCGGCTGGCGGCGATCCAGCGCCGCTTTCCCGTCGCCCTGAACCTCGGTGCGTACCACGGCCTGATCGGCCGCCGGCTGCGCCAGGTCCCCGGCGTCGAGATGGTCATCGATGCCGAGCCGCCTCGCGTCTCCTCGCGCAGTGCGAGGGCCCGCGCGTGCGGGCCGACGAGGAGGCGCTGCCCTTCCGCGACCAGTCGCTCGATCTTGTCGTGTCGGGCCTCTCGCTGCACCTCGTCAACGACCTGCCCGGCGCGCTGGTGCAGATCCGCCGCGCTCTGAAGCCCGACGGTCTGCTGCTGGCCGCGCTGCTCGGCGGCAACACGCTGATCGAGCTCAGAAACGCCTTTCTGGCCGCCGAGGAGGAAATGGAAGGCGGCGCCAGCCCGCGCGTCGCCCCGTTCGCCGAGGTGCAGGACCTGGGCGCGCTGCTGCAGCGGGCCAAGTTCGCGCTGCCCGTGGTCGATGCCGACACGGTCACCGCCACCTATCCCGATGCGCTTGCCTTGATGCGCGAGCTGCAGAGCCATGGGCGCCGCCAATGCGCTGCAGCGCCCGCCGCCGGACGCCGCTGCGCCGCGCCACCTTGATGCGCGCCCTCGAGGTCTACCAGGCAGCGCTTCGGTCTGCCGGACGGCCGCGTGCCCGGCGACGTTCGAGATCGTCACGTTGACCGGCTGGGCGCCGCACGAGAGCCAGCAGCAACCGCTGCAGCCGGGGACGGCAAAGATGCGACTTGGCGGATGCGCTGGGAACCGCGGAGCAGCCGGCCGGCGACGCGGCAACGCCGCACCCTCGGCGCCGCTGATGCTACTTCGCTTCCTTCATGGCGCCGGTGATCTTGGTCGGAGGTGTTGCCCCAGCTGCTGCTGTTGCCGGCGCCGAGCGCCTGCAATCCCGCCAGCATCCCCACGGCAACGAGCACGGCGATCAAGCCATATTCGATGGATGTGGTGCCGCGCCGGTCGCGTGCGAAGCGGCTCCATCAGGCCGTTGAGACGCAGCATGCTAGCGCTTCTCCACGTCTCCGGCCGCGAGACCCCTAGAGCAGGTCCCGCAGCATCGCCTTCAATGGCTCGTCCGCCGGCGGCATCGCATAGTCGGCAAGCCGTTTCGCGCGCACCCAGACCAGCTCCTGCCCCTGCCTCGCCGTCACCTCGCCCTCCCACGTGCGGCACACGTAGAGGGGCATCAGCAAGTGAAACGCCTCGTAGCCGTGACTGGCGAAGGTGAAGGGCGCCAGACACTTGGGCGCAACCTGATCCCCAGCTCTTCCTCGAGCTCGCGGATCAGGGCCGCTTCCGGTGTCTCGCCCGGCTCCACCTTGCCGCCGGGGAACTCCCACAGTCCGCCAGCGGCCGTCCCGGGGACGTTTCGCCAGTAGCACACGCCCGTCGGCGTCGATCAGCGCGCAGGCCGCGACAAGCAGAATGTCCAAGCCCATGCTTGCTCCCAGGCTAGCGCAGCAGCGTTAACGCGCCCTCAGGAAGGGTCGTTAACGGCCATAGACGTTAACGATGCGGAAACAGCCAGGCAAATGGGCGGCGCGGCCCCAGCGCCGGCAGTCCGAACGGCAGCGCCGCTGCAAGTTTGACTGTACGCGCAATCCGACGGCCGTCTACAACAAGCAAAGCAAGAAGGGAGGACTGTGGGATGCGAAATATTGGTCGTCTGTTGCTCTCGTCCGGCATCGCGCTCGCAGCGATGGCCACGGCTGCGCGCGCCGAAGTCAAGGAGGTGATCCTCGGGCAGCAATTCGGCGCGGTCTATCTGCCGGCAATGGTCATGGAAAGCCTGAAGCTCGTCGAAAAACACCTCGCGGCCGACGGCATGGGCGACGTGAAGGTCGCCTGGGCGAAGCTCGGCGGGCCCGCGGCGGTCAACGACGGCATGCTCTCCGGCAACCTGCATTTTGCGTGTCAGGGCGTCCCCTCGCTGGCCGTGATCTGGGACCGGACGAAGGGCGGCATCGGCGTCAAGGCGCTGGGCGCGCTCGCCAGCAACAACGTTTGGCTCAACACGCGCAATCCGAACGTCAAATCGCTGAAGGACTTCACCGAGAAGGATCGCATCGCCGTGCCCTCGCTGAAGGTCTCGACCCAGGCGATCATGATGCATATTGCGGCCGAGCAGCTGTGGGGAAAGGGCAATCACACCAAGCTCGACCACATCATCGTGGCGTTGCCGCATCCGAGGCGCTGGCGGCGGTGCTCGAGCCAGGTGCACGAGGTCAACGCGCATTTTGCGACATCGCCGTTTCACGAGGCGGAGATGGCGGCGGGCCTCAAGACGGTGACGACGGGGTTCGACATCATGGGCGGGCCGACGACCGGCGTGACGTTCACGTCGAACGAGAAATTTCGCGCGGAGAACCCCAGAGTATTCGCGGCAGCGTCAACAAGGCGTTCGATGAATCGCACGACTGGATCAACGCCGACAAGCGGCGAGCGGCGAAGCTCTATATCGAGATGACGAAGGAGAAGAAGCTGACCGAGGACGACCTGACGGCGAGCTTCTCGAGCCAGGACATGATCTATACGAAGGTGCCGAGCCGGATCGGCAAGTTGCTCGACTTCCTGCACGGCACCGCGTTCGTCAAGAACAAGCCCGACCTCGTGGAAGGACCTGTTCTTCCGAAGAGGCGCATGGGCTTCCCGGAAGCTGAGGCACATCGGCCGCGCTTGGGTCCCTTGGGCCCTCAGCTGCGATAGTCCGCGTTGATCGAGATGTAGTCGTGGGTGAGGTCGCAGGTCCACACCGTGGCGCTGCCTGAGCCGACCCCGACGTCGGCGCGAATGACGATCTCGCGGCTCTTCATATAGGCCGCAACCGTCTCCTCCACGTACTCGGCGGCACGCTCGCCGTCGCGGGCGACGATGTGCGGGCCGAACCAGATCGAGAGCTTGTCGCGGTCGGCCGCCTCGCCGGCTTTGCCGATCGCCATCACGACGCGGCCCCAGTTGGGGTCCTCGCCGGAAATGGCCGCCTTCACGATCGGCGAATTGGCGCAAGCCAGCGCAATCCGTGCGGGCCGCGGCCCAGCTCTCGGCGCCGCCGATCTCGATGGTGACGAACTTGCTCATGCCCTCGCCGTCCTTGGCGACCTGAATGGCGAGATCGCGCAACAGATCGTGCAGAGGCGGCGCTGAAGGCCGCGAGGCGCGGATCGGTCGCCTCGCTCACGGGCTGCTGACCGCGCTTTGCCGCCGCACCGGTGGCAAACAGCAAGCACGTGTCGCTCGTCGAGCGTGTCGCCGTCCACCGTCATGCAGTTGAACGTCGTCGCCGCGTGGCCGGCAAGGAGCCCTGCAGCGCCGGCTGCGCGATCGCCGCATCCGTGAAGATGAAGCAGAGCATGGTGGCCATGTCGGGCGCCATCATGCCGGCGCCCTTGCAGAAGCCGTTGATGACGACGGGCACGCCGCCGATCTCGGCGGTGCGCGTGGCGAGCTTGGCGTACGTGTCGGTGGTCATGATGGCGCGCGCGCGCCGCGTCGAAGGCGTCCGGCTTCACCGACTTGGCGAGATCGTCTAGCAGATGGACGAAGCGTCCCGCGTCCAGCGGCTCGCCGATCACGCCCGTCGAGGCCGAGGTAGACCTCCTCGAGGCGCACAGCCAACGGCGCGCGGCGGCGGCCTCCGCCGTCATGCGCGTGGCGTCGCGGCCCTTCTTGCCGGTGAAGGCGTTGGCGTTGCCGAGTTGACGACGAGCGCGCGCGCCTTGCCGTGCTTCGAGGCCCTCGCGGCACCACAACACCGGCGCCGAGCAGGTCTTGGAGCGCGTCAGCACGCCGGCAACCGTCGTGCCCGGCTCGAAGCACGGCCAGCATCAGGTCGGTGCGGCCCTGGTAGCGGATGCCGGCCTCGCAGGCCGCCAGCCGCACGCCCGGCACCGGCCGGCATGTCGGGCAGCCGCGCAGGCGCAAACGGTGACAGCTTCGCCGCCGCCTTGGCCATGCCACTCCTCCTCGAGTTCGTGACCGTCTCACGCTATCGCCGCGCGGCGCTCACTGCTTGGCCGCGCGCCGGCGCTCGTTCTCCATCGAGCGCTCTTGATCTCCGGATCGATGTACTCGATCTGAGCCTTACCCCTCAAGTCCGCCGCGATCTGCTGCGCCTTCTTGGTGGATCATGGCCGCCACCACCCGGTCCTTGACCGCCTCGAAGCGAGGGCGCGCAGCGCTGGCGGCGGTCGTCGACCCTGACGATGTGCCAGCCGAACTGGCTCTGGAAGGGCTCGCCGACCTCGCCCTTCTTCAGCTTGAAGGCCGGCCTCCTCGAACTGCGGCACCATCTGCCCGCGCGTGAAGAAGCCGAGCTCGCCGCCCTGGTCCTTCGAGCCCGGGTCCTTGGAATGCTCGCTTGGCCAGCTGCGCGAAATCGCTGACCCGTGCGCGAGCTTCTCGAACAGCTCGCGGGCCTTTGTCCTTGCTCTCGACCAGGATGTGGCGGGCGCGCACCTCCTCCTCGGGCTTCGCCGCGCCCACCTGGGCGTCGTAGAACTTCTTGGCATCGGCGTCGTTGATGGCGTTCCTGACGCTCGTGTCGAAATAGGCGTCGCGCAGCGCGCGCCGCCGCCAATACTGCATGCGCTCGTTGAAGCCTGGCGCCGGACGCCAGCTTCTGGCCCTCGGCCGCGTCGGCGAACAGCTGGTTCTCGATCAGGAACTCCACCAGCACGCGCCGCTTGGTGGCCTCGGGCAGGGAGCCCAGATCGCTGCCGATCTCGGCTTCGGCGAGCTTCATGTCGCGCATCGGTGATGGTCTTGCCGTTGACCTTGGCGACCACGCGCTCCTGCGCACTCGGCCGCCAAGCCGCCGAGAGCAGCGACGAACAGGGCGGCAACCGCCACCGACAGCCGATGCGTCAACGCTCACGTTGTATCTGTCCTCGTGCTGTTGCCGGGGCTCCGGCGACGGACCGATGAGCTGCCGCATAGTGCGGCCTGACGAGCCCATAGCCAAATTACGATTGCGTCATGGGGAACTGTGGCGCAGCCGCGGCGGCGGCTGTCCTTCGTTGACAACGGATGTGGCGGTCCTTATCTCAAGATGGGCCCGGCGGGACCGGCCAGTCGCAAGGCGCTTCTTCGCGCGGGTTCGCTATTTTCCTGCCGACCTGCAGATCGAGGCTTGCGGGCACCGCGCTGGTCCGGCTTACGGGACGCGGCGCCTGCCGACGCAAGCGTCGTGCGGATTTGCTCGTCCGCCCGGCTCCCAGTGCATGGCACCTGGATGTGAGGAACCGTTCGCATGCTGTCTATCGGCACGATTGCGGCCAAGGTCTTCGGAACCTCGAACGATCGCAAGCTCAAGACCTATCGGCCCACATGTCGAGGCCATCAACGCGCTGGAGCCGGAGCTGGAGCGCCTCTCGGACGCCGAGCTGAGGGCGCGCACCGCGACGTTCCGCAAGCAGCTCGCCGACGGCGTCGCGCTCGACGACCTGCTGGTGCCGGCCTTCGCCACCGTGCGCGAGGCGGCCAAGCGCACGCTGCGGCCAGCGGCATTTCGACGTGCAGCTGATCGGCGGCATGGTGCTGCACCAGGGCAAGATCGCCGAGATGAAGACCGGCGAGGGCAAGACGCTGGTCGCCACGCTCGCCGTCTATCTCAATGCGCTCGCCGGGCAGCGGCGTGCACGTCGTCACGGTCAACGACTACCTCGCCAAGCGCGACGCCGAGTGGATGGGCCGCATCTACAAGTTCCTCGGGCTCACGCGTCGGCGTCATCGTGCACGAGCTCGACGACGATCAGCGGCGCGCGCAGTACGCCTGCGACGTCACCTACGGCACCAACAACGAGCTGGGCTTCGACTACCTGCGCGACAACATGAAGATGCGCGCCGCCGAGATGGTGCAGCGCGGCCACGCCTACGCGATCGTCGACGAGGTCGACTCGATCCTGATCGACGAGGCGCGCACGCCGCTGATCATTTCCGGCCCGATCGAGGACCGCGCCGAGCTCTACATGGCCGTCGACGAGCTGATGAAGGATCCTGGTGGCGGAGCACGACAAGATCGAGAAGCGAGCTGACGGCCGCCACGGCAAGGAGCAGCTGAAGGAGCTGCTCAAGACGCAAGGGCTGATGCGAGCTCGACGAGAAGCAGCGCCAGGTCTCCTTCACCGAGGCCGGCAACGAGCGCCTCGAGCAGCTGCTGAACGAGAAGGACCTGCTCAAGGGCGGCTCGCTCTACGACATCGAGAGCGTCACGGTGGTGCACCACGCCAGCCAGGCGCTCAAGGCCCACAAGCTGCTTCCTGCGCGACCGCGACTACATCGTCAAGGGCGGCGAGGTCATCATCATCGACGAGTTCACCGGCCGCATGATGCAGGGCCGGCGCTACTCGGAAGGGCTGCACCAGGCGCTGGAGGCCAAGGAGCACGTCAAGATCCAGCCCGAGAACCAGACGCTCGCCTCCATCACCTTCCAGAACTACTTCCGCCTCTACAAGAAGCTCGCCGGCATGACCGGCACGGCGGCTGACCGAAGCCAACGAGTTCCTGGACATCTACAGGCTCGACGTGCTCGAGATCCCGACCAACAGGCCGGTCGATCGCACCGACGAGCACGACGAGGTCTATCGCACGGTCAAGGAGAAGAGCGCGCGCCATCGTGGCCGAGATCGCCGACTGCCACCGCCGCGGCCAGCCGATTCTGGTCGGCACCGTGTCGATCGAGAAGTCGGAAATCCTGTCGGGGCTGCTGAAGGACCGCAAGTACATCCGCGAGCTCGGCCAATACCTCAAGAAGCAGGCGGACGGCCTCAAGCCCGGCAAGGAGGACGAGCTCAAGGCGCAGCTCGACCGAGGTCGGCGACTACCTGGTCGATCTCGCCAAGAAGAACAGCGGCGATCCGATTCCGCACCAGGTGCTCAACGCCCGCTACCACGAGCAGGAGGCGCACGATCATCGCCCAGGCCGGCGTGCCCGGCACGGTGACGATCGCCACCAACATGGCCGGCCGCGGCACCGACATCCAGCTCGGCGGCAACGACCGCTACCGCGCACGCGACTGGCTGAAGGAGGAGACCGACGCAGGCCGCATGGGCGCGTTTCACGATGCCGGCGGCAGCCTCGAGGCCCTGCGCCAGTGGGTCGACGACATTCTCAACGCCGGCGACGAGTGGATCGACGACCGCGTCAAGCAATGGCTCGACGCCAAGCTCGCCGATTGGACTCAGCAGCAATCCGCCGCGGGGCGCGAGCCGAGCTGCCAAGGAGATCGCCAGGAAGCGCGCCGAGTCTCAGAGCGGCGAGCGCCGCCTCGCGGCGGAGAAGCGCGCGCGAGATCGCCAGGGAATACGCCAAGCTAAGCCGACGCTCGCGCGCGGACGCACCGGCCGCCTCGACGGCAGCGGCGACAACGGCGCTGTCGACAAATGGTCCGACGATGCCCTGCGTCGAGGAAGCGCGCGAGTGGCAGCGAGGCAGCCAACGCGCGCATGGAGCTTCGGCACGATCAGCGAGACCCTGTTCCGCTTCATGAGCGAGCAATCGCACGCCTGGATCGACACGGAGAAGGCCGCAGGGCGCGAGCCGAGCGCTGCCGACATCGCCGCCAGGCGCGCAGCCATCGTCGCCAAGTTCAACGAGATCAAGAACAGCTGCGCCGAGATCCAGGCCGACGTCGCCGACGAAGAAGCAGAAGTCGCATCGACGCCGGCGGCCTCTACGTGCTCGGCACCGGAGCGGCACGAGAGCCGGCGCATCGACAACCAGCTGCGCGGCCGCTCCGGCCGCCAGGGCGACCCCGGCCGCTCGAAGTTCTATCTGTCGCTCGAAGACGACCTGATGCGCATCTTCGGCTCCGACCGCATGGACGGCATGCTGCAGAAGCTGGGCCTGCAGGAAGGCGAGGCCATCACGCATCCCTGGATCAACAAGGCGCTGGAGAAGGCGCAGCAGAAGGTCGAGGCGCGCAACTTCGACGTCGCGCAAGCACGTGCTCAAGTACGACGACGTGATGAACGATCAGCGCAAGGTGATCTTCGAGCAGCGCATCGACATCATGGGCCGCGACGACGTCAGCGACACCGTCGGCGACCTGCGCCAGCAGGTGGTGCAGCGAGCTGGTCGCGCAGTGCATCCCGCCCAACGCCTACGCCGAGCAGTGGAACACGACCGAGCTGAAGGAGGAGATCAACCGCATCTTCGGCCTCGACCTGCCGATCGATCGGCTGGGCCGCCGAGGAGGGCATCGCCGACCAGGAGATCAGCGAGCGGCTGCTCAAGGCGATCGACGAGAAGGCCGAGGCCAAGGAGGCGCGAGTTCGGCGCCGAGACGATGCGGCAGATCGAGAAGATGGTGCTGCTGCAGACGCTCGATCACCTCTGGCGCGAGCACCTCGTCACGCTCGAGCATCTGCGCCAGGTGATCGGCTTCCGCAGCTACGGCCAGCGCGATCCGCTCAACGAGTACAAGTCCGAAGGCTTCCACCTGTTCGAGGCCATGCTGGCCAACCTGCGCGAGGCCGTCACCGGCCAGCTCATGCACATCCAGGGCATGCCGGAAGAGGACGAGCAGCCGCTGATGCAGCCGGTCGAGCTGCCGCCGATGCAGGCGCACCACGTCGGATCCCTTCACCGGCGAGGACGAGCTGGCCATGGCGGATGCGGCGCTGGCCGGCCGGGATGCCGTCCGACGTGCACCGCTCAGCCGAGCGGCGCGCGCCGCTGCAGACGCGGCAGGCGCGGGCTTGCCCTCAATCCGAAGGACCCGGCGACCTGGGGCAAGGTTGCGCGCAACGCGCCGTGCCCGTGCGGCTCGGGCAAGAAGTACAAGCACTGCCACGGCAAGCACGATTGAGGCGCGGCGCCACGATCGAGGGGCGCGGCGTGGATCCGCTTCAGGTGCCCTTGAGGGCGCGCGCCTCGGGCAGGAACATATCCTTCCAGGAAGCGGGGGCGGTCTTGCAGGCGGCCGGTCTTGCGCATGAACTCGACCAGCGTCATCAGCGTTCGCCGGCGTCGTCGTATAGTCGATGTCCGGGTCGGTGATCATCTTGACGATCTCGGCCGCGGTGCTGCGCTTGTCCTTGGACAGCGTCAGGTAGATCTCACGCGGCATCGGCCGGGTTCTTCTTGATGAACGCGTTGGCTTCCTCATGTGCTCGCGAGCACGGCTTGGCAGATTTTCGGATTGTCCTTGTAGAACGTCTGCCGTCGGTGACCTGCACGCCGTTGGTGTGCGGCCCGCCGACCGCGTCGTAGGACTTGAGCACCGCCCGCATGCCGGGAGCCGCCAGCTCGTAGTAGTGGAACGGCGCTCACGCAGAAATGCGCCGGTGATCTCCGATTTGCCGGACAGCATCGGCCATGACGCGCATCCGGGTGGCCCATCGATACGGTCCATGGGTCGAGCCGCTCGAACTGGTCGAAGCCCCACAGCTTGGCCGCCGCGATCTGCAGCATCATCGCTTGGCCGGAGATCTTGGCCGTCGGCACGGCGATCCTGTCCTTGTCGGTGAAGTCGGCGATCGTCTTGACGGTGTCGGGTTGCGCGTGACCAGCACGTAGGGCATCGACTGTACGGTGCACACGCGCACGCACCGGTCGCGGCGTGTTGGCGGATTTCTCCCACAAGGTGGCGAGCGACGGCGGCGCGACGTTGACGAACTCGATGCTGCCGCTCAGCAGCGCATCGTTGAGCGCGCCGGGACCCGACATCGTCAGCCAGCTCACCTGCAGGCCCGGCAGCACCGAGGTGCGCCCGCGTGCTTCTCGATGAGCTTCTGCGCCTCCATCACCATCTGCGGCAGGAACGGCAAGCCGTACTGCTTGCCGAGTCCGGATGCTGCGTGACCTGCGCCGTCGCCGTCCCGGCTAAGCGCGGGCAAGGCCAACGTCCCCGCCACGAACTCGCCGCCGCGTCGTTCTCACCGTCGCTCCTCCTGCGTCTGCCCGTGGTGTTTCCGCGACGGCAGTCGTCGATATTCTGTTACTATCCAGACGTGGGGCACGCCCTCAGTCCCGGGTCACGCGCGGATAGGGAGTGCCATCCTTGTGACGGAACCCTTTGACGCCATCGGGTCCTGCCTTCAACTCCAGGTCGATATCGGGATAGGTCACCTCATCGCCTGGCAGTCCGGTCGCCGACCACGAGAAAGACAGCATCCTTATTCGTTAGGTTCAGGAAGTGGTGCCCGTCGCCGGTGCCTGCCGGGAAGCCGATGCATGTGCCAGGCTCCGACGGTCTCGCGACCCGCGTCCGGTCACGAGCACGAACTCACCCTCGATCACGTAGACGAACTCATCCTGCTTCGAGTGCGCGTGACGCGCCGACGATTGACCTCCGGGCAGGACCCTAATGAGGTTGACGCCGTAGTTCTTGAGCCCCGCGTGGTCGCCCAGGCGCCGGTTGTAACGCTTGCGCTGCCCTTCACGGAACGGCTCAGGATAGCTCGATGCGTTGCTCTCTGGCACGTCGGCCGGCCTGAATACCTTCGATCCCCTTGCCATGGCCGTGCTCCTGGCAGACCGTTGAAAAGATCGCAGGCGGCTACATAGCGCGAACAACGATTGCGTGTCGCTGCCGGCCAGGAAGGGCGGCGATGGCGAGCGGGATCGCGGCTCAGCGACCGCGACCTTCCGTCCATGAGTGGGCCGCCGGCGGTTGCGGGGCAAGCCGCCGCGGCGCTACCGTGCCGCCACCCTCAATTGCGCGGTCGTACCCGCGCCTTCCTGCCGGGAAAGTCACAATGCCCATGCCCCACGAAGGCGCTGCTGATCGTTCCGGCCAACAACGCGACCATGGAGCCGGAGATCTGCCGCGCTGTGCCCGGAGCTGGACACGATCCTGGTGGCGCGCGTGCGGCGGCCGATGCGCACGCTCTCTGCCGACGACATGGCAGGCCTACGGCGAGGCCACGATCGAGGCCGTGGCTCCCTTACGTCTCCGGAGCGGCCCGACATCGTCGTGCACGGGTGCACGGCCGGCAGGCTTCCTCGCCGGGCCGGAGGGCAACGCGCGCATCGTCGGCGAGCTCGCGCGCGCAACCGGCGCGCCGGTGATCAGCACGGCCGACGCGATGGTGGAGGCGCTGCGGCACAGCGGCGTCCGCAGCACCGCCGTCGTCACGCCCTATCTGCCGTCGGTGAACCAGGGGCTGACCCGCTACGTGCAGGCCGGCGGGGTCTGAGGTCGAGACGCTGGCGAGCTTCCTGTGCGAGACCACCGATGCGCTGGGCGCCGTCACCGAGCCGCAGGTCGTGGAGAAAGGCGCTCGCGACCGTCACGCCGCAGAGCCGCGCGCTCTTCATCGCCTGCTCGCAGCTGCCGACGCTCGAGCATCATCGCTGCCGTTGCGGGAGCGCTTCGGGCATTCCGGTCTGGTCGTCGATGCAGGCCACGGCGCTGGGCGATCGGCGCGCATGCTGCCGCAGGGGCCGGCATCCTGTCGCTTCTGAGCCGGAGCGCATCAGCGCCTGCAGCCCGCCGCATCCGGCCATGCAAGCCTCGAGCCCGCACGCATGTCGACAGCCGCCAAGCACGATCCGGACGCCGGCTACGAGCCTGCATTCGCAGCGCCGAAGGAACGCCTGCGACGCCGCATTTCCACGTGTTCGGCCGCGAGGAGCAGATACCCCTACGACGCCTCCGACCTGCGCTACAAGCCGCCCTACGAGCCGCTCGAGGCCTACATGAAGCTGGCGCGGCGCCTGGGCTTCGAGCGCTTCGTGTTCGTGCAGCCGAGCGCCTATGGCCTCGACAACTCCTGCATGCTCGACGCCATGGCCGAGATGGCACCCGCGACTGCGCCGCGGCATCGTCCATCTCGACGAGACCAAGCCCAACGATGCGGCAGCTGGCCAAGCTGGCATGCGCTGGGCGTGCGCGGCGTGCGCATCAACGTCTCGCCGGTGCGCAAGCCGGAAGCGGGCTTCGCCGATCACGCTGCGGCCCAAGATCGTGCGCACGGCCGCGATCTGCCGCGGAGCTCGGCTGGCACCTCGACTTCCTGATGCCCGGCTGGCTGATCAGCGAGCTGATGGCGACGCTGCGCGAGCTGCCGGTCGAGTTCTCGGTGGCGCACATGGGGCTCTATCCCGCCAAGGACGGGCCCAAGCAGCCGGGCTTCCAGGAGTTCCTGCGGCTCGCCGACGACGGCTCAAGCGCTGCTGGGTCAAGCTCACCGGCATCTACCGCTTCTCGCAGGACCCGACCTTCGCCGACGTGAAGCCATTCGCCGAGGCGCTGATCGCCGAGGCGCCCGGACCAGCTGATCTGGGGCAGCGATTTTCCGCACCTGTCGTTCCACGACAAGGTCGGGCACGATCCAGCTCTACAATCTGCTCGGCCGAATGGGCGCCGGATCCGGCCATGCGCAAGCGCATCCTGGCGGACAATCCGGCGCGGCTGTTCGGCTTCGCGTGATCCGAGCGAGAACCACAATGAGAGAGGTGCCACGTGGCACAGACAAATCGCCGCCAGGCTCACCAATCCCGTGAAGGAGAAGATGAAGGCGGGCGGCGTTGCGCTCGGCATGACCGTGCGCCTCGGCCGCTCCCCAGATATCGCGCGCATCGCCAAGGCCACCGGGCCACGATTTCATCTTCATCGACACGCAGCACTCGATCTTCGACCTGGAGACCATCGCCGACATCGCCCACGCCGCGCTCGCCATCGGCGTCGCGCCGCTGGTGCGCGTGCGCAGCGTCGACGACCCCGACGTGTCGCTGCTGCTCGACAACGGCGTCACCGGCATCATCTATCCCGGACGTCAGCAACGCCGCCGAAGCGCAGGAAGGCGGTCGACTACGTGCAAGTTCGCGCCGATCGGCAAGCGCTCGGTGGTCGGGCGGCTATCCCCACTTCGACTACCGCTCCGTGCCGCTCGCCGGAGAGCGTGCCGCAGCTCAACGATGCCTGCCTGCTGGTGTGCATGATCGAGACCGTCGAAGGCCTGGAGAACGTGCGAGAAGATCGCGCGGCGGTCGAGAGGCGTCGATGTGCTGCACGTCGGCAGCAACGACCTGCTCGTCAACATGGGCAAGCCCGGCAAGTTCGACGATCCGGCCATCGTGGCGGCCGCAGGACCGCGTGATCAGGGCAGCCAAGGCGCACGGCAAGATTCGCCGGCATGCGGCGGCAACCGCGACGTGGAGCGCCAGCGTTGCCGGCGATCCGGCGGGGTGCGCACTTCGTCACCACCCAGACCGACATCGGCTTCCTCGCCGCCGCAGCCGGAGACTGGACGCAGGGCGGTGAGAAGAGGGCCTCAGGTAGTCCGGGCCTCCGCTGCGACCCGCGCACAGCGTGTCGGCACGAAAGACGCAACCACAGCGCTCCAATGACCGAATGTCTGCGCCTGGTCTCGTTCAACATCACGGGGAGCTTGCGCGCCCCATCGCGCGCAGCGTCAGGGCAGCGCGCGACATCGTCCGCGAGCGAGCCGGGCGGCGAGGCAGAAGTGGCCGACCTGCGCCAGATATCCTGGTCTCCAACGGGCGCTGTTCCTGCCGGCAGTTTCTCAGCGGGAGGAGACGCGTGGATTACGCGGGTGTTGGTTCTATCAGGCAGCGGCACTATACGACGAAGCCTGGGGCAATACGATCCGCAGCCCGTTTCCCCATCACCAGATCCCATGAGATGCAAATCTACAACCGCGGCGGATTGGCCTCCGGTCATCGCCGCGCCGACCGAGCTGACCGTTGCCTCCACCACCCCACCCGAGCCGTTGCGGCAAGGCGTCCGATTTCGTGCGCCTGGTCTCCGGCGTTACGGGTCCCCTCATCGTGTGCGGCGATCTCAACTGCATCAGCCCGGAGGACACGCGATCGACCGCTCTCCATGATCGAAGCGTTCCGCAGCTTCTCACCCGACGCCGAGGCCGCAGTGGACCAGTTCATCGAGGCGGGCGGCACGTGTTCCGAGCTTTGGGCGAGTTTCGGCAGCGGGGATGCCATCCGCCCAACGGGCCGGCGCTGCCGTCCGACCGATCTCATCGTTAGGACAAAACTCGGCCATGCGTGAGCCACATCCTTGCCAATGATGCGATCGAATCGTCGGCGGTGAGGTCGTCCCGGCGCCGCCAGCAGCACCGGGCGAGCAGTCATCATCGGTGCTGGTGGAGTTTCGACTGAGACGGATCTAAGGTGCCAGCCTTCCGGCTCAGCAGGCGCAAGCTTGCGGGCGTGCTCGGCATCGGCCTGATGCGCGCGGCTGTTCTGGCGCCGGGCGAAAACCCTGAAGAATCTCTCGTCGAACCAATGCTTTGGGCGCTGGCTGCCGAAATGGCGCATCGGCAGCTCGATTATAGCGCCATGGCCGCCTCGTCGAGCGGGTTCCGCCGTTGGGCCGGCCCCAGGTCGCCATCCCATTTCGGGATCTCTCGTATTCAGGATGAGGCCTTGATCACGGAACGTGTTCAGGTCAACCGGTTGGTTTCGCGATGGTCCTGGTGCGCATCGTCGCCATGGTGGGTCAGGATCACGTCGGGCTCGACGCGGCGCTTGAACTTTCAAACCAGGCCTTGATCTCAGCGCCATCAATGCAGGAAGCCGTCACGGAATTTGTGCACCTCGACGTGCGCGATTGACCCCCTCGAGGAAATCGGCAGCGGAGGCGCGCGCCTCCCCTTCGCGGGGGCCGGCCGCCGAGCACGCACCACGTCACGTCAAGATCGATGCCCGCGGCCTTCCATTTGCAGAATGGCGCCGCCCGCGCCGGTCTCGATGTCGTCCTGCGCGCCCAGGCACAGGACGGAGAGGTGCTGGCCCGGCTCGGCTAACGCCGCAACCCTCTCATTCCGGCGGCCTCCGCGGCGGCCATGGCCGCCAGCTTCGGCTACCATGCCATATGGCTGGCTGGATCGATGACGTGGACCTGCGAATGGGCACGACGAACTTACCCCCCAGTCGCCCACGTGGCGCATCTGGGCGACGATCTCGTTCTTGCAGGTTCCAGGGAAGGATCAGCAGGTAGTCGAGGCCTGGCCGCGTCGACTGGCTCGACCGGCAGGATCAGGGATATGCATGCCGGGCGTGAAGCGGCCGTGCTTGTAGGGGATTGCGGTCGACGGTGAAGTCGAGGAAGTCGGTGCCGATGCCGCAATAGTTGAGCAGCGTGTTGCCCTTACCCGGCGCGCCATAGCCGCCGATCCGCTTGCCCTGCTCCTTGGCCGCGATCAGGAACGACAGCAGGTTGCGCTTCGGTGCGACGCACCTGCTCGGAGAACTGGCGCGTAGGTCTCGATCTGGAGGAAGCCGCTGCGCGACCTCGTGCTCCAGCAGCGCGTCACTCACGGCGCGGCGTGGCGGTCGGCGCGCGGAGGCGCGCGCGCGCCGGGTAGACGCGCAGGCGAGCCGCCGTGCGTCTCCGAGGCTTCTCCACGTCGATGACCTTCAGCCCATGACGCCGTGGCTCTCGGCAGCCTGATCGGTCGTCGACCGAGAAGTAGGAGAAGTGCTCGTGGTAGAAATGGCGTCGAACTGGTTCTCGGCGACCAGGCGCTCGAAGGTGCGGGAACTCCAGCGTGATCGACGCCTTCCAGCGCCAGCAGCAGCTGCTGGCATGCCGGCGACAGAAGTCGTTGGGATCTACGCTTCCTGGGCCAGCACGTTGTGCCGATGATCAGGTCGGCGCAAGCTTGCCCTCGGCGGCCAGTCGGCCTCGCTCAGGCCGGCTGGTGCCGTAGAAGAACTCCACGAGGCGTCGGCACGCCGCGCTCGCGGGCCGCTTCCGCCACGTTGGCGCGGCGGCTCCGATGCCAGGCACCGGCACGCCGCGGGGGAGGAAGTGCTGGAGCAGGCCGCCGTCGTTTGCTGGCCAGCTCGACAGCACCAGGCTGTTTCAGCCACTGGAAACTGAGCCGCAGGCGCTCCTTGATGCATGTGGCAGTAGGCGCGCGCGTGCATCGACCGGCTCGTCGGTAGGATGAAATATGCTGCTGAAGGATCGATGGGTTCATGTTCTATTTCTGAAACTATAAGAAAACATTCTCGCGAACGAGGCTTGCATGGCCAGGCCGTGACTCCATCTCGGTCGGTGAAACGCCACGGTCATGGCTCTCACTGGCGACGTGCCGAGATCATTCAGTGCGCCCGAGCGCGCGCAGCGATCTGGCAGCGCGGCTCCGCGTGCGCGGTCAGCCGCATCGTGCTGGGACTCAATCGTGGCTATCGTGTCTCATTGCGCAGTATCTACCCCCAATTGCGCTGGCTCGGTCGGTTCGGTGGCCCCGCGACCGTCAGTCGGCAGCACCGCGCGCAGGAAGCGTGCCGACCAAGCCCAGCCCTCTTAAAGTGCAGCTGGATTCATCGCCAAGATTTGCGCAATGCAGCATTTGCAACTGCCGAACACAGTAAATTTTGCTCACCAGCAGTGATCAGGCTACTCGCCGACGCCGCGACAAACTGCGCTCGAGGCCGCTGAAGGTCGATCTCGGCGCATCGTCGCACCTGTGGGATTGCCCGGAGATGCCCGCCCCAGATGCGCTCAAGACTTGGGCGCACCGTACCGCCCACGGGCAGCAAAAATCTGATGGTGGGCGGCAAACTCCGCGTTGCACGATCATGTTTAGTGCGCGCGCAGACGGCGCTTTACCAGATCGAGTACCGTCGGCAGAAAGCTGACCTGGCGATAATCGGGCAACCGCGCCGCGTTGCTGCTCAGGATCTGGGAAGAGAGGACGCTCGAATGGCGGCACGCTTCCTCACTGCGTCAAGAACGCGGCGTATCCTCACTATGGATACCGGCCTAGGCACGACGATTCCCAGACAGGCTTTGATCTTCTGCCGGGACGGCGTCATCCACAGCAGATCAGACCCCCGCGGTGCGGTCACCTCGCACGGCCAGCGGTGCTGGACCACAAACAGACCATATTGTCATTCAGGGCCTCATCCAACACCTACCACCATCTCTTCAGAACCCTGACGCGCTGTTCCCGCCGCGCAGAACGCCTCGCTGTTTCGACTGGCTGGCTGAAGGTGCTGTTTCCGATCTGGGCACGCATCGGCCCGGAGCGCACGTCTGCAGTCTCCGCCTCGTCGGTCTGGCGGAGATGGCGCTCACGGGCTGCAACCTCATCCGGATCACCTCTACATGTTTCCCAACGGCGCGCGCACTCGAGACGAGATTACGCGCCGCGCGCAGGGGCATCGGGATCCAGGTTCACGCCGCGCGAGAGGCACTCCGCCGAGCGTCGGCGAGTCCAGGGCGATTCTGCCACCGGATTATCTGGTCGAGCGCGAGGACGCCGTCACCAGGACACGCTCCGCGTCCTCGACAACGTCGATCCTCACGCGCTATGCAATGCACGGGGATCGTCTTTCCTAACTCGGCCTTCACGGTCAGCCGGGAGTTGATGCGGCAGCGCCGCGCTGCTTGCGCGAGCTTTTCGTCAGCCTGCACACGCATACGGCCGAGAACGCGCAGGACATCGCCTACTCGCAGGAAGTTCGTATGCGGCCGGGCGACTATGCGAAGCTTCTGTCGGCTGGACGTCCAGGTCGGCGTGTAGCGCCGCTGCGTGCAGCGCCGACGGCGAGCGCGAGATCAGTCTGTTCGGCCGCACCGGCACCGGCGTCGCGCACTGCCATCGTCCGAACATGCGCCTCGCCAGTGGCATCGCCCCGTGCCCGCATGCTGGATGCGGCGTGCCGATCCGGGCTGGGCGCGTCGATGGGTCGGCTTCGAACGACGGCGGTCACCTGCTGAACAGGGCGCGCAATGCGTTGCTCGTCCAACGGCTGCGTGAGAGCGCTGCCGGCATGACCCGCACGCACGGCGCTTTGGAGATCGCCACGCGCGGCGGAGCTCGCGTGCTCGGACGCGACAACGACATCGAGCGCGCGGCACAGGCATGGCGGCGATCTCGCGCGTTTCGAATCTCGACACCATCCCGATATGTCGGGGCGGTGGGACGGTCGCAGCCCTCGTGCTGTGCGGCCGCACAGGCGTCCTGCACGATCGTGAACAGCCGCGCCATTGGCTAGCGACGGCCGACCTACGGTCAGCCTCGATCTGGCCCCCGTGCTGGCAAGGCATGCCGCTCTATCGGACGGTTGGCTGGGGTTCAGATTGAGCGGCGTCGCATCCGTTCGTCGGGATCGAAGTGAGCGGCGGTCCCGCGTTCGGAATGGTGAACATCGGCGGACGACTCCTCAACGACCGCAATGCGCAAGGAACGTTTCTCTTCGCGCTCCGCGGCGGCGTGTTCATCAACCATCACGAGCTGGCGCTCGAGATCTCGCCGTTCACGTACATGCCGTACGCCACGAGCTTCATCGCTTTTCGCGGCGCCGTATTTCAGCTCATGGGCACGTACGGCTATTTCATTCCGCTCCGCGAAGAGAGCATCTCGCTGTACTGGCCGCTCCGCGCAGGGAATCGGAATGTTCGCTGGCGGCGACAACGCAGGGGCTGCGTATTTTCAAGCGCGCGCGGACCTCGTGGAGCCTCGCCATTCGCGTCAGGTCATTTGATGATCGATCTCACGCTCCCATCGTTCCGCTACGGCGTCGCCGACA
>ERZ1370068.8658-contig-7494_pt1 | contig 25797 bp, 35 predicted proteins | sample MGYA00561227_ERZ1370068 | MGnify/ENA primary metagenome ERZ1370068 (study PRJEB38410, sample SAMEA6850437) | metagenome | study: Metagenomic assessment of the ecological functions of the soil: analysis of the soil microbiota associated with the...
TATTGTACTTCGTTCAGTTACGTATTACTATGCGTAGCCGATGTTGCCCACTATCTTTTGAATTCGGAACAAGTGCCTTCTGCTGTTAGTTTGGGAGTCTTCGTGCAACCGGATGAAACTGTGACTGCTGCTGGTGGTTTTTATTGTTCAAGTGATGCCCGCCGCGAGTGAGGAGACGATTGCACAACGAAGCCAATGTCGCGCGCGAGCGAAACCTGTGAGCCAGCTGGTGCGGAGGGACAACGCCTCAAGAAATTATTGCGCGTGCTTGATGGTTTTGGCTGTCTCTTTCGTGGGAGCAACGCCTGTCCGTTTTTCATGCCGTTGCAGTCGAGAACGCGTGCCTGAGTACATTGGTGGCGATGGGACAAGCCGACATGCAAGCGCGCTATGTGGCGGAAGAGGGAAAAGCGGTGGTGACCTGCAATGTTTGCGAGAACTGTATATTATCACGCCTGAAGAAATCGAGAACCTCTTTGCCGATCGTTGAAGGGACTTTATAATGTTGACCAAAAAGGGCGTCGGCGTGGAAAAAGAAGGAAGCAATTGCTTCCTTCTTTTTCTGTTTCCTGTTTCTCCAGATTTCACAGGGGGCAGCTGGACCGATGGAACGCGACGGAAAAGAGGCGGGAGAGCTGCTCAGCCGGTTATCTTCGCATCGATACGACCAATCCGCCGGGTAACGAAATCGCTGCGGCACGGTTTTGGAAAGAAGTGCTGGCGCAAGAAGGCCTGAGCGCTCAACTTTTTGAGTCGCAACCGGGCCGTGGCGTAGTCTACGCACGGCTCAAGGGATCGGGCGAGAAAAAGCACTTATTTTACTGCATCACCTAGATGTCGTGCCCGCGACGAGAGCGGATTGGGAGGTTGATCCCTTCGCTGGCGTGCTGAAGGACGGGTATGTGTACGGCCGAGGCGCAATCGATTGCAAAGGTGTGGCGATTGTACAGTTTCTCACCCTTGCTTTACTGAAACGCGCCGGTGTTCCGTTGAAGCGTGATATCATTTTCCTCGGAACGGCGGACGAAGAGGCCGGTGGGCAACTGGGAGCAGGGTGGTTTGTCAGGCAGCATTTTGATCTTATTGCCGATGCTGAGTTTCTACTCACTGAGGGAGGAGGAATCCGGGTAAAGAAAGTGGACGCTTTTACGATGTTGACATTGCAGAGAAAGCCCCTTGTTGGCTGCAGCTGGAATCAGCGGACCGGCAGGGCACGGCTCGCGTCCATTGCCGGATTCGGCCGTGGCGCGCCTTATTCGAGCGCTTGCGAAGATCATTCAACATGAGACCGAAATCAAGTCACTCCTGCTGTCCAGGCATACTTTGCGGCACTGGCAGCACGAGAAGAACCGGAAAAAGCTGCCCAGCTACGCGCCTTGGAGAAATCTTTGACAGACCCTACATTTCGTAATGAGGTTTCTGGCGAACCCGAGTTATAACGCTTTAGTGAGGAACACGATCTCACCGACCGTGCTGGAGGAAGCAATAAAACGAATGTCATCCTGCGCATGCCCGCGCTCCAGCTTGATTGTCGGTTGTTACCGGGGAAGATCCCCAGCAATTTGTCCAAGAGCTGGAACGGGTTGTGGATGATCCACAGGTGGCGTTTTCTGTCTTGATGAATTTCCCTTCGCTTGCCTCTGAAGCGGAGACGCCGCTGTTCGCGCCATTCGCGCTGTAGCCGAGCGGCACGACCCGCAAGCGCCGGTGGCGCCCGCCGGTCCTCGGGGGATTCACGGACTCGCACTATTTCCGCCGCAAGGGAATTGTGAGGCTATGGTTTCTCCGGTCTTCCGATTACGGAAGAGAGGACGCGCGCCGAGAGTCACGGACGGGCGAATAACTCCTCGCCTGCTAGTATGCGAGAGGGCGTGCAAATTCTGACCGATCTTCTTCGTGAGTTGGATAAATAGTTCCAGCGATGGAGGAGATCTTCTCCCTCTTCGTCCTGTGATCAGAGTGATCAACTCCACTGACCCAGCCATGGCTTCGCTTAGCGTATAGGTAGAACCCTGGGGGCAAAAACCGGTCGTGTCTGTCGCCTCAATGACAAGAGGCGTGGTGCTTTGCACTGCAAGAGTCACCAGACCGTTCCTGGAAGTTGGTGTCACTAAGACTCCCATAGGCCAGGTTCTTACTGCATAATAGGCCTCCATTGCGACGCAGGCATTCTTGGCGTCAGACACAGTGCGGGCGCAAAGTGCCGCTGCCCGATATTGGGCGAACTGAGGAATCGCGATCGCTGCCAGGATGCCGATAATCGCAACGACCACAAGCAACTCGATCAGCGTAAATCCTTTTTTGTTTTTCATAGGAATGACCTCGTTGAGTAATAGATGTATGAAATTAGAGAGCAAAAGATGTACCAAATAGGGAATACAAAAGTTGCGAAAAGAATGACAAGTAAAAGGAGAGGGACGAGAGTGTGGTTATCGATTGGGTGGTAATGTGGCAGGAACAAGCGCTACTTCTTGTTTCCTCGCGCGTGACAGAGAGGAAGCGTCATTGCAAGGGAAATTGTTTGACAAAGACCCGAGGGACCTTTTGGGAGGAAGCAGCACTGGGGCGCAGAGACAAAAGCAAAAAGCCGACGCCCCTGAGGACGTCGGCTTTTTCTCACAATCGCTGATTACGCGATGACCAGGCGTACTGACCGGTGGTGCTGTCAAACGTGTACGTTCCATTCGGGCAGTCCGCGTGATCTCCAGTTACGGTTCCTGGCGTAGTACCGGCATAAGTGGTCGCCAAGTTCACGCCTACGCTGTGGATGAGCGCTCCAGCTGCGGTATCGTAATTTTCATCTTTTGCATATCCGCTTCAAGTGTTGTCACTGCATTTTTCACATCTGATTCCACTCGGGCGCAGAAGGCCTGTTGCCGATAGGCAGCAATTGAGAATTGCGATAGCAGCCAAAATGCCAATGATAGCGACGACGACGAGGAGTTCGATCGAGGGTGAAGCCTTTTTGAGTTCTTAAAAGCGTATGTTTCCATGTGCATAGTCCTTTCATCGGTGTAGTGAAGTTGTTGACGCCCTGAGTGCATTGTTGCCATTGTTGCCTCGATGGGTATTGTCGTTGTTGCTCTCCTTTCTGCCTCTGTTCTGCGGTCCAGGCTGTCTGTTGCGGGTTTTTTACTGCCATCTGTTGGTGTTTGAAATGAGCAACCCTGAAAATCTGTGCCAAACGGAGCAGGAAAGATTTGCCGATGTATATAGAGAGAAACTCAAAGGGGTTGAGGAAAATCGGCCTGGGGAGCAGAGAAAAATGGCCTGGAGAGCAAGGCGAAAAAATGTTGCCCAGTGACATAAAATTTGGCGTCGTCCGCGTCGGGCTAGTAGCATCATGGCGACGCCAAGTCTCGGCCGCTTTGCCTGGCGGAAGAATCGGCGCGGTCAGGCAGGGCAAAGTGCCGCAAAATGTGAACGAGTAACGATCTGTTTCACTCAGGATAGGTGTTGCGGCTTCCTTTAAAGAGGCTCGTGCCGAATTTAGAGCGGTAGATGCGCCTAGCGGGCCTTAGCGATAATTTCCGCCAGCCGCCGTGCCGAAGCGGCTAGGCCGCCCCGAACTTCGCCCCGCCATAGAGTCAGGTTGCTCAACAGGAGTTTGGTGATCAGGGGGTGATCCGGCCGGCCGAGGTCTTTTTTCTCAGCCGTGTGACGTTGCCCACCAGGCAAAGGGAAGAGTTATGACGCGGTACGCACTGACAGCTTTGGAAACAAGAACCGGTACGGTCGCATGTTTTTTGTAAACTGGGTCGTTGGCGGCAAGCATGTTCTCTTCAAGGCGAGCACGATGAGCTAAGAGACCGGTATGCAGGGTGGCGATGAGCGCGTAGGCAAGGCAGGCATTCGATAAGAGGATCCCGATCGTTAACGACATATCCATAGCCTATACATAGGATGGCGGATGTACTGATAGGGGCCAGACTGATCACGTCGCGAAGCTGGATAAAGATGGCAAATGAGCGGCGCAAGTAAAAGACCGCAAACAGCGAGATGAGCTGTCCACTCCCACTGAGCAAACAGAGAACGACGAGGGCGCTGAGTAAGTGGGAGGGATATAATTCACAAATCATCCAGCTTGCGCCAGAAGGTCGGTCAGATTATAAGCCAGGATGGAATAAGAAGAGAACTGGAATCAGAATGGCTTGCCAATCTTTGGGTGATTGCTGGGGTCGTTTGCTGCCCAGAAGAATGCCGCCATTAAAAGCGTTGAATGTGAAAAGGATAAAGTATTTGACTATTGGGTAATACACGAGGGCGACTGATGTGTCTCCTAGTTTGCTTTGCCCGAGAGAGACCCCATAAGGCGAGCGCCTCCAGTCCTCTCATAGCGAAGAATAAGTTTTTGAGAGCGTAATACAGCATGAAAAGAGATAAAATATATTTCTCAATGTAGTACGTGGCGTCGTTAAAGAAGACAGACCTTAGACGTTCGCTCATATAGACACTTTCATAGACTAGATATGGCCCTGTAAGATGACATCGGGTTGCTTGGTTTTCCTTTACCTCCTCTCATCCTGAATGGGACAACAGTGGGATGAGGGCGAGCAGGAAGAAAGGTTGTCATTAGCGAAAACTTCGGAAAAAATAGTGTGTTACGTCATATTATATTTTTGCAAGCGATGCCGGAGCGAGCGATAGTTGATGGCGGAGAATTTCTGCCGCTTTCTTTTGTGCACCACCAACACGCTCAAGCGCGTCGCGCAAAATCTTCTGCTCGTACTCTTCAAGTTCAGTGTCGAGGCTGACCTTGCCGAAAAAAATCCGGTTGCGTGCGTGCAGCGCCGCGTCGCTCAATCAATGGATACGGCAGATCTTGCGCCCGAATGGTGTCGCTTTCCGCCATGGTGACGGCATGCTGCATGATATTTTGTAATTCTCGGATATTTGCCAGGATACGAGTGGTCGAGCAGGACTCCATTCGCTTCTGGCGAGATGCGCTGGATGGCTTTTCCACTGCTCACAGTGAGTGACCGAGAAAATGCTGCATCAACAAGGGCAGGTCCTCTTGTCGCTCTCGCAGTGGAGGAAGAACGATGGAAATGACATGCAGTCGATAGAACAAATCTTCGCGGAATCTTCCTGCGGCTACTTCTTCAGCGAGGTTTTTATTGGTGGCTGCCAGGACGCGAACGTCTATACGGATACTGTGATTAGCGCCAATCAGGGGTGATTTCGTGCTCTTGTAAACGCGCAAGAGTTTGACCTGGAGGAGCAAGAGGGAGTTCTCCTATCTCATCGAGAAATAACGTGCCGCCATTCGCCTGATGGAAGAGTCCGACACGATCCTTCGAACGGCGCCGGTAAAGCGCCTCTGGTATGGCCCGAATAATTCGCTTTCGATGAGCGTTTCCAGGTATGGCGCCGCAGTTGACCGTGACGAAATGGTTGATGAGCACGTGGGCTCTTTTCGCTGGATTGCCCGAGCAACCAGTTCCTTACCCGTGCCGCTTTCTCCGGTATTGATGAGCACGGTTGTCGTGCTGTCCGCCACTTTTGTGATGAGCTGATAGACGGCCGCCATGCGTTCGCTACGACCAACAATGCCGCCGGGAATGTTGATTCCTCACTGCCCTGGTGCTCGATATGATGCGCAAGTTCCGTGCTGCTGTGGAGCCCGCGTTCTTGTTTGCGCACTTGGGTGACGTCTTACACTATAAAGCGCGCCGACTCGTTCTCCACTGTCATTGTGCGAGCTAATGAGCACAATACGCGGAGCATACATTCTTCCCCCTCCGCTTTGTGCAGCGAATTCTATTGGCTCGATGATTGCCAGATGAGAGTCGGGAAGGGGAAAATTTCAGTGACCTCTCGACCTGTTAACCGATGAGGCGCAGCGCCGATCAGTTTCCCCCAGGATGTCGTTCGCATACTCTATCTGGCCGGCGTTGTTGGCGAGCACAATACCGCTTTCAAGACTTTGCATTGCTCCTTGGTACAGGATGAAAGCCGTTGGGTCGTAATTCCTCGTTCCGTCAGTAATTGTTCGATGCTGGAGACCCGTTGGGTCAAGTGACTGCCGAGAACCGCGATCGCGTAAAGGAGGATAGCGTCACCATCAGTTGAACCGTGAAGTTGAATCCCGGCAGAGTGAAGTCAACAAAAAATGAAACAGGCTAAATCCCGAAGGGGAAGCACGCCATAATAGAGCAGGTCAACGGTGCCGCCGTAACAGAGCGCGGCAAAAGTTGCGGCGGCGAGTGCGCCCGTGGCGGCGGAGGACCGCGGCGTTGAGAATCGCAAGATGGTACAGGAAGACAAAGGGGCTATAGAGTCCGCCAGTGAGGAGGATGACACCGGTAGTGAAGAGAGTGTCAAAGCCGAGTTGGATATAAGCAAAACGCCAACCCCTGCATGCGCGTGAGGAGCAAGCTGGATGCGACCGAGATGGCGTTGGTAATGATGATCGCGAAAAAAGCGGTTTGCTGACGGCGATATTGTTGCGTCGCACCGCTGTAATAGAGCACGATTGGCGGCCGAGCAATAAGAATGTGGTCATTCCCACGCGGAGCAGGAGGAACCACTGCAGACGCCGCGGCAGCTCGTTTTCTGGCATCGTTGACTCCTAGCCGCCGGCAATTGCTCCGAGTTTGAAAATCGGCAGATACATGGCGACGACGAGACCGCCAATTACAACGCCCAAAAAGACGATGACAAATGGCTCCATCAGGGAGCGTCAGATTCGTTACCGCGCTGTCCACTTCGTCGTCGTAGAAATCGGCAATTTTAGCTGAGCATGGTGTCGAGGCGCCAGTGGTTTCCCCAACGCTGATCATTTGACAGACCATGGAGGGAAAAACGCCGCTTTCCGTGAGGTGGTTCGACGAGGGTTTTCCCTTGGCTAATGGTTTGGCGCGACGCCATAATCGCCTGTTCGACAACTTTATTGCCTGCCGTTTTTCCCGTGATGTATAAGGCGTCAAGGACTGGGACGCCGGAGAAAGCAGGGTGCTGAGGGTGCGAGTGAACCGTGCTACTGCTGCTTTCGAATGAGGTCGCCGAAGATTGGCAGTTTGAGCATCAGTCCATCAATCGAAAAGTCGGCCTTTTTCCGTGCGATAAAAGAGCGGACGCCAAACACCGTGCCCCCGATTGCAGCGAGGAGGTATTTTGCATACGCGATGGTGGCATAACTCAGATTAATTGCGATCTGGGTTGGCAGTGGTAGGCTTTGCCAAAACTGGAAAACTATGTCGGCGAAGACAGGAATCACAAAAATCAATAAGCTGCTGTCACGCCGACCGCAACAGTCACGATGCTGATCGGGTAGATCATGGCGCCTTTGATCTTCCCTTTGAGTTTGACTTTGCCTTCTCCATGTAGGCGCAAAGACGGCTGAGGATGGTGTCCAAATGCCGCCGATTTCTCCGGCTGACACCATGTTCGTATAGAGATTGTCAAAACCTTGGGATATTTACTGAGCGCGGCGGAAAACGTCTCACCGCCTTCAACGTCTTGTTTGATCTTTTTGATAATTTTCGCGAAGTTTTGATTTTGTGTTTGTTGTCCCAGGATGTCGAGCGCTTGAACGATGGGTAACCGGAGTCGATCATCGTTGCCAGTTGGCGAGTAAAAATAACGATATCTTTTGGTTTGACGCCGGTCCCAAATTGTGGAAGCTTAATGTCTTTATTGAACCCTTTGCCTTTTTCCTGAATGCGATCTGCAAGCGGGCGGAATACGCTGCGTGCGGAGACGCGCCACGACTGCTTCAGCAGAAGGCGCTTCCATTTCCCCCTTGTAGTGTTTCTCCCCTAGGACCTATGCCCTGCCAACGAAACATTGCCATAGTGACCTCAGTAAGCGTTCTGCTAAATTTCCTAGTTGTATCGGTAACGAAAACTCGTGCCTTTAAGCTTTTTTGTTTGAGGTGCCCGATGATGCTCTTGCTCATTAATCCGCCATTGTCACTCGCAGGCACTTCCTCAATCGTGGTGACGCCTTCGGCTACTTTCGTCAGCCCGCTTTGGCGTAAGGTTTTTACGCCTTTGCGCATCGCCGCGCGTTTGACTGGCAAGAGTATTTTCTCCAGCGAGAATCAAATCGCGAATTTCATCGTAAATCGGCATGACTTCATACAGGGCAATGCGACCTCGGTAGCCAGTCATGTTGCAGTTCCCACACCCCTGTGCCTTTTTTCGGTGCGAATTTGCCGAGGTCCTCCTCGGCAACGCTCGAGATCGAGTAAGGTTTTCGGCTCGATGTGAATATCTTCTTTGCAGTTTGGACAGACGCGGCGAGCGAGACGTTGCGCTAAAATCAGGTTGATAGAAGAAGCGACCAGAAACAGAAGCGACTCCCATGTTGAGCAAGCGATTGATCGTCGATGGGGCGTCATTCGTGTGCAAAGTCGACAAGACTAAATGGCCTGTGAGCGCGGCTTTGACGCCTATTTCAGCTGTTTCGAGGTCGCGAATCTCACCGACCATAATGACGTCGGGATCTTGGCGGAGGAAGGAACGCAGCGCCGCCGCGAAGGACAGGCCGATGTCTTCATTGACATGCACTTGGTTGATGCCGAGTAAGTTGAACTCAACCGGGTCCTCTGCGGTCGGAGATATTCGTGGTAATTTTATTGAGTTCAGCGAGAGCCGAATATAAAGTGGTGGTCTTGCCAGAGCCTGTCGGTCCAGTGACCAGCACCATGCCGTGTGGCTTGTAAATCGCCTCCATGAAATCTCGGAGCGCGGTGTCTTCAAAGCCCAACTTCGTCATATCTGTTTGCAGGTTCGATTTATCGAGCAAACGCATGACGATTTTTCCCCAAACAGCGTGAGGCAAAACGGAAACCCGAATGTCTATCGTTTCTCCTTTGCCCAATTTGAGTTTAATGCGTCCGTCCTGAGGAAGGCGACGTTCGGCAATATCCAATGACGCCATGACCTTGATGCGCGAAGAGACCGCGTTTTTCAGCGCTAGCGGAGGGTTGCAAAATCTCCCTGGAGAATCCCGTCAATGCGGAACCGTACACGGAAAATATTTTTCGTAAGGTTCGATATGAATGTCACTGGCGCGTTTGCGGATGGCGTCAGTAAAAATGGCGTTGACCAGGCGCACGACCGGCGCTTCTTCGGTGGCTTGCTCAAGTGCTTGCAGAGTCCACGTCGCTCCTTCTTCTTTGACGAGAGAGACTTCCTGATTGCGCAGGTCGCCCAGAACCTCATCATACTTCATAGCGCGGTCGTAGTATTGCTCGATGGCTTGCTGGATAGAGGAGACGGTGGCTACGGCGACTTTGACATCGTAACCAGTCAGAAATTTGACTTCGTCGACAGCGACAAAGTTCGACGGATCCGCCATTGCCAAGGTAAGACTGGAACCCTGGAGGCTCAACGGGACGAGGTGATATTTGGAAACGAGGGCATGGGGAATCAGTTGAATCGTCTCCTCGGAAATTTCAGCTGTTGTCGGATTTGCCACAGGTAGATCGGTACTCTTTTTGGAGATATGCTAACAGCGCATCTTCTGTGAGACACCCAAGTTTGATGAGGTGCCGGATCAGCGGGCCACCGTTTTGCTTTTGGTCTTCTGCCGCTTTCCGTAATTGGTCAGGGGTGATGTAGCCCTTCCGCACGAGCAGATCTCCCAGACGCGTATTCATAGCGATCCCGTCTCAGCCTTATTGTCTTACAATAAAAAATTCTAAAATTGCAAGATGCAAAATAAAAATAATCCTATTTTAGAGCCTAATCTTCACTGTGAAGCCTATCGGCAGGTCAGGACAGAAATTAAATGTGAGGAAAAGTGAGGAAAGGACGGGTTACGTCGGGCGTAGCGCACGGGCGAGGGTGCGCGACATGACCTGCAATGGCGCCGGTTGACCCGTCCACAAAGAAAAGGCCAACGCTCCTTGATGAAGGAGCATCTGACGTCCATCCATGGTGGGCCGGCGTATACTATGTGCTTGGCGAAGAAATGTGGTGAGGTCTGGACGGTAAAGAAGGTCGTAGAACAAACAACGAGGCGAAGTTGCCGCAAACGCGACGGGCAGAAACGGTTCTCCATGTAAACCCACTGAGGTACAGTTGACCACAAGAGCGGCATTCTGAAAGAAAGCTGGCTCTTGCAGTCGGTCGAGCGAGGCGGCTTCCAACCTCGTTTGTCCCAGTGTCCGGTAGGTGCGTACTAACGCTTGAGCTTTTGCCAACGTTCGGTTGACAATCGTGATCCGCTGACTCCCTCCGCGAATCAAAGAAACCAGAACGGCTCGGGTTGAACCGCCGGCGCCGATCAAAACAATATCGCGTTGGTGGGGTGAAAAACCGCGGTGTTGCAGGGAAGCGAGAAATCCTCGACCATCTGTATTATCTCCGAACAGGACTCCGTCTCTATTGACCACCGTATTTACGGCCCCACATAGTTCCGCTTCTTCGCTCAACGTGTCGAGATGGCGGACAATACGTTCCTTATGGGGAACGGTGACGTTGACCCCCGCGAGATTGTAGACGCGAATGGCCTGGACTGCCTTGGCCAGATCTGAGGGATGTACGAGTAACGGGACGTACACATACGGAAGCTTGCACGCGCGAAAGGCGGCGTTCTGCATGGCTGGTGAACGGGTGTGAGCGATAGGGTCACCAAAGATACCGATGATGCGAGTCTGGCCGCTAATGTGGAATCGGTGTTGACATAAATGAGAGGTATTAGTGGTAGTCTGTCAATGTGAATTTCTTCTCGTGCCCAGGCTCTGCCTGGGCATGAGGGCAACATCATTCACACGGGCGGATAAGCCGCCCGTGGCACCCACATGGTCCCCTTCTTGAGTGATTATCCGAGCGCAGCCGCCATTGCAGGTTCAGTCTTTGCCCTCCGTGGGGTGCGGCGAATTTTCACCAGCGGTTGCTGACGTAATGCGGCATGAGCTGCCGCGAGGCGAGCAATGGGCACACGATATGGCGAACACGACACATAATCGAGCCCGGTTTTATGACAGAACTCAACTGACGCGGGATCGCCGCCGTGCTCTCCACAAATGCCAATTTTGAGGTCAGGTCGAGTGGCGCGGCCTTTTTAACGGCCATATCAACGAGCAATCCAACCCCAGTCTGGTCAAGCGAAACGAAGGGATCTTGCGGATAAATGCCTGGTTCACATACTCGGTCAGAAATTTCCCGGCGTCATCTCGACTGATGCCCAGAGTCATTTGCGTGAGGTCATTTGTGCCAAAAGAGAAAAATTCAGCGGTGGTTGCAATGGAGTCTGCCACCAACGCGGCGCGGGGCACTTCGATCATGGTGCCCACCGTATAGGCCACTGCCGTCCCTTTGGCCGCGATGACTTCTCGACACACGCGATCGATGCGCTCACGCAGCGTGTCCAGCTCACGTTTGTAGCCAATAAGGGGAATCATGATTTCTGGAATCACTTGCACGCCTTCGCGTGTGAGTTCACAAGCGGCTTCCATGATTGCGCGAGCTTGCGCTTCATAGATTTCCGGGAACGTCACGCCGAGACGGCATCCTCGATGACCAAGCATGGGATTGAGTTCGTGCAAGGCATTGCGCTTGGTGCGTAAACGTTCCGCAGGTACGCCGAGTTTGGCTGACAAGTCTGCAATCTCCTCTTCGGTATTTGGCAAAAATTCGTGCAGCGGCGGATCGAGGAGACGAATTGTCACAGGGAGCCCGGCCATGGCGCGAAGGATGCCGACAAAATCGCTCTTTTGCATAGGCACGATCTTTTCCAATGCGTGCACGCGACCCGGCGTATCGTCCGCAAGAATCATCTCGCGGACGGCGTCGATGCGATCGCCTTCAAAGAACATATGCTCAGTCCGACACAGTCCGATCCCTTCAGCGCCAAACCTACGCGCGACCGTGGCGTCATGAGGAGTATCTGCATTCGCGCGCACCTTGAGGCGGCGGAATTGATCCGCCCAATGCATGAACGCAGAAAACTCTGGCGTGTTCGGATTGGGCTCGCGCGTTTGCACTTGGCCGCGGAACACTTCACCTGTAGCAGCCGTCGAGTGTGATCCACTCCCCTGCGCGTACAACGGCGCCGGTTCCACGCACATTGAACTGCTGGCGCTCATAGTCGATTTCTAAGGTTTCACAGCCTACGATGGCGCACTTCCCCATGCCGCGACTCACCAATGCGGCGTGCGAGCTGGCCCCCCGCGTGCAGTGAGAATGCCTTTGTGCGGCATGCATCCCATGAATATCTTCCGGGGAAGTTTCAACCCGAACGAGGATCACCTTACGCCCGGCCTTGGCTTCTTCTTCCGCGTCCTCTGCGGAAAAGACAACCGCGCCACTGACTGCTCCTGGCGACGCCGGAAGTCCACGAGTCAAGCGCTCTTTCGTTGCGTCAGGATCGAGTGTGTGGGTGGAGGAGTTGGTCGAGTTGCGCTGGTGCTACGCGTAGCACCGCCGTGCGCTCGTCGATCAGACCCTCGTGCTCCATGTCTACGGCGATCTTCATCGCAGCCGCAGCCGATGCGTTTCCCCGCACGGGTTTGGAGCATCCACAGCGTGCCGTTTTGGATGGTGAATTCGATGTCTTGCGCATCTTTGTAGTGCGCTTCTAATTTTGGGTAATCTCTCGGAGCGTAGCGAAACTGGCGGGAAGACGTTCTTCCATGGAAGGGTAGAGCGTGACCCGTTCTTCTTCTGATTTTCCTTCACGCACTGCGCGTTCTCGCGAAGCGGCCAGCGTGATCTGTTGAGGGGTGCGAATCCCCGCGACCACGTCTTCACCTTGCGCGTTCACCAAAAAGTCGCCGTTTAATACGTTTTCTCCAGTCGAGAGGTCTCGCGTGAACGCAACTCCTGTCGCACAGTCGTCGCCCAGGTTGCCAAACACCATCGCTTGGACAGTGACTGCCGTGCCCCATTCTTCCAGGGATGTTTTCGATCTTCCGATAGGTGACGGCACGGGGATTGTTCCACGAGCCAAATACTGCGCCGATCGCTCCCAGAGTTGTTCTTGAGGATCTTGTGGAAACGTGAGATGCAGTCGTTCTTGAATAATCGCTTTGAATGCAACAACAAGTTCTTTGGAGATCCTCAACCGTAAATTGGGTGTCGAGTTCAATCCCACGGGCTGCTTTTTTCTCTTCGATGATAACCTCGAAGGGATCTCGCTCGGTTTTGGATTCCGGCTTCAGGCCCAGGACTACGTCCCCATACATCTGCACGAAGCGTCGGTAACAGTCATACGCAAAACGAGGATTGCCGGATTGTCGGATGAGTCCTTGGACTGTGTCGTCATTAAGTCCCAGGTTGAGCACGGTGTCCATCATGCCGGGCATTGACACCCGTGCGCCGGAGCGAACGGAAAGTAAGGTGGTTTGACTGGATCGCCGAAGCGACGACCCATAATTTTCTCGATTTTTTCAGACCTGCTTGTACCTGCAGCGTGAGTTCCGTTGGGTAATTTCGCTGCTCGTGAGCGTCATAATAACTGCACACTTCGGTCGTAATTGTCATACCTGGCGGTACTGGGAGACCGAGGCTGGCCATTTCCGCGAGGTTGGCGCCTTTGCCGCCTAACAACCAATTCAGGCTGTGCCTCGCCGTCAGCCTTGCCGCCGCCGAAGCGTATAGACATAACGTTTCCGCCGACTTCTTACCCTGTCCTTGTCCGTTGTGGTGTTGATAACGCCATAAAAGTATCATGCCTCTGAATTTCTAAGTTAGGATGATGCAACCATAGCAGATACGGTCTATGGGAAAAACCCATCTCGATTCCGAGGAGGAGTCGCTGCAATTTGGAACGTCGATCGCGCATTAGGGCTTGGCGGGTTTTGTGTTTCGTGCTTGTTGTTCGTGGGTCTTTGCCTGTTTTGGATCGGTTCGTGCCTAACCTTACGCATGGGATTTGCCCAAAGTGTTTGGCTAAGGAACAAGAGAATATGCGGGCACAAAAGCGATGACGATGAAAAGCGGCGAGTAACTTGTCTCTGATGAAGACCATGCTTTCTGTTGAGTTGATATTCTAGGGACGGTAACCGCAAAGAGAGCGGCTTCTCTTACAAATGAGTGGGGCGGGGCGCAACTCGAGCCTCCAGGTATAGTATCCTGGATGCCAACTTTTCCCGGAATAATGAGCCGCAGAAAGCTGTTCCTCACTATGTCGTAGCGTGGCTACACGCCAAACTGAGCGAATTGGCCCGGGAGTATATATTTTGCCGGCCCGCCGGGGAGTGCTAGCACTTCCAGACTGTCGTGGTTTGCACGAATGGCTCGTACGGTCTGGATATTGTGGTTCGATGTATGTTTCCCACAAGTCCGGCGGTTCGAAGATGTGGCCGTCGGCGTCAATAGCATCAGCATGAGGGAAAACGCTTCAGCTGGGACATGCAGCTTGCTCCTCTCTCTTCGTCAGGGCTTCCCAAGTTTTTTTCAGTGATCAATGCTTGGGTGTTCAGGCGTTGCACTTCTTTGGCTTCGCGCACACTGCATCAATGATACTTGTGGCCTTTTCGACAATGGGCAATGGGAACACAAGGGTTCACTCAGGAAACACCTTCCTAATGTAAATATTTATATTCGCTGTATTCGAAGGAGGGAGGGCTTATGAAAGAGCCTATCATCCTGATCATGGAAGTAGATCTTCGATTGCGACCCACCTTGCAAACCCTCGCTGAACGACAGGGTTGTGGAACGCTCTTCTCAACCGATGCCGCGAGCACTTTGCGCTATTTCCACCCCAGCCGCGTACGACTCGTTCTCCTGGGCTCCTCTCCTAACGGTATTGAGGAAGGGATAGAGGTTGCTACACAAATCCGACGCCAGGGACATGCCGTACCGCTGATTTTTTTGGTGCGGCGCAGTTCTGAAGAGCTCGCCATTGCCGCGCTCAAAGCCGGCGCTAATGATTACTTCAAATCCCCGTTTTCGTTTGCTGGATATCCAGGAGAGCATCGCGCACTATCTCCTCGCTGCCCGTCCTCCACACTGGGCTGCCAGTCCCTGGATCTCGAGCCAGCGGAGCCCGCCTTTATCGTGGGAGAAAGTATGGCCGCGCGGAACAGCCATGCGTATCTTGCCAAAGTCGCCGCGACGAACAGCAACGTCTTGATCACCGGCGAGACTGGCACCGGAAAGGAACTTGTCGCGAACTATATTCACACCCACAGCTCACGGCAGCAGCAACCTTCTCATTGACATTAACTGTGCGGCAATTCCCGATAGCTTGCTGGAAAGCGAACTGTTCGGCTACGAGAAGGGCGCGTTCACAGGAGCGAGTTCATCCTACGAAGGAAACTGCGCTCGCTCACGGCGGCACGCTCTTTCTGGACGAGATCAGGCGATATGAGTTCCCTATGCGCAAGCAAAAATCCTCCGGAGCCATCGAACGTCCGGCAAGGTGCAAAGTCTGGGCGCCTGAGCGCCGGGGCAGCCTCGGTGGACGTGCCGCGTCGTGGCGGCCGCTAATCAAAGACTTGGATCAGTTGATGAGAGGAGACTGACTTCCGCAAAGATCTTTTACCTATCGCCTGAATGTCTCACATGTTCACCTCCCGCCGCTGCGTGAGCGGCAAGAGGACATTCCCAGTGTTATCCGCGCACTAGCATCCAGGAATTCAATCGACCTTCGTTCCAACGACAGGCGCGCGGCTTTTGCCGACGAAGCGCTGGAATGCTTATTGCGCTATGACTGGCCGGGGCCGCATGCTCGCGAGTTGAGAAATCTCATCGAGTGATCTTCGTCAACGATCCTCCGAGAAAATTACCCGAGGAGGATTTTCCTGCCGCTCTCCCGTAACCCCTTGTGGCGGAGAGCGCTCGCCCTGCCCCTGACGAACGCGCGCGGTTGCTTGCCAGATCTTTTTGGCGACCGGTTGGAACAAGGCGCAAGGCTGCGCAACGACCGCACTGGTCCCGCGTCACTCTCTACCGAAAAAATGTGGAAATACCGCTTGGTAAATAAAGGAGAGACGAAAGCCCGGTGACGAAATGCTCTCGCAGAACAATTCTCGGTAACAGTCTTGCGGTGAACGAAGCAGAGGTGTTTACCAGTCTGATGAAACACTCGGATTCGTGCGTCGCCGAGTGGAGCGCTGATTTGGCGAAAGCGCCGCTATTGTGCGGCGTATTTCACTTTCTTGTTTGCGCTCTCGTCGCGTTTCCCGTGGCGACGGCTACTGTCTTCCCGCATAGTCCGAGAGGGGAGATCGTGCTTCGCGCGTAACACCCACGTTGTGACGTCTTCTCGTGGCTGCGGCCTGTCGATTTTACCGGAATCCCTTTTTCTCCTCAAGCATAGAAGCTGTTGAAAAACTCCCTATCGTCAGTTTTGAGCATCGAGCGGAGTCTTCCAGATTAAAATCCTGGGAATTTATGAGTTCAAACCTGTTTCTGGAATAGGGTCGTAAATCCTGCCTCTTTCAGGACATCCCCTTGGCTTCTTAGGCCGAACTCATCGTCGTCCAGATCCCTGCGGCTAAGAGTTGCCCCTATCAAAAGAGACAAAATCGATATGGGTTCATCTTTGTGGAGCCTACAGACCTATCCGAACAAGCCACAACGCTGAACACCGAGTGTGGCGATGGAGCGCGAAACCGAAGAAGCCCTGACGTGAACCTTCGCCCAAAAGCACGATACGCCAACTACTTCGAAGTTGGGCTCTGCGCTCTGTCGAGTTTCCGGTCGATTTCGGTGAACAGTCATAACGACAATGGGAAGGCGCGCTGCGCACACGGACCGCGACTGCCCCCACGTACGCCAGCGAGTTGAGTGGAGACGCTAGCGGGACTCCCATCGATCGTTACGAGCAGCTGTTCGGGGCCATTCCCAAGCAGGAAAGAGTAACCGCCTCGGAAGGACAAAAGGGAACACGCTTCGATGGCGGCAACGTATCCTGCCATAGCTGCCACCAGCCAAGCGCTGCTGGGCACTTCTTACGCGAGGCCTGCCCACGAACGAAGATTCGCGAACGCGGATCTCCTCTTTGTACCTGCAGGCCACTGATTTCGAAAAGCCCATGGATGAAGGGAGTCTCCTTGTTCTTGTATCGCGTGACCATCAATGGCGCCCACATGCGGAATTTACCGCCGCGCCCTCGCCCCGGATGGTCGTCGCTGTCGGCCTTCCTTGCCGGTGGACCTGCATCATCTGCTGACGCCGTGGGCGAAAGATACCGAAAAACAACAGCGGTCTGACTAGGCTGGAGCATGCGTGTCCTTAGAAGATGTCCCTATTTTTGCCGGCTGGCCTGAACTGATTACCTGCCGGAGCCCGAAGTGCTTCGTCCGACCGAGACGGCCGAGGTCATCTGCGATCCCCCTGTCCATACAGGACTGGACGGCGCTCTGGGACAAATTGCGGCCGAAAATGCAGACCTCGGTGACGTATGTCGCGGGCATAGGTCGCGCGCTCGAATCGGACGCGCTGAATTGTCCGATGCGGATCACTCGTTCCAAACCCGCACGTTCGATTTTGGCGAAAGGGGCGGCGCACCACGCCGCAGGGTGCAAGTCCTCGAACGCTTGTCCCTCGTGGCTGCCGTTTGGGGTATGGCTTCTGGACGCTGTGACTCAGCGCTTCGTTGACGACGGCTGGTGACCGTGACCGCGTTCCTCCTGCCAGGGCGATGAGGACCCGACGCGTCTCGCCCTCATCCCCTAATCCGGTCTGGCGCCTATGCAAGCGGCCTAAGGTCCCGGTGGGAGCGCAGTCCCAATAATCGGAACCGGAAGCGGAGACTGTAGGACTTTTGGCAAAATCCACCGACGCCACGACCGCTTTGTTGTTGAGGTCGTTGATGAAGCGAGGGCAGTTCCAGCCGTTTACTTTCGCGGTCGGCCTTCCGGTCCGCGGGACTCTTTGTCTCGGCCTGGAGTAGGGTGTCTAAAAGTGGCCGCCGGGCTAAAAATTTTAGTGCCCGGAATTTGGACCTCATTTGGCTTACCGTTTAACCATCTCGGCACGTGATCAGTTCTTTCCGCATGCGCTGTACTCGTGCGGCGTCCAGAACTCACGGCATTTCTGACAGGTCGGCCAAGGCCCCAGAGTTGCTGGTCACTATGGTGAGATAGCACAAGAACTAAAGCTGCATGCTCCACCTGACAGCGCCCGCCCTCGAAACGACACAAACGCCGTATCGCAGCATATCCACCGCTGGCAACACGGCGTCTTCTTCCGGTGCCGAGGATCGCCACAAAAGCGACAATGTTCACCGGCAATGGGTTTGGCTTCCATCCGATTGTAAGTCATCACGTCCCTTGTTTGATGGGGTGAGTTTGGCGTCCGCCCGCCGCGCTCGCGCGGTGCATCCCGCAGATGATGGCTCTATCCTCTTGGGCAATGTCACCCCTTACGAATGAGCGCCCTTTGCCCGTAGCGGCGATGTCTTGACCAGAAAGCGCATGATGAGCCAATTGTCCAAGTCCGACAAGCCGCAATCAATGGAAACACAAAGCGACGCAGCAGGCCCCGAGCAAGATCGCTACCTGCGCAAACGCTGAGCCGGGTCAAAACGGGCGAGACCGCGCCACCAAAGCGCTCAAGAGACGAGCTCGCCTGCGTCAGCTCGAGACCAGAGTCGGGGCTTGCCGTTCACCATAAGATCGACCTGGTCTTTATTCGCACTCAAGTGGTGTTAGTGGCCCGCATCGAGGGTTTCGCGCTGTCTCACGGGTCACTCAGTCTCGCTGAGGCCTGGGTATCAGAAAGCCCGTATCCTCAAACGATCATCAATTGGGTGACGAGACTCTCCGCTCGTGTCCGCATCCACTCGGCCCCAGGCTGAAGGGTTAGCCCTAGAGCCAGGCACCGTTTGCCAACGGGTTGGTCTGGCTGATTGATATCAGTATCGCCCTGGGCTCTGGTAAGATCGTGGCCATCTTGGCTCTCGACGCCCATCACCACCAACTCACTGGGCTGCCCCCGGCTTCGTAAAATTCACTGAAGTCCTGGCGGTGTCGGTGGCCGTGTCCTGGACGGGCGACACCCTCGCCGCGTGCTCAGCGCCTCATCGTCATCGACCGCGCCCAGCGGCGTACCTTAAAGACGGGGAAGCGATCTGCAAAAGCCCTGGGCTTATTGGCTGAGCAGGGGCTGGCGAGTCCCTCCATTGACGACATCTCCCATGCCGTGGCCAATATGCTCAAGCGACGATATCAGCTCACCCCAAATTCTCGACCTTTGTCTCCGCTTGTGGCCGCGTCTCGGCAAATCAAACAAACGATTCACCAGCGTGCCTGGCTCCTCCCACCGTCCACACCAAAGCCCGGTTTATGAATGTACCGTCACAGTGCCCTGGGCTGATCAGTTTGCTCACCCTCTCGCCAGCGGGCAGCGCCAAGGCAGACTTTCCTCTCTGGCAGGCCCGCTGCACCTGCCTCGTTTTGTTACCTCGATCTCAGCGTTAAATCAGCCTGGGCGATATAAATCCTTATTGGCAGTGCCAGAGTTCCTCAAAACGCTCAGGATGACTCTCTCTACAACACCTGGCGGGACTAGCCACGCTCGACACCGATCCGTCATCAGCCGTGCGTCGCGAGTTTGCGGGCTATCTCGGTCACTCAGCTCAGACGGCCATGCGGCTGGTCTCTGCCGACATCGGCCTGCCGATCAGCTCCGATCCACGTCGAATCGCTTTTTCGGCAGCCAACAACACGAGGTGAACCGGAGAGCAAAAGTGCAGGTCGAGATCGCGCTTCGCCTGCCCGCCTTGTGTGGCGCGCCAACCCAGCAGGAAGCCCGGCGGGTGCTGGAGGTCAGCGTGGCTGAGCAACGAAATCACCGGTCCGCTTCACCTCCATGACCAAGCAGCGGCGTGAGGTGCTGCCAAGCCGTCTTGAGAGACTGGGCCTGGATCGAAGCGGGTATCAATGAATATCCTCAGTGCCAAAAATCAGCCAAATCATCAAGAGTCAATCCACATATCAAATGGTTATAAAGAAGTAGGTAGCCCTGGGCTCAGATCGACCAGATGAACCTCGTCGCTCTGAAAGGGGCAAGTTTCGCCCAAAGGCGAACGAGAGAGGTTTTGGCATCTGAATCCAAAAACCGGTCAACGGTCAAAGCGATTTAGACGCCCTAGGCCTGGAGCCCCCATTGCTTCGCCACTCTCGCCGCCAGCGCCTGGCGTGCCCCGGTTCTCGACTCCTGCCCGTATAGCGCGCCGGGAGGCATGGCGGTAGTGCGCACGCGCGGGCTGTGGGACCTTGCGACGGAGAGACCGGCGGCGTGGGCTCTGCTGGGGCGCGTATCGGTGGTCAAACCGCCGGTGCAGGGCTGCGCTGATGACCGCGGTCGCATCGCCTTGTGATCTTTCCTATCCTGAACCGTTGCCGGGACCGCTCGGTTCACCGATCGGGTCCCGCGCCGGGAAGCGGAACGCGACCGTTACTGATGCAGCAGTGGCCGATTGAGCTGCGCGGGTTTTATGCGCCGGAAGAGCCGCCACCGCCGATTCCCCAACTCGAGGTCAGTTGCCCGCTGAGCAGGCGCCGGCGACGCTCGTGTCTTCATTGTCACCGTTATCGCTTCCCTTGTCCGAAGCGCTGCTCGGTTCTTTGGTCAAGAACTTGTGGTCAGATCGCAAGCGCGATCGGTTTTATTATTGATGCCAGCGGGATCTCCGCTCTAGTCTCGTTAAGGAGTGAGAGCAATGCCAGAATACCTAGCCCGGGAGTGTATGTCGAAGAAGACGTCCTTCCGCGCCAAGTCGATTTGAAGGAGTCAGCACTACCACCACCGGCTTCAAGCGCGTTGGACCTGCGCGCGTCATGGACCGACTGATATCGAGCCGGACATTCTCACCGGTCTCGGCGAGTTCGAGGCGTGTCTATGAGAGATCGGTCAGCAGCTGCTGTTCGGCCCGGACTGTCATGCACAACTATCCTATGGCATGCGGTCCGCTCGTTTTTTGAAGAAGGCGGAAAACGCCTCTATCGTTCAGGGCTGCGTGTTCAGGCCAAGCTGGCCGGCGCTTATCCTCCCGGGCTGATTTTGACGCCGCGACGCGGAGCTTCCGACGGGCTTTATGATGACGGCCACGCGCGCGCAACGATCGGCGGCCTACGCCTGCGGAGTGCGGGCGCGTTTCCCGGGCGTGCGGCGGGCAACCTGCGCGTGCGCTCCACGGTGAGGCTGGGGCAAGAACGATCTCGGGCGGCGCCTACTGCGTAACGCGACGATCGGCGCTGTGTTGGAATTGACGATGTGGTGCGGATCAACGATCTGACCTGGCCGCCATTCCTCGCCGCCGGGCGCCGGGACATTCTATCTTGCCGGGTTTTGACCAGAATGAAAAGACGTGGCGCTTCCCAGGGCGGGAAGCGCCAGCGCGCGGCGATCTGCGTCTCAATCACGTGAATCCCGCGCTGGCGTTGGACCCAGCGGCGGATTTCAGGTACGAGACTGGTGACCATCACTGTGACGGTTGTCCAGAGTGACGGATCGACGCTTGTCTGGGACGGATTGGTGCCAGACCGGACCACCAGCGCGACGGGGAAAAGATTCTCTTCCCTGCTCGGTTCGCCACGCTCCCGAGTAACCTTGCAGCAAGCATACGCTCCCGCTCGTCGTGAGCGCCGGTAGCGGCGTGACGTCGGGGTTGGATTGGTTAAACGCTTTGATAACGCAGCAGCCTGGACTCCGGGTGCAGTTGGAAGATCTGAAATCGACGACACTGATCGTTCGGTTGAGATTTTGTTGGCGGGCGGCAATGATGGGCTGCGGCCTGAAGAACCGGAATACGAAGGTGTAGCTGACGAAGATAAAAACTTCAAAACCGGCTTGAAGGCGTTTGAAGACATTGAGGATATTTCCATTGTTGCGGCTCCTGGCTCCACCCTTTGGTTTGGAGGACAACGAACGTGCACGTGCAAACGCCACGTCAATCGTCAACCTTTTGTTCTCCCATGCCGAACGCATGCGGTATCATATCGCAGTGCTCGATAGCGGCAACGAGCAAAGCATCGCGCAGTCCGGACGATGCGCGCCAAAATGGACTCGAAATACGCGGCGTTGTACTATCCCTGGGTGCGGGTGCTCGATCCCGTCACCCGACAGTGAAATCGTCCTGCCGCCGAGCGGATTCGTGGCTGGCATCTATGCGCAACGATGTGCAACGCGCGGTGTATAAAGCGCCCGGCGAACTGAAGTGGTCAATGGCGCGATTGGCTTTGAACTGTCTGTTGAACAAAGGCCAGCAGGAAGTGCTCAATCCCTGAAGGCATCAACTGCTTTCGCTTCTTTGAGGGGACGCGGCTTTCGCTTGTGGGGCGCGCGGACCATCAGCTCCGATCCAGAATGGAAGTATGTCAATTTGCGCCGTTACTTTGCGTATCTCGAGCGCTCGATCGATCGCGGACGCAGTGGGCGGTGTTCGAACCCAACGGGGAGCAATTGTGGGCGAACGTGCGGCGCACGATTGAGGATTTCCTGCTGAATGAATGGACGAACGGGGCGTTGCTGGGTGAAAAACCGGAGAAAGCCTATTTCGTTGCGCTGTGATAGTTCCACCATGACTCAGAATGATCTCGACAACGGTCGCTTAGTCTGCCTGATCGAGTGTCGCTCCGCTCCGACCTGCCGAGTTTGTGATTTTCCGCATTGGGCAATGGACGGGAGATCGGCGGGGGTAACCCAGAAAGGAGAAACCTATGGCAGAACTACGTGATCGTCCCTATGTCTAGTTCAATTTCTTGGTAGACCTGGGCGATGGTAACCCCAATGACCCGCAGGCCGGCTTTCAGGAAATTAGCAACATCGGCATGGAAGTGACTGTCTCCGAATATCGGAACGGCAACTCGAAAGAAAATACGTGCGGAAGATCACCGGCCTCAACAAAGCAACCGACGTCACCTGAAACGCGGTGTCATCGGCTCGCTCAGCCTGTACCAATGGCTCAATGACATCCGGAACGGTAATCAGGGCGCTGAACGCACAGTGACAATTCAGCTGCAGAATGAACGATCACACCAAGGTCGTGCAGACGTGGAAGCTGTTGCGGGCGCGGATCATCAAGCATGTCAGCGGCCCGCTCAATGCCAAGGAACCGACGTAGCGATGGAAGAACTGACGCTTGCCTATGAACGATCAATACTTCGGACATTTTTGCGAAACGGGCTTAACCGGCTGGGGAACTTTGCTTGAATGTGAGTGGTGCAACTCCACCGCAAGCGGTTCAGAGCCTATGACAATAGTCACCGACATGAGTGGTAAGAGGCCAGGGCGTCCATCAGCTACAACCCGAAGTTCCTCTGTGGTTTGCTACGATCCCTTGCGCGGACGCGTCACGGGACACCTGTGCAGTCGCTACTGCGACTTCTCCGAGCGCCCGCTGGCGCGCCAGTTCGAGCTTCTTGCGATTGGCCAGTGTCCTCCCCGGGTGAGGACCGCGGCGCGCGATCCACACTCCGAACTGATCTCGGAGGCCGAAAAGCGTTTCGCCCGAAAGAGCGGCAAACAGACGTTCGGCCTGGGATACTTCTTCAGCGGCTGCGCGAATCCGGGCGGAACCGGGACTGGAGATTGCGACGCTGGCAGTGGTGGACGTTACCCGCCGCTGTGCGTTTTAGCTCGCGGTGGCGCAGACCCCGCCCGGCAAAAACCGACTTTACCCGGAAGGACAAGCGCGAGAAGAAGCAGCGCGGGGATTTCTATAACCAACAACTCCATGACCAGCGCCACGATTTGCCAGCACGATCGGTATCACTGTAATCAAACAGCTACTTTGCCAAGCAAGAAGTCCCTGGATGAGGGGCAGCACTGAATCTCTGCATCCCCTCACCAAACTGCGCCACGACGCCACCGGTTTGGTTTCTCTACACGGTACATCAGCGGCGGGGGCGGCGACGCAAGTATGATGGCAAAGTCAACTTTCAGGAAGCGGGTCGCTGTGGGGCGCTCGGCCCAGTGGCCCCGAGGAGAACCCCATATCCATTTGCCCCTGGCAAATTGGTGTGGCCTTTCTCCATAGCGCCAGCTGCGCAGGGGGTGGTCCTGTGGAAAGATCCCAACAAACCGGTCCATTATGCCACGGCGGCCTCCACGGACGTGATCCGCTGGGAGGGTCGTAAATTGGTGGAGTTATACCACCTCGCCCGGTTCCAATTGCAGGTTCTCTTCCGCGCTGGCAAACAGTTCCCAGGCCTCACCGATTGTCAGGCGCGCGCCGCCGCGGTCCTGCTTTCCTGCAACGCCGCTGGCGACCCTCAATCTGGCCCGAGCCGAGATTACAAGTAGCGAGCCGAGGATTTCCACGTCTTCTCGATGGCAGTGGGAAACTAACGGCATTTAATGCACGGTTGCTTTCGAAGAAGGAGTCTTTATTGACAACAGCGCTCGACCCCAGGTGGGTGAAAAATCTATCCCAGCTATAGAGAGACTCAACACCCGGCCTTTATTACCTGATTTTTGTCAACTATTGAACGATTAGAGTGGAATAAATAGCCATGTTGTTTACGATCGCTCCCACGGTGTGTTCTTCGATGTCCAGCCGCGCGCTGGAAGAGAAAGTTGCCGCGCATGGACATCGCGCCATTTTCGTCGGGATTTGCGGCGCAGGGAGCTGCATACGCCTACGGTGGTGGAGGACGCCGCGCAGTCCGCGGCGCTCTTCGGCGACGACCTGCCGCTGGCGTGGGACGCCGAACGCGGCGACTACGTGTATGCGTATCTGCCCTCCCTCCGTCCGGCGCCTTCTTCCGCAACGGGAGGGCGACGCTGTTGGATCGTGCGCGTGCCGACGCCCGGAGCCGGATCAGTTTACGGCTGATGTCTTTCTTCGACTCCCGTCTGGAAAGAGACTGGAGTTGAACGGTTGATCCCCGACGCGGATTTCATCCGTTACCAGGGAGATCAACCGCAGTGGCTGACCGGTATTCACGCCGTTTTAGAGACCGAGGCGGATGAAGCAACGTTGGATTGCGGTGCCCGACGCGGTACATCGCGGCTGGCAGAGTGGCCGCTCCACCTGCTCCGACGCCGCCCACGCCCTCTTTTCCTCCTCTTCGGCCTGAGTGGTGGAGATTTCTCGATCTGTAACCCCGCCGCCGAGCATCGAACCGGTGTCCGAGCCGCAATGGGGAAACTTTTGGATTGTAGTATACGGGTTCTTCCACCGCCGCAATTGAGCGCGAGTAGCAACATCGTAGAAACTGGCGTGTTTACCCTTTCTTGGACGTTCAGTGCATCCGATGTCAGACGCTCAGTATGTCCTTGAAGAGGCGCTGTTCCCGAACTTTAGCGACGCCGTCGTCATCTACGAGGGGGCGCCACGCTCCACGAACTCTACGGGCGTGGACCGGCTGATTATTACTACCGGGTGCACGTCACGGTGAACGGAAACGTGAGCGACTGGTCGGAAGGAATTCGTCGTACGCGTCGCGCCGGAGGCCTCGGTTGGAAGTCAAAGAGTCCAAGTGAGAGTACAGCGAGGCCCACGCTGCTCACCATCCACCGCGCGCTGCTGCGCCTGTGCGCTGCCATTGGCGATCTCTTTGCCGTGCTGACGCTGCCCGAGCACTATCACGAATACGAGGCGATCTCCTACGCAGGACAATTGAGACAAACGGTAGAGTTCGCGCCGCCAGGCACGGCCCCGAGTTATGGCGCCCTGTACCATCCCTGGTTGATTGGCCGGGAAGAAACCCGTCCCGACCGCGCTTCGTTCCACCCCTTCCTGCGGCGCGGTGTGGGGTGTTCGCGTACCGTGCAGTCACCCGCGGCGCGTGGGTGGTCCCAGCGAATGAGCCGCTCCGCGGCGTCATGGCGCTCACGCCGACACTGTCTCGTGATCGTTGGAGCGGGCTGCAGGAGGCGCGGGTCAACATCGTCCGGCAAGAACCGCAAGGATTTCTCAAGCAATACGTAACTGAACGAAGCATAC
>ERZ1370068.5540-contig-4562_pt1 | contig 25791 bp, 40 predicted proteins | sample MGYA00561227_ERZ1370068 | MGnify/ENA primary metagenome ERZ1370068 (study PRJEB38410, sample SAMEA6850437) | metagenome | study: Metagenomic assessment of the ecological functions of the soil: analysis of the soil microbiota associated with the...
GGTGTACTTCGATTCAGTTACGTATTGCTAACCGGCGGGCGCGCTCCAGGTCGCTGACGATCGTCACGGGTAAATGATAGGAAGCGGCGGACGTGCCAGGCACGCCCGCCGCTTTCAGGTGGGAGCCGATCGGCTACCAGGTCACCTTGACGGTGGTGGCGGTGATCATCCCTGCCATCAGGTTCTTCATATCGGCGCCCGTGGCTTCCACCGGTGATGGTGTAGGTGCGCCGCCGTCGACATGACCTCTGGCCGAAACCGACCTTTAGCGCCCATGGTGTTGGTGACCGCGAGGGCATTGCCATCAACCGACATGCCCAGCGAGTCGACGGTCAGGGGGTTCGCGTCGCTCATCACGATGGCGAGAACCCGCCTGGCATTGATCGCGCCGCTGACTTGCATTGATCTTGCCGCCCTGCTTGACGGTCGCCAGGTTTATGTCCAGCCCCGGTCACCGCCGTCGAGCCTTCACCTCGGTGGAGCCGCCAGTACTGACATAACGAGTCACCGGCGGCGGTGGCCGTGGCGGCTCTGCCATCATCAGAGCAACCCACGAGCACAAAGTGCAGCGGCCCATCCACCACACCGCGACAATTCGATTCGCCGATCTTCCCTTCGTCGTACGTCGCCCCGATGGCGTCCGTCGTGGAAGCAGTGAAACGACGGGGACCGCTATAGAATCCCAAACTTTGTCGAGGATCTGGGTACAGTTCGCGGGCGATGCGGTCTCATTCACGGTTTGCGGAACGGCGGGCGCGGCTGGCGCAGCGCACTTTCTGGCGGTGCGCGCGGATTCGATCGACGGTGTGGTGGCGGATCTCGTCAGGCTGCATGCCACCGACCCGGCCACCCCGTATCTGTCGCCGTCACGGCGCGACTGCCAACCGCCGTCGCCGATCTGGACGCCGAACTCTATGAGCGCCGCGCTGCGGTGCGGCACCTCGCCATGCGCCGCACGCTATGGACACAATGCGGGCCGAGGATACCGTTGATTCAGTCGGCCGCCAGCGATCAGGTCGCCGACGACGGGCTGCCGACGCCTGCGGTAGCCCGACGCGCAGAAGGCGGGACTCACCGACGACGGTGATGCGTGGCTCGACACGGCTTGCGGCGATCGTGCGGCACCTCTCCGAATTTACGGCGCGGCCAGCGCGAGGAGTTGCGCGCCGCTGCCCGAGCTGGCGGGCAGCTACGACTATGCGCCGGAAAACGATGGGGCGGCGAAACACCCTTGGCGCCAAGAGGTTTTGAGCCGTGCTGTCGGTGCGCGGCGATATAGTCCGCGGGCTAACGACGTGCGTGGACGACCTCGCGTCCCGCTGGACACCGATGGCCGACTGGCTGCCGACTGGGCCCACACGGCGACACCGGTGGCACCGCGCCAGAACTGGTGCGGAGGTGGCTGCGCGCACATTCCGGGCCGCGGCCGTCACAGACATCAGAGTGGTGGTTCGGCAACACGCTGACGTAAGGTCACGACACGCTGCGCGACGCCGACAGCCGAGGTCGACCTCGACGCGTACCCGGTTTCCGCGCTACGACTTGATCGTCTCGCAGGAAGACGTCGGACCATGGTGCTTGCTGCTGCCGGGGCTGGATGTCACGACGATGGGCTGGTACGACCGGGGGTGAGTATCTCGGCGACACCGCGGCAGGTGTTCGACACCAACAGCGAAAATGGCAGTCCGACGGCCTGGTGGAACGGCCGGATCGTCAGCGCGTAGCGGCAGGACGCGGACGGCCGGAGTCCAGGTGCGGCTGCTGGAAGAGGTCAGCCGCGACGCGAAACCAGGCGCTGCGGCGGCGGGCCGACGAGCTGACCGAATGGGCGGACAGTGTGCGGGTCAGTCCGCGGCAATCCCGCTATTCGAGAAGGCTAGTTGTCCGGCGCTTGGCGCGGTCGATACCTCGGCCTTTTCGAATCCCGTGAAATCCCATCGATACCGGATCGAAGCGCGGGGAACTGCGTTGCCGAGATGGAGCGCGAGCGCGGCAATCACGGTCTGGTCGAGGAATCGGATTGGTCGCCACCCAATCGTCCCGACGCCACCGCTGAGGGTTCGCCCTCGTTGCATGCAAGTTCGTATGCGAGCACGCCGGCCGCAATCACCCCAGGCCCGCTTGGCGTTCATGTTGAGCACCATCACAGATCCTTTTCGCGCATGAACGCCCAGGCCTCGCACTGACGTTGACCCCACTCGACGACGGAAGCCGGTGATGACGGCAGCCGATGTCGCGATGATGATTGTCATGAGGACTCTCCTTGACGGCTGGCCTTGATTGCTGTGACCCAAACATCGCCGCAGCATTCGATGTCTCCACAGCTGATATGTAGGCATGAGTTGTCAATAGGCAGGTGAAAGCACCCCGGGTTGGTGCGGGCGGCTTTCGATGATCAGTGTCAGTCGGTGGTGCGGCGGTCGTTGGTCAGCACGACGGTGGTGTCGAGACTTGTTATGCGCGGTTGGGTACCGGCAAGACGTTGAGTTCTGGCGCGAACGGTGGCTGCACGTCTGGGGACGGGCGTCACGGACGATTTCGGTCAGTCGAATACTGTTTGGCTCATAGGTATCTCGGCAGGTCCGGTTCACTCACTCGCCGCCGACCCTGGTCACTGGCGTCCGGCTCGGCATTCTGTGTACCGGCGGTTAGCATCGCGGCGAGTGACCAGGCGCACCAGCCCGGCACTAGCTCGCCGAGCGACGGCCAGACTGGCCACGAGCGGGTTCCCGCACGCGTCTGCGAATCGACGCCACCGCTTGGTGATAAGGCGGCGGTTGCCGGCGTGTCCGCGATGCCCGCAGCGCCGGAGTCGACCCGGCCCAGCGGGCCCGCCGGGTGGGACCCGAGGTTGCGGTGGGAGCTGGCGGTGGCCGCGGCCGCCTCGAATCAGCGGCCTGCCGCACTGTGGGCGTTGCCGGCCTTGGTGATCCGAGCCCGGCACCCGCGAGGCTCCCGTGGAGTACTCGCACGGCACCAGTCCGACGTGGTGAAGGCGCCGATCCGAGGCAGCCGGTGAATCCGCGGGCCAGCTCGCCGATCTCGGCCGTCAGCGCCAGGCCGCCGGTGAGCGCGGGAGATGCCGCGCAGGCAGCCCAGCCGGTCGGGACCGGGTCGGCGCAGCGTGGTGCGGCGGCGATCGTCGGCGATCTGCTCGTCGAGGCGGTCCCGGGCACGCGGTCGCTGGCCAGGACGGCGTCGAAGCGGTGGTCGAACGCCGCTCCGCAGTGCGGGCGTCGTCGAAGCGTTGCCGGCGCAGCCATTCCTCGTGCGCGCACGCTCCATGGCGTGTCCCGCCGAAATACGACGATCGTGCCGCGCAGCAGCAGTTTGGAGAGCCGATGCCAGCACCCGCATCAGGTCATCAGCGCGGGCATCTTCGCGGGCCCGCACCAGATCGCGCACCGCCTCCATCCGACGCTCCGGGCGACGGTTACCGCGGTGATGTCGCCCAGACCGCAGCAACCGGGCCAGATGCGCCGCATCGCGGGCGTCGGTCTTTGACCCGATCGCCAGCTGGGCGGATGCAGCTCTTCGACGGCGCGGCGACCAACGGCCCGATCCCGGCCGCATCGATCGCCCGCGCCCACCGGCGAACCCGGTCGGGCCGGCACCCGTACGCCACCCGCACCGTGGGCCGCGCAGCTGCCGCAACCAGCCCAAAGTACCTCGCCGTGATCGGGGCACCGCCGCGCCTTGCTCGAGTTTCCGAACCGTCTGTTCGTCGACGGCGTGCTGCGACCACCGAAAGCGCATGCACGTCCAACCCGCACGCTCGTGCCGTGAACATCCACCGGAGGCCTCCTGATCTGCAAATGTGGCTCTACGCCGGCAGTGAAAAAGTTCACCCACGCCGACAACCCACGAACCGTCACTTGCAGCCCGAGGCCTTCGGCCTCCAGATCATACCTCCATACCCGTCTAGCGCCAAGGATTGGGCCCCACCATCCGAAGATTTACCGATACCGGCCAGCCGGTACTAGGCGCTGACCTTCCGGCCGCTGCGACCGTTGCGCCGCTTATTCGTAGGCCTCGGCGGGCCCGGCGCGTCTCGGGTGGCACGCGCCGAACTTCCGCTGCGCCAGGTGGCTGCGCGCATTCAGGCCGCGACCGTCACAGACATCAAGTGGTGGTTCGGCAGCACGCGCTGTCGTGGAGCGCGACCACGCGCTGACGATCGACGCGGTCGAGGTCGACCTCGACGGCACCCCGGGTTTCGCTGCCCGACGATGACACCGGCGCCGACCTCGTCGCCCACGCCGGTACCGCAAATGGTTTCCATCACGGGGGTCCACCGGGCGGGAATGGCCGTCGCGACCAGCGCCGCAAAGGACGTGAAACGCACCCACTTGGAACTCGGCGGCAAGGCGCCGGTGATCATCTTCAATGATGCTCGACATTAGAGGCGGCAGTCGAAGGGCTGACGGCCGCAGGCTATTTCAATGCCGGGCAGGACTGCACCGCGGCGACCGCATGATGATCCGGGACGGTGTCTACGACGAATTCCTCTCGAGCGATGACCGATCGGTGCGGAACACCAAGACCGGACTGTGACCCCGCCGACACCGGACATCCTCTTCGGGCCATCAACAACACCAACCAGATGAAGCATGTGTCGGATTTGGTGTCGCGCGCACGCAGGCTATGCTCAGAATCTTGGCCGGCGGCAAGCGAAAGGAAGGCTCGGGGTTCTTCTACGAGGCGACGCTGATCGCCGATCTGAAACAGGACGATGAACTGATCCAGACCGAAATATTCGGCCCCGTCGTCCTGCTCAACGGTTCAGCGACGAGGAAGAGGCAATCGCATTCGCCAACGGCACCGAGTACGGGCTCGCGTCATCGGTGTGGACCAAGATGTCGGCACACCGCGGCCCGGCTGGCGGCGCGACTGGACTTCGGCTGCGTTTGGATCAACGCCCGTATTCCGCTGGTGGCCGAGATGCCGCACGGCGGCCAGCCTCCGGTTACGGCAAGGACCTGTCCACGCGTACGGATTTGTGTGAGAAGGATTCTCCACACCCAGTGATCCCAGCGCGTTGGAGCGCATTACGACACGGCTTCGAAGGCTCGGCTTCCACTGCCCGCGACATTAGGGGGGTCCGATGCTTGTCGGCGTACCCCGGCCATTGGCGACTCGCATTGATGGGCTTACGACTATGGAGAGAGCCACTGAGGAGGTATGAGCCGAGCGATCGTCGCGCACTGCGCGATTGATCCGACATGCCCCAACAAGCCCATATGGGCGCCTCGCCGGTGCGATGGTGGTCTCTCGCCGACGCGCCCGCACGGCAGCGCCGACGGCCGGGCCGAGGCTGCATCGGTCGCTTGGAGGGTGAGTACGGTGTCGCAAGGCGCGCAGGAGATCGCCCATACGTCCACTCCGCACCTGTCCCGACAGCTCGGGATGTGGGCGATCGTCGGCTTGGGTCTCGGATACATGACCCCGATGACGGTCTTCGACACGTTCGGGATCGTCTCGGAGTGAGACGAACGCGGTGGTGCCCCTCGCCTACCTCTTCGCGCTGGTCGCGATGGTGTTCACCGCGATCAGCTACGGCCGGATGACGCGTGTCTACCCCTCGGCGGGATCGGCGTATACCTACGCGTCCGAGGCGATCCATCCGAACTTCGGGTTCCTCGTCGGGTGGTCGTCGCTGCTCGACTATTTGCTGCTTCCGATGGTTAACGCGGTCATCGGCCGCATCTACTTCGAGTCGTTCTTCCCGGAGGCCCCGTCGTGGGTGTTCGTCGTGGTGTACGTCGCGGGGATCACCGCGCTCAATTACTTGAGCATGAAGGGAACGTCTCGGATCAACGGGATCCTCGTGGTGTTCCAGGTTGTGCTCATCGCCGCGTTCGTCGTCCAGGCGTGGCTCGCGCTGCGGAATGGCATGGGCGAGGGCACGATCTTCACGCTGGACCCGCTGTACCACGAGGGCGTCCAAATGTCGGCCGTCGTGGCGGGCGCCACCGTGGTGTGCTTCTCGTTCATCGGGTTCGACGCGATCACGATGTACAGCGAGGAGGCCAAGTCGCCGGATACGGTCCCGAAAGCGATCGTCCTCGCCCTGCTCATCGGTGGCGCGATCTTCTTCGTTGCGGCGTGGTTCAGCCAATCCGTGTTCCCGACCCTCGAGGGTTTCGAGGTCACCGATGACACGCTTCCCGAGATGGCGCTGAAGGTGGGCGGCGAGTTGTTCAAGATCTTGTTCGTCTCGGCCGCCCTCGCCGCCGTGGTCGCCTCGAGCCTCTCGTCGCATGCCAGCGTGTCCCGCATGATCTACGTCATGGGCCGCAACGGCAGGGGCCGCATTCCCCGGTTCCTGTCGTACATCCACCCGAAGTTCCTGACCCCGACGCACGCCGTCCTCATCGTCGGCATCGTGTCGCCTGCTGGCCGTCAAGTTCACGCTCGAGTTCATCTCGTCGATGATCAACTTCGGCGCCCTCATCGCGTTCACCGTCGTGAACCTGACCGTCATCGTCTTCTACGCATTGCGCCTGAAGCAGCGGCGCACGGCCAAGGAGATCTTCAGAAACATCGTGCTGCCGTTCATCGGAATGTGCCTCACCGGCCGTGCTCTGGTTGAACCTGCACTTCGATGCCCTCCTGTACGGCGCTATCTGGCTCGCGATCGGAATCATCCTGCTCTTCTACATGACCCGCGGCTTCCGCGCGCCGCTCACGATGAAAATCGAGGAGGAGACACTTGCCGAGGAGGGCACGCCCGTGCCCCACGTCAAGCATGGTGCCTATTGACCGCGTAGGCGACTTCGTCGGTACCGCACCAAGGTCGATCACCGCCGCAGCCGCTGACTACAGATAGGCGGTCTGGTTTCACCAGCCGCACCGACGCCACCCGTCCGGATAGAACTCCCGCGACGGAAAGCGAAGCAAGGTCGAGGTGCAACCGGTACAGGAGGCCGGGACCGGCGTCCAACGCCATCCGAGCAGCGTCTTGATCGGTGTCACGTGCGACACCACCAGCACGTTCTCGCCGTTGTGTTCCTTGATGATTCGGGCCTGCGCCCGACGAACCGCGTTCGGCGACGCTGTCGAAGCTCTTCCCGTCGGGCGGCGCGGCGGTGGTACTCGGTCAGAGATTCGTTCGTGGTGGGTCTCGGGATGATCCTGCTCGGCGTGGTGCTCATGCTGATCATGCGCGCCCGCCAGGCCGCCTTCTTCCGCGGCGAGACCCTACGCAAAGACACACCGGTCCTCGTCGTCGACGAGCCATAGCCGCCGGCCCTAGCGCTCAGTGATGGTGCGCCGCGTGTTCGGCGGCGATGTCCTGCGGTCCCGGTGTGGCAGGTCCCGCCCTCGGCCTTCGGCGAGGGGGCAACGTCGATCGACGGGTTCTGGTCGAAGAACCCGAACGGCTTCAGCCAGAACGAGATCGTGTCGACCGGCATGATCGGCCAGTCCTCCACGCGGGTGATGTGGTGGATGCCGAAGACGTACCAGAGCACGACGTCGGCGTTCTCCAGCGGCGCGTCGTCGCTGATCCACTCCGTCAGACCGGTGTCAACGGTGGACTGCGTCGGGTACTTGCCGCACGGCCAGCGCTCGTCGTCGTCGTGCCGCGTGACCCACAGCGTGTGGCCGATGACCGGCGCCCGAAGGTACTGCGGCGTCGAGGGTCCATGATGGCCGGGAACGCGGCGCCGGGCACCAGCTTGTAGGCGACCGGGGTGCCGTGCCGGTTCAGCTTGTCCGGGTTCACGACCTTCCAGCCGCGCTGGGTGTCCCAGTTGTAGTCGCGGGCGGAGGACGCCTCGGAGGTGATCGGGGTGGACTGGGTGACCAGAGCGAGACCGTAGGGGTTCTCGTCGGACACCGGGGGTGCGACCGAGTCGACCTCCACGACGGTGTTCGCGGACACCGTCGACGTCAAGGTCGAGGCGGGCGACCAGGAAGTGCTGATGGAACGGCGCGTAGGTGCGGTTGTCGACGACGGTGCCGTACGGGCGGCGCGGCCTCGCCCTCGGCATAGGGGGTGGTCACCATGATGCCGGTCGCGCGTACCTCGCACTCGATGTTGCCGTCCTGGTAGAAGCGCCAGTAGACGAGGTACTCGTAGTTCGCGACGGTGACGTGGCACGGAGACCACCATGCGCCGCTGCCGGCGCACCTCGGCACCGGTCACCGCGATCGATCGTGCTTCCAGAGGACGGCGTTGTCCTCCTCGTGCAAGCAGATCGCGTTCTTGATGTCGTACGGCGCGCCCGCGGCGTCGTGCAGCACCGCGTCCGACGTAGGCGATCTCGCCGAGGCAGTCGCAGCCCAGCTCCAGCGAGGTGGTCATGAAGCCGAGGCCCCACTCGCCGATGTCGTAGGCCGTCCTGCGGTAGTGGTCGAACGTGGGGTCGCGGTAGGGCACCACCATCTCGGCGAACGACATCCGGTAGGCGATGTCACGCCGTACCCCGTGGTCGTCATAGGCCAGCTGGTAGATCACGGGACCCTCGCGGTAGTTGAAGCCGAGGCGCATCGACCAGTTCTGCCACCGCAGCTCGGTGCCGTCGAGGTGAAGGACGCGCCCTCGGGCTGGGTGATGTGCAGGGGCTTGCAGATCGGTGCGCAGCTCGCCCTTCCACGGCCCGGGCACGTACTCACCGTCGACCGCCGGCATTCCGACGTCGTACTGGTCCTCGATCTCGAGGAGCTCCAGGGTGTTCATGTCCACGAGGACCTTCAACCCCGACACCGGGTGGGCATACGGGTTGCCATCGGGGGTCTCGCGGACCCATAAATCGCACCAGCCCGAGCCGGCGGTCACGGTACTTCTCGGGCATCAGCGCCTTGCCGTAGGTCCATACGTCGACGATGACGCGGCTCATGTCCGAGATGCCGCGTTCGCGCAGTTTGGCCCGATCACGGCCGGGTGCTTGCGAAGCGCCGCGTCGACCTCGTGGAACTCGTCGACGGTGAAGTTCGGCGTGACATCGGGAACGTGCTTGAACGAGAGGACGGCGTCGCCGGTGAGGTCGACCGTCGCTTCGTAGGTCTTGTTGTCCGCAGCGGTTCCACACCACCGCGAACGAGTGCCGGGGCACCGCGTCACCGACGCGCCAGGCCAGCACCTCCTGCTTGGCCGGTTCCATCAGCTCGATCGACGCGAAGCGGAAGGTAGTCGGTGACGTGCCCATCGCGGCGCAAGATCTCGGTGGTGCGTCTGAACTCGTCCGCACTCCAGTGGTTCCAGCGGGTGTAATGTCATGGCCGACCGTCCCTTCCAGACGCGCGACCCCGACGGCCGACACGGGTGACCTGGTGGGTCGGGCCGGCGACCCGGGCCTCTCGCCGAGCATGGACGACCGTTGGTGCAATGCGACGATACGCCCAGGAGGCAGTGGTGAACGGCATAAAGAGCCAGGTTCTGATGTGCGAAGGCCGGCCAGGATGAGTGCTTCAGCGCGACCTGCGCGCCGAGACGGCCAGTAGTTCACGGGCTTTGATCGCCAACCACATTGCGGCGCGGGTATCGGCCGACTGGAGATCGCAGCCGGTGAGTTCACCGATTCTCCTCAGCCGATTGCGCATGGTGTGTCGGTGGATGTTGAGTTTGGTCGCCGCGGTTTCCACCTGGCCGTTACAGCTGAGGAAGGCTTCCAGCGTGTCGAGCAGCGTCCGATCCGCGGCGTCGCTGTCGAGGGATTCAGCGAGTGTGCGAGAAGTTCCAATTCGCCGCGACCTCGGATGCCCAGGAGCACCCCGAGAACATCGAGGTGGTCGAATTCGCTGAATCGACCGTCTGCGTTGGCCCTGGCGGCAGCCCTGGCCTGATTGAGACCGAAGTCCAAGTCGCCCAGGGACGCCGGTGAGCTCTGCCCGCCGCCCAGTTGTCGCGCCAGCTGGGCGCCAAGCCTGCGGTGGATGTCACGGCCCATTCCGGCATGTTCGCCCGGCAGGATGATCACGATCTCGTCGTCGATCGAGCACATCAGATATGGCACGTCTCCGGCCCCCAGCATGTTCGTGATCTGGGCTTCGGCGGGTAGCAGCGCGCCGACGTTGGTCAGCACCACGAGAACGACATCACCATCTGGATCGAAGCCGAAATATCGGAGCACACCGGGATCGAAGGATCGGGGTTCGCCGAGCAGACCAAGTGTGACCGCGGTGCGGAGTCGCTGTTCGGCATCGATGACCTTGGCCGGTTTCTCGAGTTCGATCGATATCAGTGAGAGGGCGTGGGCAACGAGGAGCCGATCCGACGCCGAGAGCGCTACCTGGGAGCGCACCGCGAGATACCCGCGCGCCGTTTGGGCCGCGCGCACCGGTCTGAATGGTGCAGTAGCCGGCACCATCGGCAATCACCCGACTGGCGTGGCGGCGACCGCTGCGGGGCCGCATGTTTCGGGCCGCCTCGGCAGTGATCGCGAATGACGTGCTCGGTATCGCGACCGCGTGGCTGCGAGCGGCCGTCCGTCTGTCCCGATGACGACCGCGGTCGCCGATAGGGCTTGGCTGAGTGCGGCGACCACACCCGGTACGCCGTCGCGCAGGGTGGCGCGCGCGAATATCTCCTGCTGGTCGACGACGCGTTGAACCGTGCCGGAGCTGATCAGCGGTCAGTTCGTCGATGACAGCACGGGTGATGGCGATGAACGGTGTGTCGGCGGGCACCTGCAAGATCAGGAGCCCGAGGGCGTCGCCGGCTGACAGCACACCGTCCGGGACACGGTCGAAATTGGTGCCGGTATCGAAAGCCAGCGCCACGACGCCCGCGGCGGACAATCGGGCCACATACTCGTATTGCTCGTCGCTCGTCGGCCCCATTTTCAGGCCGGTGGTCACTGACAAGTTCGCCGCCAGACAGGTACGGCGTGGGATCGGCAAGCTCGATGGCGTGTGCCCAGCTGATCGCCCGGTCGGCATTCTCGCGTCCGGCCACCAGCGTCAGGCCGAGGTCTTTGTGCTCAGCCAGGCGGCGCACGGTGATCGCCATGTCTAGAAGCTACTTCGAATGCAAGCAGCGCGCCCGCGACTTGCTCGCCGGCTGGCGAGTGGATGTGGCGATCAGTGCCGGCTCACTCACGCGGAGGTTGCGTCGCCGAGGGGCGGTGGGGCACTCCGGTAGCTGACCGGAGTCTCCGACAACGAAATGGGGTTGGCGACTTGTGGTGTGGCACTTGCCGGTACAGGCACCGACACGGTCAGGCCGAGCTGTTCGGCGAACGTGAACGCCTCGGCGATGTTGTTGATCGGGCCCGCGGGCACGCCCGACCGCTGTGAGTGTCTCGTACCAGTGGTCGGCGCCGCGGGTCTTGAGGACCGCGCCGAGTGTTTCGGCGAGGGACATCGCGATTGTGGACCCGTTGCGGGTTGGACGCGAACCTGGAGTCGTCGGCCAGCCATGGCGGATTCACGGCCTCGGCTGAGCAGCCTGAACTGCTTGTCGTTGCCGACGGCGAGCGCGATAGGACGGTCTGCGGTGGGAAACGTCTCGATATGGCGCAATGCTCGGGTGGCGGTTGCCCATGATGCCGGGCACCGCGCCGGCGCCCAGGTAGCCGGATGCCTGATTGACCAGTGACGACAACAGCACTGGAGAGCAGGTCGGTGTCGACTCGCTGGCCTTGTCCGGTTCGGTCGCGGTGGGCCAGCGCGGCCAGGATCCCGACTCAACGCGTGCAGGCCGGCCAGGACGTCGACGAAAGCGACTCCCGCCTTGGTGGGTTCATCGGGGCCGGGGCCGGTGACGCTCATCAGTCCACCGACCGCCTGCACCAGCAGGTCGTAGCCGGGCAGGGCGGCACCTCGCTCGCGGCCGAACCCGGTGATCGAGCAGTAGATGAGGTCGGGCTTCGACGCACGCATGGTCTCGTAGTCGAGACCGAATTTCTCCATCGTTCCGGCGCGGAAGTTCTCCACCACGATGTCGGCGGTGGCCACCAGCTCGCGGGCGCGTTGTTGGTCGGCGGGATCGGTGAGGTCCAGCACCACCGATCTCTTGTTGCGGTTGACCGCGTTGAAATACGTTGCCACGCCCTCAGAATCGTACGGCGGCCCCCATTCGCGGGTATCGTCACCGACCTGCGGGCGTTCAATCTTTATGACGTCGGCACCGAAGTCGCCGAGCATCATGGTGGCGTACGGGCCGGCCAGTACACGGCTGAAATCGACCACAACGAGACCGTCCAGGGCGCCGGATTCATACGCGCGCCGCTCCACCGCGCATGATACACCGTGGTGGTGTGGGTGAAGAATTCCCTTGCCGCGCCGCCCTGCTCCTTGGGACCCAGGCCGCTCTTCTTGGCGCCGCCGAACGGCACATGCGGGTCAGCACCGGCGGATTCGGAGTTGACGTGCAGGACGCCGACGTCGATCTGCTCGACGGCCTGCAGCACCCGGGTGAGGTCCTGGGTGAACAGTGCTGCCGAGAGCCCGAATTCGCTGTCGTTGGCGAGCTGGAACGCCTGCTTCGGCATCGGCGGCGCGTCGCACCGCTAGTACGGGGCCGAACAGTTCCTCGGTCCACACGTCGGCGGGCTGGGAGTCCAGTTCGACGATCGTCGGCGCGATGAAGTAACCATCGGACAATGGGGCCTCGGTGTAGGGCCGTCCACCGGCGAGCAGCGTGGCACCTTGCGCGGTGGCGGTTTCGATGCCGGCAGAGATGCTCTGGAACGCCGCATCGCTTACCACCGGGCCCATCTCGGTGCTGTCGTGGGTCGGGTCACCGACGATGAGCGCGTCCGCGCGGGTTCGCAGCGCATCGAGGAACCGCTCGGCGATTCCGTCGGTGACGATCAATCGCGAAGTGGCCGTACACTTTTGGCCAGTGGAGCGAAACGCGCCTAACATGACCTGCTCCAGCGCCAGCTCGACGTCGGCGTCGTCGAGGACGATAGCGGCGTTCTTGCCACCCATTTCGGCCTGTACCGGTACTCCGCGGCGGGCGGCGGCCGCCGCGATGCGCCGTCCTACGCCGGTGGATCCGGTGAAGGTGATGGCGTCCACGCCTTCATGGTCGACCAGGCTGTCGCCGAGGTACGACCCGCCGATGACCAGGTTGAGGACGCCGGCGGGCAGACCCGCGCAGGTGAGCGCGTGCGCAAGTCGCATCGCCAGCAGCGGCACCGCGCTGGCCGGCTTCCACACCACGGTGTTGCCGTAGACCAGGGCCGGGGCGATCTTCCAGGCCGGGATCGCGATCGGGAAGTTGAATGGGGTGATTACGCCAACGACCCCGACCGGTTTGCGCGTCACCAGGATCTGCTCACCGACCCGCGGTGAGGCGAAAATCTCTCCGGTTTGGCGGTCGCCTTCGTTGCCGTAGTAGCGCAGGATCTGGGCGGCGCGACGCACTTCGGCGATGCCTTCGGCTTTCGTCTTGCCTTCCTCGGCGGCCAGCTCGAAACCCCACGAGGCTGCGTTGCGCTCCACCACGGCGGCCGCTTCCATCAGCACGGCGCCGCGCTGATGGATCGGCGTGGCCGCCCACGCCGCCTGGGCGTCGGCCGCGGCGGCCACTGCAGCCTCGAGTTGGCAGGTCTCGGCTGATCGGCCTTCAGCCACGATGAGGCGTGGGTTGGCGGGGTTGATGCTGTGCAACGGCGCACCGCTGCCGGGGAGCCACTGGCCGGCAACGAGGTTGTGCAGCTCCACGGGAGCGGTCATGGTCGTATCCATCTGAACTCGGCGGGTTTACCGGAAGGCGGACTGGCCGGTCAGGGCGCGGCCGATCGACAACAGGTGCATCTCGGAAGTGCCCTCGTAGGTCAGCACCGATTCCAAGTTGTTGGCATGGCGCAGCGGCGAATACTCCAACGTGATGCCGCTGCCGCCCAGCAGGGTGCGGCATTCGCGGGCGATGCTCAGCGCCTCGCGCACATTGTTCAGCTTGCCGAGGCTGACCTGCTCGGGCCGGACTCCCTCGGCGTCTTTGATGCGACCGAGATGCACCGCCAGCAGCATGCCCTTGCCCAGTTCCAGGGCCATATTGGCCAGCTTCTCCTGGGTGAGCTGGAAGCTGGACAGCGGCCGGTCGAACACTTCCCGCGCCTGGGTGTAGGCGATCGCGGTCTCCAGGCTGTCACGGGCGGCGCCCAGGGCGCCGAACACGATCCCGAACCGGGCTTCGTTGAGGCACGACAGCGGAGCCGACAGCCCGCGGGCGTGCGGCAGCTGCGCCGAGGCGGGCAGCCGCACGTTGTCCAAGACCAGTTCGGACGTCACCGACGCCCGCAGGGACAGCTTCTTGTGGATCGTGTTAGCGGTGAAGCCCGGGGTATCGGTGGGCACCAGGAATCCGCGGATACCGTCGTCGGTCTGCGCCCATACCGTGGCCACATCGGCGAGGTTGCCGTTGGTGATCCACATCTTGGTGCCGTTGAGCACCCAGTCGGTGCCGTCGCGGCGGGCACGGGTGCGCATCCCGGCGGGGTTGGAGCCGAAGTCGGGTTCGGTCAGCCCGAAGCAGCCGATGGCCTCCCCTGCGGCCAGTCTCGGCAGCCATTCGCTCTTCTGCTCCTCCGAGCCGTACCGGTAGATCGAGAACATGGACAGCGAGCCCTGCACCGAAACGAAGCTGCGGAACCCGCTGTCGCCGGCTTCCAGCTCCAGGCATGCCAGCCCATAGCTGACGGCGTTGGTGCCCGCGCAGCCGTAGCCGTCCAGGTGCATGCCGAGCACGCCCAGATCCCCGAAATCCTTTGCCAGTTCCTTTGGCAAAGTAGCCGATTCGAACCACCCCTCGATGTTGGGCCGAAGTCGGGTATCGACGAACTTGCGCACCGTGGCGGCGATGTCGCGTTCGTCGTCATCAAGCAGCCGGTCGATGTCGAACAGTTCCAATGGTGCGCGGTGGCTGCTGGCCGGCGGCGATGCGGTCGTGATGGTCATTGTGTGCTCCTCCCGAGAGACGTTGAGCGGTAGGGATTTAGAGGGTGCGGAACGCGTCGCGGAGAACGGCGAGCGCCTCGAAAAGCAGGCCGTCGGTGATCGCCAGCGGCGGCAGAAACCGCAGCACATTGCCGAATGTGCCTGCGGTCAGGATCAATACGCCGTTGGCGTGGCAGTACCGCGTGACCGCGGCGACCGCCTCGCGGTTCGGATCGCGGGTGCCTGGCACGACCAGCTCGGCGGCGATCATCGCACCGCGGCCCCGGATTTCGCCGATCACGTCCGTGGACGCGGCGATGTCGCGCAGCTCGCGAAGTAAGTACCTCACCGATGGCCTGTGCCCGGGCCAGCAGCTGATGGGTCTCGATTTCGTCGAACACCCCCAGGGCGGCGGCGCAGGCGACCGGGTTGCCGCTGTACGTGCCGCCGATTCCACCGGGGTGGGCGACGTCCATGATCGTCGGCGCGACCGGTCACCGCGGCCAGCGGCAAGCCGCCGGCCAGTCCCTTGGCGGTGGTGATCAGGTCCGGGATCAGTCCTTCATGCTCACAGGCGAACCACGCTCCGGTGCGGGCGATCCCGGTCTGGACCTCGTCGGCGACCAGCAGGATGCCGCGATCGCGGCAGAAGTCGGCCACTCGCCGTAGGAAGCCGTCGGCGGGGACGATGAATCCACCTTCCCCCTGAATGGGCTCGGCCACCACGCAGGCCACGGAGTCGGCGCCGATCTGGGAGTCGACCAAGTGGGCGAACTGGCTGAACGCCTCCGCAGCGCAGTTGGCCGGACCCGACGGCCAGCGGTACGGATAGGCCATCGGCGCCCGGTACACCTCAGGGGCGAACGGACCGGAAGCTGTGCTTGTAGGGCTGGTTCTTGGCGGTCATGGTCATGGTGAGCAGAGTGCGGCCATGAAAGCGCATGGTCGAAAACCACCACGGCAGGCCGCCCGGTGGCCGCCCTGGCGTACTTGACCGCGTTCTCCAGCGCCTCGCTGCCGGTGTTGAACAATGCGGTGCGCTTCTCATGGTCGCCGGGTGTGATCCGGTTCAGCGTTTCAGCGACCTCGATGTAGGGCTCATACGGGGTGGCCAGAAAGCAGGTGTGGGTGTAGCGCGCCAGCTGTTCCGACGCGCGGGCGACGACGTGGGGGCCGCAGTTACCGACCGTGGTGACCGGCGATGCCGCTGCCCAGGTCGATGAAGGAGTTGCCGTCGACATCGACGAGGACCCACCGCCGGCGGCCGCCGCGTACACACCGGCGCTGCTGGTCAGGCCGGCCGGCACGGCCGACCGCCGCCGCGCAGCCAGCTCCAACGACCGCGGTCCGGGCACCTCGGTGACCAATCGCCGGGCCTGGTGCAGGTGCAGGCCGCCCACCGCCGTCTCTACCGCCGTCATATCGATGGTCCTTCCAGTCGAGTCAGCGAAATCGTAGGGACGACGCATGCTCCGGGCCCATGGCCGAGTTGGACAGTGAAGTGAGCTTCAGATGGCCGAGTCGGCGATTGGCTATTTCAACGCCCTGGCTCCACACCGTGGCACCCGAAGGGAAGGACCGCTCCGAGGCAGCGTTGCCGCGACGGCGGATTACGTGTCAAATCCACCTGGATGGCGATCTAGCCGCCAGTCACTCGGTGCTCGATCCGGCCCGAAGCGACCGCAGCTTGGCGGCTACCTCGATGGCGTCGCCCTCACCGACGTCGTCGGAGTGACGGTCCGGGCGGGCGATCATCAGGTACAGCAGTCCGGTGACCAGGACGATGGCCAGCCCGATCGCGACGACCCACCTGTCCAGGAAGGAACCCGTGTCGCCGGGTTTGAGCAGCAACACCATTGCGAAGATCCCGTAGCACAGCGCGAGCACGTTGACCGGCAAAGCCGTACCGACCCAGGTTCCAGTTGCCCGCCGGTCGCCAGCCCTTCAGCCGCTGCCGCAGCGCCGCGAGGACCACCGCCTGGAACGCGATGTAGATGCCGAGCACCGCGAACGCGGTGATGCGTGGCAATTGATCCGGCACCGCGTACACGTACAGGCAGATGAGGATGGGCACGACGCAGGCGACCAACAGCGCGTTGGTGGGCACCGCGATGGCGCTCCGACATGCGTGACAGCCAGCCGCTCATCGGCAGCATCCGGTCGCGGGCGGAGGCGTAGAGCAGCCGGCTTCCGGCGGCCTGCAATGACAGCACACACGAGATGAATGCCGTGATCGCAACGCAGAGGAAGATTTTCGACCCGGCCGTGCCGAGGAGCTCTCCAGGATCGCCGGAATCGGGTCCGGATCCTCCCCGTTCACGATCGCCTGCAGGTCGGGGGCGGCCAACACGTAGCCGACATAGGACATCAATCCGGAAACGCCGCCGACGATGATGGTCAGCATCATCGCCTTGGGGATCCGCCGCGTCGGATCGTCGACTTCCTCGGCCACATCGCCGCACGCCTCGAAGCCGTAGAACAGGAACAGCCCGCTGAGCGCCGAGCCGAGGAAGGTGATGATGTAGGCCGGTGTCGCCGCCGGCGCCCATCGAGTCGAAGAACACCGAGAACGAGTTCACCCGCTTGAAGGCGAGCAGATACAGCCCCAGCGCGACCACCCCGACCAGCTCCGCGGCCAACCCGATCTTGGCAACCCGGGCGAGCATGTGCGTGCCGCTGAAGTTGACCGCCAACGCGAGCAGCAGCAGCCCGACGGCGGTGACCAACTGGATGACCGGGGTGTGTTCGATACCGAAGAGCGACGCGACGAAACCGCCGCCGAACTCGGCCACCGCTGTGACGGTCACGATGACCGCCCACACGTACACCCAGCTGACGATCCACGCGTATTTGCGATTCCACAGCCGTCTGGTCCACGGATAGATGCCACCCGCGATGGGGTATTGGGACACCACTTCACCGAACACGAGGGCGACCAGGAACTGGCCGCAGCCCACGATCACGATCCACCACATCGCGGGCGGACCGCCGATAGAGAGGCTGTACGCAAACAGCGAATACACGCCGACAAGTGGTGACAGGTAGGTGAAGCCGAGCGCCATGTTGGACCACAGGCTCATCGACCGGTGAAAGTCTTGCCCGGAGTAGCCCAGCGCTTCCAGGTGGGTGTCGTCCGAGGCTGCGTTTCGTCGAGGTTCAACCGCACCGGTCATGGCGAGCCTCCTTGGTCCGTCGCCTTCGCAGCTGACATCTTGTCACCGCGAAGGAACCAATGGATCGACTTTTGATCACGGTCGCGCACAAAATTTGAAACTCGTGTTCATCGGTATGTGCGGTTTGCATTTTCCGCGGTTGGCGTCTGCTGCCCGGGTCTAGGCTCGGACCAGCCACTTCTGTGCACCGACACCGCTCGAGGGAGGCGATATGACGATCGAAAAGAGAAGTCGGACTATTCCAGCAAACCCCCACCGATGGCCAGCAACAGTTCGTCGAACGCTGGCGCGAAAATGGGTACAACTGCTATTCCTCGGGCCATAAGTTTTGCCGTGAAGTGTGCCCGGTCATGCAGGTGACCCGAAACGAAAACCACACGCCGACCGCGTTCATGGCCAACATCATCGCGATGGACCGCGGCTTGCTCGACATCGAGGACGTCGCCGACGACTATGTCCACTGCGTGCAGTGCGGTGGCTTGCGAAATCCGTTGCCCCAACACGTTGTTCGTCGGTGACTTCTATCAGGCCCGCACCGAGACCGTGAAGGTGGTGCGCGGCGCCGAGCCCTGATGGTCGACAAGGGACTCGACCGCGACGGCTGGAAACTCTGGAATCGGCTGACCCGTGACCTCACCAACGAGCCGGTGCTCGGTACCACCGACGAGGGTCAGCCGCAGGGCCAGGCCTACGTGCGCAACTGGGCCGACGGACTGAACATCCCGATCGGCGGCGAGACCATCATGTTCGTCGACTGCGAGGCGGCGTTCTACCGGACCTCCAACACCCGGGCCACCGCGCAGGTGCTGCAGAAGGCGGGCGTCGAGTTCGGGCTGATGAACGAACAGTGGTGCTGTGGCGGCCCGGCCGCGGAGATGGGTTACGTGGAGCAGTCCCGCGCTTTCGCCGAACACAATGTAAACGATTGGCGCGCATCGGGAGCGAAGCGCATCATCGCGATCGAGCCGCACGACTACATCCATTTCACCGAGGACTACCCGGCCTACTTCGGCGCGGACTTCGACTTCGAGGTGGTCCAGATCGTCGAGCTGGTCGCGGAGCTCATCAAGGAGGGCAAGCTGGTCCTGGACAAGCCGATCAACAAGACCGTCACCTATCACGACCCGTGTCGGCTGAACAAGCGCAAGAACATTCACGAGGCACCCCGCTTCATCCTCAATTCGATTCCGGGCCTGACGTTCAAGGACGTCGACCACGTCACCCAGTGGTCGTACTGCTCGGGTGGCGGCGGCGGCCTGCCGATCGAGAAACCGGAGATCACCGCGGAGATCAGCCGCACCCGGCTGGCGCGGGCCCAGCGAGCTCGGGGTGGACATGCTCGTCAGCGCCTGCGTGTGGTCGGAACGGCCGCTTGCCACCGCCGGCCACGACGTCGGCATCGAAGTGCGCCGACATCATCGAGCTCGTCGCCGAATCGGCCGGCATCGACATCGGCGGCCGGCGCGGCGCGTCGGAGCTGGAGGCGACGCGATGACCACCGCCACCGTTCGGACGTTGGACGACGCCGTCGTCGCCGACCTCGAAGCCATCATGAACGAGCCCGGCTCGGTGCTCACCGAACATCTCGAGCCGGACCAATCGCGCCCGGGTGCCCGCACCGTTCCCGGTGCACCGGTGGGGTGAATACGTGCCTGCCGCAGTGGTTCTGCCACGAACGGCGCAGCAGGTATCGGAGATCGTGAAGCTGGCCAACCGCGCGCGGCATACCGGTCGGTGCCGCGAGCGGGCGGCACCGGACTCAACGACGGCGCGGTTCCGTTGCGGCGGCGGGATCATCGTCGACGTCAAGCGGATGAACGAGATCAAGGAGGTCGACCTGGCCGACCGCTGCGTCACCGTCGGACCCGGCATCAGCATGATGAAGCTGAACGAGGAACTGAGCAAATACGGTGTGTTCCACCCGGATACGCCCGCATCGTACCCCTGCTCGCTGGTCGGCGGCCGGATCGCCTGCAGCGGATTCTCGCTGCTGGGCACCCGATTCGGGCACACGTCGCGATCTGGTGATGTCGTTCGAGATCGTGCTGCCGACCGGCGAGATCATCCGCGTCGGCGACGGTGGCGGCAAGAAGATCCGCAAGTCCTCGACGGGCTACCACCTCAAGCATTTGTTCATGGGCCATCAGGGCACCCTGGGCATCGTCACCGAGGCGACGTTGGAGGTCGTCCCCAAACCGGAGGCCGAGTTCGCGGCGTTCTTCGCGTTCGACGACTACCTGAAGGCGCACCGCACGGTGTATCACATCGTCACCTCGGGCATCGCCACCCTCGCCGGCACCGTGCTGTTCGACGAGAAGAAGGTCGAGTACCTGCGCCGCGATGACGAAGCGTTCATCCCGATGCCGCCCTGGGTGAATTCGATTGTCGCAACGGCGCTTTACGGGACAAAGGCGGAGGTGAGCGCGGCCTCGAAGATCCTGATGGAGAAGGGCCGGGCCGAAGGCGGGCGCTACACCGGTGACCACATGGCCGTCGGGGACTGGGCGTCCCGGCACGACCGTTACGCGAACCCGCTGCACGGGCGGGTTCCGGGCGGCCAGGTGGTGCCGATGTCCTGGCACTGTGAGGATGCGTCGCTGAACTGGACGGTGCTGCCGAAGGTACGCGAGGAGTGGACCGCGATCGCACAGCGCTACATCGACGAGTGGGGCATCTTCGACAACTGGGGCATGTACTGCTACACCAGCGCCTCCTACAAGCCGTGGGGCGACTATCTCGCCGAGATCGACATCGGCATCTGGGAGGAGAAGCTCAACGACGACAACTGGGCGGCATGGGTGCGGTTCAAGTCCGAACTGGCCCAGGTGTCGCTGAAGTACGGCGGTTCCATGAGCAACTGCCACGGCACTACCCGTGCCGGTGACGCCGAACACGTGCCTGAGGAGATGGGTGGCGGCTGGGATGTCATGAAGAAGGTCAAGCGGATGCTCGATCCGAACAACATCATGAATCCGGGCAAGCAGATGCTCGACGAGGCGTATCAGGATTAAGAGGACTGAAGCCATGCGAAAGTTCATCTACAAGCAGCAGTACACCCGCCCGGAAGCCCGTCGCATCTCCGACGGTGTGATCATGCGGCTGCGTGACGTCTACGAGGTAGACCCGGCGCTGATGGAGACGCATTTCAAACAGCAGAACATGCCGCTGTGGGACACCGAGCGAATCGTGGAGTGCCGCAACGACCATCTTGCGTGGATGCATGAGCACTTCGCGTACGAGACGCTGGTCGCTGGCGAGGAGAGTGAACTAGACAAAGGACCGGGCGAACCCGCACTCCAACCTCAGCTACTCACGCCACCAGCGCCAAACACCCCCACCCATACTTCCCTGGTAAACCCTGACTCAGCGTCGCCGCCTTGGAAATCTGCGGTCAAGCGCAAGGGTTGGCGGCGGAGTGAAGGCGACGATGCGGCCGGTGAGGTTGCGCCACCGCACCGCCGACCTGCCGCGTCGCCAGCTACTTGACGTAGGCCAGCGGGGTGACGGCGGGGATTCGGCAGCGGCTCCGACCGGTAATGACCGCGGATGCCGTCGATGTAGCGCCGACAGCGCTGCGTGAGCCCCTCCGCCGTCTGCATCCGCCCCTTGGTGACCAGAATGCCCAAATCGGCGCCACTGAACCGAAAATCTCCGGGACCATAGACCCGCAGGAAGAACGCCTCGTCCTCGCCGGTGATGTCGTGCCAGTCGTTGCTCACCCGCGCGAACGATGAGCTCGCCGTCGTCGCTCGAGGTGCCAGGTGCCTGTCCGGGGTGCGGCCAGAAGCCGCTCGACCGAATCCGCCGTCGGTCTCCTTCATGATCAACTGCGACCAAACATCGACGGCGGCAAGCTCACGCCAGCGGTCGTTGATCTCTTCGACGTTTACCGTGTAGTCCACGTCCATGAATTCCAGGAGATGGAACAGGAACAGCGGCACGTCTGCGTATGCGCCCGCGGTCACATTCGTCATGGACGAGGCGCCGGAAATGCGCGGATTGATCTCGCCGAGATACACCTCGTCGGTGTCGAGGTCGATCAAGACGTCGACCTCGAGGAACCCGCGGTAGCCCTCTTGTGCTAGCCGATCGCCCATCTTACGCACGTGGCTCGATCGCAGTTGCGCGGTGATTCTCCGAAAGCGCCTCGGGGAACAAGTCGTTTCCGCACCAGCCACCTTTGTATGGGGTGAGTTCGGGATAGCCCGTCAGATCGGTCATGAAGGGTCCGACGATCGTGCCATGCCGGGTGATGCAGGCCTCCACCGCGGCGGCCTTGTTGTTGATCCGCTTCATCACCTTCAGCTCTTGTCCCGTCATGTCCTCGGCGTTGTCGTCCCAGTCCGCCTCTGACTTGATGAAGAAGGTGGTCTTGCCTGAGTCGCCGTAGGGTGTCTGCACCACCAGGTCGCCGCCCAGCTCTCGCCGACTCAGCCAGCGCCTGCAGCTCGGCATAGGTGTCGGCCTTGCCGAGCACGTTCGGCACCGACGGGGCGCCGGCCTCGTTGCCCAGTTGGGTGGTGACGATCTTCGAATCAAGCCGCCGCCGCAGGAGTCGGGCGGCAGAATCAGCTTGTAGCCCTGTTCGCGGCAGATCTCCTCGGTTTCCTCGTCGAAGAAAACCATCGCCACCATCGGTGTGCCACCACGGCGTTTCAGGTAGCGCACGCACCTCGGGATCGCGCAGCAGGTAGTTGTTGATGTGCTCGCTTGACTCGAACTCGACGTACGGCTTGTTCTTCGGCGTGAACACCCGTGGATGTGCGCCGTCCCATGAGTCGTAATAGGCGACGTACTGGAAGTTGCGCACCCAGCGGTCGATGCCGAGCAAATTGAACGCCGTCGGGCCAACGAAGTAGATCGGCTGCACATTCGTGCGGAAGAACGTCCGTATCTCGGCGATTCCGTTCAGCCCGCCGGCTACCGAAGGAGCCGCGACAGGGTTCGTTTCGCGGCGCGTTTGGGAGCCGCTGACGACTTGCGCTGACGGGTCGTGCGGGTCTTTTGTTCGGCCATTATCGCCTCCTGCGGCTTCGACCCTGCCCGGCGTCGTCGCGGCGCACGTCGTGCGTGAGTCGAGCGTAGGCCGAAGCCCGCCGACCTTCAGTCATATGGCGCGAAACTCCAGTCGACTCGCCTCATTTACCCGACCGATCGGACTTGCCGTGACGGCTCGCGGCCCGCGATGACGCCCGGTTGCCTCGGGTTATCCCCGGCGGACGGCCGGCCCGCAAGCGCCCCTGCGATCGCGTCAAACGCGCGCAGCGTGTTTTGCGAGTAACCGGGATTTTGCGGGCTCCGGCCAGCTCGACAGTTTCACGCACACCGGTGCGTGTGCGGCGGGTGACGTGGACCAGTTGTCCATAGATGCCTAGGCACAGCAGTACGTCGCCGTACGGGCCCGGGCGGAACCAGAACTGGTTGCGATACCACCCCCGGGCATCGACACCTCGGCAGGTGAGGCAACGAAGACGGACCGCGCGTCGGCGTCGACCGCCCACGCCTCGCGCAGCCACCGCGATCCGATCACAGTTCGCTTGCCGTCGCCCTCGTCCGGTACGGAGCCGCCGTCAAGCAGCATCTGGCCGAACCTCGCCAGGTCCCGCGCGGTGGCGCACATGCCCCCGTCGTGCACCGCGGTGCCGAGCCCGTCACAAAGGATCTGCGGCATCAAACTCGGCGCCGAGCGGCTGCCAGATCAGCGTCGATATCAACTCCGCCATCGGCTTGCCGTGCCGCTCGTTCACACACCCAGCCCAACACGTCGGTTTCGGCGGAACGGTACAAGAAGCGTTCGCCGTGCGGCGCTTCGGCGGACAGTCCGGCGAGGTACTGGTACATCCCACGTCGGCGATGCCGCGCCGGGCAGCGGCGCCGGGCCGATCCACCGCGCCAGCACCGTCACCTCGGCGTCCGGGTCAAGGTAATCCTCGCGGAATCGCACGCCGCTGCGCATGTCGAGCACGTGCCGCACCGTCGCATCGGCATAGCCGCTGGCCGCCAGCTCAGGTACGTACTCGGTGACCGGCTGGTCGGTATCCAGCAGGTTGCGGTCGACCAGCGCGCCCGCGACACATCCGACCACCGACTTCGATACCGACATCACCGCATGCGTTCGGTCAGGGGCGCCTCCGGTGCATACCACTCGGCCACCAGGGCGCCGTCATGCATCACGACGTAGGCGTCGGTGTACGTGTCGGTCATCACTTGCCCCGCCGTCACGACTGATCCGTCCACGCTGGTCAGCGTCACATCGGTGGCAACGGTAGATGCGGTGGCCGGGATCAAGTTCATGTGACGGCCCAGTTCGGCGCGGAATTGGCAGGGTCGGCAGGATCTCCTTGACGTGCCAAAACGCCCAGCGATTAAACGGCGGCAACTGCCAGTTCTCGGCGGTCACCTGAACTGCGGCATCCGAGCCGCCGGCACCGTCAGTCGACATAACACCCGATCGTAGGCACCGGCTCTCGGCAGCGTCGCGACGGCCGTAAGATGCGCATTTCCGCCACTAGGCGCGTTTCCTGCCATGGTCGACGATCCATCCGCCGCGGCCCGCCCGGCCGAGTGCACGGCGCCGTGGATGCACACCTTGCCGCACTCCATCGTCGACCGGCCAGACGCTAAATGGGTGATCGCACAATAGGATCGAGTACTTGACGCGTTGAGCGACAAGCTGCCCAAGGTTCCCCGCAGCTCGATACCCGACGAAGAAGCCGGACGCTCTGGGTTGTCGTGCGTCCACAGGACTACCCGAATCAGTACTCGTAGAAGCCTTGGCCGGACTTCTTGCCGAGTTGACCGGCCTCGACCATCCGCAGCAACAGCGGCGGCGGAGCGTAATTCGGGTCCTTGTACTCGGCGTACATCGAGTCCGCGATGAGTTTCATCGTGTCGAGCCCGATGAGATCGGACAACCGCAGCGGGCCCATCGGGTGCGAGAGACCGGCAACGACTGCCTTGTCGACGTCGTCGACCGTGGCGACGCCCGCCTCCGACCATCCGGATCGCCGAGAGCAGGTAGGGCACCAGCAGCGCGTTGACGACGAATCCCGACCGTGTCGCCGCAGCGCACCACCTGCTTGCCCAGCGTGCCGCTCGCGAAGCTCCTCGACCCGTCGCGGCCGCGCCATCGCTGGTGACGAGTGTGCTGACGAGTTCGACCAGCGGCAGCACCGGCACCGGATTGAAGAAGTGCAGGCCGAGTACTCGGCTCGGATTCTTCGTTGCCGCAGCGATTTTCATGATCGGGATGCTGGAGGTGTTCGACGCGAGCACCGCATCGGGATCGGTGATGAGCTCGTCGAGTTCGGCGAAGATCTTGGCTTTGACGGCCTCGTCCTCGACGACCGCCTCGATCACGAGCTGGCGGTCGGACAGGTCGGCGAGGCTGGTGGTGAACTTCAGCTTCGCAAGTGCGGCGTCGCGCTCGCGTTCGGTGACCTTGCCTGCGCTGACGCCGCGCTCCAACGACTTGGTGATGCGGTTGTGGCCCGCGGTGGTCAGCGCTTCCGTCGGCTCGTAGACCATCACGTCCGCGCCGGCCCGCGCCGACACCTCGGCGATGCCCGAGCCCATCTGCCCGGCACCGATGACGCCTACTCGTTCAATTGAATCGCTCACGTTCCCTTCACAGCATCAGGCCCCGCGCAACATGGCGGGCGGGGCTCGATGGCGACAACTTACCGCTCTTCGTCAGTGGCTTCGGTTCGGCTTCTGCTTCGCGGCCACGCCCGTCATCGTCAGTGGAACTGTCCCTCTTCGGTCGAGCCGCGAGCGCGGTGGTCGA
>ERZ1370068.2275-contig-1430_pt1 | contig 25787 bp, 35 predicted proteins | sample MGYA00561227_ERZ1370068 | MGnify/ENA primary metagenome ERZ1370068 (study PRJEB38410, sample SAMEA6850437) | metagenome | study: Metagenomic assessment of the ecological functions of the soil: analysis of the soil microbiota associated with the...
GACCAATCTGCTCGAAGGCCCGCCGATCAAATATCCGCTGGATCGCTTCCGAGGCAAACGTGAAGGCCGCATCGTAGTCGTCGCGGCGAAAGGCCTCGAGCTGAGCCATCAGCGACTCCGCGGGAGCCTTGGCGTCCCTGGGTCGTTTGGGGAAGACGGTCCCCTGAACGGCGAGCAGGGTCCATGCGACCACGAGCAACGACGCGCGCGTCAAGGTCAGTGCATCACCGAGATGGTGCGCATACTGCCCTCCTCGAGCTCGCCGGCGCCTTTCCGTGCCATCCTCCCTCGGCCTCAACCCGCACGGAGCTCAGCACGTTAGCCGGAGCAGCTTGGGGCGGCGCGCCCGTGCTGTGGCATCGGCCTCCTGGGGCGGACAGCGTCCGAGTCTAGGACGTTACGTCACCGTGACGGGGGACAAGGGTGGGGGCGCCCGCCGCCGGACGGTGCTAGGAGTTGCCTACGCTCGCCGTCATCCAGCGCCGCTGAGAGGGGGCGATTTCGAGGACGATCCGACAGAGATCGTGCCACCTCCGGAAGCGACCGCCCACACGAGGGCCGCAGCCGCCATCCGCGTCTCGACGCCGAGCTTGCTGTAAATGTGCTCGAGGTGCTTTTCCACGGTTCGCCGGCTCAGCTTGAGGATGGTAGCGGTCTCCGCGTTGGTCTTGCCCTGCGCGGTCCATGTCATCACTTCCGCCTCGCGGCCGGAAAGGCCGAGGGCCCCGAGGGATTTCGCGGTCACCGTTCGTGCCTGTTTGTGCAGCACCAGGAAGCGATGTGAGTTGTGCGAGAGGAGGCGCACGACGAGACATGACGCTTCGCCCTCTACGACAAGAGGCGTCATCGGCGGAGGCAAGTCATCGGGACATGCCGAATCGTAACGAGCAATCCAGCGCGCGATGGCGTCGGGCAGGCTCCCGCCGGTCGCATGGGCGCCGAAGAACTCGTCCAGCCAGCGTCGCGCAAGCGGTGTCGTTAGGCGCGGCCGGCCATCGGTGTCGAGCAGAACAAGGCTGCCGTCGATGGGCTCCAGGCCCTGCTCAACCATCGCCACTTGGTCCCGCATGGCGGAGACGACGACCGAGTTCTGATAGCTCTGGTTGAGGTGCGGCCGGAGCACGTTCAGGAGCAGACGGTCGCGCGCGCCGAAGTCCCGAGTGCCGCTGCGATCCAGAAAGACAGCGGTGACCAGGCCGGGTGGCCCCGGGAGGCCCTTGGCGATACGGAACTCGATGCCACGCTTGCGGAAGAACTCGTTGTAGAGCCCGGTGTCGTGGAACTCCCGGCGCGTGAAGAAGTCCGAGTACTTCACCGCCGATCCCCGGCCTCGGCGGTAGGCCCGGAGCAACGGGGACTCATGAACATGCCGTCCGTAGATGCGGGCGTCCTTTTCATCGAAGGCCCCGGGAAGGTTGGCGAAGCCACGGCTTTCCTTCGTGCGGAGATTGTTCTCGCAGTAGATCACCATGTCACAAGGAACGACGGTCGGGAGCTGGGCGAGGAGCCGCCTTTGGAACGAGGCAAGCTCGTCCAGCTCGTAAAGGTCACGCAAAAAGCGTGTCGCTGCGTGCAGGTCCGTCAGCCGCAGGCGCTCCATCTTCCCTCCAGAGCCCGGATGAACCCGGCACGAATACGTAGGTCTGCGTATTGACGGTAGGCGACCTGCGGGCGTGAAGTCAAGGTCAAGGTCCCAAGGGGTACGGATCATGCAACAACTGCACCTGACGCTTCTCGGTCGAGTCGACGGGCATCTTGCCTCCGGACAACCTCTCGACGTCCCGAAGAAAGCCGTGGCGCTGCTCGCATACCTCGCGCTTGCCCCACGCGGGGCCTGTGCCCGGGAAGGGCTCGCCAACCTCCTGTGGGGGACACTCCAGACACCCAGGCACGCCAAAGCCTCAGAAAGGCGCTCTCGACGCTCCGCCATGTGTTTGCCGCCGGCCCCCGGGTACTCCTGATTGGCAGCGATACTGTCGCCCTCGATCTCAAGGCCTTCGAGGTGGACGTCCACACGTTCGAGCGGCGCGTCGCCGAGGCCACCCCGGCCGCGTGTGCCAGCGCGGCTGCGCTGTACCGCGGGGACCTATTGGACGGCTTCCATCTGCAGGAGGCCGCCTTCGCCGAGTGGCTGACCGCTGAACGCGAGCGCCTCCGCGGGATGGCGATCGGCACCCTCGAGTCGCTCCTCGTCCACGAGTTCCACCACCATCGCGTCGAGCCCGCGATCCAGGTGGCGCATCGGCTCATCGCCCTCAACCCCTTGCACGAGGCCGCGCACCGGAGCCTGATGCAACTGTACGCGCGGCAAGGGCGGCGGGACACCGCCCTCCAGCAGTACCGGCTCTTCGCCGATCGGCTCTGGCACGAAGTCGCCGAGAACCCGGACACCGAGACGAAGACGCTGTACCGCCGGATTCTGAACGAGCCGGCTTCGCGGATGCCCACCCGACCGTCAGTGCTCGTGGTCGAAGACGAGATCGTCACGCGAGAGCACCTCGTCGCCATCCTGACCGCCGCGCACTACGACGTCGTCGCCGCGGGGGACGGCGCCGACGCGCTCCTCCTGCTGAGTCGGCGCCCATTCGATCTGATCCTCTCTGACATCGTGATGCCGCTGCTCGACGGCTTCAAGCTGCTCGAGGTCGTCCGCGACAAACGCATCGAGACTCCGGTCGTCTTCATCACCGGCCGCCCGAATAGCGGCTCCGAGGCCAGAGCTCTCCGGCTCGGCGCCGTGGACTACGTCACGAAGCCGATCGACCGCGAAGTCCTGCTCCGGCGCCTCGCGAATGCCATCCGGGCTAGGGTTGGAGCGGCTCGGTGAGTGACGGCAGGCCCGATCCCGCCATCTACCTCGAGCCGGAGGAGGCCGAGCGCCAGAAGGGGCTGCGGATGCGGCCGGTCCACGTCCGCGTCGTGCCGGCTGTTCGCGTGGCTGGCTTCGCTGTCTTGATCGGGCTGGTCGCTCTCCACCAGCGGTTCATCAGTGATGCGTTCTCGTGGGAGAGCTGCTCCGCGTGGCGGCCATCCTGGAGGGCTACGCCCTCCTCGCGTGGCTCGCGCTGGCCCTGTACAAGGGCCGCCCGCCAATTCGGCACCTGTCACTCGCGTTCCTCTTCGTTGACATCCTCGTGGCCACGTACGTGATCTACGTGACCGGAGGCGATCAGAGCTGGCTCTTCGTCATCCTGGCTGTCCGGCCTGCTGACGTTCCGATCCCACTCTCGCGGAAGCAGGTGCTTGCCTTGGTGCATGCCTGTGTCGGCAGCTACGTGGCCATGCTGCTATACCTTGCCGGCGTTGAGGACCGGGACATCGCGTGGCCCGCCGCGCTCGTCAAAGCCGCGATCCTCTACTACGCCAACGGCTATCTCGCGCTCGTAATGCGCACCGGCGCGGGGTTGCGACAGCACACGGCGGACGCCGTCCGCCTGGCACGTTCACTCATCCGCCAGCTCGAAGAGGCCAAGAAAGTCGCCGAGGTGGCCAACCGCACGAAGAGCGAGTTCCTCGCCCGCATCACTCACGAGCTCCGCACCCCCTGAACGGCATCATCGTCACCGCGCATCTGATGCGCGGCACCGAACTCACGCCAGAGCAGCGGCGTTACATGGCTACGACGGACGCCGCGGCGGCGGGCTGATGGGAACGATCAACGACGTACTCAACTTTTCGAAGATCGAGGCGGGCAAGCTCATTCTGGAACGGACGGCGTTCGGGCTTCGCGCCGCGCTCGCCAGGAGTGTGGTGGCGCTCACGAGCGACGCCCAGCGGAAGGGGCTGGAGTTGACGTCGGTGGTCGCGCCGGACGTCCCTGATCGCCTTGTCGGCGATCCGGCCCGCCTCCAGCAGGTCCTCGCCAATCTCGGCGGCAACGCCATCAAGTTCACCGACCACGGAGGCGTTCACGTGGGCGTCACGCTTGTCCAGGTGACGGACGATTTTGTCGAGATCCAGTTCTCAGTCGACGACACGGGCATCGGCATCGCCGCCGACAAGCAGGACATGATCTTCGAGCCGTTCGCCCAGGCCGACGACTTCACGACTCGCCGGTACGGCGGAACCGGGCTTGGCCTGACCATCTCCGCCCAGCTTGTGCGGCTCATGGACGGGCGCCTCTCGGTCGAGAGTACCCAGGACAGGGCAGCCGGTTCACCTTCACCGCCCAGTTCGGGCACGGCTCGCCTGAAGCGGAGCACTGGCCGCCGACCGCGGAGCAATCGGCGTTCCGGAGCGCCCGGCCCGGCCAGATCCTGCTCGTAGAGGACCACCCCGTGAACCAGGAGGTGGCGATCCGGCTGCTCGAAGCCTGGGGCCACTCGGTCATCACCGCCGAGAGTGGGCCGGGCGCGCTCGCCGCGCTTGCCGACCGACACGTCGATCTGGTGCTGATGGACGTTCAGATGCCGCGCATGGACGGCATCCAAGTGACCGCGGAGATCCGCCGGCGCGAGCAGGGCCGCGGATCGCGTACGCCGATCGTCGCGCTGACCGCGCACGGGACCGCGGCCGACCGCGAACGCTGCCTGGCCGCTGAGATGGACGACTACGTCAGCAAACCGCTCGATGCCCGAGTCCTCTTCCAGACGATCGAGCGGTTCGTGCCGAGCCCGTCTGCCGGCCCGCCGAGCATCGCCGAGATCTCGCGCGCCGATCCCGCTCTCGAGCGCCGGCTCGCCGACCTCTTTGCCAAACACGTACCACGCCTACTCGCCACGGTGCGCGATGCGCTCGACCGCGAGGACGGCCCCGGCACCGCTGTCGCCGCTCACACGCTGAAGGGAGCCGTCGGGAACCTGCCGGCGCGCGCGGCCTTCGGCGCCGCCGAGCGTCTCGAGACGTTCGCACACGAAGGCAACCTCGAAGAGGCGAGAATTGCCTACGCCGTGACCGAACGAGAGATTGCCGACCTCCTCACCATTCTCCGCGCTGCGGCGCATAGGAATGCAAAGTAGGATCTGGTCCCCCAGCCAACCCTGAACTCGGCAATGATCCGCTGCGCTTCATCGAGGCTGCGGAACTGACGGAGGTAGATACACTGCTCCTTCAGTGGGCGTCATGAAGCGCTCGATGACGCCGTTGCACTCGGGCTCGCCCACATAGGGGGACTGTGCCGGCGCAATCCGATTTTGGGGCAGGCTCGGAGGGGCCGTCGAGGCCCCCCTTCGATGCTTATACGACGATCAGAGCGGGGCCGTGCGGCGGATCGCCTCGCGCTGGCGGACCTCACGCCGCGTCAGCAGCTCCTCGAGGGAGATGCGGCGCGTGCCTCCGCGCCGCCGCAGCTCAGGCTCGAGCAGGATCGGGCGGCGGCGAATCCGCGCGGCCAGCCCCGCGCTCCGTGCGCGGTCCGCGTACATGCGCGCGAGGAGGCGGCACATGAGCGGGCGGCGGCGGTTGTAACCAAACCGACCCTTGTACTCGGCGGCACTCATGCCATGCCCGCGGAGATGGGTATTGGTGAGCTGGCGGAACACCCTGGCGCAGAGCAGGCAGCGAATGCTGTCCTCCTGAATGGCCTGCCGCGGATCCGCGCGAAGGACCGTGAGGATCCGTGTCCGGTTGAGAACCGCGCGGCGGAGCCGGCGTCGGACGCGGTGCGGCTGACGAGGTCGGCGGCGCTCACCAGCGCGCCCCCTTGGCCGCGACCGGCGTCAGGTCCACCGCGCCGGCGAGCCACAGCCACTGCCCGGTCACCTCCGTGACGCCGCCGAGCGCTCCGGACCGCGCGTGGGCCCGGACCCCTCCGCCAGAAGGCCGCCGGCGCACCCGGACCCCGCAATGTACACCGCGACCGCGCTGCCGATCAAGATCGTCGCCACAGCTTGAGCATGACCGCTCCTCCTGTCGCGCAGGGTGCCCCCGCACCATCCAGACCCGGCGGCTGACCTCGAGCGCTCCCAAATGTGCCTACGGTCGAGGTTAGACGCCGCGGCGGCAGCGACCGTGACCGAGGCGTGAAATCCTCGTGAAAAAACACAACACACAGGCACCAAAGTCGGAGGGTTCGGGGAGGGGTACTCCCGCATGCGGGCATTGCCCTTCCCACTTGCCGGTTGCAGGGGCCCCTGCCCCGGTGCCTGGCCCCATGCAGGGCCCCTAGTGTGTGCAGTTCTCACGAACACAGAACCGGCTTGCGTGGGTCCTGAGCGCCTTCGTCGTCGCGAACTGTAACATCTGGGATCTCCAGTCGCCGCCGGTGGGCGCCCAGTTGGTAAACTTCTGGATGAGCTTGACGCTGGGCGTCCGGCTCCAGTTGTCGTTCGGCCTGAATGTGGCAGATGCGGGGTTGAGAACGTCGCATAGTGGCCTGGCCTAGCAGCCGACGACGCCCGATGAGTGATGGCCATCGACGCAGTCTGCGTAGAACTCAGGCGAGGATGGCGCGCTCAACGACTCGCACCATCCTCGCTTGACCCTCAGGCGGCGGCGGCGATCGCCATCACCCCCTCGGGTTCGCCGACGGGCTCCTCGACTGACTCAGCCTGCCAGCAGGTCACACCCGTTGACCTGGTTGCCAGCGAGCGAGAAGCTGGTCACGGCATTGTCGCCGACCTGCAAGACGACTCGCCCGCTGGTGAAGACAAGGCCGGGCTCCCCAGTGTTCGCCTGGCTGATCGGACCGAAGCCAAACCAGCTCTTGCCTTCCAATACAAACGTTGCACTCCCATCGGGATGGTCGATCTCAGTCGAGGGGCCACTCACGTTGCGGACGATGGTGAAGCCGGTGACGGTATTGGTGAAGCTGAGCACGAGCTTACCCGTGATCCGCGTGACCGTCGTTCCGTCAGCGAATGTCATCACGTCTTGGAACTCGTTGTTCGACACGACCCCGACGGCAATTGGGAATCCGCACCGGTTGGCGGGTAGCGTGAATGGTTCGAACGTCACCGGCTCGCGATCCTTAGCGGCCCCCACCGGGGCAACCGCAGCCAGTACGGTGATCGGTAGCAGAATCCAAAATTGCCGTGCGTCTCATGGAGGCACCTCCCATTTCTTTGGTCCAGCTCTCTCAAACACTGTGGAGTGGCATTGCGGAAACCTTGCAGCGAACTTGCAAACCGCTTCCACCGGCTCGTCCAGAGGGCGGCCAACGCGCACACAAACGCCCCCGCCAGCTACCTTCATGGTCAGCGAGGACTTGAAGAGGTTGAACGCGGACCCGAATCAGGGGCATCGCTCCCTCCCCTAGAGCCGGACAGTGAGACAGCCGGGATAGCCTTGCGAATCGCTCAGCAGGAAGCTGTGGCCAGGTCTACCATGAGGACCGGCCGGGGCCTCGGGTATCCTTCCTTACCCCGAAGGCGGGTTGTCCCATCGATCAACAACATTGATAGGTCCGTCCTCCTTTCCGCCTCGGAACGCGATATGCGCCCCAGGGTTACCTACGGTCAAGGCTAGACGACGCGGCGGAAGCGAACGTGACCGAGGCGGGAAATCAGCGTGAAAAAACAGACGGCACGAAAGGCCGAGGGTTCGGGGGAGGGTCGGGGGTCCTAAAGCTCGTGACAGCGCCCAATGCCCTCACGATTTTCAACTTCTCTGACCAGCCGGCGGGCCTAGCTGATCCCTTTCGCGTTGCAGTAGGTAGTCAGCTCCGCGCGGCTGCGGACCCCGAGCTTCTCGAAGATCGAGTGCAGATGTGTCTTGACCGTGCTCTCGCTGACGAATAGGAGGTCCGCGATGGCCTTGTTCCGGAGGCCGCGGGTCACCATCTTGGCCATCTCGATCTCGCGCGGAGTGAGCAGCCGCGCCAGCTCTCGCGTGCTGACCTCGCGCCGCAGCAGCGTCTCGAAGGCGCGGGCGGCGGACGTCCGCTCGATCCAGGCGCTTGCCCGAATGCACTTTCCGGAGGCACTGCACGAGGAGTCGGGGCGCCATCTCCTTCAGCACCACGCCGGCCACGTCTTGGCGCGTGGCCTCGAGCAGCTCCTCGTCATCGAGCTCAGCGACGAGCAGGACGGCCCGGGTTGGCACCTTGCCGGCCTTGAGCTCCTTCAAGACCTCCAGGCCGTTCTTGCGCGGCATGTGTAGGTCGAGCACGAGGATATCAGGCTTGTGTGCGCGGACCGCCTCTAGAGCCTGTTCGCCGTCCGCGCACTGCGCCACCACCTGGAAGTCAGGCTCCGAGTCCAGCAGGCTTTCCAGCCCACTCAGCAGGAGGGGTGATCGTCGGCGATCACGACCCGGATCGGCATGCTACGCCCCCTGTGACCTGACGGGGAACGTGATCTGAAGGCGGGTGGCTCCGGGTGAGGAGTCGATGGTCACTGAGCCGCCCAGGCGCGCGAGCCGCTCCTTGAGAGTGACGGGACCCAGCTCGAGCGCCGCGAGTGTTGCATGATCGTAGAGGCCCTTGAACGAGAAGCCGCGTCCGTCGTCGCTGATCGCGATATTGACCTGGCCGTCCTCGACCGCCATCTCGAGCCGGGCCGCCGACGCTTCCGCGTGCCGCGCGACATTGATGAGGCCCTCGTGGATCATCAGGTACACGTCGTTCGAGCGCTCCGCCGGCAGCCGATCCAGCCCGGCGAGGCTCGGCTCGACGCGCAGGCCCCACGGGCTCTCCAACCGTCGAAAGACATCGACCAGACGCGCGTCCAGGTTGCTGTCCGGCCACGAGTTGGACAGACCGGATTCTTGAGTGCTCCGATCAGATGACGTAAGGTGCGTTGTCCTTCCTGCAGATTGGCTTGGATGCTGCGCAATCCTTCCTGGCTCCGCTCCCGCTCAGCGGCCGGCACCCGGGTCAGCGTGTCCACGGAGAGCGCCATGCCGGTGAAGATGTGAAACACGCCGTCGTGGAGATCGCGCGCCAGGCGCAGGCGCTCCTCGAGCGCGGCCGCCTCCTGGAGGCGCCGTGTGACATACAGCTGGTTGAGCCGCCGCGCGATGTGGCGCGACACCACTCTGCCCATCAGGAGGTCGTCAGACGTCATCCGCGGCTTGTCGAGGAAGAACAGCCAACCCTTGGCGGTCTCGGCTTTCAGTGTGACGCCTACCACCGACGTCACATCGAAGGATGCGCGGAACGCTGGGTGAAGCGGATCGCCCTGCCATGTCCCCAACCCGTGGGCGGTGGCACGCAGCACCGATGCGCCCCGTCGAGAGCACAGAAAGTCGTCGCCGCCAAGCTCCTCCGTCACGAGCGTGTCGAGGTATCCCGGCGGCTCCTTGACGAGCCGGCACTTCCCTCGCTGCCACGTGGCCAGATACAGCCATGGCTCCTCCGGCTCCTCCCACGCTAGGACGGCGCGCGGCGCGTCGACGATCCCGCGCCGCCCATCCGAGCAGCGCCGAAACGAGCCGGTCCGTCTCATCGAGGGGACCATCGACCTCCGTGGCGAGGGCGTGGACATGCCTGCGCAACTGTCGCTCGTACGCCCCGACCTGATCGAGGACGATGGCGATAACCGCGAGGGACGCACACCGGATGAGGAGCTCATTCAGCTCGAACGACGCGGGCTGGGCCCACCGCTGATATCCCCCGATGACGGTGAAGACGCCGAGGGTGCCGATCGCCGTCCAGACCGTCCCACGGCGGTTCCAGCGCAAGCTTGCCTCGAGAAGGACGAAAATGAAGAGCGGAAGGAGCGGACAGCTGCTGCCCGCGCTCAGCAGCACGACGCCCGACACCGCCGCGAGATCGATGACATGGTTCGGCAGCCGATCGAGGAAGGGCGGCGCCATCGAAAGTCCGCTGAGAGCCGCGATCACCGCCGAGTACAGGACATAGGTCGTCAGCAGCGCGCGAAGAACGAAATCGCGAACGACGAAACCGTACTGTTGGACTTCGGTGGGATCGAGCTGTTGGACGTCGGCGGGATCGAGCCATACCGCTAGGAGCGAACAAGATGCGAGCACGAGGCGCGATATCGCGACCACGCGTTCTGAACGTTCTTGAGGCGAATATGGTTCCATGCACCTATCGCCGTAGACGGATCGAGGGGCCCGGACGACAGGCCATACTCTTAGGTTGGGCGCAAACGCGTGTCAAGGCAGATGTGTGCTTACTGTGTAGAGAAGAAGCCAGAAAGCATGCAACTTACTGCAGGTCGCGTCGAATCCGCAACGGTGGCTCCGCCCTGATTTAGCAGGACGCGGAAAAACCTGGAATCTTTCGGCCATGCGGCGCGCCTCTCCAGTAGCACGGAGGTGTGCATGCGCGACGACGATCGACGTCCGGAGGATTTGTTCACTTTCAGTCGGCCTGCGCAGCAGGGACCGACGGACAGTCCCGACGGTTATAACTGAATGTGACCGCAAGTCAATTGGACCTTGGTACTATACGTTGCGGAATTCGTGCAACAATCGTGTCATGACTTTGACCAAACGGGTCCAAAACCCCACGTACACACCCGACGACGCGGAAGATGTCGTGATCGCCCTCACTACCGCGTCAGCGCACCCAGCAGGGAGGCCGCAACCGGCCCCGTGCCGACGCCGCCGCCCACCTCACGCGTGACCCGCTCATGATGGCCCAGGCGAGACAGGAGTGTCCGGAGGTACGATGCCGCGGGCCATGGTGTAGCGCACCAGGTCAACGTGGCCGCGCAAACCGAGCTTGCGCATCAGATTGGCCCGGTGGGTCTCGGCGGTCCGCCCGCTGATCGCGAGCCGGGCCCCGATCTCGGCGCTGGTGAGGCCCTCGCCGGCCAGGTGCAGCACGGCGCGCCTCGCGGCGTGAGCGCCTCGTACAGGTCGACAGGCTTGCCGCGGCGCCGGCGGGCGTAGTCCGCGACAGCCGACTCCGACAAGGGCGGGCTCAGGTACCGCCGGCCCGCCGCCGCCTCGCGCACCGCCCGCAGGAACTCGGCTGCGCTCGCTTCCTTCACCACGTAGCCGTACGCGCCATTCGTCAACGCCTCGAGGACATAGGCCTCGTTCGCATACATCGAGAGAATGACCGTGTGGGTCCCAGGCGAGCGCCGACGCACCTCGCGGGCGACGTCGGGGCCACTCAGGCCCGGCATCACCACGTCCGCCACGAGGACGGTCGGCTGGAAGCGCTCGACGAGGACCAAGGCCTCGAGACCATCGGCTGCCTCGCCGACAACCGAGAGGTCCTCCTCCGCCTCCAGCAGCGCGCGCAGGCCCTTGCGGACGATCTGGTGATCATCTGCGAGCACGACCGTCGTCGGTTTCATCCGCCCTCCTCACTCGCGGTGTCCAGAGGGAACTCCGCGGTCACCCGAACGCCTGAGCCCGGGGCCGCGTCGACGCTCAGCTCGCCTCCGAGCAGCGCCGCCCGCTCCCGCATGCCCACCAGACCGCTGGAGGTCCGGCCCTCGCCGGCCACCTCCGGGTCAAATCCAACTCCCGCGTCCTGCACCTGCACGTACAGCCGGCCGCCCGTTGTCCACAGCCGCACGGTCGCCTCCGCCACGCCCGCGTGCCGAGCCACATTGGTGAGCGCCTCCTGGACGATACGATAGGCCGCGGTCTCGATGCCCGGCGCGAACCGTTCCGAGGGCAGGTTCTGCTCGAGGCGGACCTCGATCCTGGTCTGCGCGGTATAGCGGTCCAGATTCCAAACAAGCGCCGAGACCAGACCCAGGTCGTCGAGCATGGCCGGGTGCAAGTCCAGCGACAGTCCCCGGACGCGTTCGATGAGGTCATGCACCAGTGCCTGGGCATGACCGGCGTTCGCCTCCAGCTTGGGTGACGCGGAGTCAGCCTCCGCTTCGAGCGTGAGCTTGAGCCCGGTGAGCAACTGACCGATCTCGTCGTGGAGCTCGCGCGCGAGATGCCGCCGCTCCGCCTCCTGGCTCTCCACCAGCCGCGCCGAGAGGACCGAGAGGCGCTGCCGCGCCTGGTCCACCTCCTGGTACAGACGCGCGTTCTCGAGGGCGACCGCCGCTTGGGCGGCGAAGGCGCTGGCGATTGCCATGTCGTCGGCCGAGAATCCCTCCGGCCGTCTGGTCCGGACACTCAGCACCCCCGCGACCCTGTCACCTGTCTTGATAGGCACGCCGAGCCAGGCCCGGTACCCCAGGCCGCGGATCCGGTCCCGCTGCTCGGGGATGAGGCGAGGGTCGGACTCGGGCTCCGAGATGACGAGGGGCTCGCCGGTGGACGCCACGCGACCGCTGAGGCTCTCGCCCATCGCGAGGCGCGGCTTGCTGCTCTCGGCAGGGTCCCCCACGAGGCGGCGAGCACCAGGGCATCGCCCTCGATGATCCGAACGCCAACCGAATCGATTCCGAGCAGCTCACCGCAGGCGCGCGCGATGCCGGCGAGCAGCGTTTCCGATGCCTGGATCCGAGAGAGGCCCGGCTCACCTCCACAAGGGCCTCCAGCCGGGCCTCGGCGCGCTTTCAAGCTCTTCCACGAACTGGGCATTGGCGAGGGCGATTCCCGCCTGGCGGCTCATGCCCTCGACGAGTTGAAGCTCCTCGGTCGTGAATTCCCGCTCCACTCCCCACCAGGTGACAAAGAGGCCGCCAGCGGGTTTCCCTGCACGGTGATCGGACAGAACACATTGGATCGATGAGGAAATCGCTCGAACGCTTCTCTGTCCACGCGAGGGTCCGCCCCGACGTCCTTGAGCCATACCGGCGAGTGACTCTGCCAGGCTTCCTCGAGAATCAGATGGCCCTTGAGAGGAATTGCATGGGTCAAAAAATCGCGCAGATGATGACGGGGAACGTGCCAGCCGGCGATCGGGCGCAGGTGCGTCTCGTCCTGGTTGGCGAGGAAGGCGCCTACCATGTCGGCCCCCAGCGCCAATCCCACCTGTCGGGCGATCCGGCGCATCGTCTCGGTGAGGTCCATCATCGCCGTCACCTGCTCGCTGACCGCCAGCAATGTCTCGCTTGCCGTGAGCTGCGAGCGAAGCTGCTCGTGAAGCCGTGCATTCCAGATGGCCGTCGCGGCCTCGTCGCCAAAAGCGCGGGCCAGGCGCACCTCCTCCTCGTCGAACCGGCGCTGCCTGCTCCCGAGGGCCAGGACGCCGATCACGGTGCCCCGGGCGATCAGCGGGACGGCGAGACCGCTCCGGATGGGCGTCCGGCTGAGGAGTTCCCTCATGGCGGGGTTGTAGACGAATCGCGGGTCGGCCAGGAGATCCTGCGAGACAACGGGACGTCGCATCGTCACGGCCAACCCACTCAGACCGGTGCCGCGGCGGAATGCGACGTCTCCCGGGTTACCCGGTAGGCCGGCGCCCGCAACGGCCAGTACCCTGAGATCGCCGGAGTCGGCATCGAGCCACATGACAGTGGCCCCCTCCGCGGTGAGGAGCCCGAGCACGCTGTCGGCAATCCGCTGCGCGACGTCCGGCAGGTCGAGCGATCCACTGATCATCCGGCCCACCTCGGCAAGGCTTTCCGCCTCGGCGCGGGCGGCCCGCTCCCGCGCCAGCAGGCCGGCGCGCGCCTGCGGTTGGCCGACGCGCGCTCGACCGCCGTCGCGAGCAGGTTCGCAATCGCCTGCATGAAGTGAACGTCATCTCGGCTGAACGTCCGGCGCCAGCTGGCGTGCGCGCCGAGCACGCCATAGGGCCGCTCGCTTCCCGGGATGACGACGCTGATCCCGCTCACGATCCCGTGCTCGCGGAGGAGGTCCGGCGCGCTGAACCGGGTCTCGGCGGCGACATCCTCGACGAGGACGGGCTCGGCCGCCAGCAGGGTGTAACCCGCCGGCGAATCACGCCCCATCCCGACGGTTTGTCCGACCCACGTGCCCCGACTTCCATCCCACGCCGGCGCGCAACAGCAATGCCTCCCCGTTGGGAGACGAGCTCGAGGACCTCACTGTTCGAAACCCTGAGAGTGCGGGCAACGGAGGCGACAGTTTCGTCCATCTGGACGGTCAGATCGCCCTCCTTGAGGCTTCGCAGCCCGAGCACTCTGATGGCCTCTTGCTGCCGGAGGCGCACCTGTAAGTGTTTCCGCCGCGCTCCGGCGACGCGAGGCCTGGCCACGGAAGGTTGCGAAGGAATTGGAGAGTCAAGCGCATGTGCCACTCACGGGACGCCCGGATGGATGTCGGCGCCCGACGCGTGGGAGTCTGACGGCTCTGTCGCCCCGTGTCAATCGGAAGATGGCCCTCTGTCCGACGGACGATCTCCATCAACGAGCGAGCAAGGCCGTGACGTCTTCTCCGTAGATCTCCGTAGAACGTCCGGTATCAGTAAAATCCATCTCCCGCTGGATGGTGCGCTCACGCGCATCCCTCTAAAGTCTGCGCGTGACGGCCGACGACTCCCTGGGGATATCGGAGCGACGACAGGAGCCGCGCATGCACATTGTGCTTCCCGTAAATTTCGACAATGCCCTCGGGCAAACCGAGAACATCAGCGCATCTGGTATCTACGCCACGTTCGCCAACGGGGTAGCGCAGCACGTTCAGCCCGGCTCCTCCGTTCGTCTCGAGATGCTGTTCGAGCACGCGACCCCGGACGGGCCGCTCAAGGTGGCCTGTGAGGGCGATGTCATACGCGGTGGAGCGGCGAGGCGACCAGCTAGGGGTTGCCGCTCGGATCACGTCGTACCGGTTCGGTGACGCTGGGGTGGTCGATAGGGATCCAAGACCCATCGCGAGACAGCTCGAGCTGCGAGCCCAGGGCAGACGCGAGCCATCAAGGCGGCGACCCGTGAAGACAAAGCGAGGAGCATCACTCTCGCACCGGTTGACGGCCGGTTCGTCCTGCGATGGTGGCGCTCCAGGTCGGCTGCCTCGGATAGGAGGAAACGTTGGAGCAAACGTTCTGATGATGGCAGGGAGGAGGGCACAGTGGTACGAGGCCTAACGCTTCCCGTTTCGGTCAGATCACCCCGGGTCCAGGTCGCCGTTGTGCGCGATCGGCGCAGCGCGGACACTGTCGCATCCCCATCACGCTGTGTTTGGGGCGGGGGTGGATCACATGTCAGCACTTGACTCAGCCGCCGACGTCACGCTGACGCCCGCATCGGCCGATCGGGAGTCCTTCGATCGCGTGGTCAGCCTGCATGACGCTTCGGCCGTGCGCTCGAGAGGCCGGCGGGCCCGGTCAAGTCCATTGCGCTCGATGACAAGGACTCGGTCGCCCGCGTCCGCCGAGAGGGTCGCTCTTTGGGTCGGTCCCCGGATGCAGGAGATCCGCGACGTGATCGAGCAGGCCGCCCGGGTCGACGTCACGGTCCTCATCACCGGGGAAACCGGGACCGGGAAGGAGCTCGTGGCCAGGGCGGTCCACTACCTTGGACGCCCGCCGTAACGGACCCTTCATCAAGGTCAATTGCGCCGCGGTGGCGCGCGAGCTGCTGGAAAGCGAGCTCTTCGGTCACGAGCGTGGCGCCTTCACGGGAGCGCACCAGCTCAAGATCGGAAAGTTCGAGGCCGCCAATCAGGGCACCATCTTCCTCGACGAGATCGGCGACCTCCACCCGGCCCTGCAGGGCAAGCTTCTGCACGTGCTCGAGGACGGGCAATTCTCGCGGGTCGGGGCCCGGTCCAACATCAAGGTCGACGTGCGGGTGATCGCCGCGACCAACCAGAACCTCGAGCGCGCCGTGAAGGCCGACCAGTTCCGCGAAGACCTCTTTTACCGTTTGAACGTCGTCCGCATCGGAATGCCCCCTCCGCGAGCGGCTCGAGGAAATCCCGCTCCTCGTCGACTACTTCGTCCAGCGGTACTCCAAAGCCTTTCAGCGCGAGGGCTTCACCCTGCCGCCCGAGACGATGGAGCGCTTGATCCACCACAGCTTCCCGGGCAATGTCCGCGAGCTCGAGAACATGATCAAGCGCATGATCGTGCTCGGCGACCCGGGTCTCAGGAGCACGCCCTGCTCGGCGAGGCGCCGAACGGCACGGACCGGCGCGCCGCGACCGGAGCCAAGGCCGCCCCGGTCTCGCTCAAGGCAGATCTCCAGAGAGGCCGCCCAGGCGGCCGAGCGGGTCGCGATCTTGAAGGCGCTTGAGGAGACGCACTGGAACCGCGTTCACGCGGCGAGGCTGCTGAAGACGAGCTACCGGTCCCTCCTCTATAAGATCAAGGACGCGGGAATCGGGCCGCGGCGCCGCGCCTCCGACCGCGCCATGACGGCGACCGCAACGGCCCCTGGACGCGGACGCGAGCCAACGAAGGGCGCGGGGCTCGAGCGATCCTCGCGGTCTGGAGCCGGCGCAAGTGGCTCGCCATTCCGGTCTTCGCTCTGCCCTTCGCCATCGCGATCAGCACGATCGTGGCCCTGCCCAGCCTGTACCGCTCCACGGCCACGGTGCTCGTCGAGCGCCAGCAGGTGCCCGAGAGCCTTCGTGCGATCCACCGTGACCAGCGAGCTGGAGACCCGACTTCAGACCATCAGCCAGAGAGGTGCTGAGCCGGGCGCGGCTCGAAGGCGCTGATCACCCAGCTTCGGCCTCTACACCGACCAGCGGAAGCAAGCGGCCACGCCGAAGAAATCGTCGAGCAAATGCGCCGCGACATCCAGCTCGAGCATCAAGGCCGTCACGGGACGGCGAGCCGCCACCGTGCGCCTTCTCCCTCAGCTACCGGGGCCGCGATCCCGCAGACCGTGGCGCTCGTCGCGAATACCCTGGCCTCCTTCTACGTCGACGAAGAACCTGAAGGCCCGCGAGCGGCAGGCCAGCGGCACCACGGAGTTCCTCAAACAGGAGATCGCCGAGACCAAGAAGCGGCTCGACGAGCAGGAGCGTCGGGTCAGCGAGTTCAAGAGGCGCTACGTGGGCGAGCTCCCCAGCAGATGCAGGCGAACCTGGCCACCCTGGAGGTGCTCAACACCCAGCTCCGCCTGAACAGCGACAACCAGGTCCGTGCCGTGGAGCGGCGGCAAGCCCTCCTGGCCCAGCTCGCCGAGGCCGATTCCTTCCCGCAGGCGCTCGCGCCCCGGGCGGCCCCGCGACTGGCCCCGAGCCGCCGGCGCTTCACCTCGCGCGGCTCAAGCAGGAGCTGACCGCGGCCAGGACCCGCTACACCGACGCGCACCCGACCGTGACCCGGCTCACGGAGGAGATCGCCGCCGTGGAGCGCGACCTGGGCGCCACGACCTCCGCGGCGAAGGCTGCCGCGCCGCCCGCCGGTCGCGCCTCCGACCCCGTACGTGCTCCGCCTGCGGGAGTCCCTCCACACCGCCGAGTCCGAGCTCAAGATCCTGTCCGCTGAAGACCAGCGCCTCCGCAGCGCCGTCGCCGGCTACCAGTCCCGCGTGGAGAACACGCCCAAGCGAGAGCAGGAGTTCCAGGACGTCTCGCGGGACTACGATTCGACGAGAGAGGCGCATCAGTCGCTCGCGAAGCGCTACGAGGAAGCGCAGCTCGCCGAGAGCATGGAGCAGCGCCAGAAGGGCGAGCAGTTCCGGATCCTGATCCGGCCTTGCCCTCGACGGTGACGGCCGCGCCGAACCGCCTCCGCTTGCTCGCGATGGCGCTGGCCCTCTCGCTCGGGCTCGGTGCGGGGCTGCGATGCTCGCCGAGATGCTCGACACGTCCTTCCACTCGGCGGCTGAGCTGCGCGCCTTCACACCCTTCCCGGTCCTCGTGAGCATTGCGCGAATCTTCACGGACGCCGACCTGCGGCAGCGGCGACTGCGCTTCCGGCTGGTCGGGGCGCTCGGCCTGGCGGGGTCGCCCTCGTCGCCGGCGCGGCCTACTTCGTCGCCCACGGGAACGAGCAGCTAGTTCGATATGCTCGGCGCCTGATACGACCCTGAGCCATGGACCTCGCCTTCTTCGGTCTGCGGGAGCCGGCGTTCAATCCGACGCCCGATCCCCGCTTTCTCTACCTGACGCCCGCGCACCAGGAGGCGCTCGCTCAGCTCCTCTACGGGGTCCAGCAGCACGAAGGGCTTCCTTCTCCCGACCGGTGAGGTCGGAACTGGCAAGACCACCCTGCTCCATGCGCTGCTCGAGCGGCTGGACGAGTCGACGGCGGTGGCGTTCGTCACCCACCCGATGCTCGGCTTCGCGGGGCTCCTCGAGTACATGCTGGAGGATCTCGGCATCGCCAAGCCCGTGGAGGCATCGCTGGCCCAGCGGCTCTTCGCGCTCCAGAGCTTCCTCATCGAGCGCCAGCGCGCCGGCCAGAACACGGTCCTCATCCTGGACGAGGCCCACGACCTCGATCCGCAAACACTCGAGCAGATCCGGCTCCTCTCCAACTTCGAGACCAAGAGCGAGAAAACCCTACAGATCCTGCTCGTCGGGCAGCCCGAGCTGCGCACCAGGCTCGATCTGCCCGAGCTCCGCCAACTCAAGCAGCGCATCGGGCTCCGCTGCCGCATCCCGCCCCTCAAGCCCGAGCAGGTCCGCGACTACGTCAGGACCCGGCTCCGGGTCGCGGGGGCACACGACCTCGGGCTCTTCTCCCAGGAGGCCGATCGCGCGGATCGCCGAGTACACCGGCGGGATCCCGCGCCTGGTGAACACGGTCTGCGACCACTGTCTCCTGTTCGCCTACGCCGACCAGGTCCGCCGCATCAGCCGCGCCATCGTCGAGGAGGCCATCAACTACCTGGACGACGGAGAGCAACCGCGGCGGACGTCGGGAAGATGGCGCATGACACCCACTCGATGGGGCGTATTGGCGGCATCCACGGCAGCAGCCGGACTCGCTGTCCTCTCCGCGACGCATTCAAGCATGGCCTGGCGGCTCATCAACCCCTGGCCTTATCCCTCTCCGATCTCGCGCGGTCAGCACGCGCCTCTGCTGCCGCTGTGGAGCAAGTTCTTCCAAGGCGCTCGAGCAGGCCAAACGGGACGGGGCCCTCCGCAAGGGGAGACCTCGCCGGAGCAGCCCCGCTTCGCGCAGCCCCTCGGCGGAATCCTCCAGAGATCACAGCGCGTCGCGACTCCCCGCGCCAGGCTCCTGACGTCCATCGCCGACATTGATGAGCACCTCGTGAGCCTTGTGACGCCCGCCGCCTTCGAGAGCCGAGCAGTATCAGCGCGCTCCGCCATATCGTGGAGCAGCTCCACAGGACGGCACGATCTTCAGGTCGTCGCAGCATGAGCCCTGGCGCGGGCGACGGTCAAGACCATCACCGCCGTCAACCTGGCGGGAGCTCTCGCCCAGGCGCCGGAGGCTCGTGTGCTCCTGGTCGACGCCGACCTCCGACGACCTGCCCTTGGCCTGCTCCTCAGCCTCGGCGGATGCTAGCGGCGCCGGCCTGTGGACGCGATCCTCGGACCCCGGCCTCACCCTCGACCGGATCGCCCAGCCGCGACCCCCATTCAATCTGTCGGTCAGTCGCCGCCGGGCACGCTCCGCTCAGCCCCTACGAGGTGCTCAAGTCTCCTCGACTGGGCGAGCTGTTCGAAGAAGCCCGCCGCCAGTACGACTACATTGTCGTCGACACCCCTCCCCTGACCCCGATACAGGACTGCCGCGTCATCGGCCGATGGGTGGATGGCTTTCTCCTCGTCGTGACGGCCCATCGCACCCCGCGACGCCTCGTGGAGGACGCGCTCACCACCCTCGACCCCTCGAAGGTCCTCGGCCTCGTCTTCAACCAGGCGGACCGCCGTTCGAGATCGGGCCTCTACCCGGGGTACTACGCGGGCTACCACTCCACGGCCGGCCGGCCGCCGAGGGCGGCCGGTGCCGGGTTATTGGGCGCATGTGGTGAGGAAGGTCGGCGACACGCTTCGGCGTGGTCGTGACTCGTCCGGATGCGCGAGAGCCACTCCGTGCCGGACGGCCATGACGCTGGCGCTCCTCCAAGGGAGCGACCGCTCCTCGCGGCGGCCAGGAGGCCAATGCTCTTCTGGCCGCGCCTTCTTACCCGTCGGGCGGCCTGGACGACCAGTACACCCCGGGCGACTTCCCAGAGAGAAGATGGAGTGCGTTCCTGTTCTCTCTTGCCTGCGGTGCCGGGCTGGGTGACGGAGCTCACGGGCACAAGACGCGTCAGCGGCGCCGTCTTGGAGAGCTGCTCACGGTTCAAGCGAATGCGCGCCGAGCACAGGTCCGCTGCTTCGTCAGGTATCAATCCGGCGGGCTATCTCTTTTAGATAATGCGCGATTCCTTTCGATCATCGCTATTGTAATGCGGCACCTACGAGCTCTCCCTGTACGGTTCTTCGCCAGCTCCGGCGCTGGAGAGCGCGTTGATCAAGTTCGAACCTTTGGAGTTCAGCTCTTCTTTGTCAGCAGCGCTTTCCTCCTGGCCGATTGGCTGGCGCGCACCGACTCCGACGTCCGTGGTTACTGGATATCCACGCGTACGTCAGGTTGGCATTCGTCGGCACGATATGGGACGGCGATCTATGTCAGCCTCGACTTGGCTGCGCGGGACCGCCTGCATTGACGTGCGCCAAGGATAGCTACGCTATAACCGGAAGTTGTGGATGAAGAGAAAAGGCGACGTACCCTTCTGGGGAAGTTCTGGAAGTCAACCCCAGGCCCCGGTGCCACCCGGGAGAAAGGTACGCCACCAATGTTGGAGCTTATCACTGCAAAGGCGACGGCGGAGCCGGAGGCGGCGGTCCGAGGCACGTTGGATGAGCTGGCCCGGGAAGGAGCCCGCCGGATGATCGAGGCCGCGTTGCAGCTCGAGGTCGAGGAGTACGTCAACCGACATCGGAGCGAGCGCGATCCGGCCGGCCACGCCGTGGTCGTGCGCAATGGGACCGCCCGCCCGCGGAGCGTCACGACGGGGGTCGGGCCGATCCCGGTGGCCGCGCCGCGGGTGAATGATCGCCGGATGGTGGACGGCCAGCGGCAGCGGTTCACCAGCGCGATCCTGCCACCCTACCTGCGCCGCTCGCCCCGCCTCGCCGGCGTGTTGCCACTGCTGTACCTGCACGGGCTGTCCTCGGGCGATTTTCGGGAAGCGCTGCCGGCCTGCTGGGACCGGAGGCGGCCGGCCTGGCGCCGAGCACCATCACCCGCCTGACCAAGAGCTGGACGGCCGAGTATGAGGCGTTTCGACGCCGGGACCTCGCCGACCGCGACTACGTCTACCTCTGGGCCGACGGCATCCACTTCACGATCCGCCTGGAGGACGAGCGGCTGTGCGCGCTCGTGCTGATCGGGGTCCGGCCGGACGGCAGCAAGGAAGCAGAAGCCGGCCGGCGATGACCCCTCGCGCTTCGTTGAAGGCGGGCCTGCTCAGGGGCCAGCGCAGCTGCACGTGTACAGCATCCGAGAACAAGGTCGGCAACATCCGGCGCGAATACCGCGACGCTTCATGGTGGCGGCGGTCCCCTGCAGAAGGTGCTCTACCGTACGCCGGACCAGTGCCGCGGTCGCGGCTCAGCTCGGCCGAGACGAGCTCGAAGCAGGATCGTCCTGACGCCAATCCGGATCGCGCCATCCAGCTCCTGCCGCCTGGTGGGCGAGCGCGTTGAGCGTGTTGGCGTAGAGCCGCGCGCCGCCTTCGCGCACTGGTGACCTGGCCGCACCGACGGGCCCGGGGCCCCGGGTTCATACCGGAGGAAGAAGGTGGCCTCGAGACCCAACGGCTCACGCCAGACGGGACCGGGCAGGTCACGGGTCGAGACGTGGATGGACCTGGACGTTCGGAGCGCGCCGGCCGGGAGGGGATAGGGGACCGGAGGCTCGTCCTTCAAGCACAACGCGCGAGATACGGCTGCACGGTAAGTGAGTCGAGGTCGACGGGGCCTGAGTTCATCGCTGAGGTAGCCGCAACCCATGATGGAGCAGCGCCCACGCGGTCGTCGACTTGCCGGTGCCTGATTCGGCGACCAGCATGAACGCCCGCCCGCCCAGCTCCAGCACGGCGGCGTGGACGAAGTAGAGGTCGGGGCGCCGCTTCTGGATCTCGATCGACCACATCGTCATCGAGCGCCCAGAGCAGCTCGGCCTCGTCCTTCGCGGTCACGCTCGCCCAGCCGTCCCGACGGATAACGTACGGACTCGACGGACTCAGCCGGCCAATTTCATAGCGCAACGCCGGCCTCCCCGCGACTCCCGACATGCCACCGTAGGTCGCCTCCAGTAGGGCATGCGTGTCCGGCTCTGCACACTCAATCAGTGTGTCCACGCCCAGGATCGACAGCGCAAGCCGAGTCACTTCACGTCCTGCCCTGTCGTCATTCAGGTCGCGACCCGTCCCGCGTCCGCGCAGCTCCCGGACTAGCGGCGCGGCCGCGGCCGGCCGCCTGCGCGAACGCCGGCGATACCGCGAACGTCAAGACAGTCGGAGCCACGTACACCGCCTTCTTGAGAATCTCTCGCCGGGTTTCTCCCTTGCCGCGTCCTGCGTCACTCTTGGAAGATTGCGAGTCACTCATGATCGAGCCTCCTGGTTGGTGTACGTTCCCAGACTCTCCCGCGATCACGTCGTCGCCGCCATCGAGCAGGCCCAGTTCAGCCAGCCGCCGTACCGCTGCCGTGACACCCCGCTCTGCCGTCTCGAGGTCGACGTGAAAGGCCGACGCGACTGCGGCAACCATCTCCGATAGGCCTCTCTCCCGTTGCATCGGTCCCAGATCAGGCTCGCGCTTCCATTGAGCCGGTGGATCAGCCCCTGGACTACGGTCCAGAACCAACGTCTCTCCGTCAACCACCCGGACGAGCAGGCTCCGCCGCTGCCGCGGTGCTCGAGACGTGAATCCCTCATCTCGACCACGCCGCCGTCCTTATGCATCCAGGCAATACTCCCGGGCGCACCCGCTAGGGCCGCGCGGAGTCTCTCTCCGGCTCCATGACTCAATCGCACTGTCCTGCTCTGCATCCCGAGGTGAGACCGGAGCGGAACTCGCTCGCCCGCGCCTAGTGATCCTAGGAGTCGTCTCATCCTGGACCTCGACGAGTCCCTGCGCCGTCAAATCTCGGAGGAGCACCTGCAAATCCCGCTCACACCGATCCGGATCAACGTTGTACTCGTGCACGATGGCATCCCGAATCTCGTGCATGGTTCGTGGTGCCTGAATGAGATTCCAGATCCGCGCCCCAACGGAATTGAGGCTGTAATACGCCCCGACTTTGAGATTGAGGACAACCGCCTCCTCGGCCACATTGCACGAGACCAGCTCCTTGGTCGCGACGATAGTCGAGCGCCCAGAGAACATTCTCTCCATCGCCGGACACTGATTCTGCCTCTCGTGCATGTTCGGAGCCTGTGATACCCTCCAATCTCGTGCCACACCGACACGAAACCGGAATGGCTCTACCAGCTCCCACTGACGGAGACAAAAACCGAAATCCAGAAAGGTTCTTAGCAAAAGCCGCAACGTATTGCATAACTATGCAAACGGTCGGACCGTGCCAGACCGTCTCTATCTCTCGATACTCACTGTCCTCAGTCGCTCCCTGGTGGAAGCGCCCTCGACCTCCCTATCGTGCCGCGAGCGACCCTCGAACGCGTTCCTGATCGCCCTGCGCGTTCGCTGGACCTTCGTCGGCCAATCCTCCCCTCCGCGTTCGGGCGAACGTCGGATTCCATTGCCCGGAGAGCCATGAGGGCCGCTCGGCCGAAGCGGGAAGGCCGAGAACGCTGCGAACCAGCGCCCAAGATGCGTCTCGAGGACGGTCCGCTCCCGAACGTCACCAAGATGGCGGGCCCAGATGCGCAGCGGCCACCCAGGCCCAATGCCGAAGAAAGCGCGTCCACGGCGGCCGCCGTCGTACGCCAGATACGCTCTACTCCCCAAGCACTCGCCAGAGAGCATCCGCGTGGAGGGCCGACGTCCCTGACAGGCGGCCGCCACGTCGATAAGGTCCCCTGAGGTTGCCGAGAGGTTCGTGCGCGTGCCCACGCGTGCACCGCCAGGAGGACGGCGTGGTGGGTTCGCGGCAGTGCCGAGATACCAGTGACCGGCACTACGGACTCGACGGCCATCTCGGAAGAGCCTCGTCGACCGGAGGTGGCTGAATCCCCTCAACCCAGTGTGGTCGGACATGCACCTCGACGACAAGCGGGAAGGCGGGGTAGTGCAGCGGCTGCAGTTGATGGCTACTGACGGTAGGGCGCGCTCCTCGCCGAGCGGGTTGAAGCCCCGCCGCGATGAGCGCGCGCTGCACGGCGACGGCGTCGGGGACGAGAACGTCGAGGTCGCCAAACGGCCGTGACGCAGCCACCGGGTAGCAGGCGGCGGCCCGGGGCCCTTGAGGAGCACGATGGGCCTGTCGCACGACTCCCGACCCGCTGAAGCAAGGCCGGAGCCGCAAGCGCCGCTATCGTCGGCATCCGCGCCTCCGCGCGACCAGCTCGCTCGGAACCGGACGTCCGAGCTCCCACCAGCGCGCGAGGGCGAGTAGGCTCGAGCCGGTGCGACCGCAGGTCGCCGAGCGGGACCGCGCCGGTCGAGGAGCCGGCCCACGCCTTCCCAGAGGCGTGTGTCAGACTCTCTGCGCGCCAGCGCCGAGACGCGGTGATCCCTGCTACTCCCCTGAGACGTCACCGCTGAACGTCACATTGACCCTACCTGAACGTCATCCAAGTCGGCGTCCCGGGCCCTGCTCACGGCGGAATGCAAGCCGCATTGCGCATCGTGATCCTGACGGAGGGCCCAGATCCCATGCCATGCGTAACCAGGCCGCTATCGATCACCCGCCCAGCCGGCGTCACCAGGCGCCTTCCCGACATGACCGCGCCTGGTGTCGCGAGGAGAATCCTGATGTCGGTCCAGATGGAGCGCGTCCTAGCGTATCGGAGGTCCGAGACGCACCATCTCATCGAAGTCGTCGCGGCTGCGCCCGACCACCTGCCAGAGTCCTGCAGCCCCCGGCTTGGCCTCCAGCACTCGCCTGGCGATGCCAGGGCTCGTACTGCTCGAGCTCGTACGGCAGCGGAGGCCGAGGCCCTGACCAGCGACATTTCGCCTCGTAGCACGTTCCACAGCTGTAGGCAGTTCGTCGAGGCTCGTGTTCCGAAGAAGGCGCCCGACCGGTGTCACCCGGTGGATCAGTTGGTGAGCTTGAAGAATTCCGCTCTCTGCCGGGATCGTCCGACCCGGCCGCTCGCCTTGATGAAGGAGTTGACGAATTCCCCGATGAAGTCCGTGATCGGCGTCCGGAATACATCGTTCTAAATTTCAGCATGGTGAAAGGCTTCATCATCTGCCCGATTCGCGCTTGTCTGAAAAGACCGGACCGCGAGACCGCAGACTTCAGCAGAGCGGCGATCGCCAGGAACAGAAGGCGCAAGCACCCCCAAGAGTGTCAGACTACCGACGACGTCCAGACCCCGCTTGATCGCATCGTACATCGTCCCCGCGCCGCTGCCGCGAACGCCGCTCTGGGTAGAGGAGCGGATCCACCTGCCACAGTCCGTCCTCTCCCTCACCTCTCGGCTCAGGATAGACGTGGCGTTCAATCGACACCCCGACCAACCCTGTCCGCATCCAACCGCTCGGCGAGTCTCGACGGAATCGGGCGTCGAACCCTTCGCACGCACTAGCGCAGATCATACCCGCCGATCTCAGGCAGGATGACGCCGATCACAGCCCGCGACTCGAACCAGCCTGCGATGTCCGTCTCCCGCTTGGCAGCCGCCACGGCCCCGATAACGCCGCTCCAAAATCGACGAGGACTCGGTCCCTACACGATCGTTCACATCTAGCTAGGGCACTAGACCGACCCGCCGAGCTCTCGAACGATCGGAGCTGCTTCCGCTCCTGATCAAGGCACCTTTGAATAGCGCTTGTTGATGACGTGCGGCCGGACCCTGCCCATCCTCTTGATCACGTGCCCGTGTTCTCAATTGTCTCCGTTCGTGCCGCGTAGTCGTACGCGCGGGACGGGACGGAACCGAGAGCGCGCCGCTCGACATTGGCTCGACGCGGGGATGCGAAGACGATCTCCGGTCCGGCGCCTGAGCGACTCGTCCGGCCGCCTCCAGATCCTCACCACGCGCAAGCCAGCAGTATTACGTAAC
>ERZ1370068.9110-contig-7911_pt1 | contig 25779 bp, 36 predicted proteins | sample MGYA00561227_ERZ1370068 | MGnify/ENA primary metagenome ERZ1370068 (study PRJEB38410, sample SAMEA6850437) | metagenome | study: Metagenomic assessment of the ecological functions of the soil: analysis of the soil microbiota associated with the...
AAAGCCACGTTTGGCAGGCGATGGCGACGGCGAGCGTCTATTGACCGCGCCGTCCTCCACTGTCGACTGGTTTTCGGCTTCAGCCTCATCTTGGCGGGTTCCAAATTCTCAGATCTTTCATACGAGATCTCCTGCCGCCTCGATACCGACAAGAGGGCCGTCGAGGGTCGGAGAAGATCACCTGGACGAACACGACCTCCAAGCCCGCGCGAACGCTCCAGTTCCACATGTATCTGAACGCGTTCCGCCAGCACTCTCGACCCTCTGGCGTGAGTCCCGCGGCATCGGCCGCCGGGGCGATCCATCCCCGATTCGTGGGGCTCGGTCGAGATCTCGCGGATGACCGTATTCGGATGGCACCGACCTGCTGCCCGCGCTCAATTTCATCGCGCCCGACGACGGCAACCCGAACGACCGCACGGTGGCCGAAGTCGTGCTCCCCGCCCGGTCCTGCCGGAGAAACCGCCACGCTCCGCTCGACTTCCGCTCCTGACTCTCCGCGGGTCTCGCGGCGGACCGGCTGACAAGGGCGACTTCTACCTCGTGGCGCAGTGGTTCCCGGAAGCTCGGCGTCTTCGAAGAGGGCGGCTGGAACTGCCACCAGTTCCACGCCACGAGCGAGTTCTTCCGACTTCGGAAACTACGACGTTTCGATCTCGGTCCCGCCGCGCTACCGGCGGCAAGGTCGGCGCCACGGGCAGGCAGGTCGAAGAGCGGCAGGACGCCGACGGCGCGCATCCTCTACCGCTTCCAGCAGGAGGGCGTGCACGACTTCACGTGGACAGCCGACCCGAACTACCTCGTGAAGGAGGACTTCTTCCGCAGAGGCCGGCCTTCACGACGTGATCGCTCGCGCCTGCTCGTGCAGCCCGAGCACGCGCCGGACAGGCGGACCGCCACTTCAAGGCAGCGAAGGCGGCCATCTCGGACTACGGCCGCATCCTGGGCGCCTATCCCTACGACACGCTGACGATGGTCGATCCGCCCCGGGGAGCCCGAGCGGCCGGCGGATGGAGTACCCGACGCTGATCACCTGCGGGACTTCCTGGAGCGCGCCCAGGAACGTCCAGAGCCCCGAGGGTGTGACGATCCACGAGTTCGGCCACCAGTTCTTCTACGGCTCCTCGCCTCGAACGAGTTCGAGGAGCCGTGGCTCGACGAGGGCTTCAACAGCTACATGACCGCCCGCGTGCTGGCCGTCGACCTACGGCCCGAACCACGCGGTCCTGTCGATCTTCGGCCTGCGGTTCCCGCTCGGCATCGACCAGCAGCATCCCTTGGACGACGCCCGCCGCTACTTCTCGGTCGCCACGGCCGATTACCACGCCGGTGCCTCGCTCGTGGCGGTTCAGGAGCTCCGACCGTCTACGGCGTCGCTGAGCTACTCGAAGACGACGCTCGTGCTCGCCACCTTCGAGCGCCTGATCGGCGACGGCCAGCATGGACCACGCGCTCCACCTGTACGCCGAGCGGTGGCGGTTCCAGCACCCGAGGACGGCGGACTGGATTGCCGCCGTCAACGACGCCACTGGCCAGAGACTGGACCTGGTTCTGGGACGCGGACGTTCTTCTCCTCGGGCGGCGTCGACTACGCGGTCGAGGAAGCGGAATCGACGACCGCCAGGCCGCCGCCGCGGCCGCGTTCGAGCGTGGACGGGAAGCTCGTGAGCGAGCCTCCGGCCAGCTGGCGAAGCCCAAAGGGTTTCGACACCGTCGTGACCGTCGTACGGCGCGGCGACGTGGCGATGCCCGTCGAGATCGAGCTGCGCTTCGAGGGCACGCGCCCGTACAGAACCGCCTGGAACGGCGAAGCGCGTGGACGCGCCTGCGCGTGGCGGGCGGGCCGCGGCCTGATCGAGGCGATCGTCGACCCCGACGGAGAAGATCCTGCTCGACTCCGATCGCACCGAACAACGGCTTGCGGACGACAGGCGACCCGCGCGCCGCCGCGCCGCTGGACCGTCGCGCAGTGTGTCTGGTGCAGAACCTCCTCGACTTCTTGACGGTGGCCTGGTGAACGGCCGTGCAGCCGGCCCGTCCGCCCTCGCGTGCTTCCGGCGTGGCCTCGTGCTCTCGCTCCGAAGCCGTATCTGGCCGCGGCGCTCTGGCTCGTCCAGTTCGTGCTCGCCTCGGTGTTGTCATCCTGCCCGTCTCCAACTCTCTCCACGACATGCTCGACCGCTCGCCTGCCGCCGACCAGATGGTCGCCAATCCCGACTTCGGCTGGTGGGAAACGCTGCGGCGCACCCATCCCGACCTGCTCGGCAATTTTCCGGACCTGGCGGAGGGCTCCTGACGAACGAGGGCGTCAAGTCGTCACTCTATCGGCGACTCGAAGGGGATCGGCGCGGTGGCGATCTCTCTCGGGTTCCTGGCCATCGTGCTTCCATCGCCTTCGCGCTCGGCGGCGTCTTCGGGACGCTGCCGAGAACCGTCGGGCCTCTCGTGACGTTTGGGCGCGAGGGGCATGCGTCGCCTTGCCCGCCTTCCCTCCCGTTCACGCTCGGGGCTTTCGCCGCGGCTGTCGCGACGCTACCGCTGGGTCTACCTCGAGACGGGGAAACGCTGCAGCTCGACCGTGATGGAGTTCGAGACCGAGCGGCGGGCGCTGCTCGTGACGGGGTCTGCGCCTGGCGGCCCTCCTGCTCTCCCTGTCGGTGATCAAGCTGCTCGCGCGACTCGGTCCGGGCGATCTGGGTGGCGCGGCCCGACCTGCCGGCCTTACTCGCTTTCTTCACGGGCGTGGGCGGCTTCCTGGTACGACTGCCCCGGCTGCTCGGCATCTTCGCCATCTCGAGTGCTGACGGCCGGGCTCTACCTGCTCTGGCTCGTGCTCGACCCCTCGGCGGGAGGCGAGGCGCGGTTTCGCCCTCGGTGCCTGCCGATCCTGACGCAGCAGGTCTCCGTGTTCGTCCGCTGCCTCATCAAGGTGGGCTACTACGCGGGGATCTCGGAAGCACTGACGAGAACCCACTCGCCCGAGTACGCCTATGCTCCGGCGGCCGCCGCCGCACTCGGCGCCACCGTCCCGCAGCCTCTCAGAACGGCGACGGGGACGAACCCTCTCGACAGCTCGTCCTGAGGCGTCGAACAGCACACGGTACACGAAGGGCTCGCGGCCCGCTCGCCCGATCCGCGCCTTCGCGGCCGAATGGTCCCCGTAGAACGGCAGGAAGCGCAGGTCCTGGACCGAGGTACTCCGCCGAGCCGTCCGCGCGCCGGCTTCACGCGTTTCCAGCGGCAAACGGGCGAAGGCGCGTAGCAGATCCGGACCTCCTCGAGCGCCCGCGCGGCAGCTGCGGGCGGCGGACTCCGGAGCCCTCGCGAACACCTGCATGCTCGAACCCGCTCGGGCGGCGGATAGAAATCCGGCAGCACCCGCGGCACGTCGATGAGCCAGCCCGAGGCGGCTGAGGATTGGCGAATCCCCTTCGCAAACGGCCCGATGTCGAAGAACGCTGCATGGACCTCCGAGTCGTGCTCCGCCAGGCCCAGCCAGCGAAACGGCGAAAGGAGCTGCGGCACGACCGCCACCTTCGCCCCGGGGGCGACGTGGTCGAGCGCCTGTCCAGATCGCGAGGGGCCCGCGCGTGCAGCACGGCGCAGAAGGCCGATGTACGCGCGGCCAGCAGGACAGCCCCGAGCGAGCGCCGCGCGGCGGGCCCGAGCGCGCCACAAGAAGCCGGCCAGCAGCGCCGCCAACGGAATGCCCATGTGAAGAAGGGGTCGATGATGAAGACCCAATCGAGGCTGTACCGGTGGCGCGTGAACGGGATGAAGAACATGCGTCCCGTAGGAGGTGATCCAGTCGAAGAATGTGTGCGACGCCTGGCCCGGCCGCGCAATAGAGCCACAGCTCGCCGAGGGACACGTGACGCCAGACTGTGGCGCCAGGAGCGCGAGGGCCAGGGCGACGACGCCGGGACGAGAACCCAGGCGTGCGTCCAGCCGCGGTGCAGGACAGGTAACCCGATCGCGGTCGCCGGCCCAGTAGAAAGTCGATGTCGGGCAGCATGGCCGACGAAGAACCCCGAGCATCAGAGGCGGCGCGCACGCTCGAGCTGCGGGCGTCAGCGAGCGGTTGAGCATCGAGCCGGCAGAACCGCGTGGCTCAAGTGTATCCATTCGAAAGCTGTGAAGTTAGGGTTTAGAGTTTACGGTTTAGGGTTGGGGTTTGAGCTGATGATGCTCGGCAATTATGACCCACCCGCTCAAGGGAAAGTGGCGCTGGTGACCGGGGCGTCGTCCGGGCTCGGGACGCGCGTTCGCCGGCGCGCCTCGCGAAGGCCGGAGCGTCGGTGCTGCTGGTCGCGCGCGCGCGAAGAGAAGCTCACGAGGCGGCGTGCGTCTCCGAGATCACGGCGGCCGGCGGCGAGGCCGCCGTACCACGTCGCCGACGTGCGCAGCGCCAGCTCCTCTACGACCTCGTGGACGTCCTGCTCGCGCGCTACTAAGATGCTGCACATCCTCGTCAACAACGCGGGTCTCGGCTGGCGGGCGCACCGCTGGCCGGATCTCGCCCGGGACCAGATCGTGGAGATGATCGAGACGAACCTGGCGGCCCCGATCCACCTCACACCAGGCCGCCCTGCCGCGCCTCCTCAAGAGCGCGCCTTCGGACATCGTCAACATCGCCTCGATTGCACGGCCTCCAGGGCTTTTGCCGAGGGCTCGGCCTACTGCGCCGTCGGAGCACGGCGATCGTGGGGTTCACTGCGGCGCCATGTCCGAGGAGCTCAAGCCCTCCGAAGTCCGCGTCACCGCGATCTGCTCTCCGGTTCGGTGGATACCGCCGTTCTTCGACGCGCTTCACTCCCGACGCCTGGAGAGGTCCCGGATGCTGCACGTCCGAGGACGCCGTCCGGGCCCTGCTGTACGTCGTGACGGCCCCGGCCCGCGTGATCCACGGCGAGATCGTCCTGCGCCCGCGCGCTGTGCGATTGCCCAGCGCCGAACACAACTCATGCAGAGCTGTTCTTCTCGTCGACGACACGGGTCTCTTCCGCGCGCTCGCGGAGGCCATCCCACGCGGCGCACCAACTGCCGCGTGCTGTTGCGGCCGGCAACGGCACGGACGCGCCCTCGCCGCGCGCGCGCCGAGAAGCCGGACCTCGTTTTCATGGACGCCGATGATGACGGGCATGACGCGCGTACCGATGTCTGCCGCGTCTTCAAGCGCGGACCCTCTCTTCGGGCGCACGCCGCGTCAATGTCCTCATCGGGACCGACGCGAAGAGCCGGGATGACGGCCACCGCGCCGATACCGACGTGGTTGCCGATCCACGAACAGGAACGGATCCTCGCCGAGCTCGGCCAGGAGACGACGCTCTTTAGCGGCCGGCGTGACCACGCGCATGATCGCGACCTTCCTGCTCACCGGCGTGCGCTGCGCGGAGATGGCGTGCCTGCGCGTCGAGAATCTCGACCTCACAGGCCGGAACGCTGCGCCTCGTCGGCAAAGGCAACAAGGAGCGCGAGGCGAGTCGTCATTCCGAGGCTCGCGCGCATCCTTGAGGACTACGTGACAGACCGTCCGGCCCGGAGCTGGGCGCCGTCCGGCCGCGGGGGCATCTCCGGAAGAATCACCGCCCGCCGACCGCAAAACGGGACCGGCGCGTGTGGATCGCCGAGTACATGCGCGAGGGGCGCCGGGTTGCGTTCAATACGCGCACCACCGATCGGCTCATCGCCCGCGCCTGGATGGCCGAGCAGCTGGCCGGGCTCGTGGTGCGGCAAACGTCGCCGTATCTCTTTATCCGGGCGCACCGGGGCGGATCACGCTTCCGCGCGAAGGACGGTCTTCCCATGGTGTCGCGCGCCGTCTACCGGATCGTGCGCGAGCGCCTCTCGGCCATCGCTCGGGCGGCCCGATCCATCCGCACCGTTCTACGCCATAGCTATCGCCTCGCGGCTCCGCGAGAACGGCGCCGACCTGCAACTGATCCAGGAGGCGTCGGCCACGAGGACATCGGCACGACCACGATGTATGCGCACGTGAGCTCGTCGAAAAAGCGACGGGGAGACATCCTGCGGTACCTCGAGGGGGGAGGCGCGAAATGAGAGCATTGATCGCAGCCATTCTCGTGTTCGCAGCGGTGATGCTGACGGGTGCGTGCCCACGCTGTTCCCGATCACGCAGAGCGAGATCTACATCTACAACGTGGAAGGGACGACGGACTTTCCCTTTGCGATCATCGACGGGGCCTCCCACCACGCCTACCTGTGTGACATCGCGAACGGCTACACCATCGAGCACGCGAGCCTCGACTGGCTTCGCGCTGGGGACTACCTGTGCCTCGCCGGCCAGCGGTGCGTCGTCAGCGGGACCGGCATCCGCTTCGTGGACTTCTACTTCGTCACCTTGACCACGCCGACGATCGACTTCTGGGGGCATCCCACGACGGAGCCGCTCGGCGCCGCCGTGCCCGAGCCGGCCACGTGGCTGCTGATGGTGGCGGGCGTGACGATCCTGCATGCTCGAGGCGTCGGAAGCGCCAACCCGAGAGGAGGCGCTGATGGGCCGCATCTACCAGCAGCATGGGAAGAGCGCGCGAAGTACTACCTCGATTATGTCGACGGCGAGGGGGGACGGCAGCGGGTAAGCGCCCGCACCGAGGATCAGGACGTGGCGCTCCGCAAGCTCGCGACGTCGAGGGCCGCGTGCGCGCCGCGAGCCGGTACTGCCGCACGCCGAGGGCACGGGCACGACCACCTGGCCGCCGATCTCGAGGCTCACTGAGACACCGGGCGCCCGCGGGCTCGAGGAAGCCGGTATCGCCTGGCACACCTTGGCTCCGTTCTTTCGCAGCGTCCGCGTGGCGGCGATCGACCGGGCGCTGATCACGCGCTACGTGTAAGCACCGACAACAGGCGAAGGCGAGCAACGGCACCATCCGTCAGGAGCTCGGCGTGCTCGGCCGCATGCTGACGCTCGGCCACGAACGGCAAGGTCCTGCACCCGCCCTCGTTCCGCGGGCTGAAACCGAAGGCGGCCGACGCCCGGCAGGGATTCTTCGAACGCGACCGGTGCGAGGCGGTGCGGCGACGCGGCGGACCTCCAGACGGCGGCGGCGATCGCCTACGCCTACGGCTCGTGGACGCAGAGCGAAGTCTTGACGCTGGAGCGTCGGCACCTGACCTAGACGCGGGCACGGTGCGCGCTGGACCCCGGGACGACCAAGAATCGGGATGGCCGCGTCGTCTACCTCACCCCGGAGCTCCAAAGCGCCGTCCTGGCCCAATGCGTCGCGTGGACGCCCTCCAGAAGCGACTCGGCCGAATCATCCCGTTCCTGTTCCCGTACCTGAGCACCGCAAAGCGGATCGGCAAGCGGGCAGGCGACAGACGCCGCGATTTCCGCAAGGCGTGGGCGAGCGCGATGCAAGGCCGGCAGCGTAGCGGGGCGCCTGCGCCATGATTTCCGGCGGACGGCGGTGCGCAACATGGTCAACGCCGCGGGTACCCGAGCGCGTCGCCATGAAGTCACGGACATCGCACGCGGGCCGTGTTCGATCGCTACCACATCGTCAACGCGGCGGACCTCCAGGCAGGTCAGAGCGGATCGCGAGCGCCGCGGCGCACAGCAAATGGCATAGTTTCGCGGCATAGTAGGCCCTCGCGCAGTTGACCCGTCGCGTAAGTGTGTAGATTCGCAGCCACGGACGATTAGCTCAGTTGGCAGAGCGCTGGCCTCACATGCCAGAGGTCACTGGTTCAAGTCCAGTATCGTCCACCAACGTAGATGCGCAAATGGCCGACGGTCTTGCCCGTCGGCCATCGTCTTTTTCCGTGGCTCATGTAGCGTGCTGTTGTGCCCGTTTTGGGCCTCGTTTGGGCACAACGCTGGGCAACAACATGCTGTCTGCCCAGCGGGCGGGGGTCCGAGCAACTCTACGACCGAAATGGAGTCCAGTTTCAATTGACCGGAGGGCTTCGGGTGACCAGACCGCGCGCGGTCCTGCGATCAGCCGTCGTCTGCTAGACTCCCGCCAGCCATCCTCCACCGAGGTGCTCATGCGGCTGATCGGGCTCGCGGTCGTTCTCGCTGTCAGCTCTCGCTCTCGCCGCTCGCCGTCGAGGCGCAGCGGGAGAAAGTCTATCGCGTCGGGTCTTGTTGCAGGGTTCGCCACCGGCCCCAGGGAGCCAGCCGGGAACACTTACGCAGAAGCGCTGCGCGATCTCCGGCTATGTCGAGGGACGGAACATCGTCTTTGATCGGCGATGGGCGGAAGGCAAGAACGAGCGTTTCTCAAGCCTTGCCACCGAGCTCGTTGCGCTGAAACCCGATGTCATCGTCGCCGACGACAACCGCCGGCGCCATCGCTGCCAAGCGTGCAACGGCGACCATCCCTATTGTCATGGTCAGTGCCGCCGACCCGGTAGGCTCCGGGCTTGTAGCGAGCCTCGCGCGTCCCGGCGGCAACGTTACAGGTGTGACCAGACTTAGAAACTGAACTGATCGTCAAAGGCGTGGAGTTGCTGCACGCTGTGGTTCCGAAGGCCACGCGCATGGCCGTTCTCATGTCCCGACAACCCAGTCCATCCGTCCCAACCTCAAGACAATCCAGGACGCGGCCAGGGCATTTCGGCCTCACGGTTCTGCCGACGATGGCCAGATCGTCTGAGGACTTTGAGGGAGGCATTTAGGTCGATGGCTAAAGAAAGCCGGGGCGCTCATTCGTGCTGGGCGGCGCTCCATTCAGTACTACAGCAGCCAACCGAGACAAGCTTGTCGAGCTGGCCGCGAAAACCAATTGCCGACGATGTATCGGACTCGATGGTTCGTAGACGCGGGAGGCCTGTTGAGCTATGGTTCGAGCACTTGCGGAGACTTGGAGCGTGCCGCCACCTACGTGGACAAGATTCTGAAGGGCGCCAAGCCGGCCGACCTGCCGGTCCAGCAGCCAACGGAATTCGAGCTGGTCATCAACCTCAAGACCGCCAAGGCGCTCGGGCTGACGATCCCGCAGTCGCTGCTGCTGCGGGCGGACCAGGTCATCGAGTAGCGCGTGCTCGAGCAACGCGGCCGTCTACTCGTCGCAGCGATCGGCTTCGCCGGGCTCCCAAGGCCATCCTACGATCGCGCGCTCTGGGCACTGCGGACTTGGCTCGACTCCTGGGCCGGCATCGGGCGGATCGCTGTCGGCATGGCGCACCAGGGCTATCGACCTCCAACTGACGCGCTACGACGAGACGGGCTGGCGCGCGACCTTCTACACGACCGGGATGGAGCACTCGCCGACGAGCGCGACGGGCACCGGATGGGAGCGCACGCCGTGGCACGGCCCTTCGGTAGCACTCGTTCGCGATAACGTCGAGACCACCATGCTCCCGGGGCTACTCGACGCCTATCCTGAGGAGCCATCGGTCTGGCGCACCATGGCGGCTCCAAGGCCAGGTGGAAGCAGTTCAGCCCGAGCGCGGTAAAAAGAAGCTCACTGCGCGAAAAGCCTGGCATCGCTACCAGGATTACGACTTATACACAGGGATGGCCGGGCACCCTTCTTCCGACGTCCTCCCCTCCGTCGTTCAGCGAGAAGCACGAACGAAAGATGGTCGGTCCGTTTGCCGATGCCAGTAACGCTCGCGGTACGCTTCATGCGAATCGCGGTCTCCGCATCGCACGGTGCATATCAGATCGCCGACCTGCTCAAGTTGCGAGATCGATTCGCGGTCGAGTTCACAGAGTTGGACGATGCTCCTCGTCGCTTGGGCGACGCGGGAAGGACTAAGCGAGGCTCCGGTTGGTGTCGGGCACGCCCACGTTCGCGTTCAGCGTGTCGGCACGCAGTCACCGAGCTACGGACCTGGGGCATCAACGCGTAAGCGAGCGACCGACGAGGAGGGCAACCGATGATGCGACTCGGGCGACGGGCTTCAGCGATCGTTGTGCTGTCCCTGCTTACCTCGGCCGCGACGGCCTACGCCGAGTGCGCGTGAGTGTGTGGGAGGAGTCGATGATCTATCTGCCACAGCGAATGCAGCGCCCGCTCGTCGCCCACTGCCACCTCGGCCTCGGCAAGCTCTATCGGCGCACGGGCAAGCGCGAGCAGGCGCAGGAGCACCTCACCACCGCGACGACGATGTACCGCGAGATGGGGATGATGTACTGGCTGGAGCAGGCGGCGGAGGGAGGTGAGGGAGTTGGGGTGAAGATCCGAGACGGCCGGGACCAGAGGAGACTCAGTCGATGAACCAAGGAGCCTTTGTTCTCGTGACTAGCTCGATCTTCGCGTTGATCGCCGTTCTCCATGCGCTGCGGCTCATCTACGGTTGGAACGTAACGATAGAAGAGTGGACCGTGCCGGTCTGGGTCAGTGCCGTTGGCTTTCTCATCGCGGGATATCTCGCCCCTCCAGGGGCTCCTTTTGAGGAGAAAGCAGCCATGACGGGAAGACCGCTCGCGCTGATCCTAAAGGACACCTGCCCGTCGAGCAGCCGACCAAGTTCGAACTGGTGATCTAAAGGTCGGGGATCGGCAGCTGCTCGGTTGGCTTTTCGCTCGCGCTTCTTCTCGGGCCGCAGCTTAGCCATCATCGCTGGCCTTTTTCAGCGCCTCCTACGCCGCACCCTGCATGAGCACTCGCCGACGAGCGCGTCCGGCTCGGCGGTGGCGCGCACGCCCTGGCGCGCGATGCCTCGGTAAGTCGCTGATTCGTTGAGGAGTTTTTGCTTCTCCTGTTGGCTGGCATTGGCTGAAATGGGAGACCCTGTGAGGTGGCCGGGGCCGCGTTTTCAGCCACTTGTGTCCCGCTGTCGCGCTCCTGCGCGCACCAGAACACGATTTGCGTTGGAGCCCGTGGCGCATCGGGTGTAGCGGTAGAAGCGGGGCCGCGCGACTACGTGCAGCGACTCGAGGCCGCCTATAGAGCGCCCCTCGCGACGAAAGCGGCGTGGATCCGCCACGTTTCGCGCTCGACCAGCCGGGGACGCTGCCGCATCCGCGAACTCGGCAATCTCGTGGTCGCGTAGAGGAGGACTCTCCATGAGCGAGCTTTCGCAACGCCTGAGCCAGGTCCGGAACATGCTCGATGATCTCGTCGAGGCGGACGGAGCTCTGTCGGCAGCATCAGGTGAGCTGCTCGCACAGCGAAATGCGTTGCGCGAGCAGCTCCACGAGCTGGGCACCGAGATCGCGACGAAGCGCCAGGCCGTCGAGCAGGAAGTCGCCGCGCTCGACGCCGATCTCGCGACCCGACAGCGCGTCTTCGCCGACGAGATCGCCCACATGGAGCAGCAGACGGGCGACCGCGATCGCGACGAAGCGCCAGGCCGTCGAGCAGGAAGTCGCCGCGCTCGACGCTGATCTCGCGACCCGACAGCGCGTCTCCGCCGACGAGATCGCCCACATGGAGCAGCAGACGGCGACCGCGAAGGCCGAACAAGCGCGCGCGGAACACGAGCTGCAGGACGTTCGCATGAGGCTCGACCACACGCAAGCGGTGTACGACGAGGTGTCCGAAAAGTTCGCATGGAGCGACCCACTCCCCCAGATCGTGGGCGCTCTAATGCCGCGGAAGGCGACCCGCACGAGACCGCTCCGCCGACGGCGTAGGTCCGAGAAAGCCGATCGGGTAACCATTCAGTGTCGGCTGCGCCTTGACACCGAGCGGCGCAGAGAACGCGGCTGAGAACGACCGCGAGCCTGATCAGCCGCATGGGCACTTCGGTGGAGGATTGATGGCGGGAAGTGGACCTCAAGCGACGGGCTGGCAATCTGTCTACGGTCAGCGCGCGAAGATGGCCAGCATCAAAAGGGTCACGAGGATCAGCAGAAACAGGGTCGCCACCATCCGGACCTCGAAGCGCCTCACAGGGAGGCGGGACTCGACTGGGGAGCGCAACAAGAATCACTCCACCAGACCGGCACCGACAGGAAGACGACGGGCTCCGAGGTCGCCTCCGACGCTCCGGCCAGGAAAGCCTCCTCAGGTCAGCCCAGTCCGCGTGTGGCGACTGCTGTTGCCCGGCGGTGCGGCATGAGCACTCGCTCGCCGGGTTGCGCCGAGAGGAACCCTGCCCCCGGTCGGCACAGGTGCCGGATCGGTTTCGCGCAGCGCCTGCTGGCCGAGCCGCTCCTCCCGGCGCAGACGCGACACCGAGAATATAGTAGCTCACCCCAGCAGCTCCGCCACCGGACGCCGAGGGCGCGGGCCAGCTAGGAGGGTTGGTGGCGGCACCTTTCGCTTCGCCGGGACATAATCGGCCTCGAAAATTTCGTAAGCTGTAGTGGTCCCAGTGATCGCCTCCCTGCATTGGCGGCCAGCCACTCACAGCTTGGCGAGCATCCTGAGCGGCAACACCGTGCTGACTGCATTTCCCTGGGACGACCGCGCAAGCATTCTACGGAGTCAAAAACGGCGCGGGGCAATCACTCTCACTTCGTTCAGCTCACCTTGACCGATCTGCTCTTCCCAGCAACCTTCGACATCAAATTCGCCTCGTTGGGCCAGAACGACTTCACGGCACCAGTGCCCGAACCAACTACCCTCTCCTCGGCTCTTGCTCTGGCCCTTTGCCGGGCTAGGCGGCGCGGTCTGGAGGCACCACCGCCGGATCCCCGCTTAGTCGCTCTCACGGCGTTCCAGCGTATCTTCAGCCCCGAACCGGATCTCGAGCATCGCCTCCGTGATCCCGCACGTTGTGCTCGTCGTTGTGCCTTTCGCCAGTCTCCGCCCGGCATTCTTATGCACCTACAGGCACGCGCGCCACATATAGGGTCGCGCGCTGTCCTGCGTATTTACGCTCATTCGGGGATCTCACAGAGTGGTCTCACATGCCAGAGGTCACTGGTTCAAGTCCAGTATCGTCCACCAAATAACTCGCGCACTTCCGCCGCTACCCTCGGCAATCACGAAGCCGCCTTGGAGGGAGTGTGGTCGCACGATCCGCCGGCGACGCCTTCGAGGGCCTGGTTTGACCTCCGGGTGGCCCAGGGGATGTCGATCACCGTCATGACGGATCCCATGGGGAGCCCAGCCCAACCTGAACCATCGTCGGCCTCTCACCAGAGTCGGACTGACAGTGTCGTGTCCGTTTACTGACGCCGGACAGGATCGGTGGGCTTAGGCGCCGCCGGCTCCGATGGGCCTCGATGTAGATGTAGAGATTACGCGGCGCCGAGTAACTTCTTCCCGATGACGCTGTTTCCGGACCCCGTCGCTGGTCTCCGACCGCTCATTTCGCTACTCACAGCCGCATCCCGGACGCCTAATCCCCGAAGGACGGCGCAGGCATCTTCGTTGCTAGATGCTGAACGCCAGGAAAGGGGGACCAATGGCTGAGCAGCGTTGCGATCCAATCTGGCTGGGTGATCTCGAATCGCCTCCCGAGGATCCGTCGTCCAGGCGCCGCCTGTGCATCATCTCCGGTGATGCCCTTCGTCCAGGGAGTTCATCGCAGCGCTCCAGACGGCGGTGGGCCCGAACCAAGAGATCAAGATCGTTCTGGACAGGCGGCGGGGCGGCCCCGGCACCGCGCCCGGTCAGCCTCCGGTCGATCGCCGGCGCCTCCCGCAGATCGATGCCCTGGTGAAGATGGACGGTTACGCCATCGTGCCCTTGCGGACGAGCTCGAGGGAATTGATCCGCCCGGGAACCCGCGCCCTCCGCGCGTCCAAGATCCGATGTTCGCGGTCCGTGCGATCGAGCGCCGCCCAGCCGAGCGCCCGTTCTTCGAGCGTCGATCTCTCGGCGACGAGACCGATGCGGACGAGCGCGAGCTCGAACGCATCCTCGATTTCAAGCGCCGACACAAGGTCCGACTCGGTCCGACGTTGGTCTTGACGGCGCTCGTGGCCGTGCTCGTGATCCTTCTCGTCCAGCGGCCAGCGCTGGAGACGCTCATGAGTCGGATCCCTTGGCAAGCGACACCGCCGGCGGAACGGACCAGCCAGCCTCTCCAGGCGACGCCGGCTCCTCGGACCGCTGAGACTCCTTCCCGCCTCGTCAGAGCGACGCGTCTCCGCAGAGCGACGCGTCCGCCTGGTCGTGCGGAGAATCCCGAGCGCCTGTCCGAAGCCAATTCCACGCCGCGAGCCGAGACCGTCCAGGAGCCGCGACCCCAGAGGGACGCGGTCGCGGGCGTGCGCCCGCGCCGCCCAGAAGAGTTTCGTCTCCCCAATCGCCGGCGTCCGGGCGCCGCAGACGTTGAGAGGCGAATCGAGGTTCCCAGGATACCCCGGGTAGAGCTCGCACGCAGCTCATTGCCCACCGCGGAGGGCAAGGCCGACTCGTACCTCGTGCGTATGTCGGATCCCGTCGGACGGCCGCTCACGGGCGCCGAAGTCTTGCTCTTCGCCAGCATGGCCGACGGCACCGTCGAGAACATCACGCTCGGTGCCGGACCGGAGCCAGGAACGTACGCCGGGACGTCGCGACCCAGCCGGTCAGTGCCGGTCGATTTCCGGATCCGCCTGACGACGAGCGACAAGCGATTCGAGATTCCCCTGAGCCCGTAGCGAAGACGGCGCCGATCACGGCGAGGGCGGCCGCGCGAGTTCGTCACGGTAGTGGAAGGTGGTCACCCTGGCAAGATCGATGCCTGGTGCCATGGACGCTTGGCCGGGGGCGTCCGCGAAACGCAAGGAAGGCTAAACGACGCACCTAGCTTCCCGTTCTCTTGCGGCACGTCCGGTAACGCTCTGACAGAGCCACTGCGGCGGGAGCCAGCGACGGCAATCGAGGTAGGCCGACCAGGTCATCCAGTAACCCACTTGCATTGGCGAGCGTTGGCGGGTACCTTTCGGGCACTCAAAGGTGGTTCTGGACGGGGCGGGGAAGAGCAGGTAGAGCAGCGAGCTGGACGATCCGGTATCGTCCTTCATTATCCACGTGTGATTTGCCCGGGAGCTGCCCATGAAGGTCAGCGTCTTCTTTGACGGACAGAACTCTACCGGTCTCTCCAGCGGTACGACGAGTCGCTCCGGGTCGACTACGACCGCCTGGCCGCCTGGATCACGCAGGCCGTCGGCGGCCCCGGCGCCATCTTCGCCGGTGCCCATTACTACGTCGGCGTGTCGGCCGACGCACCCCTGGTCGAAGAGCTTCCTGAAAGGTCTCGAGCTTCGCCCGGGCTACTTCGTCAAGCGGGAGCTACGGGTGCGCCGCTCTGGGCGCTGCCCGGCGTGCAGCGCCGAGTACGAGTACACGACGGAGAAGCTGTGGACACGCGGCTCGTCGCGGAGATGATCCACTACGCGGCCATCGGCGCCTTCGACGCGGCCGTGCTGGTCTCGGGCGACGACGATTTCGTGCCGGCGGTCGAGGCGGTGAACGCGCTGGGCCGCCAGGTATGGGTCGCGACGTGGTCGGCCGACGACCTGCTCGAAGGACCTGCGCGTGCGCTGCTTCGGGCAGATCCACCTGAGCGACGGCATCGCGACGTTCCAGCGTCGAGCGACTCGCCAGTTGGAGCGCGCCCCGACCCGCATGGCGCCGTCCCGGGTGGCACGTCCCCCGTTCCAGCCGGTCACGGGCGTGGCCCTCGAGCACGCGTTCCAGGAGCTACAGCGCGCCGAGGCACGCTTGCCGCACGTGAGCCGCGGGTACTTCGTCATGCGCTGGAAATCTCATCAGCTTCCCCGTCGGCGCCGAGCGCGAGGCGCTCGTGCAGCAGCTGATCGGCGCGGGCTCGCCGAGGAATTCGACGTCAAGGACGCCGAGGGCCGCAGCGTCACCGCGATTCGAGCCGCGAGCCCAACGGCAACGTCCGGGAGCCTGACGGCAACATCGCCATGCCGGGCTGAGCACCGTCATGACGCTGGCCGAGCGATTGGCCGCGTTTGCGGCCCCCTCGAGTTCGAGGACGTTCCGGCCAAGGTGGTCGCCAGTGTCCGCCTGCGCGCGCTCGACATTCTCGGCATCGCGCTAGCCGCGTCGTCCTCGGAAGTTGCGCCGTCGGTTCTCGGCGCGCTGAAGGGCTGGAGCCAGGGCGGGCCCTGCAGCGTGGTGGGCTCGACCCTGAGAACCGCGCCCCCGCTGGCCGCGCTGGCCAACGGCGCCCTCGCTCACGGGCTCGATTTCGACGACACCCACCCGATCTCGATCACGCACGCTTCCGCCGTGATCCTGCCCACGGTCCTGGCGCTCGGAGAAGCCGGCGCGCACAGCGGTCGGGCGCTCGTCACGGCGGCGGTCGCGGGATACGAAGCGATCAGCCGGGTCGGCATGGCGGCGCCGGGCGCCTTCCACGCGGGGGCTGGCATGCGACCGCGGTCTGCGGAGCGTTCGGGGCGACGGTGGCGCGCCGGCCGGCTCGAGGGCCTCGACGCCGCACGCGCCTCACCGCGGCGCTGGGCATTGCCGGCAGCTTCGCGTCGGGGGTCATCGAGCATCTCGAGGACGGCTCCTGGGTGAAGCGGGTCCATCCCGGATGGGCGGCCCATTCCGGTATCGTCGCGGCCGGGCTCGCGCGGGGCGGCTTCACCGGGCCGGCCTCGATCCTCGAGGGCCGCTTCGGGTTCTACCGACGTTTCTCAGATCCGACCCGGATCCCGGGCCCTTCGACACTCTCGGCAAGGAATGGGAGACGCTTCGCATCGGATTCAAGCCGTACCCCTGCTGCCACTACAACCACGCGTATCTGGACTGCGCGCTCGCGCTTCGTCGCCAGCACCGGATCGAGCCCGACTCGATCGAGCGCATCGAGTGCCGGGTGCCGGCCAGGCGAGATTCCGATCGTGTGCGAACCGCGCGAGGCCAAGCTGCGCCCGCGCACGCCGTACGACGCTCAGTTCAGCCTGGCATACTCGGTGGCCGCGGCCCTCGTGGACGGCCGGGTCGGCCTCGACACCTACGCGAAGGAGCGAATCACCGACGAGCGCGTGCTGGGGCTCGCGTCCCGCGTCGAGCACGTCGTCGATCCCGACTCGCGATTCCCGAACGGGTTCCCTGGCTGGGTCCGGGTTCGTCTCGCGCGACGGCCGGCTCTACGAGGCGCGGGAGCCTGACGGCCGAGGGGCGCGGCGCGGCCGATCGAGCCCGAGGCGATCGTGGCGAAGTTCCGCGACAATGCCGGCCGGGTGCTCCCGCCGGCGCGGGTGGCCGCGATCGAGCAGGCTGCGCTGTCGCTGGACGAGCCTCCGACGTGTCGGCGCTCATGGTGGCGTGCCGTGTGTAACGCCGCGCCGTTCGTGGGCTTTCTGAGTTTCCGGATGCCCGGTGGCGTTTCCGACACCTGACAACGCGCGCTGACGGATCCAGTACAATGGGTGCATGAGGTACGCAGTTGCCGTCCTGTTCGCGGTGCTCTTCGCGACCTCAAGCTGGGCGCAGGAGGTCGAGATCGAGAAGCCCGCGTCACCCCCCACGGTCAAGCCCGAGCGGAAGTGATCCCTCCCGGCCTCTACGACGAGACGCGGCCGAGCGACGCCGACGTCTACCCGCGTGGCGGCCTGGTGCAGTACGATCCGGGCTTCCTCGGCTCGGTGTCGATGCCCTACGTGGGCCGAAGTCGACCGGGCGCATCGGCCTGGGGGATGGGTCTCGCCGAACACGCCGACCCCCGATGAGCTCCGGGTGGAAAGAGGTCAGCGGCTGGTTCGCGCTGGGCTCTCGGTCACCTGGGACGGTCCGGCTCCGGTGCGGCGTCCCGCGGCTCCGATCCCCTGACCTGATGCCCTGGCTCCGCGGCAACCTTCACGCCCACACCACCTTCTCGGACGGCGTCAAGGAGCCGGCACAGCTCGTCGCCGCGTACGAGGAGCTCGGCTATGATTTCTCGCCATCACCGACCACGAGAGCTGGATCGACGAGAGCTACTGGCACGAGCTTCCCAAGGTCTCGTCGTCGAAGCTGGTCCTGTTCCACGGCATCGAGCTGAACTGGCCGCGTTTCGATCAGCACATCGGCAAGGTCGTCGGCGATCGCGAGACGCTCTCACGTCCTGAACCATCCGGCTCGCTACAACCTCTCGATCGAGCAGACGGTGGAGGCGCATCCGGCGAATCGGCGCCGGCGGCATCGCCCTCGACGCCGGTCGAGGTGACGGAGACCGGCCGGCGCTATCCACTGTACGAGTCTCCGCGATCCCGCTCGCGAAGATCGCGACCGACGACGCCCACGGCCCCGTCCACTTCGGCCAGGCGTGGATCGAGGTCGACGCCCGGCGCAATCGCGACGCCATCATCCGCGCGATCCGCGCCGGCGAGTTCCGCTCGGCGATTCGCCACCGACTAGCGGACGGACTCCCATGCGAACGGTGAAGATCGGCCACAGCCCCGACGCCGACGACGCGTTCATGTTCTACGCCCTCACCGCCGGGAAGGTGAAGATTCCCGGGATCGCGATCGAGCACATCCTCGAGGACATCGAGTCGCTGAACCGCCGCGCGCGCACGGCCGACCTCGACGTGACCGCCGTCTCCTTCGCGACCTACCTGCTCATCGCCGACCGGTACCGCATGATGGATCGCCGGCGCGTCGATGGGGCAGGGCTACGGGCCCATCCTCGTCGCGCGGGCGCCGATCCCCTGGCGGACCTCGAGAACCGGGTGGTGGCGAGCCCGGGCAAGCACACGACCTCGGCGCTGCTGCTGCAGCTCTGTACGTGGGCGACCCGCCGCTGATCGAGGTGGCCTTCGACAAGATTCCCGCAGGCCGTGCTCGATGGCCAGGCCGATCTCGGCCTCCTGATCCACGAGGGTCAGATCACGCACGAGAAGATGGGGCTGACGAAGGTCCTGGACCTCGGCGAGGTCCTGGCAGCGCGACACGGCCCTGCCGCTGCCGCTGGGCGTCAACGTGATGCGTCGGGACCTCGGCGAGGACGTTCACCGAGCACTCTCCGCAGGGGCTTCCGCGATTCGATCGCCTGGGCCCACGCGAACGTCGGACGAGGCGCTCGACTACGCGATGCGCTACGGGCGCGGGATCGACAAGGAGACGTGCCGGCGGTTCGTCCTCATGTACGTCAACGACTACACGCTGTCGCTCGGCCGGGACGGGCGTGCCGCGGTCGAGCGCCTGTTCGGGATGGCTCGCGACCGCGGCCTGATCAGCGAAATTCCCGCTCGACGCGACTCTGAGCCGGTCGGGACCGCGACGGGCCTCGCGCACTTCCATGAAGCCTGCTCCGTCATGCGTGTCGCTCGACGGCTATCGGGTCAGTTCTGCAGAGCAGCGCGTGGCTGGCTGAACAGGGTCGCTGGACCGGCGCTCGTCCTCGCGACGCCGCTGATCAGTAGCGCTTGCAGGATCTCGTATTCGGTGGTGCGCTGGGCGGGGGTGAAGCCGCCTCGCGAATCAGCGTCACGATTTCGTCGACGCCGATGGCTTGTTCACGAAGTCGGCCGCCTTGTGCACGTTCTCCTCGAAGAGCGTGCCGCCCCAGTCGTCGGCGCCGAAGTGGAGCGCGATCTGCCCGGTCCGCTTGCCCTCCGAGAACCACGACGCCTGGACGTGCGGGAAGTTGTCGAGGTAGAGGCGCGAGACCGCCGAGCATCCGGAGGTAGCGTGTTCGGACCCTTCGCAGTGCTTGATCCACTTCTCGAGCAGGGTGTTGCCGGGCTTGAAGGACCAGGGCACGAAGGCGGTGAACCCACCGAGCTCGTCCTGGAGCTCGCGGACGGCGTCGAGGTGGTCGAGCACGTCCTCGGTGTCCTCGACGTGGCCGTACATCATGGTCGCGGTCGAGCTGAATCCCGCCGGTGGGCCTCGCGGTGAACGTCGAGCCAGGTCTCGGGCCCGCCCTTCTTCGGCTCGATCCGCCGCGCGGACCCGCGTGGAGAGGACCTCGGCGCCGCCGCCGGGGAGCGTCCGCTGGCCGGCGTCCCAGAGGCGATCGAGGACTTCGACGACGGTCAGGTGACTCACCTCGGCCACCGTGCTGGATCTCCGAGGCGGTGAAGAAGTGCGGAGTCACCGGGGAAACCGCCGGCGCGGGTCTCGCTGACGAGGTCAGGTAGTACTCGAGCGGCAGCGCGGGGTTGTGCCCGCCCTGCAGGAGCAGGGTCGTGGCGCCCGCGGCATGGCCGGCGAACTCGACCTTGGCGAGCACCTCGTCGACCGTGAGCGTGTACGCCTCCGGATCGCCGGGCTTCCGGTAGAAGGCGCAGAACTGGCAGTCGGTGATGCACACGTTGGTGTAGTTCGGGTTCGTGTCGATGACGAAGGTGACGACCTTCGTCGGGGATGCGCGCGTAGCGCGCCTCGGCGGCCACCGCGCCCACCGCGAGCAGCGGCGCGTCGGTGAGGAGCCAGCGGCCCTCCGCGCGGCCGAGCCGCTTGCCGGCGAGAACCTTCTCTCGAACCTGCTCGATCACGACCGCCTCACGCCGCGACCCTCGCGATCCCAGACGCGCACGCACGTTGTAGCGCGTCGCGCTCCACCGGAATCTCGCCGGCGTCGCGGATGATGCGGAGCAGCTGCGCGCGCGCCAGGCCGGCCGGCGTCTGGCGCCTCGCCATGTGCTGCACGCGCTCGTCCTCGAGGGTGCCGTTGACGTCGTCGGCGCCGAAATGGAGCGCGATCGACGCCGTGTCCTCGCCGAGGAGCACCCAGTACGCCTCGACGTGCGGGAAGTTGTCGAGGAGCAGCCGCGCGGCGGCGATGGTGCGGAGGCTTCGACGGCCGAGGCGCTGGCGCGCGGCACGAGGTTCGTCGCCCCGACCTGGTAGGGCAGCGCGATGAAGGTCGAGAAGCCGCCGGACTGCGTCCTGCTGGGCTCGCAGCCGGCAGCATGTGATCGACCCGCTCGGCGGCGGTCTCGACGTGGCCGTAGAGCATGGTGCGCGTTGGTCCGGATGCCGAGCGCAGTGGGCGATGCCGTGGATCTCGCACCAGCGGTCGCCATCGGCCTTGCCGGTGAAGCGGAGCGCTTTCGCCAGCCGCGAGGAGAAGATCTCGGCGCCGCCGCCGGGCATCGTCTGCAGGCCCGCGCGGCCTTGAGGCGCGTCAGCGCCTCGCGCGGCTCGACCTTCCAGCGCCGCCAGAAGTAGTCGATCTCGGCGGCCGTGAAGGCCTTGATCTGGACGGCGGGCGCGCCGCGTGGATGGCCGGCGATCACGCCGCTCGTAGTACTCGAACGGCCAGTCGGGGTGGTGGCCGCCGACGATGTGAACCTCGCGGACCTCGTCGCCTCGACCATGCCGATGATGTCCTCGACCGTGTACTCGAACGCCCCGGCCTCGCCCTTCTTGCGCGCGAAGCCGCAGAACGAGCAGGGAGAGGACGCAGATGTTCGTCGGCGAGATGTACCGGTTCAGGACGAAGTAGACGCGATCGCCCTCACGCCCGGACTTGACGTGGTCGGCCATGCGGCCCAGCCCGAGAAGATCGTGGGTTTCGAAGAGAAGGAGGCCGTCGTCGCGGGTGAGGCGCTGCTGGTGCTGGACTTTTTCCCAGATGGGGATCAGGCGTTCGTCGGCGAAATGCAGGTGCTCACCTCCGCGTCGTCGCGTTCAATCTCGAACGGCCCGCAGGCCGATCGCTCGAAAGTATAGCCAGCGGGTACGACGGCTGTCGAGGTTTCCTTGGACACACCGGCGTCGGTCCTGCTAGAAACGCGGCATGCTCCTCGACCACGATCGCCGGTAGCCTTCCCAAACCTTCGCGTGGCTCGCGAGGCCCCGCGTGCTGTGGGCGCCCTGGAACCTGTCGGGTCCGGCGCTCGCCGAGGCCAAGGCGCGACGCGGTGCTGGTCGCGCTCGGCGAGCAGGCGGCGGCCGGCATCGACATCGTGAGCGACGGCGAGCAATCCCGCCAGCACTTCGTCCACGGGTTCCTCGAGGCGATCGACGGCGTCGACTTCGCCCGCGCGCGTGACGATCGGCATCCGCGCCGATCGCTACAAGGCCGAGGTGCCCACGGTGACCGTCGGGCCGCTCGTGCGCCGGCGGTCGGTGCACGCCGAGGAGTCGCGTTCGCGCGCGCGCCACACGAAGAAGCTGAAGTTCACGCAGTGCCGGAGCCGATGACGATCGTGGACACGCTCGCCGACGAGCACTATCGCGACCGGCGCGCGCCTGGCGATGGAGTTCGCCCGGGTCATCAACGAAGAGGCGCGCGAGCTCGCGGCCGCTCGGCCTCGACGTGCTTCAACTCGACGAGCCCGCCTTCAACGTCTACATGGACGACGTGCGGGCCTGGGGATCGAGGCGCTCCATCGCGCGATCGAAGGGCTGCCCGTGCAAGACCGCTGTTCCACATCTGCTACTGGCTACGGGATCAAGGCAAACACCGACTGGAAGGCGACGCCTCGGCTCCGAGTGGCGCCAGCACGAGCAGACGTTCCCGGCGCTCGCAGCCAGCCGGATCGACCAGGTCTCCGTCGAGTGCGCCAACTCGCGCGTGCCCGTCGTCGCCTCGGGCTCGCTGAAGGGCAAGGACGTGCCTCGTGGGGCGCTGTCGATCGTCGCGACGGACAAGGTGGGAGACTCCCGCGGAGGTGGCCGCGACGATCCGGCGCGTCCTGCCGTACGTGCCGCGCGGGAGCGCCTCTACCCGTGCACCAACTGCGGGATGGTGCCGCCGACCGCGCGGTCGCGCGCGGCAAGCTGCGCGCTCGTCGAGGGGCCGCGCTGGTCCGCCGTGAGCTCGGCGCTACCTGATCGCGCCGGCGGTGAAGCCCGGATGCCGCGTTCCTCTGTGCTATTCTCGTGCGGCGCCGAATGAGCGATCCAACGTCGGTACTTCCACGAGATTCCTGGGTGAAGAGTACGAGTCCCCCGGGCGCACGGTGACCGAGTCGGACCTGGTGATCTTCGCCGGGCTTACCGGCGACTACAACGTGCTGCACACCGACGCCGAGTTCATGAAGCAGCTCCATCTTCGGCGAGCGCATCGCCCACGGCCTCCTCTGCCTCGCCATCCAGTCCGGCTCTTCAACCGCGCCGCCACCGCATACGCGACGCTCTGGCTCGCCGGGCTTCGCTGGAAGTTCAAGGCGCCGGTCAAGATCGGGGATACGATCCGGCTTCGCGCGAAGGTGGCGGCCAAGAAGGATCTCCGCGCAAGCCCGACCGGGTCTCGTGACGATCGAGCGCACCATCGTCAACCAGCGCGACGAGGTGGTCCAGCAGGCGAAACCGACCTCATCGTGGAGAAGCGCCGGTGGCGTGAAGGGCACGTCGCACTTCGGGGATGCATCGAAGTCGACAAGATCCGGGAGACGCCGGCCATCACCATCACCGAGACGCCAACGTACTCGCTCATATCTCAGAGCCTCGACGCCGAGCTTCGTTCAGTCGCGGCCGCCGACGTGTTGCAGCCGTACTCACCCTCGCCGTATCGTCAGGCCGGGCGCTGGCGATATTAAGAGAGCCGCCCCGGGCCGTTCTGGCGTTTCTGGGGCCTCGACCTGGCAGATCGTAGAGCGCTGTCCGCGTGGGCGACACGGTGCATCGGCTCGCTCGCGGACAGATCAGGTCCTCTCGCGAAAGCGACCCACGCGCTGACGGCGTGGCTTCGTCGTCGACGAGCGCTCCTGCATCGATCGGCAGCAATGGCGAGGTCGATGCAGCGGGCAAGTTCGCGCCCTCGATCGCCAAGCTGCAAGAGTACCCGCATGACTTTCGGACCCGAGGCACCAGGAGCCGGAAGCTCCGCCGTGGGATCGGCGCCGACCGCGCGGCCGCCCGGGCTCCTGCTTCGCGGCGATTCGGCTTCACCGGTACGAAGAGTCCCCAAGAAGCCCCTGGTCGGTGGCGCACCGCTGGATCACCGATGAGATCACGCCGACCGCAGCTGGAATCAGTATCGCAAGATTGGACTGAGAAGGTGAAGTGGAAGGCATCCGGCGCCGCCGGCGGCTTCGCCGATCCCGAGTTCGACTACGACCGGCGATCACGCCGACGGTGGTCGCCATGGGCACCGAGGGCAACATGGGCGCGCCCCGCTGATCAGCCGTGGTCGTGGCCGGAACTCCGTCGTCGAGCTGGTGGTTCGCGTGCCATCTCTCGACGGCTTCGTCGGCATCTCCGCGGCTGCGACAAGGGGGACCGTCCCGGCGATGGTCATGGCGATGGCGCGGCGAACCGCGCCGAGCCGCCGTGCTCTACGGCGGCCTGGCTCGCGCTACGGCGAGCACGAGGCGGGAAGCTTACGATCCAGGAAGCGTTCGAGGCGATCGGCGCGCCGGCGCGGAGCCAAGATCGACGCGCGCAGAGCTCCAGCGAGCGTGGAGGGCCGGGCCTGTCCGGGCGCCGGCGCGTGCGGCGGAGCGGTGTTCACCGCGCCAACGCACCAGCTGTCGACTCGCGTTCGAGATGCTCGGCATGTCCGCCCATGGAGTTCAACGGCGTGCTGCGGCTGTCGATCCAGCGCAAGGAAGATAGGTCGCCCGCTTCGAGACCGGCCGGCTGGTGATGGACGCCACCACTGCTGCGCAAGCGCGGCGTCCTGCCGCGCCAGATCATCACCCGGAAGGCGCTGCACCAGCGCGCGTCGCCATGGCGTGGATGGCGACGGGCGGCTCCACCAGCGCCGTCCGCGACGCCGCTCACGCCATCGCCAAGGAGGCGCGGCGTGTGGCTCACGATCGACGAGGTGCCCAGATCAGCATCTCTGCGCAAAGACGCCAGCGGCGCTGCTCGCCGGCAGCCTGCGGCCGTGGGGGACCTGCGCGTACACAGCCCCCGAGATGTACGACGCCGGCGGCGCGGGCGTGGTCGATCGCCAAGCGGCTCTCGACGCGGGCCTCCTGACCCGGACGAGACCGACCGTAATGGACGCGGACGGGCGATCGGCGAGGAGGTACGCGCGCCGCGCGGGAGACGCCAGGCAACAGAAGGTCGTGTGCGCGCTCGACGGCCGCTCGGGCGTGAAGAGGGCCTGGCCATCCTGAGGGAGCGCCGCGCCCGCGGGTGTGCCTCGGTCCGGCGGGGACGAGCAAGCGATCTGCACTGCGCACGGCCCGAGCGCTGGTGTTCGGACCGCGAGGAAGAGCGCCTTCCAGGCCGTGAAGACGAAGACGATCAAGCTCCAACGACGTGATCGTCATCCGGTCAGGCGACCCGGAAGGGACGGGCAGGCCGGGATGCGCGTGAGATGCGTTCACGTGACCGGCGCGCGCCCAGGCGCTGGGCTGGTCGGGCGCGGACCGTCGCGCTCATCGTGGCGACCGACGCTGGGCGATTCTCGGGCGCGACCCACGGGTTCATGATCGGGCAATTGCGCGCCCGAAGCCGCCGACGGCAGGCACGATCGCTGCGCTCCGGAACGGCGACACGATCGTGATCGACATCAGAAGCGCAAAGCCCGACGTGGAGCTTTCGCCCGCCGAGCTGAAGAAGCGCCTCAAGGCGGTGAAGCGGCCCAGGCGCGCTTACCACGTGGGCGTGCTGGCGAAGTATGCGCGCCTCATCTCTCGCGCTTCCGATGGCGCCGCGCTACTCGGCGCAAGGTCGACCCGGCGAGCCGACCGATCAGCTGAGCACGGCCTTCTCGAGGCGGCTCAAAGGCGAGCGCGCTCGGGGAAATGACGGTGCTGGACGCGGGCACCGGCTCCGGGCCGGGTTGCGCGCTCGCCCTGGCGCCGCTCTGCCGGACCGTCGTCAGGTCGAAGCACGACGCGCTGATCGACGAGCCCTGGCGGCGCCGCGCCGCGCCAGGCTCTCAACGTGCGCGTCGTCGTCGGCGACATCGAGGTCGAGGAGTACGCGCCGTTCTGAGCCCCGACCGTCGTCAAGCCGCCTTACGCCTCGTGCATGTCTGACGCCGAACGCGGGAGCGGGCGGGCCGGCGCTGCGCCCCGGCCGGGTGTTCGCCTTCGTGGCGCTTCCGCCAACGACCAGTGGAAGGAGACCGGGGCGACCTCGCTTCGCGTACGGGCAATACGTAATGG
>ERZ1370068.7162-contig-6096_pt1 | contig 25777 bp, 30 predicted proteins | sample MGYA00561227_ERZ1370068 | MGnify/ENA primary metagenome ERZ1370068 (study PRJEB38410, sample SAMEA6850437) | metagenome | study: Metagenomic assessment of the ecological functions of the soil: analysis of the soil microbiota associated with the...
CCGCTACTGCATTGCTGTCTCCGTCTCGCTCGCCATGCCCATCCTCCTCCGAGAGACGCCCAAAACGTCAAAGGGCGCCGGGAAGTCCCAGCGCCCTCGGTGTCGCTTCGACGTCCCTACGCTGGCATTACCCAGATCAGGTTCCAGCGGTCGGCGGCATTCCGGCCGCCCTCTCAGCTCGGCGTTCCCGAGCTCCGCGCTCGTCTCCCCGGACCCTATGCCGTCACGAGACCCTCCTGCCCCTCACACGTCCCATTCTACGCCGACGGGGGAGGGTGGGCCTGTCCCACCGGAACCCGCAGCCCCTTCCGGAGCTCCTTGTCCCCGCGCTCCCGGACGTCCTCGCCCCGGACGATGTAAATCACATCCTCGGCGATATTGGTGGCGTGATCGGCGATCCGCTCGAGGTTGCGTGAGATCAGGATGAGCGCCAGAGCCCGCGGGATCGTTGCGGTGTCCGCCATCATGTAGACGAGCAGCTCGCGGAACACCTGGTCCCGGAGACTGTCGACGGCGTCATCCGCCTCGATCACGGAGCGGGCGAGCTCCGGGTCCCGGCGCACGAAGGCGTCCAGGCTCTTTCGCACCATCTCCTGCGCCAGCGTGGCCATCCGCGGGATGTCGATGAGCGGCTTGACCTGCGGCTCGTGGATCAGAGACCGGCGCGCGGAGCTGATGCTCACTGCCTGGTCGGCCATCCGCTCCAGGTCGCTGTTGATCTTGATGCTGGCCACCAGGAAGCGGAGATCCGAGGCCATCGGCTGCTGGAGGGCGAGCCGTGTGAAGCAGCGGTCGTCCACCTCGATGCAGAGGAGGTCCATCTCCTCCTCGTGGGCGAGGACGGCCTGCACCAGCGCCTCGTCCCGGTCGACGAGAGCTCGCACGCTCTTGTGGATCATGCTCTCCGCCAGGCTGCCCATCGCGAGCAGCTTCTCCCGGATCGCCTGAAGCTCGACTTCGAAGTGTCGCTCCATCGCCGTCCTCCGCGACCTAGCCGAACCGGCCGGTGATGTAGGCCTCGGTCTTGGGATCCTTCGGCATCGTGAACAGCTCCTTGGTCACCCCGAACTCGACCAGCTCGCCCAGGAGCATGAAGCCCGTGTAGTCGGACACCCGGGCCGCCTGCTGCATGTTGTGGGTGACGATCACGATGGTGTAGCTGGCCTTGAGCTCCAGCATCAGCTCCTCGATCTTCGCGGTCGCGATCGGGATCGAGCGCGGAGCAGGGCTCGTCCATCAGCAGGACGTCGGGCTCGACGGCGATCGCGCGGGCGATGCAGAGCCGCTGCTGCTGTCCGCCCGACAGGCTGAGCGCGCTCTCGTGCAGCCGGTCGGAGACCTCGTCCCACAGCGCCGCGCCCTTGCAGGCTCCGCTCCACCATCGCCTCCAGATCTCGCCCGCTTGCTCACGCCGAGGATCCGCGGACCGTAGGCGACGTTCTCGAAGATCGACTTCGGGAACGGGTTCGACTTCTGGAACACCATGCCGACCCGCTTCCGAAGGTCGGTGACGTCGAGGCGCGGGTCGTGGATGTCGGACCCGCCGATCCGGATGGTGCCGGTCATCCGCACCCCGTCCACCAGGTCGTTCATCCGGTTGCAGACACCGGAGGAGCGTGCTCTTTCCGCATCCGGACGGCCCGATGTAGGCCGTGATCCGATGCTTCGGGATCGACATGTTGACGTTCTTGAGCGCCTGCTTGTCACCGTACCAGAGATTCACCTGCTCGATCTCGACCATGGGCATCTCCATGACCGGCGCCAGGCGCGCGTCCGAGCCGAGGCTGGAACCGATCGGAGATGTTGACGGACATTGAGCTCTCCCTAGACCGCCGAGGTGGCGTACTTCCGGCGCAGCCGGTTCCGCATCGTAATGGCGAAGAGGTTCAGGAAGACGACGATCACCAGAAGAAGCAAGGTGGTCGTGAAGACCATCGGGCGGGCCGCATCCACGTTGGGAGACTGGAAGCCGACATCGTAGATGTGGAAACCGAGGTGCATGAACTTCCGATCGAGATGGAGGAACGGCCAGAAGCCGTCCACGGGCAGGGCCGGCGCCAGCTTGACGACCCCGGTGATCATGAGCGGAGCCACCTCGCCCGCCGCGCGCGCCATCGCGAGGATGAGGCCGGTGAGGATCGATGGCATGACCGCGGGCAGCACGACACGGAGCGTCGTCTCGAGCTTCGTCGCCGAGAGGGCGAGCGACGCCTCGCGCAGGCCTCGCGGAATCGCGGCGAGCCCCTCCTCGGTGGCCACGATCACCACGGGCACCGTCAGGAGCGCCAGCGTGAGCGAGGCCCACAGGATCCCCCCGTCCCGAACGTCGGCGTCGGCAGGGACTCGGAGAAGAAGAGCCGGTCGATCGAACCGCCGACGAATGTAGATGAAGAAGCCCACGCCGAAGACGCCGAACACGATGGACGGCACGCCGGCAAGGTTGTTGACCGCGATGCGGACCACGCTCACGAAGGTCCCCTGCTTCGCATATTCGCGCAGGTAGAAGGCGGCGAGCACTCCCAGCGGCGTCACGAGGAGGCTCATGATCATGACCATCATCGACGGTGCCGAAGATCGCCGGGAACACGCCGCCCTCGGTGTTCGATTCGCGCGGATCGTCCGGACACGAACTGCCAGGCCTTGCGGGCGTAGTGAACGATCTTGGCCCCAGTACCCATGGCGTTCGGAAAGTACGCGTCGACCACCTGGTAGACGCGGCAACTCCTTCTGCTTGCCGCCGTCCGCAGACCACCACCACGCTGGCCGATCTGCCCGGCGCGGAGCGCGCCGAGCCGCGTCGCCTGAGCCTGGTAGCGGGCGTCGAGTCTCACCAGCTCCTGGCGCAGGACACCGCGCCTGCGCGCCATCGAGTTTGCCAGTCACGCTCGAGAGTTCCGGAGTCCGAGCCGGATCCGCTCCTGCCGATGGTTGATCGCTCCGATGTCGCCGGTCTCGATCGACCGGATCTCCGGCGAACGCGGGCAGCCTCCGCCAGGAGCCTCCCGGAGCTTGCCCTTGTCGGTGATCGGCCCGGTCAGGACGACCGTCCCCGCCTCGCGCACCTCCCGGATGGTGCCGATCAATGCACCCCACTCGGTCCGCTCGATGACCGCGACCTCCGGCGGAGCCGATCGGCCGGCTACCTGGCTCTCGTCGATCCACACGAAATCGCTGCCGTAGAGGTCGCGGTTGCCGACCTTCACCTTGATGCGGTGCTCTCCCGACCTTGCCGGGAATCGCCTCGCGCTCGACGAGTCTGGCCGGTGACGATCTTCCCGTCCAGCAGCGTCAGCCGCGTCACCGCCGCGGGCCAGAAGAAGCCGAGACCGTTCACCAGGATCAGGCCGATGAGCCCCGCGACCATCAGGAGGGCGAGGCACAGCGCCCCTCCGGTGATCCAGATGAACGGCTCGCCCGTCCGCCAGAGAGCGCTTCACAGGTAGCGGAACTTCTGCCGGAGGCGGAGTCGCACGAGCTCGGCCACGGTGTTGACGGCGAACGTGAGGCAGAACAGCAGCAGCGCGGCGAGGAACAGGATCGCGGAACAGCGTCGCGCCCTCCGGGGCCTCGGGCAGCTCCACGGCGATGTTGGCCGAGAGCGCGCGGAATCCGTTGAAGATGCTCCAGTCCATGACCGGCGTGTTGCCGGTCGCCATGAGAACGATCATCGTCTCGCCCACCGCCCGGCCGAACCCGATCATGATCGCCGAGAAGATCCCCGGGCTGGCCGTCGGCAGCACGATTCGCACAGCGGTCTGCCAGCGGGTGGCGCCGACGGCGAGCGAGCCCGCGCGAAGGTGCCCGGGAACGTTCGCCAGCGAATCCTCCGCGATCGTGAAGATGATCGGGATCACCGCGAACCCCATCGCTATCCCCACGACCAAGCGAGTTCCGCTGGTCGTAGGTGACGCCCAGGGCCGACTGGAGCCACTCGCGGTAGTTGCCGCCGAGTAGCACCGCCTCGACCAGGCCGCCGAGCGCGAAGGCCGCCCAGAGCCCTCCCACGACGACCGGGAACGAGCAGCAGCATCTCGGTCCCGCTGCGGAGCCGGCCGCGAATGGAGAGCGGGACCAGCTGCCAGACGAGGAGCGCCGCCAAGATGGCTACGAGCAGCACCACCGGGGCGAGGAAGATGCCCGGGAACGATCGGCTCGATCACGGGCGCCAGCCACAAGCCCGGCCAGGAAGCCGAGAACCACGCTCGGCAGCGCGGCCATGATCTCGACCACCGGCTTCACGTAGCTCTTGATGCTCGGATGCATGAACTCGCTCACGTAGACCGCCGCCAGCAGGGCCAGCGGCACTGCGAACAGGAGCGCGTAGAAGGTCCCCTTCAGCGTGCCGTAGATCGAGCGGCGTCAGGCTGAACTTCGGCTCGAAGTCGTCGGTGCCGCCCGTGGACTGCCAGACGAACGCCGGAGCCGGGTACCCTTCGTACCAGACCTTCCCGAACAGCGTGGCGAGCGTGACCTCCGGATGGGCGTTGTCGAGCTTCCAGCTCCGGAGCTTCCCCGCGTCGTCGAGCGTCACGAGCCCGTCCGCCTTGGGCGCGAAGGCGACGGCCTGGAGCGGATCCCCGCCAGGCGTGTCGAGGCTCAGCAGCGTCCGCCCGGACGTCCCGAACGAGACGTGCAGACGCCCTTCGCATCACCGGTGACGAATCCCTTGTCACGCCGCGACGCCGCGAAGGCGACCACCGGCGCGCTCGTGGGGCGTGAAGCGTTGAATGCGCGTCAGCTGGCGGCCCCCGTCGGCCTCCTGCACCACCTGCCAGCTCGACACGTCTCCCGCCTGGTCACCGGTCACGAGCGTGCGGTCGCCGATGAGGAACCCCAGTACGCCGATACCGGCGTGGTTGCTCGTCGCGTCGACGGTCTCGGCGAGCACCGGGCCTCGACGGCTCGCGGAGGTCGTACCGGAGCAGCTGGCCGCGCGAGGTCGCCAGGAAGAGATCCTCGCCGCGTCCGTCCAGCCTGAGCGCCGTGATCTCGCCGTCGACCGGCGGCGTGAGCGCCTGTCGCGTCTCCTCCTTGCGGCTGGGCCCGATGAGAGCCTTCCGCTCCTGCACGGTCTGTAGCACGAGCTCCGTTGGCGCGACCTGTGCCACGCTCACTGGACCTCCGTCGGCGGTCGCGGTGGTCAGTCGCAAGACGGGCCGTCGCTGGTCCGGGTCGATGGCACCGGCAGCCCGCCGAACGTCACCTTCGGTGTCACGGTCCGGCGGCCGGCCGCGAAGGCCGTGTCGAACCCGACCTCGACCGGCAGGACCCGGCCGTCCGACGTGCCGACGACGTAGCGTCCCTTGCCGGCAGCCGCGACGGCGGTCACCCGGGCCCCCGCGAGCTCGGGGATCGGCGCGGGACGCGAGGGGCCGGCCGTCTTTCAGCGACTGGAACCTGACCACCCCGTCCACGGCCGATGGCGAACGCCACCTCGCGATACTCGTCGACGTCGAAGGAGTCGGTTCCCGCCGTCCGCCAGGGTGCGGCGCCCTCGCCCGTCGTGGCGGTCGTGACGAGGAGCTGCGCCGTCGCTGACCGGAAGAGCGGCCAGGCCTCGGCCAGGATCACGAGGAGGATTCCCAGAATCGACGCGATGACGACGAGCCCGCCCACGATGATCAGCCGGGAGGTCCAGCGATCGACGCCGATCCGGCGGAGCGTCCGGGCCGGGGAGACGACGAGCGGGCGGACCGGTATCGCCGGCCCGCCCGATTGGAGGGTTTGCTCGGCGACGGCCATCTACTGGATCTTGCCCAGCTCTTCCTTGGCGATCTGAGCCGGGATCGGGAAGTAGCCGTCCTTCACCACGGCTTCCTGGCCTTCCTTGGAAAGGACGAGCTTGGCGAATTCCCGCGTCAGCGGGATCGAGCGGCTTGCTGGGCCGCCTTGTTGATGTACACGAACAGGAAGCGCGCGAGGGGATACTCCCCGCTGTACGCGTTGTCGGCGGTGGCCTCCTCGCACTTGCCGCCGGCCTTCTCGGCGAGCGGCACCGCGCGAACGCCGGCGGTCGCGTAGCCGATGCCGCTGTAGCCCATCGCGAAGCGGTCCACCGTCGCCCCCTGGACGACCGCGGCCGAGCCCGGCTGCTCCTTCACCTCGTCCTTGAAGTCGCCGTTCTTGAGCACGTGCTCCTTGAAGAAGCCGTAGGTCCCGGAGGCCGAGTTCCGTCCGTAGAGGCTGACGGGCTTCGCGGCCCACTCGCCGGTGAGGCCGAGCTGGCCCCACGTCTTCACGTCCTCGGTGTGCCCGCCGCGCGCGCGACTTGGAGAACGCGGCGTCGACCTGGGCGAGGGTGAGGCACTTGACGGGATTGTCCTTGTTCACGAAGACCGCGAGCGCGTCGACCGACGGTCCGGATCGGCGGTCGGCTTGTAGCCGTACTTCTTCTCGAACCCGTCGATCTCGGTGCCCTTCATCGCGCGCGACATCGGGCCGAGCTGGGCCGGTGCCGGCGATCAGCGCGGGCGGCGCCGTCGAGGAGCCCTTGCCCTCGATCTGGATCTTCGCGTTCGGGATAGAACTTCTGGAACGTCTCCGCCCACAGCGTCATCAGGTTGTTGAGGGTGTCGGAGCCGACGCTGGAAATGTTCCGCTGACATGCCGCTGACCGTCTTGTAGCGGGTCAGCCCGGGATCTACCTGGACCTGGGCGCCCGGCGAGCCGGCCCCCAGGACGGCCGCCACCGCCGACGGCCGCTACGATCACTCGCGCTCTTCATCGATACCTCCTCAGCTGCGATCTAGGGTTGACTGTGCGCGTGTCGGTTCAGGTTACCTTCGCGTAACATCGGTGTTACGGGACGGCTAGCCGGCGGTCTCGCGGTAGCGATATCCGACGCCCCGGACCGTCTCGATCGCAGGCTCGGGCAGGCGCGCGGCAACGAACTTGGCCGCGCAGCCGGGCGAGATGCACGTCCACGGTGCGGGGCTCGACGAACCCGTCCCGGCCCCACACGAGGTCGAGAGCTCGTCCCGCCCGTACACCCGGCCCGGCTCGGCTGCCAGCGTCGCGAGCAGCTCGAACTCCTTCGGAGTCAGGCCGACCGCGCGCCCGCCCACGGTCACCTCGAACCGCTGGCGATCGACCACGAGGTCCCCGACCTTGATCCGGTGCCGCCGCTCGTCCGCCTCGGGCGGCCGTGTCCGCCGCACGACGGCACTGAACCCGCGCGACCAGCTCGCGCGTGGAGAACGGCTTCGTCACGTAGTCGTCGGCGCCCAGCTCGAAGCCGAGCACCTTGTCGCCCTCCTCGGACCGAGCGGTGAGCATGATCACCGGGACGGAGCGGGTGGCGGGGTCCTGCTTGAGCCGCCGGCAGAGCTCCCAGCCGTTGACCTGCGGGCAGCATGAGGTCCAGCAGCATCAGGTCGGGCCGGCTCTCCTGGCGCCTGCCGGAGCGCATCGGCGCCGTTCGTCGCGACGATGACCTCGAAGCCTTCGCGCGCCAGCGTGTACCGGATCAGCTCGGCGACGTCCCGCTCGTCCTCGGCGATGAGCACGCGGGCCGCGGAACGCCGGGCGGGCCCGTCACCCGGCCGGCGCGCTGTCATCTCGCTCGTGTCACCTGTGATCCGCATCCGCATGGTGAGAGTCTCGCGCCTCGGTGTTGCGACCAAATGACGGCGGCGTAAATTCTGGGTGACTTCCGTCCCCCCGCTTCCCGTCGAGCCAGCGATGCGATGCCGTCCAGCGGCCTTGGCTGGATCCCCGGGCGCGGGCCGGGTCCACCGGAGGCGCACGGAGAGCGAGGTCGGCGCGCGGCTTCCGCGTGAACGCGATCTCGAGCGTCAGGACGTCGGTGGGCCGTACCGGCGACCGTCTCGTGCCCGTGAGGATGCCGAACTCTCCGCCGAGTAGGCCCTGGGCGAGCTGTGACAGATAGAAGGCCGCCGGCGTCACGGCGGGCTCGACCCCGGAGGTGCGAGGGGATGCGAGACCACCTCCGCCAGCTTTGGCCGAGGCGTGTTGCCGGAGCATTACGGACGGCCAAAGTTTCCGTAACGGTGCATGGACACGGTGGATATCCGCGTCACGATAAACGTAACAGCACGGCCAGTCCTCGTCCGCCGTACCCTCGGGCGGTGTCCGTCGCCGGGCGGGAGTTGTCCCGGCGACACCGGCCGGGTAGCATCGAGGTCCGTGGCCGGTGATGTTGTCGCCCTCGTGGAGCTGGGCTCGAACGCGGTCCGCCTTCTGGTCGCGCGTCTGGGCCCGGGTGTAGGGTTCGAGGTGCTCGAGGAGAAGCGGGTGCAGACGCGGCTTGGCGAGTGGCCGCCCAGGGGTCCTGCAGGCCGACTCGATCGCGCGGACCGTCGCGCGGTGCACCAGTTCCTTGCCCGAGCGCGCCGCGATCGAGCATCCCGGGTCATCGCCGTCGCCACGGCTGCCGTGCGGGACGCCTCGAACCGCGAACGCCTCCTGGGACCGCTCCGGCGCCGGGACGGCGTGGAGGTCAGGATCCTCAGCGGTCGCGAGGAGGCCCTCCTCGGCGCCCTCGCGGTCCAGTCCAGCCTTCACCTGGAGGACGGCCTCGTCGCCGACCTGGGGGCGGAAGCCTCCAGCTGACCCGGCTCCGGAAGGGGCACGTGGCCTCGACGTCGGCAGTGCCGATCGGTGCCGTGCGGATGACCCAGCGCTTACCTCCGTGGCGACCCGCCTGACACCGCGGGAGCTTCGGGACCTGCGGACGGAGGTGCGCACTCGCCTCGTCAAGGCGCTTCCGCCGGCGGAGCGCGGCGAGGAGATCGTCGCCCTCGGAGGCACCGTGCGCGCGCTGGGACGCATCCACCTCGCCGCCCGCGGCGAGGAGCATCGCTCGCGTCACGGCCTTCGCCTTCAGCAGCCGGACGTCGACGCGGATCCGGTTCGGCTCGAGGCGCTGCCGATCCGGAAGCGGCGCCAGGTGCCGGGACTCCGCGCGGAGCGGGCGGACATCATCGTGGCCGGCGCGATCGTGATCGAGGAGCTCATGACGTTCGGCGGGTACTACGGCTTGACCATCTGCAAGCAGGGTGTGCGCGACGCGCTCCTGCTTCGCGAGACCTTCGCCGAAGAGGGCTGACGAGCATGTCCGACCGCATGATCAATCGCGAGCTGTCGTGGCTCGAGTTCAACCGCCGCGTGCTGGAAGAGGCGCAGGATCCAGACGGTGCCGCTCCTCGAGCGCGTCAAGTTCCTGTCCATCTTCAGCTCGAACCTCGACGAGTTCTTCATGGTCCGGGTGGCCGATCTCAAGCAGCGCATCTGGGCGGGAGACCAGAGCGCCGCCGCCGACGGGCTGACCCCGGCCCAGACGCTGGCCGCGATCTCCGAGCGGGTGCACTCGCTCGTCCAGGAGCAGCACCGGACCTTCCTCGAGGACATCCAGCCGCGGCTGGTCGCCGAGGGCATCCGGATCGTCCGGCCGAAGGAAGTCACCCCGGAGCAAGCCGAAGGTGGTGGAGGCATACTTCCACAAGACGCTCCTCCCGGTGGTGACGCCGCTCGCGATCGATCCCGGGCACCCCTTCCCGCACCTCGTCAACCGCGCCCTGTGCCTGGTGGTGTCGCTGCGACCCACCGAGCCGTCGGTCCTCCCGAGCGCCGCCTGGCGGTGATCCACATTCCCGCCCAGGTGATCCCGCGGTTCATCCGGCTGCCCGGAGCGCCTGGCGAGTACAACTTCATGCTGCTCGAGGACGTGATCCGGCTGAACCTCTCGCGGCTCTACCACGGCTACGAGATCCTCTCGGCGCACGCGATCCGCGTGACGCGCGACGCCGACGTCCAGCCGGTCGGCGGGCCGGACGGCCGGCGACCTCCTGAAGGAGATCGAGCAGAGCCTCGCGAGAGCGCCGCATGGGTGACGCGGTCCGCCTCCAGTACGATCCCGACCTGCCGCCGGCGGTCCTCGCGCGGCTGGTGGAAGAGCTCGAGCTCGAGCCCGCCGATCTCTACCCGGGCGAGGGATTCACCGCGTTCACCGATCTCGGCCAGCTCTACTCGCGCAGTCGATCTCCCGCGCCTCAAGGACCGGCCGCTCGTCCCGCACCCGGTGCCGGCCTTCGAGCGCGCCCCGGACGTCTGGACGCGCGATCCGCGAGGGCGACATCCTCGTCCACCATCCCTACCAGCCGTTCGACGTCGTGACCCGCTTCGTGCAGGAGGCGGCGACCGATCCCAGCGTCCTGGCCATCAACATGACGCTCTACCGGGTGAGCCCGACGTCGCCGATCGCGAAGGCGCTGACCATCGCGGCCCAGGCCGGGAAGGAAGTCGCCGTCCTGGTCGAGCTTCGGGCCCGGTTCGACGAGGAGGCGAACATCCGCTGGGCGCAGGCGCTGGAAGAGGTGGGCGCTCACGTCGTGTACGGGCTCATCGGCTACAAGACGCACTGCAAAGGCGTGCCTGGTCGTGCGCCAGGAAGCCGACGGCATCCGCCGCTACTGCCACCTCGCGACGGGCAACTACAACGCGCGGACCGGCGGCATCTACGCGGACCTCGGGCCTGTTCACCTGCCGCGAGCCGTTCGGCGAGGACCTCGACGGAGATCTTCAACCTGCTGACCGGGCTACACCCGGCCGGTGCGCTTCAACCACCTGCTGGTGGCGCCGACCGGGCTCCGGGACGCGCTGGCGCAGAAGATCCGGCGCGAGGCCGCCCACGCTCGGGCGGGCGCGCCCGCGCGCATCGTGGCGAAGGTCAACAGCCTCGTCGACTGGCCGATCATCCAGGAGCTCTACGAGGCGAGCCAGGCCGGGCGTTCGAGATCGACCTCATCGTCCGGGGCACCTGCTGCCTCCGGCCGGGCGTGCCGGGACTGTCCGAGCGCATCCGCGTCGTCTCGATCATCGACCGCTTCCTCGAGCACGCGCCGGATCTACTTCTTCGAGAACGGGGGCGCGCCCGAGTACTACCTCGCCTCCGCCGACTGGATGCCGCGCAACCTCGACCATCGCGTCGAGATCGCCTTCCCCATCCTGGATCCCCGGCTCCAGGCGCAGGTGCGCGAGATCCTGGAGGTCCAGCTCACGGACTCGGCGAAGGCGCGCCTGCTTCAGCCCGACGGCAGCATCGATTCGCGCGAAGGTCCCGGGGCGCGGAGCCCATCCGGTCGCAGGAGCGGATCTACGAGCTGATCGGCGCGCACGCGACGACTGAGGTCCGCACCGGCAGTCCTCGCCGTCCGGGCTCCGCCGAGCGTCATCGAGCTGTAACACTGCGGCAGCTAGGCTCTCGAGCATGGACGCGTCTGCTCCGGCGCTCTCCGTGAGCTTGGCGCTCTACGGTCTCGTGGTCCTGACGCTCCTCGGGCCGATCGAGGCGTTCCTGCGCTTCCGTCTCCGGCAGGCGACTCACCGGGGCGATCCGCGCGGCTATCTCGCGCTCGCGGATCCCTGGGTGAACGTCGTCGTCGCCCTGGCCGGGGCGGCGACCGTGGCTCTCGTCAGCGCCCTGTCCTGATCGCCGCGCTCGCGCCCCGTCGTCTCCGCCTCGCCGTGGTAGCCGAGATGTGACCCTCGCGTCACGTCACGGCTCAACGAGTCGCTCAGCGTACGGTGCGAGGCGGATGCGGTCCGCGGCGCGACGCGGACCGTCGACGCCGAAACCACGCGAGAGGCCCCGAACGGGCAGGAGGACGGCGTGAACGAGACGAGCGTCGTGACGGAATTCCGATGGATCGAGGCCGGACCGGCGTGCCTGCCGGTGCTGTGTCTCCACGGCCTGTTCGGCGCGAGCGATCACTGGGAGACGCCTCGTCGAGGCCATCTCGCGCCCGCTGCCGCGCGATGGCGCTGACCCTCCCGATCTTCGAGACTCCGCCGGACGACCTCTCGGTGACGGGTCTCCGGGCCTACGTCGAGGCGTTCATGGACGCCGAGCGAGTGCCGCCGGCGATCGTCGTCGGCAACTCGCTGGGCGGCCACGTCGCGCTTCGACCTCGCGCTCCACGCGCCTGGAGCGCGTGCGCGGGCTCAGTGCTCTCGGGATCGTCGGGGCTCTTCGAGCGGAGCTTCACCCGCGGCGTGCCGCACCGCCCGTCGGCGGAGTTCGTGCGCGAGAAGATGACGGAGGTCTTCCACGACCCGGCGATGGTCACCCCGGAGTGGGTGGAGGAGATCCGGGACCGCGTGAGCCGGCGCAGCTACGTCGATGCGGGTGCTCGCAGGTCAGCCGCTCGGCCAGGCGCTGCAACCTCGGAGGACCGGCTCGGCGAGATCCGATGCCCCACGCCTCCTGCGTCTGGGGCACGGAGGACCGGGTCACCCCGCGCGGACGTGCGCGATCCGCTTCCTCGACGGTATCCCATCGGCGACGATCCGGCTCGTGCCCGAGTGCGGCCACGCGCCGATGCTCGAGCACCCGAGGCGTTCGCACGCGCGGTCGACGAGTTTCTCGACACCTGTCGACCCGGAGGCCGCCGCCGTCGTCGTGAGCCTCCCTCGGGCGGCTCCGAGCGCCCGCTCGCCTGGCTCGCCGGCCGCCGCCTCCGCCAGATGGAGGCGGTCTGGCGCGATCCTCTCCAGGTGCAGGAACGAGCGCTCCGGGCGATGGTCGCCGCGCCCGCGACACCGTCTGGGGGCGGGAGCACGGGTTCCGGGAGATCCGGGGCATCGCCGACTACCAGCGCCGGGTCCCCGATCGCCACCTACCTCGACGTACGCCCCTCGTCGAGCGCAGCGATCCGCGGCGAGCGGGACGTCCTCTGGCCGGGCCGGCCCGCGCGAGTACTGCAAGACCTCGGGGACGACCGCCGGCGACAAGTACATCCCGGTCACGCGCGAGGCGTTCCGCGCGCACCGCCGGGGCGGGCTGGACGCGCTCCTCCTCGCCTCCATCGGGTCGGGCGCGGAGGCCCTCGACGGGCCCATGCTCTTCCTGGGCGGCAGCACCCGGACCGAGCGCGCTCGGGCGCCATGCCGAGGTGGGCGACCTGTCCGGCCTGGCCGCGCGACGCGCTGCCCGCGTGGATCCGCGGCGCTACGCGCCCGGGCCCGGAGATCGCGGCGATTCCCGGACTGGGAGCGGCGCCTGGCCGCCACCGCGCGGCCAGCGCGCCGTAGCAGGATCTCCGACTCGTCTCCGGAATGCCGTCCTGGATGCTGGTGCTCTTCGAGCGCGATCCGACTCCTGGCGGACGCGCCTGACGCTGCCGCTCGGGCGGCTGTGGTCCCGAGCCTCGCGGTCTTCGTCCACGGCGGCGTCCGGATGGATCCCTACCGGAGCGTCCTCGAGGCGGCGATCGGGCGTCCGATCCACTACCTCGAGGTCTATCACCGGCATCGGAGGGCTTCGTGGCGATCCAGGTCGGGCGCGAGCGATCCCGGCCTCACCCTCATGCTCGACTACGGCGATCTTCTACGAGTTCGTCCCGGTCGCGGAGCTCGGCGCCGCCTCGCCGCGGCGCCTGACCATCGCCGAGGTGCGGGTCGGCGAGCCCTACGTGATCCTCCTGACGACGCCGGCGGGCTCTGGAGCTACGTGCTCGGGGACACCGTGCGCTTCGTCTCGCTCGACCCGCCTCAGCTCGTGATCACCGGCCGCACCGGCCACTTCGTCAACGCCTTCGGCGAGAACGTGATCGTCGAGGAGGTGGAGCGGGCGGCCGCGGTGGCGTGCGTCCGGCACCCGGGCGGAGCTGGTCGAGTTCACCGTGGCGCCGGTCTACCCCGGCGGAGCCCGCGCAGCCGGCGCGTCACGAGTGGGCTGTCGAGTTCCGCTCCTCCCCTCGAGTCTCGACGGCTTCGCGCGAGCCGTCGACAGCGACGCTCCAGGCGCTCAACACGGACTACCGCACCAAGCGGGCCGGCGACGTCGGGCATGGCCGCGCCGCGCGTGACGGCGGTCGCCGCCGGGCAGCTTCCATCGCTGGCTCGCCGCGCGGGACAAGCTGGGCGACCAGCACAAGGTCCCGCGGGCCAGCAACCAGCGGGATCTGATCGAGGCGGTGCTGGCCGCGGCGCCGCCCCGGGAGCCACGCCGCGAGACTGCCGCCCGCTGAGCCCCCGGATTCGGCTCAGATCTCGTCGAAGTTCACCGAGTCGAGCTCGCCGATGACCTCGCCGTTGACCAGCACTTCCCAGTTCTCGTTGACCTGGAAGTTCGACACCCGCGGGAGCGAGCGCTGGAATCCGCAGCAGGTTGACGCAGTTGAGGACGTCCGTGTCGAAGTGCGACGGCAGGAGCCGGATCGCGTCCTTCGGCCGGAAATCCTTGCAGCTGAAGGCGTCGAACGCGTAGTAGTTGTCCTCGTCCCAGGTGTGAATCGCCGCGTGAGACTCCGCCCAGATGCTCATGCCGGTCACGCCGCTGTCCTCCATCTGCCGCTTCCTCAGGAACTCCCGCATGACACGGACCGGCGCCAGGCTCAGATCGACCGGGTGGTTGTTCGCGGCCATGTCCTGGCTTTGGCCTTGAGCTCGATCTCGATGTCGTCGCAGAACGTCGCGAGCTCGCTGTTGGCGAAGGGATACCGGAACACGATGGGCGGCAGCACGAGGGTCATGTCCAGGTTGCGCGCCAGCGCCTCCAGCAGGGTGAACACCGTGTCGGTCGACGTCAGATTCCGCCGGTTCGTCGTCGACGCATCGATGATGAGGTGCCTCCCAACGAAGTCGCTCCGCTTGGCGTCGTCCACCCGCCTGCCCCCTTTTCGGCCCTCGGCTCAGACGTGACGTGCATCGTGCCACGTGGCACGGAAAAAGCCATAGCGCATTTCTTGCGGCAGTTTGGCGGCGTCGGGCGTCACGCACCGCAGCCGGAGCCGCCGCGGCCGTCTCCCGTTGCACGCGATCGGCAGCGCGGGCTCCGCGCCGATCTCAGGGCCGCGCCGGGCGCCGCCCGATCAGCGGGGGCGCGACTTCCCTCGCCGAGGACGTCCATTTCGTCGCGCGGGCGGCCGGACTCGAGATGCGCGCCCACCGCGTAGAAGACCGTCTCCACCAGCGGCAGCGGGTACCAGTCCGGATTCGGGGAACCGGGCGATCAGGAACCCTCCCAGATCGTGAGGACGGTGCCGACGTACTGGGGGTGCGCCACCCAGGAGAACGGGAAGTCGCGTCTCCACGGCACCACGTGCCCGAGTCGGTCGCCGAAGAACACGCCGATCGCGCCCAGCCGGTAGAACACGCCGAAGTTGAGAATCTGACCGACCACGGCCAGGACCCCGGCCGTCGCGAGCACCACGGGCGCGGGCATCGGTGGCCAGATCCCGCCCTGCGCGTGCAGGTAGAGCCACCAGAGAAAGACGAGGAACTGGGCGATCTTGAAGATTCCGAACAATACCGCCACGACGACGATGGGATCGCCGATCCAGGCGACCGCCGGCGTCCGGCAGCCTCGGCGGAACGCCTGGGGATACCGGGCGATCCACACGTAGCAGATCCGCTCCGGCGAGAGCAGCAGGGCCGCGACCAAGAGGGGCCACCAGGAGGCCAATGGATCCTCCACCTGTTGACGGCCCTGCCGCCGCCGGCTCTAGGCCCGTCCGAGATACCGGGGCGAGTACGCGATCAGGTCGGTCACCGGGTCCGTGACCAGCTTCACCAGCCAGACCAGCGCCAGCCGAATACCCGTGCAGCCAGACCAGGTACGCGACGCGCCCGCCAACCACGACCCCGTCCAGATGAACCACTCGCGCGCGACCGCGGCCATCATCGGGCCGAACTCCTGACCGGTCCAGATGCGGGCTACCAGATGGCCGACGGGGATCAGGGTACGTCGCCAGGATGGCCCGTCTTGCTCGGCGTGTTGAACCCGAGCAGGGCGCGCCTCCTTGTCGTGGCACGGCGGCTCCAGCACCGCGTGGCCGATCTGTCGCAGGAACAGGGCCGCCAGGCTCGCCCACATCGCCGTGGTGAGATCCCAGAACGCCAGCGCGCGTAGCAGCCGAGGAACACGCTCGAGCTGACGATGTGGAAGGCCTGGTTCACGAGATCGCTGTGGGACGCGTGGTGGTCGTCGTGCTTCCGCCGCATGACCTCCCGCATAGAACGTTCCGCACGGCCGCCGGAGGCTGGATCAGAATGTCCGATCATTTCTCGTCACGAGACGTCTCCGCATGGTGCTCTCCCTCCTTGGGTGTTCCGCTGCGCTCGGCCACCAGCCGTCGGCCTTCATGGCCGCGGCGGCGTTCACGAGCTTGGTCTGCGAGCTCCTCGTAGTCCTTCGCGGTGAAGTCCATGTTGCTGAGGCAGCGGCCCGTGCCCGACCCAGCTCAGCGTCACGCCCTCGGCGCGCAGGTAGTACTGGAGGAGCCAGTTGTAGCGGCCGGCTCCGTGAACAGCACGCGTCCAGATGGTTCCGAGTCGCGCCACCGCACCGGCAGCGCCGCGTCCGGCCAGCGCGGCGGTTGGTCGCCAGCGCCCAGTCGTTGCAGCGCTGGTTCATCTCCGCGTACAGCGTCGGCCGTCGACGGCTCGGTCACCCAGCGCAGGAACTCGTTCATCGCGCCCATGACGACCGGATGGGCCGAGAACGTGCCGACCACGTACGCGATGCGCATCGGGCGCTCGGGATCGAACCGCCGCATCAGCGCGCGCGTGCCCGCACACGACGCCGATCGGCATGCCGCCCGCGACGGTCTTTCCGTAGACGACCATGTCCGCGCCGCACGCCGAAGTACTCCTGGGCGCCTCCGGGGCCAGCCGGAATCCGGTGTAGACCTCGTCGAACAGCAGGGGCACCCAGGACGCGTCGCACACTCGCCGGAGCTCCCAGCCATCGCGCGTAGCGCCGCGGTGGACTCCTCCGTCTTCCGGACGCCGCTCGTCAGCAGGACGGCGTCGTTGGGCGGCGGCGCGTTCGGATGGAAGCACTGGACGGGATTGACGAGCACGGCCGCGATCTCCCCGCCCGGCGGCGGATGACGTCCAGCGACGGCCGGGTTGCATGATCCTTGAGCGTCAGGCAGTCCTCCAGAGGCCGCTCGCTGCCGAGCCCGGGCTGCACGCCGTCCCACCAGCCGTGGTACGCGCCCGCGAAGCGACACGATCAGGCTGCCGCCGGTGTTGAAGCGCGCCAGCCGCACGGCGGCCATCACCGCCTCGGTGCCGCTCATGTGGAACGACACCTCGTCCAGGCCGGAGATGGCGCTTCAGGAGCGTCGACGTTCTCGGCGACGAGCGGATGCAGCGGCCCGAGCACCGGGCCCGACGTCGCGTACCCGGTCCAGGCCCTGTCGACATCCACTCCTTGTAGCGCGTCGAAGCCCGCGACGTTGACGCCGTACGAGCCGCCGACGTCGAGCGTCCAGTGGCCGTCGAGGTCGCGGAGACGCGGCCCGTCCGAGGCGGTCACCACCGAGGCACAGGTTGAACTGCTCGCGCATGAGCCCGCGCGAACGCCAGCGGGACGCGCGTGGCGTCGGTGAAGCGGAGGTCGGAGAAGCTCCTGCGGATCCCGTCGGACCAGGCGATCGTCTGCGGATACCGGGCATTCAGGTGCCGCGCCAGCCGGTCGAGCCCCTCGCCCGGCGCGTCGCCCACGACTCCCCGCGCCGTCCGCATCGAAGAACGCGGCGGCATCGTAGTCGCGCGATTTGACCAGGCGCGAGAGGCGGCGCGCCAGGATCGCGCTCCAGGCGGTCGCTCGCAGCGTCAGCAGGACGTCGACGGCCCGCCGGCCCGCGCCGACCGCGGCGACCAGACCCGCGGCGACCGCGAGCAGCACGAGCCAATCGGCAACTCCGGGAGCGCACGGGCCGTCGGCCCCGGGCAAGCATCCGATCCAGGTCTGCCAGCTATCAGTGAGCACCATGCCACGCCTGCTTCTCCGGTCGCGCTCTCACGCCGCCAGGCTCAGGCCTCGGCCGTGGTCGCATCGAGCGACCGCCGGCGTCGCGGTGGCGCGCCCGCGCGCCCGCGACCTCGCCACCCGACAGGAATCTCTCGAACCCGTCAACCACCGCGTCCCAGTCGAGCGCGAGGGCCGCCTCGCGTGCCCGCTCGCGCATCCGCGCCACGGTCGCCGGCGCCTGCGCCGCCTCCACCGCCGCGGAGACGAACAGCGCCACTCGCGCCGCGCGGGACCAGCACGCCCGAATCGCCCCGCTCGAGGTGCGCGCCGGCCGCCGCGTACTGGTAGGCGACGACCGCGAGTCGGCTCGCCATCGCCTCCAGGACCACGTTCCCGGAAAGTCTCGGTCTCGCTCGGAAAAGAGGAACACGTCGGCGGACGCGTAGTGCGCAGCCAGCGCGAGGCCCGTCTGCGCGCCGCAGAACAGGACGTCGGGGTGCGCCCGCTGAGGGTCTCGCGCAGCGGTCTCGTCTCCGACGACGACCAGCTGCCGGGCGAGGCCGGCGCGCTTCATCGCGCGGTAGGCCTCGATCGCGAGCGCCACGTTCTTCTCCGCCGCGATGCGGCCGACGTGCCAGCGCGATGAGCTTCTGTCGCCCCCGGGCCCCACTGCGCGCGAAGCGCGGCGTCGCGACGGGTCGGACTGAAGAGCCGGCAATCGACGCCGCGGCCGAGGAGCGTCAGGATTCCCGAAGCCCGCCGCGCGCAACCGCCGCATCAGGTCGACGCTCGGCACCAGCGTCCCGAGCGTGCGATTGTGAAACGCGCGAGGCCCGCCCCGATGGCGCGCGCGCCAGCCACCGCGCCCCGTAGTGGCACGCGTAGTCGGCGAAGTTCGTGTGGTAGCCGCTGAAGACCCTGATGCCGAGGCGTCGGGCAGTTCGCACCGCCGCCCACCCGAGCGGACCGGGAGTCGCCACGTACACGGCCTCCGGCGCGGCGCGCCGTCCAGGCTCGCAGTTCCGATGTCGTCGCGCGGCTGGCTGAGCCGGAGCCGCACGTCGCGTGATACCCAGGCAATCGGCGCGCCCGGTACCTCACTGCCGTGTCGGTGCTCCCTGACCACCCTCGCGCCAGAAGTCGCACGCCCGCAGGTGCGGCCGCGTACGGATCGAGACGGCGTGGCCGCGCGCGCGGAGAGCCGCGGTCAGACGCCCGAGCGTCAGCGGCCACCCAAGTTGGATCTCCGGCGGGTACGTCTCGGTGAGACGACGCAGTAGGACCGCGGGCGGATCGAGAGTGCCGAGGCCGCCCGTCGTCTCGACATACGATGGCTCGCGCGGAGAACATCGTCGCCGGGGCGCGTGCCGATCGGCGCATGGCGCGTCGGGCTGCCCGCGCGATTGCTATCTCGTGCCATCGGGGCGCCGGTCCGACGTGATCCCGTCACGCGTTCGTCGCGTCGCCGCAACGAGCGGGTGCACGCTCCACGAAATGGTCGACGCGATCGCCGGTAGCGCCCTCGTTCTGACCTTCGAGCGGTCGTGGTCTCTCCTCGCCCTGGCGCGCGACCCGCGCGGCTGCCCGCGCTGCGGCGACTGTGCCGTCAGCGCGGAGGGAATGCGAGCTCGCGAGCGTCCCGCCCGTGGTCGCGTGTACGTGGAGCGCCGCCTCAGCGCTGCTGGGACGTCGTGGCGCGCCGCACGGCTGGGGCCTCGCCCGGACTGGATCACGTGGCCCCGCCACGACCTCGCGCCGTCGTCACGTCCGGCACCCTCTAGGGTGCGCCACGCGCGCCTGGCGCGAAGGTGGAGCACTGACCGTACCTCTCCTCGCAGCGTCACCCCGGTGACATCCTCGCTGGGCACAACCCTGCGCACCGTATGGCCCGCGAGCCAATCGCTAGGGCATTGCGGAGGCTGCACATGACGAAGAAGGAATCGCCGCCCAGCCAATCGCTCTGGACGTGGGCCACAGCCGAAGGTCCTGCTCGCGATGACTGGTGAGGCCCACCGACGGTGCGCTGGAGCCTCTACGACACCCGCCAAAGCCGCCGTCGGGTCTCTCTCCGACTCCTCGCCGAGGGTCGGTGAGGGTCTACGTGTGTGGCGTCACGCCCCACATTGACGACGACATCTCGGTCACGCCCGCACGTTCCCGGTGTTCGACGTGCTGGTCCGTCACCTGAGGCCGCGGGCCGTCGTGGTCCGCTACGTCCAGAACGTCACCGATGCCGACGGACCGATCCTCGCAGCGCGCGCGGCTCGCGATCGGGAGTCGTGGCGTGCCCTGGCCCGGCGCCAGAGCGCGGCTTTCGCCGACATGCGACCCTCGGATGGCGGCCGCTTCGGACATCATGCCGCAACGCCACGCGAGAGATCCCGGCAATGCGCGCGCTCGCCCGTCGGCCCTGCGGGCGCGGCACGCGTACCGGCTCCCGGCGGCGGCTCTCATTACGACGTGGGCGGCTTCCCCCGGCACGCCGAGCCCTCCTCGCCGCGTTTCGCGCCGGGCCCGGATGCGGAAGATCCTCGCCGCCCAGGACGACACGCGCGGCTCGACGATGCGCGCAAGCGCCGATCCACTCGATTTCGCGCCGCGCGCCGCGCGTGACCGACGGGCCGACTTTCTTCGTGAGCCCATTCGGCCGAGGTCGACCGGGCGACGGCATCTCGAGTGCTCGGCGATGGCGCACCGCCATCCGGGATTGCCGCTCGACATTCACGGCGGCGGAGCTGACCTCAGTCTTCCCGCATCATGAGGCGGATAAGCCCAGAGCGTGGCGGCGTGAATCGGCCGTTCGTCCGGTTCTGGGTCCACGTCGGACCCATGCGGCTCGCAGCGGGGAGGTAACAGATGGAACGGTAAAATAATAAAATGGTTTTCCCAAGTCCACCCCGGCAACATGCGATCTTCGTGCGCGACGTGCGCTCCGGGCCGCACTCCACCTCGGACGGCTCTCGCCTGTACCTGCCGGCCGAAGCACTACCGCCGCCGGCCGTTCGACCACGACGGCCGACGGATGGCGGCCGCGGGAGCGGCTGGCGGGAAAGCCCTCAGGCGGGCGGTGGTGTATCGCCCAACGGGAGCGGCACGGAACCCCGAAGCGCCCCGGTGCCGCGCGCCGCCCTTCGGATGCTCGACGAGGACCTGGACACCCCTGCGGCACTGGGCCTCGGTGCGTGAGCTGACGGGAGGCGGGGAGCCCGGGCGCGCTGGCGCCGCTTGCCAGTTCGTCACCTCGGCCATTGCGGCTCGGAGGACGCTCGTAGGCCCGGCGCTCGGCGCGGCCCCGGGCCCTGGAACCACGAGGCCGCGCCCCGAGGGCGAGTTCTCCTCTACGCCGCCCTTCGCTTCGTCGCGGCGGCCTTCGCGCGCCGCAGCCTTCCGTCCAGCCGGCCCCTTCGTGGCTCACCGCCTCTCCGGGCCGCGGCCTTCCGGGCCATGGGACCGCGGCGCCGCGCGGAGGTTCGCGCTTGACGGGCAAGCGCCTCGTGGGTCGCTGCTCGTCTCGGCTCGCGCTTCAGTGCGCGCTCGGTCGCTGCCGCGCGCCTGCGCGAAGGCTTCCTTCCCCGGCGGCCGGCCCGGCAAGGGGCCGCGATGGCGCTTCGCCGCGTTCTCCGCCTTCACCTGGCCCTTGCGGTGGAGCGCGAAGCCTTCACCACCGCCCGCCGAGCCTTTGCTGGAGGCCGATCGCGATCGCCTGCTTGGTCGACCGCGCGCCGTGCTTCCTCGCGAATGTGATGCATCTCTCCTCGCGAACGAACTCTGCCGGCCTGGGCGCTCGTACCTCTTTCCTCCCGGCGCTTTCGTCCCGTCGCGCGCCTGCTTCAATCGCGTCTTCTTCGGGCAGGCATCTGACCCTCCTCCTTGACCCCCGCCGCTCATGGCGAACGACGTCGCTCAGTCAGAGCCGCAAGCTGAGTGCCAAGACTGCTGTACGATCAGGCCAAAGCGCTCGGTCGGTGCCCGGCTACGGTAATCGAGCCTCGAGCGGAACGTGGTGTGACAGATGTCACATGCACCGTGGGGACGAGTCAACTCGGCGAGTGGCTCGCTACCTCCATCGGCCGTGTCACCCTGACGTGAGTGCGCCACGATGACGGCGCCGGCCCGAACGCGCGTCAGCAGCGAGCTGGAGCGCTCGAGCCGTCGATCAGACTCGCTGAGAGCAGCCGGCGAACCCAGACCTGACCATCTCCCGCCGGTAGTCGGCGGAGCCCATCAGATCGAGAGAGCGGCTCGCACCCGAGGCCGCCATCTCGGCAGCCTCGCGGATGGCGGTGTCGTCGACCACGCGACCGTGAAGCCGGGCCTCAGCGCCGCGAGCGCGCACCGTCGGCGCGCGGCGCCGCCGAGCCCGATCCGACCTCGTCGAGCCGGCCCGGCGAGCCGCCGGCACCACGAGTGCCGCCACGCCCACAGAGCGGCTTGTCCTCGTCCGAGCGCGAGCAGTACTCACGTAGCTGCTCCGCGCGCCGGCCGGGAGCCGCGGGACACGGAGGCCGACCACCAGCTCGCCGGCCGCGAGAGCGGTGGCGTAGAAGCCGGTGAAGAAGTCCGTGATCGCCAGGGTGCGCCGGCCGTCGGGCCCCGCGACCACGACGTCGGCCTCCGCGCAGAGAAGCGCGGGCGCGGGATCGGAGGCCGGCTCGGCATACCCGAGATTGCCGCCCACCGTCGCCGGCGTTCCGGATGCCGGCGTGGCCACCGCCCCCGCCGCCTGGGGCCAGGAGGGGCCAGTCTCGACGCACCTCCGGGGCGCGCCTCGAGCTGGCCCATGGTCACCATGGCGCGCCGACGGTGAGCTCGCCGGTCGGGCCCGAGATCGTCGAGCCCCGGGATCCCGCTGAAGCGACACCACGCGATCGGGCTCGCACGAGGCCGAGCCGCATCAAGGCGATGGAGCGCGGTGCCGCCGGAGACGACGCGGGTTTCGCCTCCGGTCTCGCCGAGCAGCCCCCGCGAGCGCGTCGTCGAGGGAGCGGGCGCGCGGAGCCCGGAACGGAGGCGGTGGCGCACGCCGTCAGGCCTTCCGGGCGAGCGGCCGCCAGGACCGCCTCCACGGATCTTCAACGTGCCGGTGCACCGACAGAGGTCCCCGGCCAGCGCCCGGCGCACGTCGGCCTCGGTGGGCGTGGCGTTCTCGGCCAGCAGGTGCGCGCGCGGCCAGGAGGACGCCTGGGGTACAGAAAGCCGCACTGGACCGCGCCCAGGCGCGCGAAGGTCCTGGAGGGCGTCCGGCCTCGCCCGTGGTGCGGGGATCGCCGAGTCCCTCCACCGTGGTCGTAGCTGGCGACCGTCGAGCCGCGCGGCCAGCGTGAGGCGGTGGCCTCGTACCGGCGCCCCGGTCGAGGAGCACGGTGCAGGTGCCGCACACTCCTTCTCCACACCCGTACTTCGTGCCGTAGAGAGCGAGGCCATCGCGGAGGAGATCCATGACGGTCCAGTGATCCGGCGCCCGGCGCGGCACGGTCGTCCGGTTCAGGGTGAACGCGAGCGCGTCATGCCCCGCTCTCGATGGCGCGGGCGGACCCGTGTCGCGAACTCGCCGGCAAGCTCGGCGGCCTTGACCTTCATCACGCGCGTTCCGACCGGAGCCGTTAAGCCTGGAGCACCTTCACCTCCTGCTCCGGTAATGCACGACCGTCGTGTCCGCCGCCGAGCCGGGACCGATTTGCTCGAGGTCGAGCGCACGCCGTGATCTGGCTCCCGATCCGCCGGTTCTCGCCGCGCCCGACGGCTGGCCACCAGTGCGCCGCGGACGGTCCATCTCCACGAGCGCCGGGCGCATGTCCCGGGTCGTCGACAGGAACCCGACCTTGACCGCCAGCGCGTCACGCGATAGGTCTTCGGATCCACGACCTGGAGCGCCTGGCAGCCGGGAAGGCAGGGCGCGAGGCGCGCCGGGTCGACCAGGAACTTCCCAGACGGTCCCCGCGGGAGCCTCCACCTGGAAGCTGCCTTGAACACCGCATCGGAGCGCTACCTCGGGCCGGCGCAAGGCGGCCAGGACGCGCTCGGCGGTCACCGGGCACGCGGTGATCCGCCGGGCCGATGGCGTCCGGACACCGCGGTTGAGGGGACGGCCCCCGGCGTCGGGGTCATCGCGGGCTCGCCGATGCCCTTGGCGCCGAAGGGCCGAGCCCCCTGGCCCGACTCCAGCAAGAGATGTGGCCTTCGACCGGCGGAGCGTCCAGGGTCGAGGGATCTCAGTAGTCGAAGAGGTGCGGGTTCTTGCTCACCCCCTGCTCGAGCACGATCCCTCCATGAGCGCGCGCCCCAGCCCCCTGGATGACGCCGCCCTCGACCTGGCCCTCCGCGCGGCCAGGCGATTGATCATCCGGCCGACGTCGTAGCAGGCCGCGATGCGGGTCGCGTGGACGCGCCCGGTCTCCTCGTCCACCTCGACCTCCACCGCCTGGGTGCCGAAGGTGAAATCGTTGAAGGCCTTCCCCTGGCCGGTCTCGGCGTCGATCGTCGCCGCCGCCGGCGCGTCGAACTTCTCGAGCACCTGCACCGGCCGGCCTATCGCCGAGGCCCGTCTGGACCACGTTGGCCAGGCGGCACCCTCGCGCGTCGTGCCGCGGACGACCGCCTGTCCGCCCACGAGATCGATGTCCGTCGCGGCGGCCTCGAGCATCTCGGCCGCCTGGGCCACCAGGTGCTCGCGCACCGCTCGAGCCGCCTTGAGCACGGCATTGCCCGACATGTAGAGCTGGCGGGTCGCCGTGGTGGTCCCGGCGCGCGGCGTGAAGTGGCTCCCGGCCGATCGCGGTGACCTGATCGGGGCCAGTCCCAGCACCTCGGCCACGATCGAGCAGAGGGACGCGGTCTGGCCGCCGCCGACGTCGGGCGCGGCGCACCGCACGACCGCCGTCCCGTCGAGCTCCATGCCGACCCAGGCGCTCGCCGAGTCGCGCGTCCAGCACATGCGGCCGTACGGGGTGGATCGAGGCGGCCAGGCCCCAGGCCCCACCCGGCGCGGGCTCGAGCCCGGTCGGGGCGGGCCGAGCGCGGCCCAGGCGCGGCGCATGGTCTCGGCCAGCATGGGCTCGGACTCCAGCACCTGACCGGTGCCGATCGAGTCGCCCTTGCGGAGGAAGTTGCGCTCCCGGAGCTCCAGCGGATCCATGCCGAGGGCGGCGGCGAGCGCATCCATCTGCCCTCGTAGGCGAGGCAGGTCTGGATGGAGCCGAAGGTGCGGTAGGCGCTGGCGATCGGATTGTTCGATGTAGATGGTCCGGGCGTCCACGGCGGCGTTGGGCACTCGGTAAGGTCCGGTCGCGGTCACCAGGGCTGTAGAGCAGGACCCACGGCGACAGCGCAGCGTAGCGCGCCCGGAGTCGGAGGTGAGCTCGGCGGCGATCGCCGTGAGCTCTCCCCTGCCGGGTGGCGCCGGTCCGGTAGCCGGGATCACGTACGGATGGCGCTTGCCGTGGCCGATGAACGACTCCTCGCGCGAGAATACGAGCTCGCGACCGGGCGCCGGGTCTTCCAGACAAGAGGAGACCGAGCAAAGGCACCTGGACGGTGACGTCTTCCTTCCCGCCGAAGCCGCCGCAGCCCAGGTACGCGCCCTCGAGCCGGACAGGCGGCTGTGCGGGGAGATCCTCGGCAGCACGCCGGCCACGTCGCCTGGAAGTGCTCGAGCACTCTGGGTGCTGACGCGTAGCACGACGACGCCTGGCGTCGATCCAGCCGACGCCGGTCTCGGTCTCCATGTAGGCCGTGGTCGATGAAGGGCGTGGTAGGTGTGCTCGACCGTCACGTCCGGCGCCGAAAGCCCTCGTCGACATCGCCTTTGCGCGGCGAGGGACGCCCGCGGTGGAGGAGGTTCCCGCCAGCGCGGGGACCTCCGGCGCCGCCCGGGGGCGAGCGCCTCCAGCGGGTCGTAGACGCCCGGCAGCTCCGCCGTACTGGACGCGCACGCGCGCTCCGCCGCCAGGGCGCGGCCGTCCTCCGGCGCGTCTCGGCTGCGCGATCGCGACCACGGGCTCTCCCTTGGCATGCGCACGCGGTCTTCGAGCAAATACGTAACTGAACGAAGTATAC
>ERZ1370068.9797-contig-8549_pt1 | contig 25776 bp, 39 predicted proteins | sample MGYA00561227_ERZ1370068 | MGnify/ENA primary metagenome ERZ1370068 (study PRJEB38410, sample SAMEA6850437) | metagenome | study: Metagenomic assessment of the ecological functions of the soil: analysis of the soil microbiota associated with the...
TCAGTTACGTATTACTTCCGGCGATAAGCCGCGGCCGCGCCGGGCTTCATTGAATTGAGCGAAGCCGATGTAGAGGGCGCCGACCACGGCAAAGATGATGATGGCGAAAATAATGATCTTGGTGCTGGGATTGATTTCCCGGACCAGCTCGCGGGTGAACTCGCGCAGAAAATCTTGGCGTCGTCGCGCCGCGCCGTGGCTGAGGCTTCCATCGCGGCCTGCTCGATAAAGGCGCAACGTGAGCGCCGCCCCGACGGCCCGGCACCATCGCGGTGCGTGGCGGCGATCGGGAAAAAGTGGATCGAGGGTCCGGCCGGCCCGATCCAAATTTCATCGCCGTCGTGAATTCCCTTGTTCGGCTTGATCTGTCTGCCGTTCAACTTCACATCAAGCCCGGGATCGATGTTTGCGATCCGATACGTGCCATCGATGCGGGTCACTTCGATCACCGAGCCATCAGCTGGCGTGCCCGGCCGCCTGCGGGCAGGCGAATCTTTACATCACAATCTTCACTGTGCCGATGCGCACGTGCTCAGCCATGACGACCTCAGTCGATCGGTCGTTCAGCGACGACACGTGGATCACCAGGCCGTTCGATTCCTGCTGGTTGGGTGATGTTGCGAAAGTTTTTCACGTTCGCTATATCAAATCAGGCGCCCCTATCGACAGCCGTCTGCCAAAAGCACGGTCAGTCTAAGGGGTCGCCCGTTCGCATCAATCTTACAATGAATTCAACCGCGCGCAAAGACTTGAATGAGAAGCGGTTCGCTGAGAAATAGACAATCGTCATGTTACAGTATCAGCGGTAATGGCGAAACCTGAAATCATCGAAAATACTCAGGAATTGTGCGCGACTTGCGCCGGTGACGACGGCGCCGATTCGTCACCACGTTTTTGTCTGCACCGGAAAGTCGTGCTCCGCCAGAGACAGCGCCGAAGTGAAGGACGCTTTCGAGCGCGAGCTTTGCGCGCGCGGAATCCTTTTGGCAGAGAAGCCAAGGGTAAGAATCCGCAGGGCAGTAGTGGTCTTAACCGAATGCGCTTCGGTGGGCTTTTGTGCGATTGGTCCGGCCGTGATGGTCTATCCGGATGGGATCTGGTACGCGCAAGTGCTGCCTGCAGATGTTCACGAGATCATCGAAGAGCATCTCGTTGCAGGGACGCGTAGTCGAGCGCCTGGCGCTCACGAAAATCCCCGCTGCAGGAGTCCAGGAGCCGCCGGGCAAGATTAGTAGTGATTGGGAAGCTTGAAACGGTACGCACGCCTCTGGCGTGCCGCGAGTATAAGGCACGCCGGAGGCGTGAGTACCGAGTTGTTACTTGATCGAGACCGTCAACTTGTAGCTCGCATTGCCGCGCGTGCCGCCGACGACGATTACGTATTCAGCATCGTCAGGCAGTTCGCCCGACCAGTTAGTCGCATCGTCCTCTTCGCCTGCGCCCGACAACGCTTCCTGCTCACCGGGAAGGAAAATTTGAAAGACTGCGTTGTCTTCCAGTGAAGTTATCTTGACGCTCATCGTCTGACCCTTGCTTGCGCCCAGGTAATAACGATCGCGATCGCCGCGCACGACTGCGCCGCTGATCGTCGTCGAAGATGAACCTCTGGCGAAGCGAACCTTTTGCTTAACGCCCTGGGCCAGGATCGAGCTAAGAGCAAAGACACAAACAAAGATTCCTGCGACGATTCGCCGAACTGTGAATGATTTGAGCATTTGATTTCCCTTGATTGTTCGAGTGGTTTATCGGCCAAAGCGAAATGGCGGCGTCACCTCTCTGATCGAACCGGTAGAGAACATGAATATGCCCATTTCGTACTTGATGCGGTGCACACAATTGGGTTGCACCACGACATTGATAGCCGCGGGGCCGCACTGCGGCAGGAATAAATAGTGAAAGTAAATTCGCACCTGATGCATGCCCGGCTCGAGCTGAGATCGAAGTCTGAACGCCCCACGGCCGCAACATTATGTTTCCGTCGATCACAATCTTCGGGTGTGCAGGCGTAAAGAAAGAATGAGAGCGGAAAAAGCTGGTTTCCACCTGAATGCCAGACCATGGTTGCTGTGTGCGCGGACATCGGATGTTCTCCCTTTGAAGACTTGATCCCTAGACGAGCGCTTCTCGAAACCGGAAACTGAAAGTATTGGCTGATCTAATTGCTCGCCACTGGGTTTCCAATGCCGCAGCCAGATTAGCAGCATGTTGATGGCTCCCGGCTTGAGTGGGTTGCGACGAGCGAGGTTCGGCTTGATCCTGCTGCGGCTTCCAGCGCAGCACCGGTTTCCGAGCGGCCGCGGCTTCGTCCAGCCGGCCGATGCGAGTTGAATGTGGAGCGGCTCAGCACCAGTTCCGGATCTTCTACCGCTTCTCTGGCGATCGATCGCATCGCCTCGATGAATTGATCGAGTTCCTGGCGGCCAACCGATTCGGTCGGCTCAATCAGCATGGCGCCGGAAACAATCAGCGGAAAGTAGATCGTCATCGGATGAAAGCCGTAGTCAATCAGACGCTTGGCGATATCAAGCGTATGCACGCCTTTGCGTGACTGTAGCTTGTCGGTGAAGACCACTTCGTGCATCGGCGACGAGTTGAAAGGCTTTTCGTAATCTGAGATCAATCCGTGCGCAATGTAGCGCGCGTTGAGAACTGCCGCCTCAGTCGCTTCGCGCAATCCGTCGCGGCCGTGCGTGAGAATGTAGGCGAGGGCGCGCAGCATCATTCCGTAATTGCCCAGAGAACGCCTTCACCCGGCCGATCGATTGCGGATAGTTCGAGTCGAGCTTGAACACCTGATCGCTACCGCTCCCGGTACTGACGATGCGCGGCACCGGCAGAAAAGGCTCCAATTCTTTCGTGCAACAGCAGGGACCGGAGCCTGGGCCGCCGCCACCGTGCGGTGTCGAGAAAGTCTTATGCAGATTCAGGTGGATCACATCGACGCCCATATCGCCGGGTCGGGCCACGCCCGACCAGAGCGTTCATGTTGGCGCCATCCATGTAAACCAAACCGCCGGCCTCATGAACGATGCGACAAATCTCCTGGATGTTCTTTTCGAACAGTCCGAGCGTGTTCGGATTGGTCAGCATCAATCCGGCGACATCACCATGCGCGCACAATTCGCGCAAGTGATCGAGATCGGTGAAACCGTCGGCAGTTGAGCGAATAGTCTTAACTGTAAAACCGGAAAGATGGGCGGACGCCGGATTAGTTCCGTGCGCTGAGTCGGGAATCAGCATTGTGCGTCGTTTGGCGGAAGCCTCTTTACCGTCCCGCGCGTCGATGAAGGCGCGAATAATCATGATGCCGGTCATTTCGCCATGCGCGCCGGCGGCGGGCTGCAGAGAGATGCCTGGCAGTCCGGTGATTTCGGCAAGATGCTGTTGTAGTTCGTAGATGACCTGCAACGCGCCCTGCGATTCCACCTCAGCCGCGAGCGGGTGCAGATTTGCGAAACCCGCGATGCGCGCAACCTTCTCGTTTAGTCTGCGAGTTGTACTTCATCGTGCATGAGCCCAGCGGGTACATGCCTTGATCGATTGAATAGTTCCACGTCGAAATGCGCGTGAAGTGGCGCACCACATCGACTTCGGTAACTTCCGGCATTCCGGCGAGATCGTCGTCGCGTTGAAATTCGCGCGGCACGATTTCATCGATTGAAGTTTCCGGAACGTCGAGGGGCGGCAGGCTAAAACCGGCCCGGCCCGGCTGCGAACGCTCGAAGATCAGAGCTTCGTTATGACTAATGTGACTGGTTACTTTGTTTATCATTCGACTCAATTGGCTTATTGAATCACTGAATCAACTGACTCAATCCTTCAACTAACGCATCAATCTGTTCACGCGTATTCGTTTCGGTCACGCACACGAGAAAATCATTGGGCCGAGTCTGAGTCAAAGCGCGAGAGCGCGATCCCGCCGTCGATGCCTCTGTCGCGCGCCAGGCGGTCAAGCAGAGATGAGGCATCAGCCGGCGCGCGCACTACGAATTCGTTGAAGAAGGGCCCGGAGAAGGGCAGCGAATAGCCTGCGAGTTTTCGCAATCTCGCGCGCCGCGTAATGAGCTTTTTGCGCGCATTGCTGCGCTGCTTCCTGTACGCCGCGACGGCCCATGGTCTCGAGGTAAATCGGTCGCAGCCAACGCAATCAATCCTTCGTTGGTGCAGATGTTTGAAGTCGCTTTCTCGCGGCGGATGTGTTGCTCGCGGGTTGCCGAGCGTCAGAACGAAACCGCGCCTGCCGTTCTTGTCGTAAGCTTCGCCGACCAGCCGGCCGGGAATCTGTCGCGCATACTTGTCGCGGGTGGCAAACAGGCCAACGTAGGGCCCTCCGAAAGACATCGGCACGCCGAAGGATTGTCCTTCGGCGACGACGATGTCCGCGCCACATGCTCCGGGCGAACGCAGCAGACCAAATGACATGGCTTCGGTAACGGCGACGATCAGAAGCGCGCCGTTCGCGTGGGCCTTTTCGCTCAGCGCCTGTAAGTCTTCGATGCAACCAAAAAAGTTCGGCGACTGGACGACTACCGCAGCGGTGTTTGTCGTCGATTGCGCCGAAAGGCTGTCGACGAGTGTTGTGCCGGACTCTGCGCAATAAACAGCGTTGCTGCAGTTCGATGCCCGCATGCTGCACGTAGGTGTGCGCGACTTCGAGATACTGTGGATGGACTGCCGATAGAGACGATCACCTTCGATCGTCTTGTGACACGCTCAGCCATCAACACTGCTTCAGCCATGGCGGTCGAACCGTCGTACATCGACGCGTTCGCGATGTCCATCCCGGTCAACTGGCAAACCAGCGTTTGAAATTCAAAGATCGCCTGCAGTGTGCCCTGTGAAATCTCCGGCTGGTATGGCGTGTAAGCGGTAAAGAACTCAGATCGCGAGATCAGGTGATCGACGATCGTCGGGATGTAATGCGAATAAGCGCCGCCACCGAGGAAGCTGATCCGCCGGGCCGCCTGGTTGCGCGTGCCCATCTCATCGAACCGCTTCAGCAGTTCGAGTTCAGACATCGCTGCCGGAACGTTCAGATGCTTGCGCAGACGTAATTCTTCCGGGATCGAATCGAAAAGATTGTCAGTGGTTCGCGACGCCGATCTGCTCTAGCATCTCGGCGCGTTCGTCCGGCGAGTTGGGAATGTAACGCAATTCTATTCACTCTCTGCTTTCGTAAAGTCTTCGTATTCGGCGGCGGTCAAAAGGCTGTCGACTTCGCCGGACTTGCTCATCTTCATCTTGATCATCCAGCCGTCGCCGTAGGGATCTTTATTAACTCGCTCAGGCTCGTCCGCAGAGAGAGTCGTTGACTTCGGTCACTTTGCCGGCGACCGGAGTGAAGATTTCGGATACTGGCTTTGACCGATTCAACCGAGCCAAAGGAATCGTTGCGCGGCGAATTCGTCGCCGACTTTCGGCAATTCGACGTAAACGACATCGCCGAGCTGGTCCTGCGCGTGATCCGTAATACCGATAACCGCGGTGTCGCCTTCGACCCGAACCCACTCGTGGTCCTTGCTGTAGTGAAGATTATCAGGAACGTTTGCCATGATGCTCCTAGAAGAGAAGTCAGGAAGTTAAAATCCAGAAGTCAGAAAATTACTACTGCTTAGCTCGCTTGTAAAACGGCAGCGGCACAATTTGCGCGCCGACGCGCTTTCCTCGCACATCGATTTCAATTGCCTGGCCGGCGTTGGCAAACTCTGCGGGAACGTAAGCCATGCCAATGTTCTTCTTCAGAAATGGCGCCGGACTTCCGGAAGTAACCCGGCCGCAGGTGCTGTCCCTCGATGAAAACGTCCTGGCCGTCACGAGCAATTCCTCGATCGCTCATCTCAAATCCGACCAGCTTTTGCTTGACGCCTTCTTCCTTCTGTTTTGCCAGAGGTTCGCGCCCGATGAATTCACCTTTATTCAAGTTTGGTGATCCAGCCCAGATTGGCTTCCAGCAAGTGTCGTGCTCTCGTCAATCTCGTGGCCGTACAGGCACATGCCGGCTTCGAGCCGCAGCGTGTTTCGCGCTGCCAGGCCGCAGGGTAGCACGCCTTCGTCCGAGCCGAAATTGCCGGCGTCGAGCATCTTGTTCCACAAGCTGCTCGGCCTTGTCCGGGGCGGCGTAAACTTCAAAACCATCTTCACCGGTGTAGCCGGTTCGCGAAATGATCGAATCGACGCCGTCAACTTGCCCTTCACTGAAAGTGGTAGTACTTGATTTCAGCCAGCGGTGTTTCGGTCAGCTGTTTGAAGAATCGAAATCGCCGCCGGACCCTGCAAGGCAATCTGGCAAAACTCCGCGCTGACGTTTCGCAGTTCGACGTTATCGCCGGCAGTGTTGATGCGAGCTGATCCATTCCCAGTCCTTATCAGTTGTGCCGGCATTAACCACCAGCAGCAGGTGATCTTCAGCAAAGCGATATACCAGCAAATCGTCGATCACGGTGCCTTCGGGCGTGGTGAGCGCCGAATACTGGGCCTGACCGTCAGCTAGCTTGGTCGCGTCGTTCGACGCCAGCTCGGTTAACGAATGAAATCGCGCCCGGGCCGCGCACGTCGATCTCGCCCATGTGCGAGACATCGAACAATCCCGCGCGTGTGCGGGTGCGCAAGTGTTCAGCCATAGTACCGGCCGGATACTGAACGGGCATGTCCCAACCGCCGAATTCAACCATGCGCCCGCCGAGTTGACGGTGCGCCGCATTAAGCGCGGTTTTCTTCAGTTCGGGCGCGGGCGTAGCCATGCGGAGTCGTCGGGACCTGGACCAGTCTGCTTGAGCGATCAATTTGATTGCAAAACGGTAAATCGAAAACTAGCATGCGGCTGGTAGTGCGTCAAGATGCGCGTTGAAATGGCGGCATCTCCGCTCGATGAACTCGGATTACCGCGAGTCGAAATCTGGCTCTGAAGAAATATAGGATAGGACTCTGATGACTGCCGTCTTCTATTTTGCGATAGTCTCTTTTGCTGGTTCTGGCCAATGGTTTCTTCGTTGCGTCTGAATTTGCTTTCGTGGGTGTGCGCCGCTCGCGGATCGAAACGCTCGCGGCGCAGGGCAACCGGCGCGCTCGGCGGCTCATTCGGTTGCTGGACGATCTAAACGCCTACATTTCGGCCACGCAGTTGGGGATCACGATGGCTTCGCTGGCCCTCGGTTGGATTGGCGAACCAGTATTCGCTGCATCTGCTTGGAGGCCCGCTGAATGGAATTGTTTCCGAAGTCACGCTGCATACAATCGCTTTCACGGTCGCTTTTACCGTGATCACGTTTCTGCACATCGTGCTCGGCGAATTAGCGCCGAAGACCTTCGCGCTGGAGCGCACCGAACGAGTTGCGCTGGCGATCTCTCTGCCGATGGAAGTCTTTCTACCGGATCTTTTATTGGCCGATACGTTTCCTGGACTGGGCCGGGACGCGAACAGTCCGGATCTGTTCGGGCTACATCCGACTTCAGAGCACGCTTCCGGTCTACACGCCTGCCGAGTTGCGCTTGCTGGTCGATATCGCCCAGCAAAGCGGGCACCTGCAGCCTGAGCAGCGGCAGTTGGTTGATCGTGCTTTCGCGTTTACCGAGTCTGAGCGTTCGCGAAGCGATGATCCCACGCACGCAGGTAGTGGCAGTACCGGTTGGACGCAACGCTGGAGCAACGTGCGATCGACTTTCCTGGCGACCGGCTACTCACGATTGCCGGTGCTACCGCAATTCGCACCGACGACATAGTTGGTGTTGCTTACCGGAAGGATCTCGATATGGGTCAAGTCAGACGCTCAATGCGTTCAATCTCGAACATGCGATGCGGCCGGCGAGCCTTTATTCCAGAATCAGTTTCGGCAGGGGAAGCCCTGAAGCTGATTCAACGTTCGCGAACCCATTTTCTCTTTATGGTCAACGAGCATGGTGGCATGGAAGGAATTCTCACGCTGGAAGATCTTGCTGGAAGAAATCGTCGGCGAAATAGAGTGATGAGTATGATCAGGAAGTCAGAGAGCAGATTAGTTGCTGACAACGCCGTCGTTCGTATTGGATGGCATGCTGGCAATCCGCAACGCGAACGAACATTTGGATCTCAGCCTGCCGGAAGATGAAGGCTATGCCACGCTGGCTGGTTTTCTGATGGCCCACACCGGGCAGGGTGCTGACAGAAGGAGAGACGGTCGAAATCGATCGAGGTCTGTTCAGAATTGAGCGCGGTGGACAAGAGGCGAATCAAGCAAATGCGTTTCATGCCCAGGTAGAACTGACTTGACGTTGCTCGCTGGCGCCCATTGTTTTCGCGTCGCTGGCATCTGGAGCATCTAGCGACTGCGATGGCGATCTAATTGAACAAAGCCGCGCCGGCTTCGCACTCGGGAACGAAGCCAGCGCGGTATGATCGCCGCCAAATGAATGACAGCGGTCAGCTCGTCAAATACCTCAAAGGATCTGCTTGAAGCCAGTCGGTTCAATGTGCTGGAACAGCGGCGTGGCCGGAGGCAGTCGAGTAGGCGTGGTGAACGTAATATCAAAAGCCCAATTACGAATTGGTGGTTGGTAAATCGAGCTATTCACGTTGAATTGTCCAACGGCCTGGGTTGAGCGATACAGCGGGATCAGCGAACCCACAAAATTCCAGCGCATGTTCCAATCCTCAAGAAAACGTGGGAAGTTATGCATGCCGCCGTTGAGACGGGATTCACCCGCAGAAAAGTTGCCGGCATCAGGGGTTCCGGACAGGGCGGACAGGTTGTTGCCCGCGATGACCGCGGTGCGCACCGTGGTTTCCTGAGCTACAGTTGGCGAACTATCCGCACGTCGCTTGCTGAAGTCATCCGGATACATGGATGTCTCAGCTGTCAAAGAAAGTCTTTGAGAGCGGGAAAAATGCGTCGCAAACAATCGAGGTTGGAACCTGGTTCCCCAGATAGTGGCAGACGCCACTAGTATCATTGAGGCAGGACACACCATCGGGTGGCGCAACATCAATCCCGGTCGTATTGTAATTGCCCCAGATGTAAACCATGTTCTCGCTCGAGACTCGTTATTCCTTTCGTCTGTGAGAAGCTTACCCGTGGCGCCGCTAATCCTGAAGATTCTCGCCGTTGAAAAGGCGCACAGCAGCTCCGAAACATCTTGTGATCGATGTTGTTGGAGGCCAGATTGATCCAATCATTCACCGTAATGGCCCGTTTGTTTACTGTCTGTTCCGTAGCCCGGTGAAACGGCCGTCAGCACCGCTGGATCGGGAAGTTCGTTCGTGTCCTTGACCAGGACTCCGGTTTGCTGCACATCTTCGCCCGCGTCCAACGTCCCATTTGGTCCGTAGACGTCTTCGTTATCGACCATGCCGTTGGTGGCGTTGAAGGTCATGCCGTTAACGGTCATCGATTTCACGTCGTCACCGCGGCGGTCCGAAACGTAAATCGTGTAGCCGTCGGGGCTCGCGATATTCGTGCTTAACGCTCCCGTACCCAGAAGCAGGTTGTTGTCGAAGACGCCATCGACCCAACGTGCCAAATTCCTCATATTGATTTCGATTACGTTTGTGATGCCGCGCTCGTAAACGGCGTCGCCTGAAAGTGAGGTGTTGATGCGGCCTTCGCGAACGTTATAGACGTTGATGGGAACGATGGCGTTCCAGTTTCTATTCTTGTCCCAATCGCTCGTGCCCCAATCGGAAAGCAACTGACATTGAACCGGATTTGTGCTGGCGGCGCATACTCCGTCGTCCGGTATACCGCCGGGCATATCCGACCGTATCGGTTGCAACGCCGGACGGCGTATCGTCGACAAGATTGGTCAAATAACCATAGGTGCCATCCTGAGCGGGATAGCCCGCCCCGACTTTGATCTCGCCATCAGCACCCTTGCGTGTCTTGTTCATGATGTCCGTAAGGCAGTTCGTGTAGGCGGGATCGCCATTCAGGGCCGCATTACTCAAGCCACTGGCATCGCGACTTCCCTGAGTGAAGGCGGCCCACAACGGACGTTGCAAATAGATTATTCCGTTCGGCTCGCCTTCGGTCATCCCCATGCTGAGAATCTGTGTGGTCACATCGCGGGCCACACCGTTGCCATCGACGATTTGGATCAGGATATGACCCGTGATTCCAGAGCCCGGCGGAATCGCGTAGCCGTTCGAGGATTTTGGAATTGCGGTAAACGAATAGACAGTGCCGCCGCCGGTATAACTCGCGTTGCCTGACCTGCCGTTCAGGGTAAAGTTATTGCTGTCTACTTTGGTAATTGTGTAGCCGCCATTCGCGTTCGTATTGCCAGTGACATTGGCAATGAACACCTTGTCTCCCGTCGAAAGTCCATGATTCGTAACCTGTGATCCTTATTGGGTTGGCCCAGGTAGCGCCGGTAATAGCCTTCACCGGAGGTGGCTTTTTGATACCGCGAACAGTATCGGCCTGAACTGGCGCACCGTTTTGCTGCTGCTGGTTCCAGCTACGGGGCGACGTACCTTCGTTAAACGAGTTGCTTTCGGCAGTATTGTTGTCGTTGATTCGCCATAAGGCGCGGCCGCCGCCATGAGTGCTTGGCGTGTCATTGGCGGCACCACTCGGCAGCGGAACCGGATCAAAAGTCGATAGATTCACACCCTGACCGGAAGGAATGCCGGCGGCGTCGATGGCCGAGTTGCCTTCGTCATCAATCAATATCCTTATTTGCGACTTTGATTGATAACGCGAGTCCCTAAGAATCTGCGAGTCGCTGGGCATGATGCGCTTAATGATTTCGCGCGTCAGGTTGCCTTCGAGCTGCATTGGAAGCAACAGCGGCCCGGCGCCGGTGGAGCCGGTCAGCACCTGGCCGCCAAACTGATTGGCGACGCCGGTCTGGGCTGCCGCCACCGACTTTGTGTTCCAGGTTGTGTTTATTGTTCCATTCGGCGAACCCGGCCAATATCCGCGCGCTCCAGCCGATGCGCTGGTGATATTTGGACCGTTAGTCATGCTTCCAATCGTCAGCGGTACCGTAATCGCACCGACTCTAACGTTCGCGTCCCGTTCGTGTGTAGCTGCCATTGCGCAGGACGTCGACGATTAATTCATTGGCGGTCGTTACCTTTGAGCTGAAAGTCATAATGCCGCTTACATAAAGGTTTCCATTTGCATGAACTCGTCCATTGAAAGAGAAAGGCGGCCCCGGATGAACTTCCATGTCGCCGTTACTGAACATCCCGAATTGAAAGATTGGGATCAGGATAATTGTTAATCGTGCGTTGCAGCGTGACCTGAGTTCCGGTGGCAATATGAGTGGCAGTTGAGGTCAAAATGTAAGGCGTTACCTGGGCGTTCAGACCAGCAAATGGCCCACTCTGAATGCCAACGTTCTGGCTGGCGCCGCTGGGATCGAGAACGATCGATTGGTTCGGCGTGCCATCTGACTTCGCAAAAGTAAAGCCGTCACTCACCAACTCCGACGGATAGCCAGCAGCCACGTTGTTAATTTGCGTCGTTGTCGGGGCCGATGTCTGTGTAAACAGGTCCGAAAAATCGCTGGTCATCTTTTCGATGCCCGCGGCAGTCGCGTAATAAGTCTGGGTGCGCTTAAGGTCGCTGCCCGCGATGCGAGCTTCGTGCGTGACTACGGCGAGCACCGTCATCGAAACAGCCGCCAGGGCCGACATGATGAGGAGCGAGGTCGCCAAAGCCGCGCCGCGCTCATTCTTCCGGCGGGAGCGGCGTGCCGCAATCAAAGAATCGTTGTGGGCATTATTAATCATAACCATTTCCTTGTACTTGATAATCAGCTCGTGAAGAATCGTCGTCGTTGGTCTTATCTCCGAGCATTACTGCCGAATTGCAGATTGCGCACGCTCGTCGCCGTAGTAATAGAGATTGTTTGTTTTCCGTTAGCGCTAGTGTTGGCGTTCGCGTTTGTCACCTTATTGACCGCGCGAACGGTCTCGCATTCGATGGTCGTCTCTACTTCGCGTATCGACGACTGTTGTATGGGTGTGCTAATGACTCGAACCGGCTGTTGCACGAAACCATTCGCATCTGAAAGGTTGGTCATGTAACGAAACTGCAGGTTCGTCACGTGCTCAGCGATTGGAGTTTCTGTGAAGCCGGCAGCCCTCACTCCAAATACTCGCCTCATCATCATTCCGGTTGAGGTTACGTAATACTGAATGATCCGCAGCCGGATGATCGCGACGTTCTGGGTGCTGGCGCCTGCGACAATTCCCGCAACCGTCGTGAACGGCGCCGTTGTGCCGGTCTGATTCAAGCCAAAGGTATCTCCGTTTGCCATGCTGACCGTGTTAGTGGTTGTGTTAACACCCGTGACGGTACCGAATGCGGCGCTGTTCTGAGCGAGAATCGCGTAAATCTCGCCGTTCTGAAACAGCCCGATATTCGTGGACCCGACCAGTAGGTTGGTAACGGTTCCCACTACTGTAATCTTGCCCGGAAGCAGCGAAACGGAATTTCCGTTGTTGAAGTCCTTGTCCTGGATCAGCATGGAAATTCGATCGGTGTTCTTGAAGAAATGTTGCAGCTGGCGCGGCTGAGGGAACTATGGTGTTGAGCGGAATGGCGTCGTCCGAGGTAACCAGACCAAGTTGGTGATGGCTGGTATCGCTGCTGTCAACCACGGTGGTTCGGGTCAGCCAATTACTGGCGAACGCAAGTGGTACCGTAATTGTGCCGATACTCTTGAGGCCGTCGCCGGCTGATGTCAGGTCGCGGTTGATTAACTCGTGAGCTGAACGCAGAGATTCTTCAGCGTCTGTTACGTAAAAAGTAGAGTGGGAAAATTTCAGGCTGCTATTCATAATTGCCATTGTCGCGCCCACAATAACGACCATCACGCCCATGCCGATCAAGAGCTCCAGCAAGGAATAGCCGGCTTGATCTTTTGATTTCGAGTCTACGTACATCAATTTGCCTCCGGTGCTCGGCGGCACCCTTCTCGACCTATCTGAAGACGGCGCGTGTGTCATTATTCAAGTAGCTGACTGCAACCAGATTTCGCAATTGTCCGCCACCGTCCGGATAGCGAACTGTCACCTGAACTCGTTTTAAGTTGGGACTCAAGTTGGTTATGACGATTTCTCGCGAATAACCGGACAATGCCAGTGAGCTATCGGTAAAGTCATCGCCGGTTCCGTAAACGTTATCGGCGCCCGGACTGATGAAGTCATCAGTGGTTCCAAAGATTCCGTCCGGCCCTGGATTCTTCGAAAGCAGTTGATAGCCCGTGGGAAATCCGGCGAAGTTCCAGGCTGCCCCACATTGTCTACGGCCCCTGCGTTGGCGATTTGCCCGAAGGTCAACTGTTCGGTGTTTCCGGAGAGTCTCCATTTGTTCAAGCAGCGATACAGCCACGAGCTTCGTGTTGGTAAGGTTGCGGCCTCTATTACTCACAGTGACCGCGTAGCCAATCGAAGCGGCCAATCCCAACAACGCAACGGTCAAAACCATCATGGCGGCAACCATCTCGAGAATGGTTATCCCGGCTTCAGAATCAAACTCTCGTTTGGCGCCACGGGGCGATTGGTTATTCAGCAAACTTGTTTGCACTGGAGCTGTACCTCCAAACCTTGATTCTGCCGGCAGCGCCGAGGATCGAAATTGCGGAAGCCGTCTCTGTAGGAACCTGGTTGTTATAGAAGAACAGTGTCGGTCTTGCGTAGGCTCCGGTCGATGTCATCACGGTGCCATCCGATTGAAAGGTTATGTTAACCGTAGCCGGTGTGCCGGATAGGGCGGTCATCGTATTTCCATCGTCGAGCGTTGTCGCGGTGATGGCAGTTGGGATTCCGTATGAGACTTCGGAAGCAGGCAAGCCGGAGCCTGTTGCCAGCGGTACCGTCAGGACCAACGTGGTGCAAGATGTGTTTGGATAGCCTGACGCCAAGAGTACGTCCTGACCCCTCATGTTGCATGCGACGGTAGCGTTGTTGACGTTGTTGTGATCGAAGATTTTGATTGTCTTGTTGGAATTGTCGTATTGAAAAGTGAACGCTTGTCTTTGCGACATCGCTTGCTGTCTCGCATAAGCGAAGTTGGGTCGCGACCTCCTTAGGCAACGCCGCGGAACGGATCAGCCTTCGGGCTGCTATCATCTGCGGCACTGCGGCCGCTGTGAGCAAGGCCACGATAGCCACTACGATCAAAGTTTCTACGATCGAGCGACCCTCATGTGAGCGCCAGCCATGTTTTTCAACGGCGAATTCAGCTTCCATCTTTTTCAATTGCTCCATATAAAATCCACGTTTAGCTTTCAAACTTTGAGGGCGGCTTTCTTCTAAGCCGCGCCAGCCTCTATGCAATGACAGTGCCACTAGCCAATCCCTACGAATCGGCCTGAATCGGCTCGATTTGTTTGAGGCGCAAACCTCCGCCTGTTGCCGATGGTAACGGTTTCCGGAAGCCGCTTCCCCAAAGCTCGCGGTAACCAACCGAGACGGATCGGCCGAAGCTGACTGGAAATAAAAGGGCTAGGCGTGCGCTTTGTCTTTTGCTATAGTGAAAATCAGGGTGCAGCCACGCTCACTGGTGCATACCTCAACGACGCAGCGCAAAAGAGTGAAAGCTGCGGTAGCCCAGCAGGTATTGACCTGCCTTCCTTGGAAGACAAATTCAGTAACTCAATCGAATGACAACCTCAATCGCTTCGAGGTTGTGTGATCGCCTCAACGAATCCTCTGCACAGATCGGAACCAAAAACATGGCAAGACTTGATGACCTTCTTAGACAGATGAAACAGCAGGGAGCCTCGGACCTGCACCTTACATCAGGCTCCGCGCCCTACATGCGTATTCACGGTGACATGGTCAAGCTGAACTACAAGAGCGTTTCGGCTGAAACCTGTCAGAGCCTGATTTTTGAAATCCTCAACGAAAAACAGAAGGAACTATTCACTGAAGAGTGGGACCTGGACTTGAGTTATCCGCTGGCGGGCGTGGGCCGCTTTCGCGTAAACGTCTTCATGCAACGTAACGGAATCTCCGGCGTTTTCCGTTTGATTCCCGAAGAGATCAAAACAATTCGTGAACTGGATCTACCGGACCAGTTGGCGCAACTGATCGATGCCTCGGAAGGTTTGATTTTGGTGACGGGGCCGACCGGGTCGGGTAAGAGTACGACGCTGTCGGCGTTGATCCACACAATCAATCACGATCAGCGAGCACATATCATCACGATCGAGGACCCGATCGAATTTGTGCACGAGAATCAGAACTGTTTAATTAGCCAGCGGGAATTGGCGAGCCACACCAAGTCATTTAACGCTGCCTTGCGTGCAGCTCTGCGCGAAGATCCGGATATCATTTTGGTAGGAGAAATGCGTGACCTGGAAACGATTTCGTTGGCGATCACCGCCGCTGAAACAGGGCACCTGGTTTTTGGCACGCTTCACACCAACAGCGCCATCAAGACCGTCGATCGCGTGATCGACGTCTTTCCGGAGGCCCAACAGACACAGATTCGAGTGATGCTGTCAGAAAGTTTGCGCGGAGTCGTTGCTCAGTCGCTGCTGCCGCGGCCCGACCATCAGGGGCGCGTGCCCGCCGTAGAGATCCTCGTCAATATTCCGGCGGTCGCGAACCTGATTCGCGAAGGGAAGACACATCAGATCGCCAGCGTAATGCAGACAGGTCGTGCCCATGGCATGGTGACTTTTGAAAATGGGGTTCAGGATTTGATCCAAAAAGGCCTGGTTTCGAGGGAAGATGGCTTGAGCTTTCTGCGTCGCAGAAGTGGCGGCAAACAACTTACAAACTCAACCGTCGCCGCAACTCGTTTGACGAGTCCCGCGGTCAACTAACCTGGGAATAATCTGAGAGCTGCTCGCGCGACGCGTTCCCACGCGCTGCGGAACGGATATCCGTAAATCAAAACGATGGCTGACACGCCCGCGGCGCGCAACATGCTCGTCCAGTCACCCATCAGGATAGTTACGATAAAGCCCATCAGCGCGATCGCGCCACCGATAAAAGCGATTTGAATCGTTGTGTCCTGCAGGCTTTTCAACAGGCCCGACATCCCCTTCAGGGCGGCAATGTCTTTCAAGCGCATCGCAGCGAATCTCGTCCGTCTCAGTACGAAGGCCCCCAGACCAAAAATCAGGATCGCGATCCATAACCCCATGACAATTGATGGATCGCCGGGTCGAAGGAATTTGTCCGCAGCAAAATAAGCGAGAACCAAAAGCGCCACGTCAAGGACGAGGAAGCTAATGACGAAAATGGTCGCGGTTCGATGTCGACGCGACAATTCGTTTGGCAAGCCTCCTGGGGTAGGCGTCATGCTAGTAAGCCACTAGGGTTTGGGTGTTGGTGTTGGCGTTTGAGTCGAGCGCGGACGAGTCGCGGGCGAATCAGGGGCCGTTGTCTCCGGGCTCGGGGCTGTCTTGTTCTTAGGTGTATCGCGTTGAATGTACGGCTGGACGCCTTCCGGCAACTGCCCGTTATTGGCGATCGCCTTGTCGATCAGGTCCGTGCCTTCGCCATGCTTCGTGATCAGAATGCCGTCACGGCTGGTAATAATATTAGCGCTGCCGGTGACCTGTTGCATCATGTTCTGCACGAAAGAGGGTTTTTCGCATGTCGGCAGGCTCTTCTTGATCGGATCCGGTTCCGGAATCGCCGCGCCAATAACATTCAATTGGTCTTTCGCTTTATCTATGAATTCACTGTTGGGATAATCGCGCACGAGTTGCTGGTAGAACTTCGCCGCTTCATCCGGTTCTTCTTCTTCCTGGAACGTGGTTGCCAGGCGGAAGAGCACTTCGTCCATAAGACAGAAGTCCTTATATTTATCGACGATCTCCTTCAGACGGTCCTGCGAACCCTTGAGACCGCCCTTCTTCCCTTTGTAGCGCGAGTCATAGTAGAAACGCGCAATCTGCAAATTGTGCATCGCCAGATTGTCCTGCACCTGGCGTAAACGTTCCATTACTTCAGGGCGGAGTTTTGTCTGCGGGTATTGCTGCAGAAGTGCCTTGAGCCGTTGTTCGGCCTTCCGCGCGTGGCTGATGTCGCGATCCGACAATCCCATCTGGCGCATTTCGGTTTCGGCTACCTTCATCATCGCCGCGTCCGCCAAAGCGATCTGTCGGAAAGAACGTAAGCCAGTCCTGATAGGCCTGACCAGCCTGAATCAAAGCGCTGGTGGTGCCTTCCAGATAGAAAGAGTCGGCGATGGCAAGCTTGGCCATCGGCAGGTATGCCGAATCCGGATAGGTAGTAATGATCGTGGTAAAGAGCAAGCGGCCGGTGTCGTGACTTCCTTTCCGCACTTCCTTGGTAGCTTCCAGGAAAAGCGTGCGGTCCCGGCCCGGCGCGACTGAGCCAGTGAGTTCTGTGTACTTGTCGTTGCTCTTGCCTGGCAACAATCCGAAAAGTTTCCGTTTGCCCTTTTGGGGTTTCGCTTGATAGTCGGGAGAAATTTGATCTCCAGCAGCGCGAGCTCCAGCGGTAGATTGCAGCCCTGCTTCAACTCGCGTGTTGAGGTCAGCAACCGACGCCTCGAGGCTGTCGAGCTTTGAGACATCATATTTCTCGGCTCGATCCTCCTTAGCATGGAGGTCATTCACCTCGCTTAACACCGAGCCCACTTCTTTGGACAGGCCGCGAAGCCGCTCACGCGGATCGTCGGGGTTCTTCGTTTTGTCGTTGGCATCCTTGGCGTTAATGCTGGAAATTGCGCTGTCGAGGAGCGGCGCATGGCTTCCAGTTTAGAGCGCATCACGTCCATTCGCTGCGGCATTGGATAGCCCGGATTGCGTCTGGGCTCTTATTGCCCTGCGCGAAAGCGGAAATCGAGCTCGCAATGGCGATGGCAATGACTGTGATGGCAAGAGTCACAGCGCGTTGCGCGCGACGCGAATCAAGAAACAACATTATTGAAAACCTCCAAAAAACCGTTCTGAGTATGTACGATCATCCTCAGCTTGTCGATGGTGCTAACCGGCTCTGAGACGCTACGATCGCCGCTTGCTAAACCCACAGGACCGTCGCTTCACGCATCTCGCGCAGCGCCACTGCCGGATCCCTGGCTCCAAAAATGGCTGAGCCGGCAACGATGATTTCAGCGCCGGCGCTGGCAACTTCGGCAATATTTTCAACATTGATGCCCGCCGTCAATTTCAATCCGTACGTTCAGTCGTCGCTCGTCAATCATCTTTCGCAGCCGCCGTACTTTATCCAGCGATTCGGGAATGAATTCCCGGCCGCCAAAACCCGGATTTACCGACATGACCAAAACGTAATCAGCAAACTTAATTGCTTCATCCAGTGTAGATAGGGCCGTAGCCGGGTTGATAACGATGCCCGCCAGCCCACCAGCCGAGCGGATCGCCGCGAGAGTCCGGTGCACGTGCGGATCGGCCTCGATGTGAATCGAAACCATGCGCGCCCCGGCTCTCACAAACTCTTCAGCATAACGGCCCGGCTCGACGATCATCAGATGCGCGTCAATAGGCAGTCGGGTTGCACGGGAAATTGCTTTCACCACCGGCAAACCGACCGTAATATTGGGCACAAATCGCCCATCCATCACGTCTACGTGAAGAAGGGAAGCGCCCGGCCTTCTCGACGGCGGCGATTTCCTCGCCCAGCCTGGTGAAGTTTGCGGAAAGAATCGATGGGGCTATTTCGATCATCTCAAAGCTAATTTAAGGTGTCGGGGCCGGGGCCGGCGGCCGCCGGGCAGGACTTGGGGTCGTAGTGCCGCGATTCGGATTCACTCGCGGCTCTGTTTCAAGCATGTTTGAGTTGCGCGCGGGTGTGGCGTTTGTGTTCAGATTGCCGTTCGTCGTTCGATTTGCGTTTGCGTTCTGATTGCGATTGTTGGCGCGGTTAGCGTTGGCATTTGCGTTCTTATTGGCGTTCGAATTGTTCGCGTTGCGATTTGCCGGCTTCTTTTCCGTGTTCGTATTTGAATTCGAGGAACTATTTGAATTCGAACTGTTGCTGATTTGTCGCCTCGGTGTTCGTGTTCGACGGCGTCGAAGGCTGCCCGTCAGCGGTTGCGCGGCTGATATCGACGGCGACGGTTTGACCAACTTTTACAACCTCACCGGCGTGCGGCAGCTGTATCAGCACGGTGTCGGGCTTTGCCTCGCTGGTGGAACGCATCGCTCGTACGCGAAAATTCAGCCCGGCATCGCTAATTGCATTTTCGGCGGTCGCCCGGTCCTTGCCGACGATGTCTGGAACCCGTGTCTCAGAGCTGCGCAGCGAAAGGTAAATCGCGCCTGCCAGGCCCACGGTAAAAGCGACCGCAATCCCGATCACGATAAGAATGCGTTTGAGTATTGTTAGGATTGCAGACACGATTGGTTCAGGGCTGTTTTCGAAAGGAGACCATACCAGCGAGCAGATGGCAGTCTAACATGTACCTAGGCGGTAACGATAGGCGGAATACGAGAAAAGAATCAGCTTTTCCGTCGAAACGCTCTTACAAAGAAACCATCCGTTCCGTCGCGATGCGGCCAGGTCCGAACGCTGCCATCGCGCGTCAACAAATTAGCTGGGACGTTCAGCGCCGAAACCTGGAAACCAGGATAGGTCTGCGCAGAAATGAGCGACGACCGCCTCGTTCTCTTCAGTTTCCAGCGAGCAGGTTGAATAGATAAGCACCCCGCCGCCACGAACCATCGCCGCGGCATTACGTAAGATGCTGTGCTGCTTCGCGGCCAGTTCGGCGATGTCTGAGGATTTCAGCCGCCAGCGAATCTCCGGATTGTGCCGCAGGGTGCCTGTTCCTGAGCAGGGCGCGTCGACCAGAACCCGGTCAAACAATCCATTCGTGAAAGGCAGTTCGCGCCGCGCGTCGTGAACGATTGTTTGAATGTTCCCGGCTTCCTGCTGGTCAGCGAATTGTTTGATTGTCCGCGCCCTGTGCTCGTAGAGGTCACCGGCAATAATCGTGGCTTTGGGCGCCAGCGCAGCAATCAGAGTTGATTTGCTCCCCGGAGCAGCACAAACGTCAAGGATCCGATCGCCGGGTTGACCGCCTATCATCAGGGCGACTAGTTGAGATCCTTCGTCCTGAAAATAGATGAATCCATCTTCAGATAGTCTTCGCAGGAGAGTAGCCGGCTCGAGAGCCGTTCGCCGGTCGCCGTCAGCGTCTTCTTCATCGTCTTTCCCAACAGCAGCGCACCACGCATCCGATACGATTGACGATGGCTGCAATTCAGCCCCAAGCGCTCGCAATTCCTCAAGAATTCCGCTGGAGCGCTTGCGGGATTCAGCCTTTGCGGTGAATCGAAACACGAGCCGCGCGGCCTTGTTGTTGGCGCGCGCGATGCTTGCTGTTTCATCAAATCCGAATTGAGCGATCCAGCGTTCGACCAGCCAGCGAGGATGGGACGTTTCAATCGTGAGCTTCTCAATCGGATCATCAATCCTGGCTGCCGGATCGTATTCAGGCTCCCGCGTGGCTTGTCTGAGTACCGCGTTCGCAAAACTCGCGGCAGACTTCAGTTTCGCGGCGCGAACCAGATTAACGGATTCGTTAACAGCGGCCGAAGGCGGAATTCGCGAAAGGAACCGGAGTTGGTAAAGGCCCATTCGCAAAGCCAGGACGACCGGCAGGTCCAATTTCTCAATTCGCCGGGCGGCGAAATGCTCGATTGTTCGATCCAGCCATAGTTGGCGCCGCAAGCTTCCGAGGACAAGTTCGTGAGCCAGCCCGCGGTCTTTTGGATTGAGTTCGTCACCGGCCGCGGCCAAAAGCGCAGATGAATAGGCGCTTTCCTCTTCGACGCGCCGCAAAATTTCAAATGCAGCGCGACGTGCAGGCGAGACTGGCATTGGCGATTTGTTCAGTGCTAGTCGACGAAGTGAACGTCCACTTTATGAGGAATGATTCCGCGCTCGTAGCCCTCGGTTAACAGGCGGTTCACGGCTTCCCGGCCACGTTCCGTGTAATCGAGGGTCAAGTCATTTACCCACATGGCGACGAAACGATCGGCCAGACCGGGGTCCATGTCGCGGGCGAACTGCATCGCGTATGCCAATGCGTCCTCGCGATTGTCGAGGGAATATTGAATACTTTCGCGCAGTAGTTCGGACACCTCGCGAATCGTTTGCTCACCAAGCTCCCGGCGAATTGCGTTTCCGCCCATCGGTAGTGGCAAGCCATCCGTGTGCTTGTGCCACCACTCACCGAGGTCAAGGACCTTGTGCAAGCCGAGATTGTGATAGAAGAGCTGGCCTTCGTGAATCAGCAGCCCGGCGTCGCAACGCTTTTCAGTGACCGCTTCGATAATTTGATCGAAAGGCACGACTTCATAGTTGAACTTCGGGGTGTGAATACTCAGGGCGAGAAACGCGCTGGTCAGTGTGCCCGGCACGGCAATAGTCACGTTTGACAACTCAGCCGGATCGAGTTCCTCGCGCGCCACCAACACCGGGCCGTAATTGTCGCCGATCGAAGCGCCATGCGGCAGCAAAGCATATTTGTCCGAAATGTAAGCGTAGGCGTGAAAGCTGATCGCGGTAACGTCGTAAGTCCCTTTGCGCGCCTCTTCATTCAGCGTCTGAATGTCTTTGAGTACGTGCTGGAACTCCAGATGGCCGGTTTCGATCTTATGTGTGGCCAGGCCGTAAAACATGAAAGCATCGTCCGAATCGGGCGAGTGCGCCAGTGAAATAGTTCGTTGTTGTGTTGCTGCCGTGGTCATAAGAATCCCTTGATCGCTGACGGTTAGGCTACCGCCACGTTTTCCACTCGATTGTAAACCGTGTCACGCTCAACCGCTTCGAAACCTGCCTCTTCAATCAAACTAATCAACTCCGGCTTATTCATCTTCACTTCATTGTTTGATTCGACTGAGTAGCTTTCGGTCAGTTCGCCGCCTTCGGTGATCGTGCCGTCAATATCGTTTGCGCCAAAGTGAAGAGCGACCTGCGCCAAACGTTTGCCGAGCATCACCCAGTATGCTTTGACGTGCGGAAAATTGTCGAGCATCAGCCTCGACACGGCCATGGTCTTCAGCGAGTCAATGCCGGAAGGCCCGGGTAAGTGCGCCATCTGCGTGTCCGGTGGATAAAACGCCAGCGGAATGAAGCATTGAAAACCACCGGACTTGTCCTGCTGTTCGCGCAGACGAATCATGTGGTCGACGCGATCCTCGAATGATTCAATGTGGCCGTAGAGCATCGTCGCGTTCGTCTTCAAACCGGCTGCATGCACTTTGCCGGCGAGATCCAGCCAGCGTTGTGCGTCGCATTTGTGCGCACAAATCATCGAACGGGTTGGCTCGCGAAAAATTTCAGCGCCGCCGCCCGGACATGAATCCAGGCCCGCGTCGATCAACTGCCTCAATACATCTTCATCCGGCATCTTGTAGAAGTGCGCAAAATGATCCAGCTCAACCATAGTGAAGGCTTTGAGATGCAGTTGCGGATATTGCTGCTTCAAAGATGAAAGCAGATCGGTGAAATAGCTGAAGGGCAGTTTGGTGTTCAAACCGCCCGTGATGTGCAGTTCGGTTGCGCCTTCGTTGACCGCCTGACCGGCGATGCGGAGCGAATCTTCAATGTTGTGCGTGTAGGCGTCCGGTTGACGCGGCGTCCGAAAGAAGCCGCAGAACTTACAATCGACATAGCAGACGTTGGTGGGATTGAAGTGACGATTGACGTTGAAATAGGTGGTGCGCCCGTGCTTTTGACGGCGCACCGTGTCAGCCAGCTTGCCCAGGCCGTTCAGATCATCGGTGGAGAAAAGAGCCACGCCGTCTTCGAAAGAGAGACGCTCGCCGGTCTTAACCCTGGCGCAAACATCGTTTAGTTTGTTGTCGTGTGAAAAACTCATATCGATCAATGCCTAAATAGAACCGCGCTGCCAAAAGTCAAAAACAGAATTACGCTCACAAAAGCATTGGTGGTGAAAAATGCAGCGTTAAGTCTGCTCAAATCGTTAGCTCGGACCAGCGTGTGCTGATAAATCAACAACGCGCCGGTAACAATCACTCCCTACTATGGCCAGCAGTCCCAGGTTGGTCAGAAAGTATAGCGCAACCAGCGCGGCGAATGCTCCCGTGTGGAGCGCCCGGGAAATCCATAATGATCGCGCGATCCCGAACCGGGCCGGAATGGAATACAGACCTTCACGACGATCGAATTCGAAATCCTGACAGGCGTAGAGCACGTCGAATCCGGCCGTCCAAAGCATCACCACTGCAGAAAGCAGCAAAGGGATGGGACTGTCGATAGCGCCGCGCACCGCGATCCACGCGCCTGTAGGCGCAATGCTCAGACACCAGCCCAGCACCAGGTGTGAAAGAGCAGTCCAACGCTTGGTGTACGAGTAAACCAGACACGCTCAAGAGCGCGAGCGGTGAGAGAAACAGCGTCAGTCGATTAAGCATGACCGCGGCCAGGAAAAAATCGATGCGCTCAGAATCGTGAACCCCCAGACAAAGCCGACAGACAAAGTTCCGGCCGGAATCGCCCTCATCTTTGTTCGGGGGTTGCGGGCATCGTAATCGCGATCCGCGATGCGATTGAAAGCCATCGCCGTCGAGCGCGCTCCGACCATCGCCACCGTAATCCAGATAGATCTGCCACGCCGTGGGAATGCCGCGCGCCGCGAGTACCGCGCCCAGAAAAGCAAACGGCAGCGCGAACAGCGTGTGCTCGATCTTGATCATTTCGAGGGTCGTGCGAATGTCTTTTACGATCATCGATGTCTAATCAAGCACCGTCCCTGATGTTCCCGGTTGCTCGCCTTTCCATCGCGTCGCCGTCGAGTGCGGAATCCCAAACTGATCAAGAATCCGAAACGTCAGGTGATCGACCAGAGCGTCGATGGTTTGGGGCCGATGATAAAACCCGGGACTCGCGGCCACGATCTGCGCGCCCGCCCGCGAAAGCTTAAGCATATTCTCGAGATGGATCGCGTTGTAGGGCGTCTCGCGTGGGACCAGAACCAACTTGCGACCTTCTTTCAAGGTCACGTCCGCGGCGCGGTGAATCAAATTCGTTCCGGCTCCTGACGCAATCGCGCCCAGCGTTCCCATCGAACACGGCACAATGATCATACCCAGCTGCGGGTGCGAACCTGAGGACGGCGTCGCCGCCATATTATCGAGCCGGTGCAGCCGCAGCGTCTTCGCCGTGGACGGCAGCCCAATCCATTCGCTGATCTTTTTTCGTCGGCGCTGCGCAAATCAAAGCCCAGCTCAACCATCGCCACCGTCCTGGCGGAATCTGAAACGATCAGGTTGATCCGTTCAACCACGCCACTCGCGGCCAGATGGACCAGCGTTTTGTGCGCGTAGATCGCGCCCGAGGCCCCGGTGATTGCAACGGTCAATTCCATTCAGTTGGGTTGATTCAACGAGCGATCTTACGTTTTGTGGTTGACAATCGCAAACGCCGCCTCGACGCCCACGATTCGATAAGAGAGCGGAAATTCAATGATAAGATTAGCGGCTGAATCAATCAGCGCGGAACTCCCGAAATTGCGTCGCAGACAATGACGATCTCACCTAAGAAGAAGCGGGCAAGACCAGGTAGTACCGCAAACCAGCGGCAAAAGTTCAGTGACTTCGGGCGGCATCTGGGACGCGAGTGGCGGAAGCTTGGACTCGCCCGCGCGGATGCAGCTGTCCTGGTAGCTGTTTCCGGCGGCGCTGATTCCGTGGCGCTCCTGCTCGCGCTCGACGAGCTTGTCAGAGCAAAGAAACTTCTACTCAAACTTGTCGTTGCCCATCTAAATCACAAACTGCGCGGAAAAACCGGAGATGATGATGCGCGCTTTGTCTCTTCACTGGCCCGGAAGCTGGGATACCCGGTTGTAGTCGGGGCCGCCGAGGTGCGCGCTCAAGCCGCCGAGGGTAAGGATAATTTGGAACAGGCGGCCCGGCGCGCGCGATACGAGTTCCTGCGGAAGACAGCACGGTCGAAGAAGGCGACGATCGTTCTGACGGCTCACACGTTGGACGATCAGGTGGAAACCGTTTTGTTGAACCTGCTGCGTGGGAGTGGCGCCGCCGGACTGAGCGGGATCGAGCCCGTCCGCTCAATTGAGGTGGGAACGGAAATACTCCTTGTCCGTCCTCTGCTGTCCTGGGCCCGACGCTCTGACACTGAAGGATTCTGCCGGCAAAACTCGGTCGAGGTTCGGGTAGACGAGATGAACGTCGACCCAAAGTTTACCAGGGTGCGAGTCCGAAACGAGCTCGTTCCTCTGATGAAGTCTTTTAATCCGCGATTCGCTGAAGGACTGGCGCGAACAGCGGAAATCCTGCGCGAAGACGACTCTCGCTCTCGAAGGGGCGGCTACTCGCCTGCTCGAGCTGTCGCTCGACCGCCAGTCTAAAGCAAGGAAAGAAAATGCTTTGCGGGCCGATTTGCTGCGGGTGGCTCAGCCGGCGTTGCGTCGCCGCGCACTCAGACAGTGGCTGGCTTCCTGTCGAGGCGATTTGCGGCGCCTCGAACATGCTCATATTGTCGCCCTCGAAAAGTTTCTTTTCAGTACCCGAAGCGGGCGCATGATTGAGTTGCCGGGCGGCGCAAGAATCGTGAGAAGCGAGGGCCTTTTCATTTATCTCGGGCCAGGATCGACGGTCCGATCTTGAACCTCATCGGAATAAACTGCGTACTAACGATGGCGCTGCCGGTCGCAGGCACCAGAAGAGGCAGGCAAAGCATCTTAGGAGTTCCGTCATGAAGGTGATTACCAGGGCGGATGAGACCGAGGTCGGTCAGAAAGACGGCTCTCTTACCAGAATGGCCGATTTAGGGTATGATCGGCCTCGGAGGAATCGAAAGCTTTGAGTTCTACCGCACGACAAATACTTATGCACACAACTGAACGAAGTACA
>ERZ1370068.2910-contig-2039_pt1 | contig 25767 bp, 35 predicted proteins | sample MGYA00561227_ERZ1370068 | MGnify/ENA primary metagenome ERZ1370068 (study PRJEB38410, sample SAMEA6850437) | metagenome | study: Metagenomic assessment of the ecological functions of the soil: analysis of the soil microbiota associated with the...
AAGCCAGCACCGTTCAGTTACGTATTGCTGAGCGCAACGGGCGGCACGTCGCCGCGCTCGGTGACGCTCAACGCAGCGTGCGCGCGTGCTCCAGTAGTCGAGTTGAGTGTGTTCGCGGCCGCGAAGAACGCCCAGGGCCGGAGCGAGTCGTCGAGTGCGCGGCCAAAGGAGCCACCGATCTTGATCCAGAGCTCCGCGAGCTCGTAATCCGGGTTGATCGATCTGGCGGCGATCCCAGCACATCGGCAATCATGGCAGGAGTCATCTGACGGCTGACGGCCGCGTCGAGCACTGCGGCGGTGCTCGTAATCCGGACGACAGTGAGTTTGCCGCCTTGAAGTACGCCGGCCGCACGACGTCGTCGATCCTCCCGCGCCTGGTGATTCAGCTCGATCAACAGCCCGGCCAGCTCGTAATCCCGGGCTGATGTCGCTCGCGGCGTCAGAGCATCGCCGACTGCATCGCGGGCGTGGGCCCGAGGCCGCGCAAGCGCCGCCGTCAGGACGCGGTGGCGCTCGTAATCGGAGCTGATGGATTTCGCCGCGGTGACGAGCCCCGCCTGCATCGCGTCCGTGAGCGGCTGTGTTTTCGAGATCGCAATCAGCAGCTCTGCCAGCTCGTAATCACCGCTGATCGTCTGCCCGGCGAGTGTGACCAGCCGCTCATAGCCCGGGGCATCAGCTTGCCGCTCTCGACGGCGGCCTGGTAATAGATGCGTCGCGTGTAATCGCCCGGAGAGCTCACCCGAATTCGTCGAACGGTCCCTGAATCCCGCGCGTGTCGAGGGATCCAACGGGCACGCGCCTCGGCCTCGTACCCGGTCCGCCGGAGCAGGGACGTGATCGTCTCGGCAGAGCCAGGTCTTGGCTTCAGCGGCCGAACGGGCGCACATCGCCATCGACTTTGTTAGATCCACGCTCGCTGGGCCGGACCGTGAGCCCGGCGGTCGTGGGCACCGTAATCGACCTCGATCACCACCTGACCGTCCGATGGTACCGAGGCAATGTCGGTCGACAGTCCTTGGCGAATTTGAACTTTCCTCTGGCGGAGAGGCGCACGGTGCAGTCGCCGACCGTCGTGACGCGATGGTGATATCGTCATTGTTCGCAGGTGCGTACTCGACCCGGAGCGGCGGTGATCCCCGCTTTCCGCGCACCCCGCAGCGTATCGAGCGACAGGCGCGTCACCGCGTCGTGCCGGTGCCGGGCGTGCAGCGTGCCGCACCTCCACCTTGGGCGTGGGGAGTGGGGGAATGTGTCGATCTGGACCGTGGCCGGCTCCGCTACGCGCGGCGCGATCGCTGCCAGCGGCACGACGACGGCAATAGCGGCGAGGCCACGCGGGCAGCGCCCGAGCGAGGCGACAGGGTGTCGCGCCGCCGCCGAGTGTCGAGCACGTCGATCAATCGCGTCGCCAGTTGCGCGGGCCTCGGCCATGAGCCACGCTCGCGAGCGACGTCGCCCGAGCAGCCCGCAAGCCGCGCGCGATCTCGAGGAGGTGCGTGGCGTATGCCGACGGTGTCGCCCCGGCGCGGAGCACATGATCGTCACAGGCGCGCTCGCGCTCTTCGCGCAGGCGGGTCGCCGCAAGCCACACGAGGGGATGGAACCAGTACCTGGCACACGCGACACCGGCGATGAGCTGAATGAGGAAATCCATGGCGCTTTACGTGCGCCAGCTCGTGCAAGAGGACGTCGCGACTCCTCCTCTCGCGACCACGCGGCGGCGTCTGCCGGCAAGAGAATCGCGGGCCGTCAATTCCCCGCAGTCATCGGCATCGCAGGCCACTTTGCCTGCAGCAATCAGGAGCGGCGCGCCTTCCGAGGCCCAACTCGCGCGACAGATCGGCCGTCAGTCGCAGCAAGCTCTCATCCAGGAGCGGGACGGTGAGTCGGTCGAGCCACCAGATGCGCGCCAGGCCCAGTACCAGGAGAATCAGCACGGCCGCGACGCCGCTCAGCCAAATCGCAACAACCCACACCGTCAATCGGTCGTGATTCTGAAGCGCACGGCGCCCACATCGGCCGTCGGCTGCGGCGTGACCGATCGCTGCCGGGGACACGCTGCGCTCAACGGTCCGCGTCGGCATCGGTGTTTGAGTCGCGGGAGCCGCGGGGGCCGCGGAAGCCACGCGGCGATCTGCGCCACGTCAAAGCGCGATCGGGCGTCAAAGCGGGACCATCCGCGAGGCGCAGGTTCGGCAGGAACGCCGACGCGACCGGCAGCACGAGCACGCACACATGCGAGCGCCCACCAGATGTCGCACGGCTGCCGAGGAGCGACGCAACGTCCAACTGCCCGCCGCCGCCAGCAGCAGCAGCACGGTGGCTTTGATGAAGGTGTCTACAGTATCGCGATCATGTCAGCGGCCCTCCTTCCGCGCGTCGGCGATCAGCTGGCTCAAGGCGTGCCAGCTCCGCGTCGGAAAGGCGAGTGGAAGAGAGATCGAGCAAGGCGGCGACGGCCTGTTCCGTCGATCCGTCGAAAAACGTGTGGGGAGGAGCTGGCGCAGCGCGGATTGGCGCGCGCGCTCGCGGGGCGCACGGTGGGGAGAAAGACGTAGCGGGGAGACATCTTCTTCGTGCCAGCAGATGCCCGCTCTCCTCGGGACGCGCAGCGGCGCGCGCACGCGGAATAACTCGGCGGGTCGGCTGAGGCGCTCCGGAAGGCACTTCGGCAGCAGTCACGCCCCGACCCCCGGGCGCTCCGTAGATGACATCCGTGATCTCGCGTTCGCTGCGACGGCTGAGCTGCGTCTTGGTTTCCTTACAGGCATTCCAGCGCTCCCGATGTACGCAGCCAGGCTGTTGCTTTAAAGGTTGGCGTCTACTGCTGAGAAAGTGGCACGCGCACCGGATGTGATCAACCAACCATTGTTTTGAGGATGCTGTCGGCTACGCGGCGGGGAATCCTGGCGACCCGCGGACGGCTTCAAGCGCCTGCCACGGAGTGGCGGCGATCGTGCGCCGGGATGAAGTGGAAGTACGCGCCGAGGGGCATGCGGATCAGGCGGTTTCACCGGAGAGATCGTGCGGATGCGGGCGAGGTCAAGACCGTCCGACCGGCGGACGCGCGCTCCGCCAGCTCGTCGCGGACCCGCGCTGGAGCAGCTCGGGCAGGACGATCCAGCCGCCCGATGCGTCGACCCGGCCGGAATTCTTCATGGGCGTCTTCATTCTCTCCAGCGCGGCGGCAGCTCAATCGACGCGGTGATCGTCCCGTGAAACCTCGCGGCAGAACGAAATGGCCCGGGCGATGTTTCTCACCGGCGGCGCGTCCGTCGGAAATAGCTCCGATCAAACGCCGGGCAGCACCAGCGCGACCCCGGGGTTGAGATGGTTGAGGCACTGGCCGATCGACCACCGACCAGGCCCGGTTGCCGGTTGAATTGGGCGTCGCTCAGACCTAAACCTATCGCTTCTCCCTCGCGCCCGATAGCGTCGAGCTGGTCGAGCGAGCATCGCCTGCAGCTCGGGTGTCGTGATCCAAAAATATGCCCAGCCCGGAGGGTTTGCGGAGAGTTGCCCTGGCCGTTCCGCTGATCCTCTTTTGTCCAGTCTCGCCCAGGCGCCACACGCGTCAAAGGCCCCCGCCCCGCGCGAGCTCGTCCGCACGTGCCGTTACCGCGATGGGCGGCGACGCGGCGGTCCGCGGGATCACGCAGCTACACCACCGCCTTCTACTCCACCACGTTCGGGCTGGAGCCGGGAGGCACCGCCGTCGCCGCCCCGTGCCAATGTCACGACCGGCACACAGACCACCGACTTTGCCAACAGCCGCCAGCTCACGGTCACCGAAGTGCGCGTCCCCACGGGCGCCGTCAACAAGCAAGCGGCGTGTCACGACCGGCGGAATCGGGATGCTCGAGACGAACGGCGCGCAGGCTCCCGACGGCCCCGGTGCCGTCGCCAACGTCGAGCGATTCTGGCGTCGCTCCTCGAGCGCTTGCTGATCACCGCTCCTCGACAATCCGGCGACGCTGAGGCACCCGTCCCGCGCGCACGTGGCGCGGCGAATCCGTCGACAGGGTGCGCACTACGTGAACGGGCTCGACACGCTCGATGTTTACTTCGACCGGCGCTCCGGGACTCCCCGTGCTGACGGAAGCGATCACCGGCGATCCAACTTCGGCGACCGGCGCACGACCATCGCGGTCACCCGGTGGCAGGAGTCTGACGGCGTTCGCTATGCCCGCCAGTTCGACATCGAGGTGAATGGCCGACTGCAGACCAACACCGTGTTCACGGCGTTGACGGTAAATGGCCCCGTCGCGGATTCGCTGTTCGTGATCCCCGATACCATCAAGGCCAAGGCACAACCCGCCAATCCCACTCCACCGCCGATTACCGTGACTCTCGTCGAGCTCGCGCCGAACGTGTGGCGTGCTGAGGGCGGCTCCACACCACTCGCTGATTATCGATCAGGGTACACGGCTCGTCGTGGCCGAGGCGCCGCTCAGCTCGCAGCGCATGGAGGCGCTGCTCGATACGCTGCGGTCGCGCTTCCCGGCAAACCGGTAGGCACGGTGATCAACACGCATCACCACTGGGATCACGCCAGCGGGCTCAGAGCGGCGCTTGCGGCCAACCTGCCGATCGTCACACACGCGCGGAACGTGAGCTTCGTGCGTTCCATTGGAACGGCGCGCAAGACCGTTCGGCCCGACGCGCTGTCACGCTCCAGGTCGCCTGTCGCGCAGCACGATTACGGCCGTTGAAGACACCATGACCATTGGCTCGGGCGATACGCGCGTGGTGGTCTATCGCCTGCCCTCGACGCACGCCGAAGGGCTGCTCGCAGTCTACGTGCCCGCCGCGAAGATTCTGTTCCAGAGCGACGTCGTGAATGCCACGCCTACCCCGACGGCCGCGGGCAGCGCCGAACTGATCGACTTCGTGAAGGCGCGCGGGATCGTCGTCGACAAGGTCGCGGGAGGGCACGGCGTGGTGCTGGCGTGGGCGGACGTGGAGCGCGCCGCGGCACCGCCGACGTCGGCGCCGTAAGACTTTCCGCACGCTACGAAAGGCTTCGTTGCCGATTACGTACGAAGCCTTTCGTGTTGGTCCTAATGCTGGCGGGCTTCGTTCCCGCTACTGGCTGCGTTCTCGCTCCCAGCTTGTGCCGCTGATACCAGCTCAGCATGTAGAGCTGCGTCCTGAGGTAGTTCGACGGCTTCGAGCTAGTCCCGTGGTACTCGCCGTTGAATCGCACCATCACGACCGGAACCTTCAGGTACTTGAGCGCCGCATAGTATTCCTCCGTCTGCGGCATTGGAGTGCGCAGATCGAGCTCACCCGTCATCAGCAGCGTCGGCGTCTTCACATGGCCGACGTAGGCCAGCGATGACTGTTTGATCCACTGCTCCGGCTTCTCCCAGAACGGCGCGTCGAAGAATCCGTACGTGAAGAGCGGGACGTCGGTCTGGCCCGCCATGCTCATCCAGTCGATCACCGGGCAGCGCACCGCCGCCGCCGCGAAGCGGGTCGTGTGCCCGATCACCCAGCTCGACAAGCACACCGCCGCCCGAGCAGCCGCCGACGTACATCCGCTGCGTATCGATGTAGCCGCGGCCGATCACCGTATCGACGCCCGCCATCAGGTCGTCGTAATCCACGCTCGGATAGGCGCGCTCGATCGCGTTGCCGAACTGGACTCCGTAGCCGGTGCTGCCCCGCGGGTTGGTAATCAGGACGACGAAGCCGTTGGCCGCGAAGTTCTGGTTGCTGGTAGCTGAACGCGCCGTTGTACATGCCGTGCGGCCCGCCGTGGATTTCCATGATGAGCGGGTACTTCTTCGCGGCATCGAAACCGGGGGCTTGATGATCCATCCCTCGACCTTCGTGCCACCCGTCGACGTGTACCACAGCTCTTCGACCTTGCCCAGCTTGATGCCGTCGAGCACGTCGGCGTTGACGTTGGTCAGCCGTTGGATCGAGCTGCGCCTTCTTGAGGTTGAAGCGCACCACATCCGGCGGGTCGTCCGCGTCGGTTGGACGCCGACGCCGCTGAAATCCCGCGCGATCGACGCGAGCGAGAGCATCTGCACGCCCTCGGTCACCTTACGATTGCCGCCACGCACACCGGCGAAGTAGACGTTGCTGGTCCCCTGCTCGGCAAGCGCGAAGAAGACGCCGCTGCCGTCCGGGCTCCAGCGCACGGCGCCGGGGTCGCGGTCGTACGTCGTGAGCGCGCGCATTCCGGTCGCCATCGATCCCGACGGTCCAGACTTCGTCCGGCGCGATAGGCAGAAGGTGCCGTACTCGTGCCCCGTGAACGCCACCGTGCGGCCGTCCGGTGAAACGATGGGACCCGTCCAGCCGCCTTTCTTGGTGACGAGCGGCCGCACTGCGCCACCCTTCACATCCACGGTGTAGAGGTAGGACTCGCGATATCGGTAGTCCGCGTCGGACTCACGCAGGCCGTCGAACGACAATCGTGCGACCGTCGGGAGTCCAGTCGTAGTTGGCGTGCCGCCGCCACCGAGCTCGCTCGTGCCGAAATCTCCGCTGGTCAGCTGGCGCGGCGTGCCGCCGTCGGCGGACACGAGGGAAAATCTGCGTCGTGCCCTGCTCGATGTACCCGGTGCGATCGCGGCGATAGTGCAGCCGATCGACGATCCGCGGAGCCGGCGTCCACTTCGCGCCTTCCGGCGCGGCGGGCATGCTGATCTTCCACGGCGTTTCGCTCTTCACCAGCATCGTGAACGCGAGCGAGCGCCCGTCGGGTGACCAGCTCACATTCGCCGGCGTCTCGCTCACGCGCGTGATTTGCGACGTCGCGCCCTCGGCATCCATCCAGCGCACGAACACCTGCGTGCCCTTCGGTTCGCCGTCGGCCAGATACGCGATGCGGCTGCCGTCGGGCGACCAGCGCGCGTTGGAGCCTTTCACGAGGAACCGGTTCTTCGAGCCGTCGGCGTTCATGATCCAGAGCCCTGAGTCCCAGCGATCCTCGATCTTGTTCACCCAGCGACGCGTGTACACGATCTGCGCGCCGGTGGGCGAGACCTGCGGATCAGCGACTTGTTCCCAATCGAGATAGTGGTTGACGGTGAGCAGCGTATCGGACGCGACTTCTTGAGTACGCGCCACGGATGGAGTCAGGAGCAGCGCGGCCAGCAGCATGGAACGCATAAGGCCCTCCGCGGACGGCGGAATGGTAGGAGTATCTGTAAAAAGAACCGGCGGAACGTCCGGAGGCCAGCCCTTATTTCGGCACGCCGATCAGGTACGTTCCGCGCAGCGGCGACCAGCCGCCGCGCATCTCGCCGATGTCCCACTCGTACGTGTCGAGCCCTCGCACCAGGTCGGACAGCTCCGCGGGCGAATACGCGCGCAAGCACGACACGACTCCGTCGAACGTGCCCAGGAGCGGCGAGGACCGGGGGCAAGTAACTCCACACCACCCGCGACCAACGCCACGGTCTGGATGAACGGCACCGCCGCCAAGCGCGCCAAGCCAGGTGAACGCGACGATCCCCACTCGCGCGGAGCTCGACGCGCAGCTTCGAACACCGCGATTCCCTGACCCTGCCGCACGGCGTCAGCGAGGATCGCGCGGGCCTCCTCGGGACGAAAATGATGGAAGGAGGTAAACAGCGTTCGAAACCCATCGAGCTCCGGCGGAACGGCTCGGGGCATCGACAGGTTCAGGGTGGAGAGGCAGCGTCGCGGCGCGCCCTCGGTGCGGATAGAGATCGGTCAGCAGCACGGGCACGCCCACTTCTCCCGCCAGGCGTTTCCACGGACCACCGGCACCCGAGCAGAGGTCCACGACCCGTCGCGCGCCTCGTCCGGCGATCGCGCGGCGCAGCAGCGGACCGGCAGGATCGTGGACGCCCGCGAGGATTGAGAGCAAACGCCAGGAAATCGGTGCAGCGCATCCCGCAGCGAGGGCGGGCATGCCGGCAAATCGTGGAGCTCGACGAGGTGCAGACGCATCCGCGCGTAATTTGCACGAAACGCCCCGCGGCGTGAGATTTCGCGCCCGGATATGGAGAATTTCGAGCTCCCGCGGCTGTTCGCGGAACGTCCAGCCGGTCACAACTACTTCCGAGCTGATCCGCGTGCCCGCGATGTCCGCGGGACTCTATGTGTTGCAGCCCGGGGAACCTGACCGGCAGGCGCCGCACAGCGAGGATGAGCTCTACTACGTCGTCGGAGGACGAGCGGCGATTCGCGTGGGCGGTGAAGATCGTCCTGTGGCTCCCGGCATCGGCGGTGTTCGTGCCCGCGGGCGTCGAGCATCACTTCCACTCCATCACCGCGGAGCTGCAGGTCCTCGTTATCTTCGCTCCCGCCGAAACACCGACGACTGTCGTGAGTCTCCGCACCACCCCGTTTCACCCCCGCACCGGGCCGCTCTCTCGAGGGCCAAGCCTGGCGGCGCTGGGCCGGGCTACGTCGTGGCCAGCTCCTACGAGCTGTCGCACGAACGCGAGTACCACGCCATCCGCAATGCGGCCGCGCTGTTCGACGTCTCGCCGCTCTACAAGTATCTCGTGACCGGTCGCGACGCCGCGGCGCCTGCTCGATCACGTTGTGACGCGCAACGTTGCCAAAGCCAAAGTCGGACAGGTGCTGTACACGCCGTGGTGCGACGCCGAGGGCAAGCAGATCGACGACGGCACCGATTTCCGTGTTGGACGAGCAGACGTTCCGCATGACCGCGGCGGATCCCGACGCTGCGCTGGCTGCACCTGAACGCCTCCGGCCTCGACGTCGCGATGACAGGATGTCTCCGGAGACAACCGCGGCGCTGTCGCTGCAGGGCCCGAGCTCGCGCGCCATTCTCCAGATCGCCGCCGAGCGCGACCTTCGCGGCGCTCAAGTATTTTCCGACTGACGCCGGCGCAGCATTCGCGGAATCCCGGTCACGATTTCGCGCACCGGTTACACCGGCGACCTCGGGCTACGAGAGTCTGGGTGGACGCGCCCCAGGCGGTGGCCGCTGTGGGATGCGCTGATCGAGACCGGCACGCCGTACGGGATCACGCCCGCCGGCATGCTGGCGCTCGACGTCGCCCGCATCGAGGCAGGCCTGCTGCTCGATCGAAGTCGACTACTTCTCGTCGCGACACGCGCTGATCGAAATGCAGAAATCCTCGCCCCGTACGAGCTGGGGCTCGGGCTGGACCGTCGCGACCGACAAGGAGCGCTACAACGGACAGGACGGCGCTCGACGCCGAGCGGCGCGCGCGGACCTGCGTGGCAGTTCACCGGCACTTACCGTCGATTGGGACTCGCCTCGAACAGCTGTACGCCGATGTCGGCCTGCCGCCGCGGCTGCCGAGTCAGGCGTGGCGCATGAGTGTGCCGATCTACGATCCCGGGCGGCCGTCAGGTGGGCTACGCGACGAGCGGCGGCTGGTCGCCGCTGCTCAAGCAGTATCATGGCGCTCGCGCATCTCGAGTCCTCAGCGCGAGTCCGGGCACGCAGCTGCGGATGGAGATCACGGTCGAGCACCGGCGCAAGCAGCGCGACGGCGCACGTGACGCCGCTGCCCTTCTTCAACCCCGAACGGAAACGCGCCTAGTGGCTGTGCCGAAGCGCTACGACGCGATCGTCATCGGCGGCGGCCACAACGGGCTCGTGACCGCCGCGTACCTGGCGCGCGCCGGCAAGCAGGTGCTCGTGCTCGAGCGGCGGCCGCGGGTCGGCGGCGCCGCGGTCACCGAAGAAATCTTTCCCGGCTTCAAGTTCTCGATGTTCTCCTACGTCGTGAGCCTGCTGCGGCCTGAGATCATTCGCGATCTCGACTTGCCGCGCCATGGGCTGCACATCCTGCCGCTCGAGAGCACCGTCACGCCGATGGAGAACGGCGACTACCTCGCCGCGTGGGACGATCACGACGACACGCGGCGCGAGCTGTATCCGCCACTCGCCGCGCGACGCGGAAGCGTACGACGAGTACGGCCATCTGATGCACTTCATGGCGCGGGCGGTGAAGCCGATCCTCAGCATGGTGCCGCCCGATCCCGACCTCGCTTCGCGCCGGGCGACCTCATCGCGCTGCTCGAAACTCGGCGAGCATTTCCGCGGCCTCGGCGCCGAGCGGCTCCACGCGCTGTCAAGCTGATGACGATGAGCTCGGCGGACTTTCTCGACGAATGGTTCGAGACCGACGTGCTCAAGGCGACGAAGTCGGCCAGCGGAATCATCGGCACATTCCTCGGCCCGCGCTCGCCGGGCACAGCCTATGTCCTCCTTCATCATTACATGGGCGAGCTGGACGGCGTTTTCAGGGCCTGGGGATTCGCGAAAGGCGGCACGGGCGCTGTCAGCGAAGCCATCGCGTCCGCGCGCGCGCTCGTTCGGCGCGGAGATCCGCTGCGACGCCGGCGTGGCGCAGCGTGCTCGGTCACGAAGCGGCGAAGCCACCGGCGTCGTGCTGGAGAACGGCGACGAGATCGCGCGCGGCTCGGTCGTCGTCGAGCCTCGATCCGCGCCGCACGTTCCTGCAGCTGCTCGAGGCCGAAGACCTGCCGGACGATTTCGTCGCCGACATCGAGCGCTTCAAGTTCCGCGGCTCGTCGGGCAAGGTGAACCTCGCGCTCGATTCGCTGCCCACGTTCACCTGCATGCCCGACGGCGGCCCGGCGGCCAGCTGCATCGCGGCGCGGTATCGATCAGCCCGAGCCTCGAGTATGTCGAGCGCGCGTACGACGACGCGAAGTACGGCGAGTTCTCGCGCCGTCCCTACATGGACATCGTGTTCCCGTCGATGATCGATCCGGGGATGGCGCCGCCCGGAAAGCACGTGATGTCGATCTTCGTGCAGTATGCGCCGTACAAGCTGAACGGCGGCTGGACCGACGCCAAGCGCGAAGCGTTCGGCGACGCCGTGGTGAACACGGTCGAGAGCTTCGCGCCCGGCTTCAAGTCGAAGATTCTGCACCGGCAGGTCATCACGCCGCTGGACATCGAGCGCATCACCGGTCTGTCCGAAGGGCAACATCTTCGCGGGCGAGCTGGCGCTGCATCAGCTGTTCTTCCTTCGTCCTGCCGCCGGGCTGGGCGAAGTTCGCGACGCCGGTGCGCGGCTACTACCAGGCGGCTCCGGCACGCATCCCGGTGGCGGGATCATGGGCGCCTCCGGACGGCTGGCGGCGATGCGCATCCTGAAGGACGGCACGTGAGCGACCACGCGCTACGACGCGATCGTCATTGGCGCCGGCGCGAACGGCCTCGTCACCGCGCACTACCTCGCGCGCGCCGGCAAGCGCGTGCTCGTGGTGGAGCAACACCAAAACCCTGATACAACCGCGGACATTGGATGGGTACCGCCGCGCGTGATTCAGGAGCTCGGCGTGCGGAATCTGCAGGCTCGAAGAGCCGGATCCGTGGCTCACCGTGCCGCTCCCCAGCGGCGGGACGCTCGAGCTGTCGCGCGACATGGGCAAATCGGTTGAGGCGATCCGGCGCATCAGTCCCGCCGACGCTGTCAAATGGCCCGAGTTCAGCGCGCGCATGGGTAGGATTGCCGAGCGTGCTGGAGAAACTCTACCTCGCGCCGCCGCCCGACATCGAGACGCGGGATCCACGCGAGCTGGCGCGGATCGGCGGTCTCGGACTCTATGTCCGCCGCCTCGGCAAGCAGACCGTCATCGACCTCGCCCGCATTCTCCCGATGTCGATCGCGGAGCTGCTCGACGACTGGTTCGAAAGCGACGCGCTTGAAAGGCGCGCGCTGGGGCGCGCTCGGGATCTGGCACTTGAAGCAGGGACCGCGATCTGGTGGCACGGCGTTCAACTTCCTGCACCATCACGTGGGCAGTCCTGCGGGCGTGTTCCGCCATCGCGCTCGAACGTGACACAAGCCCTGGCCGGGATGAGCGGAATTGAAGTTCGGCGCGGCGCGCGCGCCACGGTCCTCGCCAAGAATGGCCGCGCCTCCGGTGTCGTGCTCGACAAGCGTGGAGGGAGACGATTCTCGCGCCCATGGTCGTCTCGAGCGCAGACCCACGGTCCACGCTGGCGCCGGTCGCGATCGAGCTCGATCCCGAGTTCGCATGGGCCGTGCGCAACATCAAGGCTCGTGGCGTGGTTGCGCGCGGCATGTTCGGAGCCGGGGACCATACCGGCCTACTGGAACCTGTGCATCGCCCCCCGCTCGAGTATCTGGAGCGCGCGTACGACGACTCCAAGTATGGCCGAGACTCGGCGGCGCCGTATGTCGAGGTGCAGCGCACGAACGGCCGGCTCGAGCTCCACGTGCAGTACGTCGTCCCTGGGACCGCATGATGGACTCACGGAGCGCGTCGCGCAGGCCCTAAATGCGCCGCCGGACGCGATCGCGTTGCAGCCGGCCGACGAGAGCCTCTACCACGGAGAGCTCACTCTCGACCAGATTCTGTTCATGCGACCCGTACCCGGTTGGAGCCGCTACCGCACGCCGATCGAAGGGCTCTATTCTGTGCGGCAGCGGCACGCATCCGGGCGGAGGGATTCCGGGAGCAGCGGGCGCAACGCGGCGCGGGAGATCGTATGACGTTCGTGAAAACCGTCGAGAGCTACCAGCAGGGCGCGCGCACCCTGCCCGGCCGCTACTACTCAGCGCCCGAGGTGTTCGCCGAGGAGCGCGAGCGCATCTTCGCGCGGCACTGGATCTGCGTCGGTCGCGACGCCACGCTGGCGGCGCCGGGTGACTACTTCGTCGTCGAGATCGCCGGCGAAAGCATCATCGTGCTGCGCGACCAGTCGGGTGAACGCGGCGCGCCTATTACAACGTCTGCCGCCATCGCGGGCACGCGGCTGTGCGAAGCCGCGCACGGGCCGGCTCGTCCGAGACCGATCCAGTGCCCCTATCACGCGTGGACGTACGCGCTCGACGGCCGCCTGATCGGCGCGCCGCACATGAACGAGGTGGAAGGGTTCGACAAGAAGGCAGTATCCGCTGCACCACGTCGCGCGTCGCGGAGTGGGAAGGGCTTCCTGTTCGTGAACCTCGACCCGGCGCCGCCCGCCGACCAATGGTTCGCGCCGCTGGCGGACCGGTTCGCGCGCTACAACCTGCCGCGCGCTGCAGCACGGTGCGACGCATCGAGTACGACGTGCGCGCCAACTGGAAGCTGATCCTGCAGAACTACAACGAGTGCCTGCACTGCCCCACGATTCATCCCGGAGCTGTCGACCAAGCTGCCCTACACGAGCGGCGCCAACGATCTGATCGAGGGCCCATTCCTCGGCGGCTACATGGAGATCAAGGCGCCGAACGAGAGCGCGACGATGACGGGCCGAGCCTGCGCTGCCGCTCGGGCACGCTGACGGCCGAAGATCAGCGTCGCGCGTTCTACTACGCGCTGTTTCCCACGATGATGCTGAGCCTGCATCCCGGACTACGCGGTCTTCTTACACGGTGTGGCCGGTCCGGCGTCGAGCAGTCACGCGTCGTGCGAATGGATGGTGCATCCCGACGCGCCCGGCGCAGGACGGGCTACAACATCCAGGACGCCGAAGAGTTTTGGGATCGCACGAACCGGCAGGATTGGCACATCTGCGAGCAGAGCCAGCTCGGCATCAGCTCGCGCGCGTACGCGCCTGGGCCGTACTCGCCGCGGGAGAGCATTCCCGGCCGCGTGGGACCGGATGTACTTGAGGGCGTTTGAAGGCTGATCTCGAAGCTGTGTTGAAGGAAGTCGCGGAGCGCCTGCAAAGACAACTATCCCTACGGCGATCCGCTGTACGCCGGCCAGATGCTCAAACCGCCGCACCCGGTCGCGCGCCTCGCCTACGAAATGGCCCTGCGGATCAATCCCAACAACCACGCGCTCGACGGCGGTCGCGCGAGCTCCGCGATGGAGAAGGAAGCGGTCGCCGACCTCGCGAAGATGATCGGGTGGGAGACGCACCTCGGCCATCTCTGCGGCGGTGGCACGATGGCGAACCTGGAAGCGCTGTGGATCGCGGAGTCAGCTCCACCCCGGCAAGACGGTGCGTTGCGTCGACGCAGGCGCATTACACCCATCAGCGTATCGCCGGCGTGCTCCGCATCCCGTTCGAAACGATTCCGTGCGATCGACGCGGTCGGATGGATCGTCCACGCGCTCGAGCGGCGGCTCGCGGCGGGCGGCGTCGGCACGATCAGTCGCGACGCTGGGCACCACCGCCACCGGCGCGGTCGATCCCCTGACGCCATCGTCGAGCTGCGTCGCACCGGCCGCTGCGACTTTCGCGTGCATGCTGACGCCGCGTACGGCGGATACTCTCCTCCTCGTCGACAATCCGGCGACGGACGCGCGACGCGCGTTCGACCGGATCGCCGACGCCGCCTCGGTCGTGATCGACCCGCACAAGCACGGGCTGCAGCCGTACGGCTGCGGCTGCGTCATGTTCAAGGATCCATCGGTGGGTCGTCTGTACCGGCCACGATTCGCCCTACACCTACCACACGTCGACCGATCTCCACCTCGGCGAGATCGCGCTCGAGTGCTTCCGCCCCGGAGCAGCGGCGGTCGCGTTGTGGGCCACACACCGGCTGCTTTCCTGCTCGTGCGCGGTGGAGCATTCGCGCAGGGACTCGCGAGCGGCCGCGAGGCGGCGCTGACGCGTTATACGAGCGGCTACAGCAAGATGGTCGCTTCGTCACCGCGCAGGCGCGCCCGAGCTCGACATTCTCGTCCGGGCGCTGCGCGCGGCGAGCGTCACCGAGGCGTCAAATCTGTCGAAGCGCATTTTTGTGAAGCCGCCACGCGCCAGCTGCACCTCGCGCTGGTGTGTCGCTGCCATCGCACATGCTGGAGGTCGGTGACATGCGGCGCGACCGCGACGCGATCATCTGCCTGCGTTCGGTCCTGATGAAGCCGGAACACCGCGAGTGGGCGGACCGGATCTGGGCGATTCTGGACGAGGCGACGAGCGCCGCCGGCGTGAAACGTTAGTCCACGAAACCGGTGGACAAACGGACGATCAGATTGCGCCCGGGGTCGTCGGCAAATCCCTTGTAGCGACTGAGAAAGCTGCGGTAGCGCTTGTCCAGCGCATTGTGGAGCAGATACGTCCACGCGTAGCCGATCTGCCGAACAATGCACATCGCCTCCACCCCACAGGTTCAGCGAGTCCACGTATCCCGCGGTCGGCAGGTCCAGCGGATTGAGACGTTTGGGTTCCGCGTGGGCCTCGACTTCGACACCGACGCGATCGCGCAGGCTGACCGCCAACGCGCCGTTCAGCGGCGGAATGAGCGGGAGCGGCTCGTGCGACTCGAGATTCGTGCCCCGCACGAGTCGGCGCGGCCACGCAAGATCAATCCCTTTCCGATGGCAGCTCTCCAGCACGGCTTCTCACCCAGAAGCTCCGCCTCCGCCTGCACGTACTGGATAGACGGGCAGTCGAATCGATGACCAGCGCGGTCGGCGTGACGTAGATGAAGTCGGAGATCCCGTTGTGATAGACGGTCAGCTCCAGCCGGCGTCCGCGCGCTGCGCCAGCGCACACCGACGTCGATTGCCCGATTCGATTCCGGATCGAGCGTCGAATCACCCAGCTCGTAGCGCGCTTCACCGATGTGGGGCCGTTCGCGAAGAGCTCGAACAGCGTGGGCGCGCCGCCACGCCCGACCGAGGTTCACCGTAAGCGCCCACGCCGCCGCGGGCGTGAACACCAGCCCGACGTTTCCGGACCACGCGCTCGACGTTTGATCCTGCTCGACCGTTCCCGCAGCGAGTCGTCGCGATCGACACTGAGGTGCCGCGCGTCCGCGCGCGCAGACCGGCGAGCAGCGACCAGCGGCTGGCGCTCCGCCCAGCTGCCACTGCCCAAACGCGAATGCCGCGCTGGAAATCGTGGTCGCGTCCGGCACGATCGGCTCGCGACCGTCTCGCGTCACTTGCGTCTGGCCGATGGCCGTTGCTGCCGAACGTCAGACCACCATGGTGCGCGAGCAGATCGAGCGACGCGGTCTTGCAGCAGGAGGTTGAACGCTCCGATTCCGGTACCGGTGGAATCGTCCGCCATCTCGATCAGCGGAGTGCCGTCGAGCTGGCCCTTCGCTTCCAGCCGCCAGCGCCGGCCGCAACGGGATGCTGTGCCAGTAATCTGAAAACCGGTCGTCGCCGGCTTTGCGCTCGGGGCCGCCCTCTTCACCCGGCGGGGCGTTCGCCTCGAGCAGCTTGAACTCGCCGCCGTAATGCACGACCCGCATCGCCAGCGAGCTGCCCGACGGCCAGCGCCAGCCTCCGTTGGCCTCCCCATTGAACGCACCGAAGCCGGTGTTGTCGAGCTCACCGCCAGGGCGTATGCAGATTCCCTGAGCCCCGGCCGATCGCCGCGACGCGCCAACCGAACAAGCCACTCGCGCCTTCCACTTGAGCGCCCGCGCTCACCTCGGCGCTATTACTGGCGCCCGAAAGCATGAACCCGGTGCGCGTGAATCCCAGGCCGCCATTCGTCGCGTCGGGAAGCTGCGGCGGAATGACGTTGAGGACACCACCCAGTGCGTCTGATCCGTACAGCACGCTCGCCGGCCCGCGGATCAACTCCACGCGCCGGGTGAAAGCGGTTTCGACCGACGGGCCGTCCTCGTCGCTCCACGAGTAGTCCTCGAGCCGGTTGCCATTCTCCAGCACCAGCACGCGCGGTCCCGCAAAGCCACGAATGACGGGCTTCCCGATCTGCGCGCCCGTCGTGATGCGCCGACACGCCGGGAAGAACCGCCGCGACGTGCGCGAGCGAGACGCTCTGCGCCCGCCGCAGCTCATCACCGGCGAAGCGCGGTGGCCGACAAAGAAGACCCCTCGGCCGCCAGTGGCTGGCGGGTCGCGGTCACCGTGATCGGCTCCAGGCGGAATGGGCTGGGCGTGAGCGCGATCTGGAGCGGTGAGGTCGGTCCTCCGTCGATCGCGATCTCCCGGACCGCCGGTGCGTACCCCGGGCGCCGGATGACCAGCGTGTAATGCCCCGGCGGGAGCTGCAGCCGGAAACGCGCCATCATTCGCGGCCGTCACGCTTCTGCCAAGCTCAGTGACTTCGATGATCGGCCGCCGCGATCGGCTGGCCGGTCGCGTCAACGACGCGGCCCCTCACCGTATCGGCGGGGGCGATCAGTGCAAGAGAAGGGCGATCATGGCCGGAAAACCTACACCGGCTTAGACGCCAGTGATAGCCTCGATGGGGTCGAGCCGCGCAGCCCGCCGCGCCGGGTACCAGCCGAACACGAATCCTACGACGAGCGCGAACAATACCGCGAGCGCGACGCCGGGCAGGTTCACGGGAATGACGAACGGCTTGTCGAACTGCCGCGCGATGAACTCGGTGATGACGGTGAGTCCCGCGCCGCCGGCGATGCCGAGCACGGCGCCGAGGAACGCCAGCGTGAGCGACTCAGCCAGAAACAGGCGCATGATCGCGCCATCATCGGCGCCCAGCGCCTTGCGGATGCCGATCTCGTGCACGCGTTCGCGCACCGAGATGAGCAACACGCTGAACAGGCCGATCCCGCCGACGATCAGCGTCACGCCCGCAATTGTGAACATGACCGCGTTCCAGCCGCCGAGGATGTTGTCCGCCATGGCGAGGTTCGACAGCACCTCAGCGGCTTCGTTCTGGATCGTGAAGTCCTCGTTGCCATGGCGCTGCCGCACCAGCGCCGTGCCCCGCCGCAGCACGTCACCGAAATCCGCGGCGGGGAGCGCCGTCACCAACGCTTCGTCGACGCGGCCTTCGCCTTTGGCGTAGCGCGTCATGAAAGTGTACGGGATGTAAATGCGGCGGCCGACGAAACTGAAATCCGCGGGGATGATGTCGAACTCGATCGGGGCGACGAGCCCGATCACCAGAAACCGCACGCCGTCGATCGTGATCGGTCTTGCCGAGCGGATTGGCATTGCCAAAGAGATTGCGCGACATCTCGTCGCCCACGACGGCGACGCGCGACCGGTTGCTGACGTCGAGGGCCGGATATCGCGCCCCGCCACGATGCGCCAGTTACGCAGTGCCAGATAGCCGGCGTCCACGCCGTCGATGCGCACTCGGCGCCGGTCGGCGGGCGCGTTCACGACCTGCTCCGTCGCCCCAGTTGCGCCCGTGCACACTCGCGACGCCCGGCAGCGCGCGCAACGCGTCGAGATCGGTGAGCCGCAGTCCCGGTGTGGCGCAACGCCGTGGCGCCTTTGGCATCGAGCGCGGGCCCTGATCGTCCATGAAGAAGCTGCGCGACAGCCCCATGGCGATCAGGTCGTCGTAGACGAGCGTCTGCATCGCCGACGCCAGCGACGTCATCGACACCACCGACGCCGCGCCGAACACGATGCCGGACAGCGTCAAGCAGCGAGCGCAGCTTGTGCGCGCGGATTTCGCGCAGCGCGTCGAGGATCAGCTCGGCCCAGTCACGCATAGCGCAGCGCCTCGACGGGAGCGAGCCGGGCGCCTGCAGCGCCGGGAACAGCCCGGCGATCAGTCCCACGCTGACGGCGGTGCCGATGCGATACCGTCGCGATGAACGGACTGACCACCGCCGGCATCTGCATGAAGTGGGCGACGACGCCCGTCAGTGCGGTACCCGAGCCCGAGCCCCAGCAGCCCGCCGATGATCGTGACGACCAGGACCTCGGCCAGCACGTGGGCAAAGATCCCGCCCGCGGTCGCGCCCAGCGCCATCCGGGTGCCGAACTCGCGGACCCGCTCGACCACCGACGCGAGCAGGATGTTCGCGATCACGATCCCGCCGGTGATCAGTGACACGACACCGACGACCAGGAAGATGAAGTTGAACAGCATCAGAAACTGGCCTGCTGTCCTGGCCCCAGCCCCTTGTCCCGATGCCCGGATATCGAAGTCCTCCACCCCATGCCGCGCGAACAGCAGGCTGCGCACTCTGCGCCTGAGCCGCCGCGCCACCCGCGGCGGCCGTGGCTTTCAGCGTGAGGAAATCGAGGTTGTCCGTCGCGCTGTACTGCGCGATGGCCGTCGAGATCGGGATGTAGGCGCGCTCGTTCCGGTACTCGAGCGCGTTATCCTCCCAGGAGGCGAAGTAGAACTCCTCGCGCTCCAGCACGCCCACCACGCGGTAGCTCTTCGCGCCGATGCTGACGATCTTCCCGAGCGCCGCCGTCGCGCGCGCCGAACAGCGAGTCGGCGTATTTCCAGCCGAGCACGGCGACCCGCGACTGCTGCCGCACGTCGAGATCGCTGAGGTAGCGCCCCACGAGCGGCTTGATGTCGTTGATCACCATGTAATCGGGCACGGTGCCGATCACCTGGCCCGTGAAGCTCGTCGTCCCGGCACGATAATCGAGCTGCCTGGCCCACCCGGGGCTCACGGCCGTCAGCGCAGTCGCGCGATCGCGCAGGAATTGCGCATCATGGAAGGTGAGCCGCTTGACGCCAGCTCGCGCGCCCTGGGATGCGCGGAGCGCTCACGGTCCGACACGATGATCGTCCCGCGCCCTCCGACTTCGTTCAGGAACTGCTCGGTGAGCGCCGTTTGGCCGCCGAACAACGCGAGAACGGTGACGATGCTCGCCGTGCCCAGAATGAGCCCGGAGCAGCGACAGCAACGTTTGACCCCAGTGGCGGCGCGCTTCGTCGAGTCCGGTGAGCAGCGACTCGATGAGATTCACACGACCCGCCCGTCACTCATCTGAATGACGCGCTGGGCCCGCGCCGCAACCCCGGGATCGTGCGTGACCAGCACGATCGTGTGCCCTGCGCCATGCAGCTCCGCGAACGTCGCCAGCACCTCGTTGCCCGCTTTGAGTCGAGGTTGCCCGTGGGCTCGTCCGCCATCAGGATGGCCGGTGCACCAACGAGCGCCCGGGCAATCGCGACACGCTGGCGCTCACCACCCGAGAGCTCGTCGGGCCGATGGCCGATCCGGGGCCCGAGGCCAAGCCGCTCGAGCAGTTTGTGCGCGCGAGCGCGACGCTCCGCGCGCGGCACCCCACCCCTGTACTTGAGCGGCAGCGCGACGTTCTCTTCGACGGTGAGCCGGGGCATCAGGTTGAACGTCTGAAACACAAACCCGACTTTGCGATTGCGCACGTGCGCCAGGCGCTTGCCGGAGAGCGTCGAGATGTCCTCTCCGTCCAGCCGGTAGGTGCCTGAGGTGGCGGAATCGAGGCACCCCAGGATGTGCATCAACGTGCTCTTGCCCGAGCCGGAGGGACCCGTGATCGCGACATACTCGCCGGCGAGCGATCTGCGCGTCCACACCTCGCAGCGCCTGCACATCGACCTGTCCCAACCGGTAGGTCTTCTCGAGGCCGCTCTGCGCATCGATCAGCGTCATATCCATGTGATCGTGGCGCTAGCGCCGCCGTGGGATTGCGCGCACGTTCGAGCGCGGCGACGGGATCCTCGAGCGCGATCGAGTCGCCCGCGGCGAGGCCGCTCAGCGATTTCCACGTAGTAGAGGTCCGGACAGTCCCAGCGTGACCGGGAACCGGCTGTGGCCCGCTGCCGCCCAACTTGTAGACGATGGGCTTCCTTCCTTTAATAGGACCGCCTCCACGGGCACGCGCAGCGTTTCGGTGCGCAACGGTCCCGAGATGCGCACGTTCGCAGTCATGCCAGGTCGCAGCACGCGCGCACCGCCGGTCACCTCGATCTCAACGTCGAACACCCGCACGCGCTCCTGCAGCCGAGCCGCCGGTGGCACGAGGCGCACGACGCCCTGTGCCGTATCGCCGGGGAATGCGTCCACGGTTAGCGCCACGCGATCGCCGCGTTTCACCTTACCGATGTCCACCTCGTTGATCGCCGCCTTCACGAGCAGCGTGGAGAGATCCGCCATCGTGAACAGCTCGGTGCCGCCGCCAAACGCGCTCGTGCCGCCGACCACGGTCTCGCCCTCTTCGACGCCGCGTCCGATGATGACGCCCGTCGGCGGGCGCGGTGATGCGTGCCCACTGCGCCATCCCCCGGTCGAATCTCCCGCGGTGACGCCTGAGCGTTGCACGAGTTGCAGCTGATCTTCGGCGGTGCGCCACTGGTTCTCGGCCTGCTCGTAGGTCACGCGCTTGATATCGAGATCGGCCTGCGTGATGCCGCCGATCGCCGGACAGTTGTTGCGACCGATCGTAGTCGCGTTTCGCGTTGTCGCGCGCGATCCGCGCCTTCGCGATTTCACTCCGCAGCTGGGCGAGACTGTTCGCCTGCGCGATGTCGGGCTTCACCCGCGCGAGCACCTGCCCTGTGTTGACCTCATCGCCCTCGCGGACGTAGAGCTGATCGATCACACCCGAGATCGGCGACTTCACCACGATGCTGCGCTCGGGGCAACCACGACCCGTCTCCTCGACGACCACGCGCACTTCCCGCGCGTCGACCGCGCCGACCTTGTAGGGCCGGCTCGAACCGTCGTTGGCATCGGCATTGTTGCAGGCGAGGAGAGGGACGCAGGACGCGACTGCGGCGAGAACGAACGCAGGCTTCATAGGGCCCTTTTGAAAGGATGGATCGCCTAGCCTAGACGGGGGCTGGCCGCGGCCAGTTTCACGGTGAAATTACTGCCCCCATGACCAGTTGGCTCGGCGATTGGGCGAATCTGCTGCTGCGGTGGACGCACTTCATCGCCGGGCATCGCCTGGATCGGCAGCTCCTTCTACTTCATCTGGCTGGATCGCGCGCTCGGCCAGCCCGCGGCGCCGCGTCCCGGGGTCGAGGGCGACCTCTGGATGGTGCACAGCGGCGGCTTTTACCAGGTCGAGAAGCGCCGTCCGGCACCCGGCGAGATCCCGCCCGTCCTGCACTGGTTCAAGTGCGGAAGCGCATGCTCACGTGGATCACCGGCAGTCGCGCTGCTCGTGCTCGTCTTCTACCTGACATGGCGCCTATCTCCTTGATCCCGGCGTTGCGCGCATCGGGCGTGGTCTCGCGATGGCACTGGGCATCGGCCTTGTGATCTTCAGCTGGCCGGTCGTACGATCGGACTGTGGCGCTCACCACTGGCGCAAACGGCCGTGCCGTTGCGACGGCAATTTCGCTCGTGCTACTGGCCGCTGCATCACGATGCTGATCTGCCGCCTGCTGTCGGGACGGGCGGCGTTCATGCACGTCGGATCGCATGCTGGGCACGATCATGGTTGCGCGAATGTCTGGGAGCGGATCATCCCGGCGCAGGCAACAGATGGTCGAGGCAACACGGGCCGGCCGTGCCGCGGATTTCACACTTGGGCGAGCGCGCGAAGCAGCGGTTCGGTGCACAACAGCTACATGACTTTTCCAGCTGCTGTTCATCATGCTCTCGAATCACTTTCCCGCGACGTACGCGCACCCCGCTGAACTGGCTCGTCCTGCTGCTGCTCTGCGTCGCCGGCGCCGCGGTTCGGCATGCGATGATCGGTCGGGCGCCACGAGCGCGCTGGGCACTCGTGCTCCGCGGCGCTCGCGCTGCGGCGGCGCGATGTTGCTTCTCGACGCCGAAGACGTCGCAGCCGCGCCCCGGAGCGAGCTCCGAGCGATTCGATCCCGCGCGTTCGTAGCGGTGCGCGCGGTCATCACGCAGCGCGTGCCAGCCCTGTCACTCGCAGTATCAGAGCGACCGCACATTTGGTCCGGCGCCGGGCGGCGTCACGTTCGACACGCCCGAGAGCATCGCGCGACTCGCGGAGCGCATTCGCGTGCGCGTTGTCGAAACGAAGACCATGCCGCTCGCGAACAAGACCGGCATGACCGACGCCGAGCGGGCACCGTTAGCGCGCTGGATTCAGGTTCGGAGCTCCACTGCGGTAGAAACCGCGGCGGCCGTCGCGGCTTGGCGGCCTGTTCGTACGCATAGGCGAGCTTGAGCAACGTCGCCTCGCTGTCTCGGCTTTCCCGATGAACGACATCCCCACCGGTAGCCCGAACGCGTACCCGACCGGCACCGCGACGGTCGGATAGCCGGCGACGGCCGCCGGCGTCGAGTCTGGCGCCGAGGAAGTGGTCGCCGTTGATGAGGTCGGTTGGCCACGGCGGGCTGCCGGTGGGCGCCACGATCGCATCGAGGGTCTGCTGCGCGAACACGACGTCCAGTCCTCGGCCCGCGACAACCGCTGGTCTTTGGCGAGCGCGTCGCGATACCGCCTGATCGGTCAGCGGTCCCTTCTCCTGGGCCTGCAGAAACAGTCTCCTGACCGAAATACGGCATTTCCCGAGATCTCAGGTCGCGTCATTGAACGCGATCGACATCGGCGAGCGTCTTGACTCGAGCGTTGGGCGCCCAGCGTCGCGAGGCATGGCAGATCGGCTTAATCCCCGTACAGCAGCACCGTCAGCTCGAGTCGTCGTAGTCACCAAGGTGCGGAATGTCGGGCGGATCGATGATCGACGGCGCCTCCGGCTGCTTGAGACACGGCGATCGCTGCCTCGACGAGCGCATCGGCCTCGGGCTGTAGCCGAACACCTTCTTTCCGCGCGATGCCGATGCGCGCGCCGCGCAGCCCGGCAGGGATCGAGATTGGCGCTGTAATCGCGTCCCGCCAGAACACCCAGCAGTGTCGCGGCGTCGCGCGACGGTGCGGGTCATCGGATCCGCCGTGTGTCCTGGCTGTGGGCGATGGGGGATGATGCCCGCGCCTCGATCAATCCCAGCGTCGGTTTCACGCCGACGAGCGCGAGCAGCGCGCTGGATGGGCACACGATCGACCCGTCGGTTTCGGTCGCCGATGCCGACGGCGGCGAAGTTTGCCGCAATCGCGGCGCCCGTGCCGGAACTCGAGCCGCAGGGATTGCGATCGAGCACGCTAGGGCTGGCGCACTGGCTCTCGCGCGCTCCAGCCACTCGACGACTGGTTCGACCGGATATTCGCCCACTCGGACAGATTCGTTTTGCCGAGGACATGACTCGCCGGCGGCGCGCAGCTTGGCGACGAGCGGCGCATCCGCGCGGCGCGCGGCACACGCCGACCAGCGCCAGCGAGCCCGCGGTCGTCATCATCTTGTCGCCGGTGGCGATGTTGCCTTCACGAGCACGGGAATCCCGTGCAGCGCCCCGCGCACGCGTCCGCTCTTGCGCTCGGCGTCGAGTCGATCGGCGGTGGCCGAGCGCGTCCGGATTCGTCTCCCAGCACGGCGTGCAGCTTGGGATCGAGCCTCGGCGATGCGCGCAGATGGCGCCGCGCAGATGGACTGGATGATACCGCGCGCCGGCGCGCATCGCGCCTCTGGCAGCCGTACGAGCGTCAGCTCTCGAGCCCGCAAATCGAGAGGCGGCCCAGGCCGGGCCGCAGCGGGCCGCGGTCCCAAAGCCGGGTGAACCGAAGCGATAGATGCGGTAAAACCGCTCCCCTGCGCCGTATTGCAGGAAAGAACGCCGACTGATGGTCTCGCCCATGGGGGCTCCGATGGAGGCCTGCCAAGTCTGGGTCTGTGAGGGAACGCGCCAGATCACGTGATCTCTCGCACACGTGCTTACAACGGGGCATCTTAGCTTTAGCGCGTGAACATGAATCTTTGTGGCATCCCGACGAGGAGACGCCCCTGACGTTCCCGCTGTTTTCAGGCGGTGCTCCATCCAGGCATCCGCGCCAAGATGCTGATGTTACGCCGTCGTCGTGACGCTCGTGCCGTCGCTGATCAGACCGTCTGGCCTTCTCACATCGAGATAAACAACAAGGCGGCGCTCAGTTTTGTGGCAAGTGGAGGCCCGGAGGAGCCGCTCGGCGCCAGCGCAGCAGTGCGAGTGGCGAAGCCGATCTCCGGATCCAAAGAGCTTGCGGTACGACCTGCGCGCGTTCTCAGAAGCTCATATCGAAGCAGACCGGAAACCTCAGAGCATACCTTCTCCTGCTGGTGCGCGCGCGAAGCTTCGGCGCGACTCGGGGATCGACCAATACCAGCGCCTCGCCGACTACCTCAACCTCGCGCAGCGAGAAGTTCCGCTGATTACATCGCGAGCCGCCGGTGCTCGACCAGCACGGGCACGTCGTCGCGACGAGCCCAAAGCGAGATCCTCCCACCGTCGCGTACGCTCCCGAAGCGATTGGGGTGAGCTGACTCCAGCAGCAGCGGATGGACCCAGACCGCCTCCCCGGGCACCCTGACCGCGGCGCAGGGATCGATTCTCGCCGCCGTCCCCATTCAGTCGGGCACCGGCCGCGCGGGGCGCGCGCGGCGCCGGCCGCGTCGGGCGCGCTTCTGCCGCACGGGTCAACCTTGCGGTGCACGGTCGCCGACACACGCCGCGCACGGTCTCGCACCGGCGCGAGTCGGGCGCAGATCTATCCTCAATAGACGCGCGAAGGCAAGAGATCATCACTGGCTCGCGCGGTAGCCTGCAAGCCGCGCCTGCGCGCAGCAGCGCTTACAAGCCGGAGTCCGCGCGCTGGCTAAGCCCGCTGAGCGGGTAGGGCGTGGCACACGCAGTTCACCAGCTTCACGGACGAGCGGGTGGTCGGCAGCGTCCGCGACCGTGCCGGCGCCTGGCACGGGGTCGTCATCGCGGAAATTCCCGCGGTCGAAGCGCTCCGGCAGGCAAGGCGCGGCTGCGCAACGTGACGGTCGGGATCGTGGCGCTGCCGCTCTTGCCATCGTGGGCGCGCGCTTTCGCTTCTATCTGCTGAGTCTCCTGATCGTGCGGCCGCTCGACCGGCCTCACCAAGGCGGCGCGAGTCGCGTGGCCGTGGCGGAGATCTCGACATCGGTCATCCCGTCACCGGTGGCGGTGCAGTGGGCATATCCCACCCAGGTCTTCTTAACGACATGGTGGCGCGGCTACGTGCGGAAAGCCGCGTGGAGCTCGAGCGGCTGTCGGTGACCGATGCGCTCACTACCGGAATCCGTCCAACCGGCTCCTGCGTGATGGAGGCAGCTCGAAAACGAGAGCAACACGTAAAACTGAACGAAGTACAT
>ERZ1370068.8349-contig-7210_pt1 | contig 25762 bp, 46 predicted proteins | sample MGYA00561227_ERZ1370068 | MGnify/ENA primary metagenome ERZ1370068 (study PRJEB38410, sample SAMEA6850437) | metagenome | study: Metagenomic assessment of the ecological functions of the soil: analysis of the soil microbiota associated with the...
GGTATCACTTCGTTCAGTTACGTATTGCTGGAATCTCGGACATCTTCGAAGCCATTTCGAGGAGCTGCTGTTTCGCGTCCTCAGCGGCTTTCTTCACTGCCATTCCCGTATAAAAGTCACTCGGCTCGAGAACGTGCCGCGGTCGTACGGGGTCGCCGCAGTGTCGGCGCAAATAATGCCCACCGCGTCCACGCCGATGCCCAAAACTTCAGCGGCGATCTGCGACATCACACCGCACATGCCCTGACCCAGCTCGGACGCGCCGACCATCACCTGGGCGCTGCCGTCCTCGTTAAATAAAACATGGGCGCCGGAGATGCTCGAATGGGTCGGTCGGCGATTTGGCAATCACAGCGAGACCACGGCCGACATTCTTTGGCTTCGGCTTGGCCCAATCGATCTCCGCGGCGACTTTCACCAGACATTCTTCAAGGCCGATGCTTTGAACACGATCGCCGATCGCGTTGAGATCGCCCTTCACGAAGAATATTTTTCAGGCGCAGCTGGAGCGGGTCTATGCCCAAGCGATGGGCGATCATATCCACCTGCGACTCGATTGCCCAAGCTCCCTCCGGCACGCCCAGGCCGCGCAGCTGCGTGCCGCGCATCTTGTGGGTGTAGACCAAAGTAGAGGTCACGCGAATGTCATAAATATTGTAGGGGCCGATGCCGTCTTTCATGGCCCGATTGCTCGGCGCCAAACCTTCCGGCGTAGGCGCCCGTGTCCCAAAGAAAATCGATGTCGCGAGCAACGAGAGTGCCGTCTTTCATTGCGCCGGTTCTGAGCTTCACCGTCGCCGGCGTGGACCCAGCGGCAGGCGGTGAATTCCTCGGTGCGCGGTCATGACCATTTTCACCGGCCTATGGCTCTTCAGCGCCAACGCAATCGCGTACCGGCTCCAGACGCGGCTCGATCTTGCCGCCGAAACCGCCGCCGACTTTGGTGCAGATAATCCGCATCTTGCTTTCCGGCACACCAAATAGACTCGCCATCACCGTGCGCAACTCGAAGACTTCCTGGGAGCAGGTCCAGACCGTCACCATGCCGCCGACGACTGCGGCCGTAGTGGCGTGCGGTTCCATATAGCTGTGATGAATTTGGCTGGCGTGAAACTCGTCTTCGAAAACATAGTCGGCTTTTTTAGTGCCGCTTCGACATCGCCACGCTCGTTGGAGGCGCGGTGAATAATGTTGGTGCCCTGCACCGGATACCAGGAAGCCAGGTACACCGAGCGGGCTTTCAAATCGGCGAGATTATCATGCACCAACGGCGCGCCGTCGCGCATTGCCTCTTCGGCGGTGAACACCGCCGGCATTTCTTCATACTCGACATCGATCAACGACAGCGCTTCTTCCGCTGTGTCCTCATCGACCGCCGCCACGGCAGCGACCGGTTGGCCGACAAAGCGCACTTTTCGATCGCAAAGATATGCTCGTCCTCGACGGCGTAGCCGTAGCGCGCGCGCCGGCACATCTTTAGCCGCAATAACCGCCTTCACGCCCGGATGATTTCTCGCTTTATCAACATCGACGCGCAAAACTTTTCCATGCGGTATCGGACTGCGAAGAATTTTTCCCCACAACATCCCCGGCAGCTTGACGTCCGGCCCGTATACCGCCTGACCGGTGAGCATCTCCGGCCCATCCACTCTCTCCACCGGTTTGCCAATCACCCGATAATTAGCCATGAATCGAAGCCTCCTTGTGTGACTGCATCGCACTGAAATTTGGCGCTCGAACATAACATGGACCGACCGGACACGGCGGCATCAAGCACCCCCACTACCGTCCTTTGCCCAATTCCTTTCGCGCCCTTTCGACGAAGCTGTAATCAATCACCTGAGCGGCGCTGACTGGCTCTGCTACCTTGGCGTTTTCTCGCTGCTGGTCGACGAGCGCTTGAAGCCCACTCATATTGATCGAAGCATCGCGCAGCATCGCCTTGGTCATATAATCGTACATCTGGCTCGCCATCGGGCGGCTTTTAATGCCCCAGTTCTTCATGATCATGTCTAGACACGATTCCTTGTTTTTGCTTTCGAAACAAACATCAACCCGCGCAAAGTGGCGCGCACCATGCGGCTGACCTCGTCGGAATTCTCTTTGATTTTTTCATAGACGTGCCGAAGCCGTTTTGGGGAAAATCTAGATGATCGGCGGATAGCGCCAATTCGTTGAAGCCTTTTTGATGCGCGAGAATGTTTTCCGGCACCGACAGCATTGCGGCGTCGAGAACTCCCGTTTCGAGCGCGGCGAGCCGGCCCGACTCTGTCGCAACGTACACGATTGAATAGTCGCGGCCAAACTCCAATCCTGTTTCCTTAAGATATGCCGCGTCGCCAAATCGGTTGTCGCTCCGGGCGAGCTGACGCCGATCTTTCTCCCTTTCAGCTGCTGCAGGTCTCTTGATCTCCGGTTTAGCCATTAATCCTTGCACCGGCGAGCGCATTGTGAAAATGACCGCTTTGATCGGTTGGCCTTTGACAGCTGCGGCAACAACACCCGTGACCGCGCCGTTGTAATCGATGTCTCCGGTCAGAACCGCAGTGCTTGCGAGATTGGCCGGCATCAAGATAAATTCAACGTCAATCCCTTCCTCTCTGTAGTAGCCTTTTGTCCTTGGCGGCATAAAAGGGAGGTACGTGACGTTTGCCCCTGGGATCGAGACGCGAACTTTCTTACTGTCCGTCTGGGCGATTGCGTGCGTCGCGCTGATCAGGAGAATTCCACTCAGAGCCGATAGCCAAACAACTCGTATTGGCATGCGATCGTTAGACATGAACAACCCCCTCTTTGACTCTTGGCCGCCAATAAATTTGCTGCAGCATAGTCGGTCGTTCTCACGATAGCTTCGTGGCCAACCCGCTCAAGGAAACAGAGGAATTTTTCCGCTGGACATCTGCCTGTCCCAACGTGCTTCGAGTCCTGCGAGATATTTCCACACACGATGGGAGCGGCGCTGCAAGCCAGTCTCCGCGTCGAACGCTCGACATTCTTCGAGACTGATCGTCCCGACGTTTCCCAAAGCGGCGGCTTGAGCGGTCTTGTACGCGTCGTCCTCCAACACAAGCGCGCAGAAAAGGACTTCTTCCAAATCCAGCCCCGCCACCACAGCGCCATGGCCGCGCATGAGAACCGCCCGCTGGTTGCCGATCGCTTCCGCCAGCTGCCGGCCCTGCTCCGGCGTTTTGACAAGATTAGCCTCGCGATAAAGTGGAATGCCTTCGGCGAACAGTGCTCCTTGCAGCGTGACTGGGCGGAAAGGCCGGTCCACTATGCTAAACAGCGTCGCATAAGGAGAATGCAGATGCGCTACGGCGAGCGCATTGAACGTGCGGCATGGAGCGTCGTATGGATCGGCCATTCGATCGGAACCTCGCCTTCCCCGCTTTGAGAATTTTTCCCGACGGCTCCAGAACGAAAATATCGTCGGGCTTGGTTGTGGATCGGTCCGCGCCCATGCCCGGCGAAAGAAACACGCGCTTGCTACCGGGATCATAAGCGCTCACATGCCCGAAAACGCCGATGAGCCCCTGCATAGCAAGGATACGTGTAGAAGCTGCCAGTTTTTCCCGTAGAACCGTATCGTTATCCATCGAGCCCCTACTCCAATAAGACATAGCCTTCGAAGCCGGTAGAGTTGCAAACATCCCAACTCTGCACGCCGGCTTGGCGCTCGGTTTGAATCCGCGCGATCAGCGCCGACCCGCGCGCGCGAACGTGCGTCGCTTTGATAAACGGATACCGCTTTCAAAGGCCGCCAGCAGCGCCCCGGTGTCTTGCACGATCATCCCGGAAAAGAAAACTACCAGGCCTTCTTTTTAGCGGCTTCGATTCTGTCTCAACGTTTGGCCGATGGCTATAGCGGGTCGGAGGATGGCTACGGTGAGCAATAAGAAACTATTAAAGACGCGCGTCATGAACATCAGTGAGGAACCTTTGCTCAGAAGCTTTCGTTCAGTGTTTCCAATCGAACAGCCGCAGCGCGTTGCCGCCGAGAATCGCCTCCTTGAGCGCTCGGCGGTAGATCGTCGCGTTCTCTGATTACCTCGATCGTGTGTGGCCAGCTACCCATGGTATCTGCGTGGGGATAATCGGTGCCGACGACCCAGTTACGCTCCCCATAGCGTTCGACCAAAACACCGAGCAAAGTCTCGGTCGGTCGTATGGCAAAATAGAGCCGATCCATATATTCAATCGGCTCGCGCTTGGGCCGCGCCTTGAAACGATCGTAATCGCCTTCGCCTTGATACACGGCGGTGAGACTCGTCCATCAGATGCGGCACCTGCGTCCCACCGCCTTCCATGAAGCAGAAGCGCAACGTAGGAAACGCGTCGAGCACGCCGCCGAACATGAGATTGGCAAGCGCGATGGAGTTCTCGATTGGGTTTCCCATAGCGCTCCAGAAGCCGTAGCCGCGCGTGGCGAAATGGCGCGTCAGCCGCCAGCCGCCCGCAATCGGACCGGTGTTAACGGGGTGAACGATAATCGGCATGTTGAGCTCCTCGGCCTTTAGCGTAGAAAGGCCAGAAGCTCATCGCACGTCGATGTCTTTGTCGTTAACGGAGGTGTAGCAAACGGGCGCGTGCAGACCCAAATCGCGCACCGCCCGATCAAGCTCTTGCACCGCGAGTGCGGGAGCTTGCAATGGAAGCGTGACCAGACCGAAGAATTTGCCGGGAAATTTCTTTAACAATGCGGCCTAGTGAATTATTGTAAGATCGGCAAACGCTCAGTGCCATTGCCGGATCGACGTCGTAATAAAAGGACCATTGTTGGGAACCAACACCTGCTTATCGAACTTTGACATGGCCATGTCAGCCACGCGCTGCGCGGGATCGTCTCCTGGAACGCGCGGTCGCGGGTTAAACGGATTGGGAATATGGCGCGCGTAGTCCGGAATATTCTTCTGCCGGGCTTCATAGACAACTCGAACGCCTTTCTCGTCCGCAACCAGCCTGGGCCCGCGAGCGCGAAATTCCGGCGCCACTTCATCGAAAGCATCTTCCGGCAAGATATGCGAATCACAATCCACATAGAGCATAGAAATCCCCTCTTTGCTTTCATCCGTTGGCGAACCGGCGCCAAGAAATCTTATTTGTATGCCACGGGTTCGCGAATGACGTTGTTCACGCCTTGGAAGAGCTTGTCGATAAAACCTGCACTATCCAATTCTTTTACAAAGCTATTATCGTAGGTATCCTCCCATTTGATGGTGATCGGTTGTTTCATTTCCACCCGCGCGAACTCGTAAATCAGCTCCGCATCGCGCGGCACATAGGGCTTCATGTAACTATTCTCCGAGGTGGTCTTATGAACATAATCGACCAGTTCTTTGTCCTTGATCCGCAGCCGCTTGGCGATGATCTCGGTCGCCTCGACTTTGTTGGTCGCATAAAACTTGAGCGCTTCGAGATATCCTCGAACAAAGCTGCGAATGACGTCCGGTCGCTCTTTCACATATTTGCGGGTCGTTACCAAATTTAAGTAAGGATAAATCACGCCTTGATCGGAGAGTTTCGCGAGCAATCGCAGCGTTGACTCCTTTGCCAACTTCACCGGCTCCGGCGGCGAGAAGAGCGATGCTTGCACGACATTATTCATCAACGCTAAGGCTCGCTCCGAGCCGCCGCCCACCTGGACGAAGGTCATATCTTTGTACGGATCCAATCCGAGGTTTTTCAGCATGATGCGTGACATCGATTCAGCGGTGGCGCCGAACCGGTTGATACTCTATCTTCTTCCCTTTCAGATCTTGCGCCGTTTTGATTTCGCTGCGCACGAACATCTCGAAAAGGATTGTTTTTTGATAGTTCATGAGATTGACGAAATTGGCGCCGTTCTGATTGGCGATCAGACCTGCGACAGTCTCCGGATTTCCCAATTGCGCTTCGCCTGCCAACATCGACTGAATGCAAGGAACAGTGGACTGCGCGGTCGAGATGGTAACGTCCAAACCATTTTTCTTGAAGATACCGGCATCGACGCCCACCCAGACCACAGAGAACGATGGAACCAGGCCGCAATCCGCATGGGTGATCTGTTCCAGTGCGCCAGCCTTTGCGCCCAACAACCCAACCGCAAGGGAAAGAACAAAAATGAGTAAAACGTGGATTGACTTTCGCGCCATGATTCCTCCTCGTTTCGTTGCCATGGTTCCACCGGATCGTGACTGTTTTCCTATCCATTCCCGAGAGTTGCGGCTTTCTGCGATACCACCCCGCAGCCTGCTCATACCTGGCGGCGACTTGCAGGACCGTGCTTTCCTCGAATGGGCGGCCGACAATTTGCAGTCCAACCGGCTGTCCCGCGCCAGTAAATCCACAGCAAACGCTGATAGCCGGATGGCCGGTTACGTTAAACGGAACCGTGCTCAAACCCCAGGTACTACCGCGCGCGTCGCGCAACGAGACCTTTTCACCGTCGACATCGGTCACTCCGCGACCACACTCCTCGATCTTCGGCGCAGGGATCGATACCGGCGTAACGATCACATCGACTCGCTCGAACGCGCGCTCAAATTCCTCGGCGAGCAGACGGCGCACGCGCTGGGCAGTGACATAACTTCCAGCCGGAAACATTAGAGCGTGGATATGCCGGTATAGCAGCTCGGGACTGTAGTCGCGCGCCCGAGTTCTCGAGTAGTGATCATGATCGGAGACAAGCTCAGCGCGACTCACCACCGTATGCACGGCTGGCGCTAGATCCATATGCGGGATCGACAACTGCTCGGTTTTTATGCCAAGCAGTTCGAGCTGTCTCAGCGCCGCAGCAAAATCTGCTCGACCTTCCGAACATCAGCTTATCGTAGTAGCTGCCGATCAATCCCGCTTTGAGGTAACCGATCTCTCGCCCAATCTTAGCCGAATAAACATCGGTCGGTTCGGCGGCGCTGAGGGGGTCTTTAGGGTCGTAACCCGCAATCTCTTGCAGCACCAAAGCACAATCTTTCACCGTCCTGGTCAAAACACCGAAGTGATTCGTCGAGTAAGCGCCGGTGCCCGGCACGCCACCGAAACAACTGACCCTCCCATAGGTCGGTTTCAGCCCAACAATGCCGCACATTGCCGCCGGATTGCGTACCGATCCCGCGCTATCGGTACCGATCGATGCCAAGCACATCGCTGGCCGCGACGGCGGCGGCAGAACCGCCGCTCGATCCACCGGGCACCCGCTCTAGATCCCAGGGATTGCGCGTGGTGCCAAAAAAGGGTTGATCGTTGTGCCGCCGAGTGCCCATTCATGCATATTGGTCTTGCCCAAGGTGATGACGCCGGCAGCCTTTAATTTTACGACCACAGTGGCGTCGAAATCCGGCTTCCAATCGGCCAAAATTTTACTTCCGCCTGTGGTGGAACCCCGATAGTTGCGAGATTGTCCTTGATGGAAATTGGAATGCCATGCAGCACGCTTCGATAATTGCCGCTGCGAATTTCCTGCTCTGCGATTTTGGCTTCGGCCCTGGCTGAGTCCGCGAGCACGGTCGTATAGGCATTCACAGACGGGTTGAGGCGCGCAATGCGCTGCAGAAAACAAATCGGTCAGCTCTCACCGGTGAGAGCTCACCACTCTTTATGCGCTCTGAGCTTCCGCAATGGTCAAGTTCTCCAACCCGATTCCGTCATTTTTGGGTCCTTTGACATCGAGCCGGACGAAGGGAGTTTTGCTCCTGACATCGACCGCGTTAAGCTGTTCAAAGAGCGGCTCAGCCGCAGTGACTTCGTTCAGGATTATATCCATTTCTGCTTCGGTCAATTGAAAGCCGTATTCCCGGTCAAGTTTTTGCAACCACGTCTTCATTCGCGCCTCCGTCGGGTCAATTTATTTTCAGAATTTTTGCAGTTCCTTTTTATCCGCTGCGGGCATATCCAGCCACAGCAATGCAACTTCCTGGATGCGCTCGACGGATATTCGACGCAGGACCACCCGTGCTTTCTCGATGTCCGCCTGAAACTCCGGATCGGCAAAGGTTGCGTCGAACGCTTTGCGCATCGCTGCAACCCGGTCAGCGGGAACGCCGGCAGGAAGGGTGAACAGCCGGTTGATGTCGTTGGGACCAATCACCGCGACTCTGAGCAGCCACTTGCTCCGCCTGCTCTTGGCCAAATCGATAGCGTTGGGCACGTTTTCCAAACCCGGCCACGGCTTCTCCCTGATCTGCGCGATGACCCTGATATCGCCGGTCTTGAGTTCCCTTGGAAAGGAACGAACGACGCCTTCATAAGAAGAGACAGGAACCGTCCACCTCGCCGCTCTCGGTGGCGAGGCGGACTTCGGTGACGCCTTTGAAGCCGTCGACGATCTTGAGATTGATGCCGAGCGCGGTTTGGAGAGCGCGGGCGTTATCCGATGGAAAAGTTCCCGGAGCGAGGCCGCCCATCTTCAGTTCTTTTCGAGCCGCTAAAGGCCTCTGTGATGCTGTGCCAGCTGCTCTGTTTGCCGACCCAACAGACTTGAATATCGGGCCCTGGCGACGGCAGCCAGTTGAATATGCGCGCGTCAAATCTTCGCAGCGGGATTGCCCAGCGCCTGCAAGCGCAAAAGCGCGCCGTCGAGATTCAACAGCACCGATCCGTCGCGCGGTAGCATTGTTAGCCAGATAATTGGTCGCGATCAGCCCGCCCGCGCCTGTCATGTTATATCAACCCACACGTTGGGCTTACCGGGATAAATTTGCCAATGTGGCGGCCAAAAAACCTTGTTGCCGATATCGAATAGCCCACCGGGCTGAAGTAGGCCGTAATGAAACGCACTTGCTTGTTGCGGTAGAACTCTTCCACTGAGTCGGCTTGGCAGCTTGCAGCCCGCATCAACAGCATCAATAGGGAGAGGAAGACCGGGACCAAATATCCACGGATCTTGCTAGTGCGCATGAACACTCCTTTCCAACTCGTTTGGGCGCGTTCGTAATGATTCCGATAGCGGTTTCATCACGCCAACGGCGGTTCCGCCGCAACGTTCAGCCCCGACCATGCGGCTGAGCCCCAAACATTCACCCAGGTTGCCGCCGCTCTGATATAGAAATCCCCAGATGGAACCGGAGCTCGCCGGCGCCGTAGAGCCGCTTGATGGAATTGCCACCGGGATCGACGATCTCTCCCCGCACGTTTTCCCTCGGACCGCCTTGAGTGTTGAGCAAACAAGGCCAGAGCGCGATGCCGTAAAGCCTGCCCTCCGGAACCGGCAAGCGTCTTTTTGCGCGCGGCCGAATTTTTCATCCACTTCAGTGACGCAAGCGCGCCGGTAGGATTCTACTGTCTCATGCAAGCGCGCGCCGTTTTTGATGCCGAGCTTATCGGCGAGCTCCAGGGCGCTATCGCTGCCAGCGATCCAACCCTTGCGGATTTCTTCCCCGTTGTCCTCGCTCCATCTATAACCACGATTGGCGCCGTGACCGGCCCGTGTGATCGGACCCTTCAGCCGGAGTAGGTTCGTCGAAAATGTACGTAGGACGGAATGCGCGAGAAGCGCACCGATTCCATGTCGAACGCAGTGACGGCCATCCACATGCTGTAATGTTCCAAACCGGACTCGTTGCAGAATCGCTCGCCGTTTTGATCGACAATGATGTAACCGTCGTCCAATAGACGCATACTGAAAGCGGACTCAAACCCGGGAACTTTGTAGCCCATCGGTGCCGCCACCGCTCGCATATGCCACAGATCGGCGCCCAGCTCTTGCGCCAGCTTCTATGCCGTCGCCGGTATTGCCCGGGTTGCCATAAGCAAAGTCGGATAACCAGCGAGATACTCTCGTTTCAGTTCTTCGTTGTATTCAAATCCACCGGTAGCCAGTACGACTCCTTTGCGCGCGCGCAGATAATAGGGCCGGCCCTCTCTTGCTCTATCGGTACGCCAAATGACACTTGATCGCCTGACCGAAGAATCTTGCGCGTCTGATGCATGGCGGTAGATGGGGAATCGTTCGCCGCGCAAGATTGTTGGAGAGAAGATTCCAGAGAGATGTCCCAGCTCCAGCTCGTCGGGGTGTTTCTTGCCTTTGACGCGGAAACGGAAGCATGGTTTCCGCTCCCGTAACTACACGGGGAAACGACGCGCCGGGGAAACGGCTTTCAGCTTCGCCGCCCAGCTGCCCCGATGTAGTCGATGTTCTGGGCCGTCCATTGGACATAGGCGTCGATGATCTCCTCGGACACGAGGCCGAAAGAAAGCGCTTTGATATGCGCGCGCGCCGCAGCGTTGTCGGTCGGGCAGATCGAATGCGTTTGTTGCAAGCGTCTGCGTTGCCGCCGCCTTCCCCTTTTTCTAGCGATGACGACTTGGGCGCCCGCATCCACTTGCCTGATCGCTTCGCCGCCGCGCCGGCACCGCCGCAGCCCCAACACCACTGGCAGCATCGGTCTGTTCATCCCAACGGATTTCTGCGCGCATCACTCATCGCGGAACCTACCGTTTGCGAACTGTTTGACCGGCAATTTTTTAAGAAACCTTCACGCTCCACCCGTCAGCCCGACGCTTTCATCCAGATAACGCTTGATTTCAAAGTCGCCTTTGGCACCGCCGCTTTTGTTGCTGCATTTGCTCCAAAACACCGCTCAAACCGCCGGCGCGCCCGACGCGCGCGCCGGAAGGCTGAATATACCGGTGTAGATAATTACCAGATTCTCCCCTAATGACTTTGTTATCACTTAGGCCCCAAACGCTTGCGCAAGGGGATGCTCGCGCTGATTTCCCGGTTGCCAGCGTTGACTTGATAGCTCGCTTCTGTGAGGGCCTGGAGATATTTTTTACCGAGTCCCGCTCCCGTTCTGCGTGGTGGTGAGCGGCGCATGGTGATCACCTTGTCCTCGGAAATGCGGGCACTAGCTCCGGAATATTCGGCCAAAACTTTCATCCCCATCCGTGACGCGGCGAGCGCGTGATCGTAGGGCAAGACGGTGGCGTCTAAGCCCCTTTTTCCAGAGCGGCAAGCCGTACCGCGTTGCCTCCCTGCGGCTGACCGCGGGTCACCGCCTCGCGGGAATGTTCCACTCTTTGAGCGCGAGCAGAACAGCAAACTCGTTGGAGCCGCCGAAATTTGCTACGCCGATGCGTTTGTTACGCAGCTGGGCAGGCGCGGTGATCTCTTTCTGTGCGACGAACTTAAAAAACTCTTGTTGATCGAGGCCAGCCACGATGACCGCATCGCCGCCACGCTGTGATCGCGTTGATCGGTCCGATGCCGTCCGAGTCGGCCGCCTGAATGCTCGCCGCCGAGCAACGCCTGCATCGCGCGGGCGCTTCCCGAGATGAAAGCCAAATCCGCATCCAACCCGTATTTAGCGAATAACAGTCCCAAATCTTTCGGCCGCCCAGGATCGCCAGCTGCGCCGGAGCTTGGTGCCGGAGATATGCATGAACAAAAACGCGGCTGCGCCGCGACCCTTAGCGGGCGCCAATGGAAATAAAACCAGGCTCACTAAAGCGAAGCGACTTTTTTAAGATTCCTGAACGATCAGACATCCTCATCTTCAAGCCTGTGCCATGCCTCAGAATGACGAAGATGCGAGCGCATCACGCAGACCGGGCTATCTCTTCGCAAGATTTTTTTCGGCCAGTGATGTTCTGATTGCTGCCATAACTTCTTGGTAGGTGCCGCAGCGGCAGATGTTGCCCGATAAATAATCCCGCACTTCCTTCTTCGCTGGGTGTGGGGCTGCTACTTACGAGCGGCGCTTTGGTCGCCATGATCATCCCGCTCGTACACAATAGCCACACTGAAACGCCTGCTGGTCCAAAAACGCCTGCTGCACCAGGATCTGAGGTCGTCACCTTTGCCAACCCTCGATCGTTTGAATCTCTTTCCCCTCCGCGTTGGTCGCCAACATCAGGCAAGAGCTGACGGGCCTGCCATCCACCAACACCGTGCACGGCCGCAGACCCCGACGCCCGCAACCTTCCGGCTGCGCGCAGACGCAAATCGTCTCGCAACCAGTCCAATAAAGTCTGGTTCTGGCTTGACCGAGGCTTCGACTTCCCGCGCCGTTGATGATTGTACGGGATCGCAATTTTCATGGTTCTTCTCCGAACTTTGCACCCATGGCGTTCTGTACGCGAGCGCTTCCGAATCCGTTCCTACACTTTCCCTTCTTGCACCACTTTCAAAATCCGATCCGTCGGATCGGGAGGTCTTTGATGCGCAGGCCGTTCAACGCATTCGCGACCGCATTGCCGATGGCATGGCTCCACGGGCCCCAGACGCCGCCTCGCCCTACTCCCTTGCGCCCCAAACGGTCCCTCCGGATGCGGCGTCTCCACCAATCACCGACTTGAAACTCCCGCGGATGATCCTCCATCGACGGCGGCATGTACTCTAAAAACGTCGCGTTGATCGGCTGCCCGTTGTCGAACACCATCTCCTCAAACAGCGCCGACCCCAGCGACATGATCATCGATCCCTTCGTTCTGCATATCACATTGCTTCGGATTGACCGCTTTGCCCGCATCCACCGCCGAGACGATCCGCTCGATCCTCACCTTCCCCGTCTCGGTGTCCACTTCCACTTCCGCCAGCGCAGGCCGATAAGAAAAAAAATGCCGATGCCTTCCCTTTCCCTGTCTTCGGATCTGACTCCACCTGTACGTCTGGTTGTCGTAGCTCCCAGCCATGCTCCCCACTGCCGCTCCGTAGTGCGCCTGAAATAAGCTGCGATATCGTTCGTCCGCTTCTCCGGCGCTCCTCGAACCTGAAGATTGCCGTCTTTCAATTCTAAATCTTCAATGTTCGCCTCAAGCACATGCGCTCCCGATCTCTAACAAGCTGCTGGCGTATCTGGTGCGCCGCCTGCCGCGCCGCGCTCCCCATCGTGAAATATCGTCCGGCTCGAACTCGTCGACTGATCAAACGGCGTCACATCGGTGTCCGGAAACGTCACGCTCACCCGCTCCACCGGTAACCCCAACTCCTCCGCCACGATCTGCGCCAACGAGGTCTGCGTCCCTTGCCCAATCTCCACGCTGCTCGTCAGCAACACTGCCGAGCCGTCGGCGTTCATCCTCACCAGCGCCGACGAGTTCGACGGCGTCATCGTCGTCTTGATCATCACCGCCAAACCCTTGCCACGCACTTTCCCTGAAGCTCTCGATACTCCTGCTCTTCGTTCTGCCTTGCCACCCCACCGCTTCGCGCCGCTCGCTTGACACACTCCGCGATATCCCCACCGATACCAGCGTGTCACCGGTGACAAACCGATCCCCTTCCTGCACCAAATTCTTCAAGCCGCAGCTCCAGCGGATCGATCCCCAGGCGCCGCGCTATGTCGTCCATCTGCGACTCATACGCCCAGCACACCTGCGGCACGCCAAAACCCTCGATACGGTCCCGTCGGCGGCGTGTTCGTGTACACGCAGTACGTCGTCAAATCCTGATGCGCTATCCGATACGGCCCACCCAGACACTTCGCCACCGTTCTTGGTTGTCGACGGTCCTGTCAGTGCGTAGGCTCCGGTGTCGTAGAAGCCTTCCACATGGCGCGCGACAATCGGTTCCATCGCGTTTGACTCCGGTCTTGATCTTGACGACCGAGGCATGACAGTGGGCCGTCAAGAAAAACCTCTTCGCGGCTGCAGCACCCACTGCACCGGTCGATACGCCTTGCGCGCCAATGTCGCCGTCAACGGCTCCAAGCGCGGATGCACTTTGCCGCCATAGCCGCCGCCGACGTAAGGAACGATCACCCGAACTTTCGATTGCGGCAGATTGAAAAGCTCCGCCAGCTGAGCGCGTATCGAGGACGGATTCTGCGTCGAAGTGTAGATGACCAGTTTGCCGGCTGGCTCCCAGTAGGCCAATGCCGCGTGCGGCTCGATGATGCGCGTGCTGGATTTTCTGCGAGCTATACGTGTCTTCGAAAATTTCGTCCGCCTCCTTGAAACCGGCGGCGATATCGCCCCTGATCGGCGTGATAGATGCTTAGCACGTTGCTGTTTTTTTCGTAGCGAAAATTATCGCGATCCAGCCGGGTCTCGGACTTGCGCTCTCGCCGTGTAGAATCGGGGCGCCCGGATTCATTGCTGCAGCAGGATCGAAGACCGCCGGCAGCGCTTCGTAATCAACCTTGATCAACTCCAGCGCTTCTTCGGCAACGTCCTTCTCCTCCGCTGCCACCGCCGCGATGATATCGCCCACGTATCTCACTCGATCGATCGCCACCACCGGCTGGTCCTTGACCACCGGGCCAAAGTGGCTGTTCATCCCCTTAAGATCATCCCGCGTCAGCACCGCTACCACACCGGGCAGCTTCGTCGCTCTGCTGGCGTCAACGCGCAGCAGCCGCGCATGGGGATAGGGCTGCGCAAAACTTTTGCATATACCATCCCTGGCATTTCGATATCGGCCCGTAAACTGCGCCCAGCCGCGCAGCTTCGCCGGCCCGTCTACGCGCGCAAAGTCTTGTCCTAAGTTACTCATCAGGCCTCCAGTAACTCCTAGCGGTGCCGATCGGTCCAGCCCGGAATTTCGAACTCAGCGGCGCCCGGTACCGTGGCAACTTCGGGAAACTCCTTTGCCGTAGGGGCGCGTTGCATCGATCCCCATGATCGCGCCCAGGCGCGGCGCCGGCGTCGATGGATCGAGCGGCGCCCCCGCCTGCCGCGGTATCACCAGCAGATCCTGATCGGCCTGAAAGCGGGTGGCGATCGCCCACTCCACCGTCACCGGATCGCGCGGATCGATATCGTCGTCCACGACCACGACTAAGCTTGGGACGGATTCGCTCGGTGGAAAAGCAGGCGAGCATGACATCACGCGCCTGACTGATGATAAGTAGGTTTTATCGAAACCACCACATGCAAATTGACGCCGCCTTTGGTTGACGCAGACATCGCCGGATGGTCGGACAGATTTGCCGAAGCCGTTCGTAGAGCATCGCTTCCAAGACGATTTCGCGCATGACGTGATTGTCGGTCGTCGGCGGACCCGGTAGAGAGCAGTGACATAGATCGGGTTGCGGCGATGAGTGATCGCTTTCAGCTTGAATACCGGCTGTTCGGTCACCGCTTGATAGTAGCCGGGAAATTCGCCGAACGGCCCTCGGTTCGGCGCACTCACGGCAGCAATACGCCTTCGATGACGATTTCACTGTGTGGCAGGCACATAAACATCGATGGTCTCGCACTTCACCACGTCGACGGGTTGTCCCATCCAGGCGCCGGCTACAGCCAATTCGTCGAGAAAAATCGATCCGGAAACCTGCGAACATAGGGTGACGTAAGGATCGTTGCCGATGGCGTGAAAGCGACCTTCGACCGGTTCGCCCTTTTGCTCCATCTCGCGAAAATAAACCCCGAGATGCTGCGGCGGAACGCGCTGCGGCAGCCCATCGTCTTGCCGTCGTAAATCTGCATGCGGCTGATCGAGACATTGTTGCCGTACTCGGGATGGCGGATAAAACCGAGCGCCGATGGTAGGATAAACGGGCCGGCGTCTCTTGCGTTGTGGGTACAAATCGGCAACCGGCTAAAATCGGCATCGTCACCCGTGAGAGATGACTTCTCTTGCAGGGCCCGTCTTTTTGACGATGCGCGGCGGAATATGGTTGCGCAGACCTTCCATGATCTTTTGGTGGATTTTTTCCGGCGTTGGTCCTCCAAGCCCCAGATCGCGCGGCGGCGCACTGCGAATGGGCGCCCTAAAACCGGCAATGGAGTGGCCGATCACGTTGTCGAAGAACAGCGCCGGCCCTTCGATAGCGGAGTCTCTTGCGTGACGCCCGCGGCGATCTCAAAGCGGGCGACGTCGGCCGAGAAATATGAGACGAGGTCCTTCTTCTCTCTTTAGGAAGATTGAGAAACGATCTGAGATCCGTGATCATAGCAGCTACTTTTCCTGAGCACATGATTCTTGAGCACGAGAATCGGATCTTCACGACGGAGGACACAAGCATCTGAGCGAACGACTTTCACTCTTCTTCCTTCGTGAACTTCGACCCTTTGTGGTAGCATGCCTCCAACCTGCACTCTTGGCGTTCTGTAGGAGCGCTTCCGAACCGTTCTTACGACTTTCCTCTTGCACCGACCTTCAAAACTCGATCCGGCCGGATCGGGAGGTCTTTGATGGGCGTGCGATGCTCAACGAGCCTGGTACATTGCTGCCGACTGATGTGGCTCCGACCGGCCCCAACGCCGCTTTGCCCACTCTCGCTTCGCCCCATACGGTCTCGTCCGGAGACTGCGGGCGTCTGCACGAACACCGATCCTGAAACTTCTGCGCGATGATCCTCCCATCGACGGCGGCATGTACTCTAAAAACGTCGCAGTTGATCGGCTGCCCGTTATCGAACACCATCTCCTCAAACAGCGCCGACCCCAACGACATGATCATCGATCCTTCGTTCTGCATATCGACATTGCTCGAGGATTGATCGGCGCTTGCCCGCATCCACCGCCGAGACGACCTGCTGCGATCGCTCACCTTCTCCGCGTCTCGGTGTCCACTTCCACCTCCGACAGGCGCAGGCCGATAAGAAAGAAAATGCCGAGTGCCTTTCCCTTTCCTGTTCGCGGATCTGACTCCACCCTGCGTCTCGGTTGTCGTAGCTCCCTGCCATGCTCCCCACTGCCGCTCCGTAGTGCGCCTGAAATAACTGCGATATCGTTCGTCTCTTCTCCGGCGCTCCTCGAACCTCGAGATTGCCGTCTTTCAATTCTAAATCTTCAATGTTCGCCTCGAGCACATGCGTCTCCGATCTCTAACAGCTGCTGGCGTATCTGCGTGCGCCGCCTGCCGCGCTGCGCTCCCCATCGTGAAAATCGTCCGGCTCGAACTCGTCGACTGATCAAACGGCGTCACATCAGTGTCGGGAAACGTCACGCTCACTCGCTCCGGCGCTATCCCCAACTCCTCGGCCACGATCTGCGCCAACGAGGTCTGCGTCCCTTGCCCGATCTCCACGCTGCTCGTCAGCAAAACCGCCGATCCGTCGCGCGTTGAGCCTGCACCAGCGCCGAGGAGTTCGACGGCGTCATCGTCGTCTTGATCATCACCGCCAAACCCTTGCCACGCACTTTGCCTCTGAAGCTCTCGATCTCTCTCTGCTCTTGTTCTGCCTTGCCACCCCACCGCTTCGTGCCGCTCGCTTCACGCACTCCGGCGATTCCCACCGATACCAGCGTGTCACCGGTGACAAATCGATCCCCTTCCTGCACCAGGTTCTTCAACCGTAGCTCCAGCGGGATCGATCCCCAGGCGCCTGCGCGATGTCGTCCATCTGCGACTCATACGCCCAGCACACCTGCGGCACGCCAAAACCCCGGTACGGTCCCGTCGGCGGCGTGTTCGTGTACACGCAGTATGTCGTCAAATCCTGATGCGCTATCCGATACGGCCCACCCGATACTTCGCCACCGTTCCGTCCTGTATTCGTCTGAGGCTAAGAGCGTAGGCGCCGAGCGTCATACGCCGCTTCGACCTGACGGGCGACGATCCGTGCCGTCTTCTCTTCACGCCGGTCTTGATCCGCGCCACCGCGGCCTGACAATGAGCCGTCAAGAAAACCTCTTCCGGCTGTCAGCACCCACTGCACCGGTCGATACGCCTTGCGCGCCAATGTCGCCGTCAACTGGCTCCAAGCGCGGATGCGTTTTCGCGCCATAGCCGCCGCCGACGTAAGGAACGATGAGACGCACTTTGATTGCGGCAAATTAAACAGATCGGCCAGCCGAGCTCGTACCAGTGAAGGATTTTGGGTGGAGGTATAAATCACGAGCTTGCCGGACGGCTCCCAATACGCCAACGCGGCGTGGGGCTCGATGATGGTCCATGCTGGATCTTTGCGAGTGTAAATATCTTCGAAGATTTCTCTGCTTCCTTGAAACGAGTAGGCGATATCACCTTCATCCACGTGATACATGCTCAACACGTTGCCGCCTGGTTTCCAGGCGAAAGCCGCTCTTTGCCGGAAAGGACTGCGCTTTTGACTCGATCGACATGAATGACCGGCGCATCGGGTTTCATCGCAGCGTGCAGATCGAAGACGGCCGGAAGCTGCTCGTATTGCACTTCAATCAACTCCAGCGCCTCCTCGGCAATATCTTCTCCTCTGCCGCCACACGCCGCGATGATATCGCCCAGCGTATCTCACCCGATCGATCGCCACCACCGGCTGGTCTCTTTACCATCGGGCCGAAGTGGCTGTTCATCCCCTGTAAGATCATCCCGCGTCAGCATTGCCACCACACCGGCGCAGCTTCGCTCGCTCTGCTGGCGTCAACGCGCAGCAGCCGCGCATGGGGATAGGGCTGCGCAAAACTTTGCATATACCATCCCTGGCATTTCGATATCGCGCCGTAAACTGCGCCCAGCCGCGCAGCTTAGCGGGACCATCCACTCTTGGATAGTTTTCTGCCCAGGGCGTGGCATGCGCTAATTTTTTTCAACTGGCGACGCACTCACTCAACGCGCGGCGTACCAACACATTCACTAGATGCCGTTTGATAGTCCGCCGGCCCCCGCAAATCATCGATAGGATCGACCGCCGCCGCTGCTTTGCGGCCGATTTCCGGCGATTGCGTCTGCGCTCAGCGTCATTTGGCCGACGCCAAAGTCTTTTGAGTTAAACCACCGGCGCGGGCGATACCGCGCCCACAACCACGCGCGCGCTCTTCAACGCTGGCCGTTGACGTCGGCGCACCCAGCGCCGCAATACCCAGCGCACGGGCGGTCTTCCGAAGAACGAGTGGTGAACTTGAGGATAGGTTGCCTTGGCGTTTGACGGCGGCGACGGCACCCGGCAAGGCGGTAGATTTCGTCGCGACTCAGGCCCGTCTCGTAACTGCCGAGCAAAAAACCGGCGAGCTTGACGGTTCGCACCCGTCGCGTTTGGTTAGTTCTACGCTGGCATCCAACGGCAACCAGCGCCGCCGGGCGGATCGGACTGCAGAATCCGGCGTGCGCCAGGTTTCCGCCGAATAGTTGCCATGTTGCGGATGCGGATGTTCGCCACCACGTGACAGGCCTGCGCCGAGCAATGGGTAGTGCTGGCGCACCGCCGGCAGCTCTCGACATCATAGATAGTTCGCCAAACCGCCCATTCTGAGCCAGCTGTTGGGATCATAGGTGATCTCTGTCGCGCCTTGGATCTTTTCAGATTAACCAGAGTTTTGGGAAACAAGATCCCGTGCTTGATCAGGATCAAGAGCGCCGTAGCCGCCGCAATCAGCTTGACATCATCATCCTCTGCGAGAATCTTGCAGGCGTCTCGATCGAACCGGGGCTCAACTATGTTGAAGCGGCGCATGTCACACCTCGAAAGCTATATTGTTGGAGTGCTGGGAGTAACGGAGTGATGTCTCCGGAAACCCGGCACTCCACAAACACTCCAGATCTCGCCCAGTACGTCTGCTATTCATCCGCCGCTGCCCACAGAACGCGAATTGCCGGCGGCTGCAGCTATTCCGTGCCGCGCTTTTGCAGCGCGACCTCTTCCTGCAGTATCGCCCCTGTCGTACGTCACGTAGATAGCGCCTTGGCCTGGAGGGCTACGGCCGTGTGGCCGCGCGCCACGTCACCAAACGCGGCAAAATCGAATCTTTGTAGTAGGGATTGTACGCAAGCTGCCAGCACATCGCCGCATGCTTCGCCGGTAATCCGGCACCGACTCTGACGCCAGCTCTGGCGCACCGTCCTCGCTGCGATAGATCCGTCCCTGAACCCCGCCAGGTTGATCCCAATACTGCTGGCGCGATCCATGGCCGCCGGCGACGAACATGGCCGGCCGCTCGCCGGGAAGATTGATCACGTCGCTGAAAGTAATCGCTGTCCATGCCTTTTTCGGCGCGCTTCCAGCCCTTTTCCGGCGGATCGGCGATGAAGAAGCCGCGCGAGGTAGCGGCAGCTAAATGATCGTGTCGCGCTTCCCGGCGAGCGCACGACCATATGGATATCGGGGTATTCGAATCCGTTGGGCTAACATCCTCCCCAAGTCTGCCCTGATCGAAGCTGCGCACCACGCCGCCAGTGCTCGATGCAGAGATAAATCGTTTTGGGATTTTCCGGATCGATGTTGATGTGGCGAATGTGACCTTGCGTGGGCGGATGGGGAAAGTACCACTTTGTATTTGACCTCGCCGGCATTTCTGACGAGAGACTTAAGCTCCTCCCAGCGAGTCGCCGCCATCTTCGCTGCGATATAGATGCACCGGCTCGGTGCCGGCATAAATCACCCGCTCATCGGTCGTGATCGACAGTGACCCAGTCGGATGTCGCCTTCTGATCACCCGTTGCCAGTGGCGTCCGGCATCTTCGGTAGCGATATAGAGCCGTCGAAGGTCACCTCCGGCGAAAACGGTTTCCTGGACTTTGTCGAGCAGACATATACCGAATCGACCACCTTATCTTTGAAATAAGGCTCAAACTCGCGCGAGCCTCCGCATTGAAGTCCAAATGTCTCCGACGCCGCGAAATAGGATCATTCCCGCTTGCGTGCCTGCATAGAGCCGGTAGGCTTCAGCCATAAGTGATTCCTCCGAAATTGAATTAGTCGTAACCAAAGAATTCGGGAATTCGCCACAGAGACGCTGAGAACACAGAGTTTTCGCCAGTATCCGGTCTCTGCGTCCTCCCGTGCTCTCAGGGTGCATCTTCTCTCCTCAGTTGAAAATCATGCCGCCGTTCACATGGATTGTCTGTCTGGTGATATAACCGCTCTCCTCGCTAGCCAGGAATCCTACCGTTTCGGCGATTTCGCTTAGCTCGGCAGGCGTCCCATGGGAATTGATTGACCGTTCCTGCGCCACCTCCGTTTCATTGTAGTTGCTCATCACCCGCGCAGTTGCCGTGAGTCCGGCGCAATCGCATTGACCCGCACGCCATGCGGCGCCGTATCTCCAACGCCAGTGACTTCTGTAAACGCGATCACGGCCGCTTCGAAGCGGCGTAGGCCGTCCGCCCGGCGCCGCCTGTGATACCGAAGTTCGACGCGGTATTGATGATCACGCCCGCCTTGCGCTCGCGCATCGGCTTGCAGACAGCCTGGCAGCACAAAAAGTCGCCTTGAGATTCAGCGTCGATGACTTCCGCGCCATTCGGCCAATGGGAACTCCTGGATCGGATGTTTATGCAAAGTCCCGCCGGCGAAGATTCACCAGCAGGTTCGATGCGTCCGGCCTCGCGGAGAATCTCGGCAAAAACATTTTTGATCGGCGCGGCGTTGGTCAGCTCAACCGCGCGATATTCGGCCTCGGCATCCGCTGGCGCAAGCTGTTCCAAGGCCTCTGGTTCCGCCCCTGTCGATTTTGTCGGTGAGAATGAAAATCGTATAGCCGGCTTGACCCAAACGGCGAACTACCGCACGACCGATGCCGCCCGCTCCCCTGTTCACAACCGCAATTTTTGTCGCCATATCTTCTCTGGTGGTAGCTATTCCGATTCCGCCTGGCTTGGAACGACGCCTTCGCTACGCGACTGAAGTCGCGTACCGGGGATACGGTCGAATAAATTCCCGTGCGAGCCCCGAGCAGCACTGCTGGCCGTATCGCACGGTTGGAAAACTTCTTCATGGTTCACCATGATGATGCCGCCGCCGTTGGCGAGGATCGTCTGCCCGGTGATGAAACCGGCAGCATCGCTGGCCAAAAATCGCCGGACCAGCTGAGGTCTTCGGGCTGACCGATGCGGCCCAAAGGAATTCTCTGTCCCTGGAGCACAAATCTGCCCTCGGTCTGATGACCGCGCGGCTGAGCAGTGTCGGTGATGCCGGGGCAAATAACGTTGACAGTTATTCCGTGCGGCGCGAGTTCGAGGCGAGCGAGCGATTTGGAAGCCCATTAATCGCCCGCCCTGGACGCGGCATAATGGGCGCCAGTGCTTGGCTCCCTGAAACGCGCGCTCGGAGGTCAGGCTGATAATTCGCCCGGAACGCTGCGCGAGCAAATGCGGCACGACTGCTTTCGAGCAGAGAAACGTACCGACCAGGTTCGTCCCGATGACGCTATCCCACTCTTCCTCTTGCATCTCTTCGACCGCGCTCGTGGGGAAAATACCCGCGTAGTTAATTGAGAATATCCACGCGGCCGTGCTCGTCCAGTGTGGCATGAACCATCGCCTGCACTGACACCACCAGATATATCGGTATACACTGCCGATGCTTTGCCGCCGAGATGCTCGATCTCTCGCGTGACGCCGCTGGCGTTTGCCTCGTTGAGATCGGCGATCACAACGGCCGCTGCCTCCCTGCGAGCCTCCATTGCGCGAGAGCAATAGCCTCGACCAATCCCCTGTCCGGCGCCAGTTACAATGGCGCTACGATTTTCCAGCTGCTCATTGATCTCACCGCTTGCAGTCGTCGCAGCAGACCTTTTTCACGCAAGATTTCTCCATCACCATGAGCCGCCGATAAATCACGAGCGATGCTTCGAACGGTTCCGCCAATCTTTCGATTCCAGTCGCCTTGATCCGCCGGTAGCCCGATGACCGCGATACTGCCGAAGACATTTTGGTCCCAAGACACAGGGCGCGGCGATACCGGCAGTGAACGAAAATATCTTCTTGCACGCTCACCGCATAACCATGGCGACGAATCGCTTCAGCTTTTAGGATCTGATTCACCGAGGTCGGCGTGCGGGCAATTTCTCGAGCGGCCGCTTCCTGAGCACCGAGAGAATTTCCTCCCGCGGCAGCATCGCGAGTATCGCCAGCGCCGATGAGCCCATGTAGAGCGTTCGGGGCACGCCGGTTTCGATCACGGTACGAGTTTGATGCGGGCTTTCGCGTCTCTCGATCGTAACGGCAGCCGTCCTGTTGGTACCTTTCGCAGTAGATCGCGGTCCCGCCGGTGGCCCGACTAACTGCTCCGCGGAGGACCCGATCGCGCATCGTGAAACTGCGACGATACCCTCGGCAAGCGCGAGCAGCTGGGGACCCAGCGCATAAATTCCCGGTTGGCGATATTCTGCGCAAAGCCTTTCTGACAAAGCGCATGCAAAATCGATACGCGGTGGCTTTGTTCAAATGAGTCACGCGCGCCAAATCTCGCAGCGCAACCGGTTCTTTAGCTTTAGCCAGTTCTTCCAGCAATTGAATCTGCTTTGGTCACGGAGTTGTTCATTTCAATAATCGAAACAGTATTTCGATAATTAAAAATGGCGATATAACAGCGGCGGTAGGCTGTCAAGGTTTTTGTTGACAAATCTCGTGGTCGGGAGTTATGGCAGCTGAGGAAATAAAACATGAAGCAAGTCTATGCCGAGATCGCTTCACGACGCCCTCAAAGAATCGGGCATCAACTTCGTCGCCTACCTGCCGGATGACTTGACCCACAGGGTCGTCATCACGATGGGGATGTTAGTGGTAGCTTTTTTCGCCGCCAACACCGTCGGCTGGCGTCCCTGTGACTTTCCACGATCCGGGTCGACTCTTTAAGACGAATCCGGCTTGGCGCCGGCGAGCTCAGGCAGCTGCCCCAGCGGTCTTTTTGTTCTGCGCAAACCGGTATTCGATGGCGATATTCTTTCCCTCGATCCAGCCAAGTCCTTGCGCTCAGCAACCTGTGGCGGAACGCTTCCACGAGCACCGCGCTGCCGGAAGCAGTGCTTGGATCGAGGAAACCTATGCGGAAGGTTTTTTCCCTGCCTCGCTGCGCGTGAGTGGGAACGTAAAAGCGCCAAGACTACAGCGCAAAAGAATAAGGACCGTGATTTGTTTCCGCATGTGTCGCTTTGAGATGAGCAAAACGAATCCATCACTCTGATCACTTTGTTCCCGCCCTCGCCAGCATCGTTCTTCCAGCAGTCAAGCCGATCTGTTTGGCGGTTTTGTGTCGATGATGGCGAGTTTCAGAACCCTGGATGTGCCTTCCGTCGAAGGTCAGCGGGCTTCCTGCCTTCGTAAATTTTGTTGTCCGACATATGGCGCCGTGGCGCGGCGGGCCAAGTCGGCCGCGTTCACGCCGTAGGCTTCCAGGTAAAGTCCCACCAGCTTCCAGCATATTCTGAAAACATCGCCGGAAGCCGGCTCTCCACCGCGAGGTCATGAACCTGTGTCTGATGAGTCTGACCACAGACCGAAAGCACCGGAGAAGTCCGCGCTCACCACGCGCCTTGTTTGCAGCTCGAAAGCAACCTCGATATCCTTCTCGGCTCTGCAACGTCTAGGTAGGCAGCTTACCCGGATGCAATCCCGCAGTCGGTTCAGTCAAAAATAGTGCGTGGCCGCGTGGATGGTCGAAGTCCCAGTACGGCCGACGCGAGAGAGTTGCGTGGGAACAATCTCCTTCAGAAGTTCCAGCCGTTTTCCGCTTAGTTCTCAGCCAGGAGCGAGGACAAGCCCGTGATGTTCCCTCCCGCTTCAAAAGCCGATGTGACCAACCCGCTCCCAACAGGATCAAGCTCTCCCAGGCAAAAGATAATGGGAATCGTGACAGTTGCTCTCTGCGACGGGTTACTGTCGGACCCGTCGTGACAATGATGTCTACCTGGAGATGCAGTAGCTCGGTCACTAGCGCAGGAAGGCGATCGGACCTTCCCTCTGAAGATCGATACCTTCAATGTGAGAATGTTTTTCCCCCCCACGTAGCCAAGCTCGCGCAGAGCTGGCCGTGACGCGCTCGGCGCGGACGGAGTCAGACGGCCGGGTCGAGCGAACTAGTTAGATACCCCTATACCGAGGCGGACTTTTCTTCGGCTGCTGCGCCTCGGCGATGACCGCAACAGCAAGCAGTACCACTGCAAGCCAGGATTGATAGACACTCGAGCTTTCCTCATTGCACACCACCATGTGCTTCGTCATGTGTATCCGATGATGGACGCGGGCGAGGTCAGAGAGAGCAGGAGAAATCTTGCGACGGAAGGCGGTGGAAAAGACCAAAATCAGCCGTGAGATTGAACTGAACGACGCGCTTCCATCGTGATGCGACGCAGGCATCGCGTTGATGGAGAGAATTCAGTTCAATCCTAGCAGCGGCGCGTTGTTACTTGATCACCTCAGATCCGGCTCTCGCCAATGCATCATCTCGGCGGGATCGCTGCGCGCCGATCTGCTCCGCCGCCTTGAGATTGATGATCAGCTCGAACTTCCTGTCGGTTGCTCTGACTGGAAGATCGGCTGGCTTCGCGCCTTTGAGGATTTTGTCCACGTATGTAGCAGCTCGCCGGAACTGGTCGGCGATGTTCGCTCCATAAGACATCAGCCCCTGGACTCCACCGAATTGGCTGATCCCGCAACGTACATAGCCGTGAGCCGTCCCATTGAAGCCAATTCCACGATTTTTTTCGCTCGAATTTGCAGAACGCAGAGGACAAGACGTTCATGGCCTCTGCCCGTCCCTTCTTGGGCGAGCTCCAAATGCGTTCTCTAATTCGTTGGAGCCGCGCACCTCCAGGATTTGAAGTTGTAGTCCCAGCGATTGGGCGGCAGTCTCGGTTTCTTTTAGCATAAAGGTGTGGCGGCTGGATTGTCACGGTGTATGAGGACAGCCACGTGCTTAAGTTTAGGAATCGTTTCCTTGAGAAGTTCCAGCCTTTTCCCGCTCAAGGTCCGGGTTTATAAGGGTCGAACCTGTAATGTTCCCGCCTGGTCGGGCTAGGCTGGCGACTAGGCCAGTCCCAACAGGATCGCTTGCTGTCCCCATGACAATAGGGACAGTCTTAGCTGCATTCTTGGCGGCCAAAGTCGCATTCCCTCCCGCCACCATGATGATATCAACCTTGAGATGGACCGGTTCCGCCGCACAGTGGCGGGAAGACGATCTTCTTTTCCATCTGCGTATCGCTCTTCAATGACGATGTTTTTCCCTCAGTGTAGAGCAATACGTAACTGAACGAAGTACAA